>Ga0190271_10000276_pt1 | contig 25432 bp, 20 predicted proteins | sample Popmic356T_FD_133747 | JGI IMG/M metagenome (GOLD analysis project Ga0190271, IMG submission 133747) | Populus adjacent soil microbial communities from riparian zone of Weber River, Utah, USA - 356 T | ecosystem: Environmental > Terrestrial > Soil > Riparian zone | place: USA: Utah | collected...
GGGAGGGGGACCGCCGAAGGCGGTGGAGGGGGCAAATCCCCAGGGCGTTCGCCATCACGCTGCCTCCCGCCTGACCTGGGTCGGGCCTTTGACGCCCGTCGTCTCGGCATGGAAGCGGATCAGCAGATTGCGTGCGGCGAGCGCGCGATAATCGGCCGAGGCGCGCATGTCGGTGAGCGGCGTGAAGTCCTGCGCGAAGGCCGCAAGAGCGCCCTCGACGGTCGCTTCCGTCCAGGGTTTGCCAATCAGCGCATTCTCGACAGCGCTGGCGCGCTTGGGCGTCGCGGCCATGCCGCCATAGGCGATGCGGATCGCGGCCACGCGACCCTCCTTGTCGAGCGTAAGGTAGAACGCGCCGAGCGTCGAGGTGATGTCCTCGTCGCGCCGCTTCGACACCTTGTAGATCGCATAGTCCGTCCCCTTCGCCGGTACGGGCACATGCACGGCCTCGACGAATTCGCCAGGTTGGCGGTCCTGCTTGCCATAGGCGATGAAGAACTTCTCCAAGAGGATCGTCCGGCGCGCCTTGCCTTTGCGCAGTGTCAGGGTCGCACCCAGCGCGATCAGCGGCGGCGGCGTGTCGCCGATCGGCGAACCGTTGGCGATGTTGCCGCCGATCGTGCCCATATTGCGCACCTGCTCGCCGCCAATGCGATTGATCAGCGCCCCGAAGGAGGGAATGCGCCGGGCAATCGTCTCGAAGGCCTCGGTGTAGGTGACGCCGGCGCCAAGCGTGATGACGCTTTTGTTCTCGCTAATCGACTTCAACTCGTCCAAGCCGGCGATGAAGACGACGGGCGCGATCTCGCGCATATGCTTGGTGACCCACAAGCCGACATCCGTCGAGCCGGCAACAACGGTCGCGGTCGGCTCGGCTTCGAGAATCTCGGCGAAATCATCGGCATTTGCGGGAATGAGGAAGCGCTGATTGCCTTGGCCGATCTCGACCCGGCTGCCATCCCTCAAGGCGGAGAGTTGGGCAATCACCGCCTTGCGTTCGACCAGCAGGGGATCCCTGGCGAGTTTGCCGTAACCAGAGATGGCGCGTGCGGCGCGCACGATCGCCTCATAGCCGGTGCAGCGGCAGAGATTACCCTGCAAAGCCTTCTCGATGTCCGCATCGCTCGGGTTCGGCGAGCGCATCCACAGGCCGTAGAGCGACATCACGAAGCCGGGCGTGCAGAAGCCGCATTGCGAGCCGTGGAAATCGACCATTGCCTGCTGCACCGGATGCAGCCCGCCTTCGGCGCCGCGCAGATGTTCGACCGTCACGACATGGGTTCCGTCCAGCGAGCCGAGGAAGCGGATGCAGGCGTTGACGCTCTCATAGACAAGCTCGCCGGCGTGCAGGCGGCCGACCAACACGCTGCACGCGCCGCAGTCGCCCTCGGCGCAGCCCTCCTTGGTGCCGCGCAGCGAGCGGCGCAGACGCAGATAGTCGAGCAGTGTCTCGTCTGGACCAACCTGGCTCAACGTGACGGTGTCGCCGTTGAGGAGGAAGCGGATTTCTGACCTGGGTTTTGCCTTGGCCATGGCTCAGCTCCCGCGGTAAGTGGAATAGCTATAGGGCGAAACGAGCAGCGGTACATGATAATGTGTCGCCTCGCTCATGCCGAAGCGCAACGGCACGACGTCGATGAAGGCCGGCGACGGAAGTTCGGTCCCCTGGCCGCGCAGATAGTCCCCGGCGAAGAAGACAAGTTCGTACTCGCCTGTCCTGAAACTGTCGCCAGCCAGCAGCGGCGCGTCGCACCGGCCATCGCTATTGGTCGAGACCGTCTTCAGGAGCGTGGGTTTTCCCTCCTCGAACCGGTAGAGCTCGATCTTCAAGCCCGCCGCAGGCTTACCCGACGCAGTGTCCAGCACATGCGTCGTCAGGCGTCCGCTTTTGTCCGTCGACATGGTTCTCCCTCGAGCAGCCCGCTTTTCGTTTTCTTTCGGATAGGCCACACTTCCCGTGATTTAAGACCATAGCCGGGACAGCGGGAAGGCGGGGACCCCAAAAAGCATTTTCAAATTTTTTGAGGGGAATTTTTCGCGTTACCCGCGCTATGTTTGAAAAAAGCCGAGGGAACCGGACGAAATCATGCGTTACGTCAGAGATATGCGCGGCTACGGCGCCAATCCACCCGACCCGAAATGGCCGGGCGGTGCGCATGTCTGCGTCCAGTTCGTCGTCAACTATGAGGAAGGCGGCGAAAATTGCGTTCTGCACGGCGATGCCGCGTCGGAGGCCTTCCTGTCGGAAATCGTGGGGGCAGCCCCTTGGCCGGGGCTGCGCCATTGGAACATGGAATCGATCTACGAATATGGCGCCCGCGCCGGGTTCTGGCGCCTGCACCGCATGTTCACCGGCGCGAATGTGCCCGTCACCGTGTACGGGGTCGCCTCGGCGCTTGCACGCTCTCCCGACCAGGTGGAGGCGATGCAATCCGCCGGGTGGGAAATCGCCTCGCATGGGCTGAAATGGATCGACTACCGCGAATACCGCGCCGCCGATGAAGAGAGCGATCTCAAGGAAGCGATCCGTCTGCACGCGGAAGTCACCGGCGCACGCCCGACCGGGTGGTATACCGGGCGAACATCGGTCAACACGGTGCGGCTGGTCGCCGAAGAGGGCGGCTTCGCCTATATCTCCGACACCTATGACGACGAACTGCCCTATTGGCTGGATCATGACGGCCATGGCAACGCCATCCCGCCGCAGCTGATCATTCCCTACACGCTGGACGCCAACGATATGCGATTTGCGACGCCGCAGGGCTTCAACACCGGCGATCATTTCTTTGCCTATCTGAAGGATACCTTTGACACGCTCTATGCCGAGGGTAAGGCAGGCCGGCCGAGGATGATGAATATCGGCCTGCATTGCCGTTTGGTCGGCCGTCCGGGACGCGCCGAAGGCCTGAGAAAGTTCATCGACTATGTGAAAAGCCACAAGAAAGTGTGGCTGGCGCGGCGCATCGACATTGCGGAGCATTGGCGCGGGAAGCATCCCTATCAGGCTCCGGCACTGCGCCCGTCCCGCATGGAGAAGGCGGAATTCGTTGCGGCCTTCGGCGGTATTTTCGAGCATTCGCCCTGGATCGCCGAAGGAGCGTTCAAGCTGGAACTCGGCCCGGCGCATGACAGCGCGGGCGGCGTGCACAATGCACTGAGCCGGATCTTCCGCTCCGCCTCGGAGAAGAGGCGGCTCGGCGTCTTGACCGCGCACCCCGATCTCGCGGGCAAGCTGGCGCAGGCCAAGCGCCTGACCAGGGAATCGACATCGGAACAGGCCAGCGCCGGCCTAAACGCCCTGACCGACGCCGAGCGCAAGAAATTCACCGCATTGAACGACGCCTATGTGAAGAAATTCGGCTTTCCATTCATCATTGCGGTACGCGACAACACCAAGGCATCGATCCTGAAGGCGTTTGAAACCCGCATTGCCAACGACCGGGAGACGGAATTCGCCACCGCCTGCAAGCAGGTCGAGCGGATCGCCTGGTACCGGCTGAGAGATGTGCTGCCGGCATGAGCGGCGCAGCGCAAAGCTCCCTCCCCCTTGTGGGCAGAGTGGCCGCGAAGCGGCCGGGCGAGGTACTCTCCCCCTGCAAGGCACAATTGAACGTCGGCGCATTGCCGAACCAACCCCACCCGGCCCGCTGCGCGGGCCACCCTCCCCTCAAGGGGGAGGGAGCCAGACAGAGTTATCCATGACCACCCGTTCCTACTACGCCCCGAAAGGCGGCCTGCCGCCGCAGACGGACCTGATCACCGACCGCGCGGTGTTCACAGAAGCCTATGCGGTGATCCCGAAACGCGAGTTCTCGGACATCGTCACCAGCTATCTGCCGCATTGGGACAAGACGCGGCTATGGATTATCGCGCGGCCGCTGTCCGGCTTTGCCGAGACCTTCTCGCAGTACATCATGGAAGTGCAGCCGGGCGGCGGAAGCGACCGGCCCGAGCCGGATGCAGGCGCTCAAGGCGTGCTGTTTGTCGTGGACGGCGAGATCGGTGTCACCATCGCCGGCCGGACGCATGCCCTGACGCCCGGCGGCTATGCCTATCTGCCGCCGGCGAGTGGATGGACGCTGCGCAACAGCAGCAACGCGACGGCGCGCTTCCACTGGGTCCGCAAGGCTTATGAGGCGGTCGACGGCATCGACGCCCCCGATCCGCTGTTTCTGAACGAGCACGACATCGAGCCGAACGCCATGCCGGATACGGATGGGAAATGGGCGACGACGCGCTTCGTCGATCCCGCGGATCTGCGCCACGACATGCATGTGACCGTCGTCACGTTCCAGCCCGGCGGCATCATCCCCTTCCCCGAAACGCACGTCATGGAGCACGGTCTCTATGTGCTGGAGGGCAAGGCGGTTTACCGGCTGAACAATGACTGGGTCGAGGTGGAAGCCGGCGATTTCATGTGGCTGCGGGCCTTCTGTCCGCAAGCCTGCTACGCCGGCGGAAACACGCCCTTCCGATATCTGCTGTACAAGGATGTGAACCGCCATCCGAAACTGTGGAAGCGGTGATGAAACGAGCAGTGCGATGCTCCCTCCCCCTTGAGGGGAGGGTGGGCCGCGAAGCGGGCCGGGTGGGGTCGTTGCGGCAGCGAGCCGACATACGTCCGCTGCGTGGGCATTGGGGGCGTGCCCGTGAAAAGGACCCCACCCGGCCGCTTCGCGGCCACCCTCCCCTCAAGGGGGAGGGAGCTTTTTGGATGGCCGCGCCATGACCCGCATCATCACCGCCCGGCCGCTGACCCGCGAAAACTTCGCCGCCTTCGGCGATGTCCTCGACACCGCCACCGCAAATCACTACCCGATCAACAACGGCAAGTGCGAGCGCTATCACGACCTCGCGACCGCAGAGGCGACAGGCCCCAACGCCCGCGTGATCCTGTCGATCTTCAAGGGAACGCCCTACGATTTCCCCCTGAAGCTCGCCATGGTGGAACGCCATCCCTATGGCAGTCAGGCGTTTATGCCCTTGTCGCCGCGTCCGTTCCTCGTTGTCGTTTGCCACGACACTGCCGGAGGGCCGGGTGAGCCGCACGCCTTTCTCACCCAACCGGGCCAAGGCGTGAATTTTCCGCGCAATCTCTGGCATGGCGTGCTGACGCCGATTGGCGAGCCCCAGGATTTTCTGGTTGTCGACCGGACGGGCGACGGCAAGAACCTCGAAGAACATCACTTCACCGAGCCCTATGAGATCCACCTGACCGCCGAGGACTGAGATGAAAAACGACGCAGCGATGGTCGAGCGCCTGCTCGATGTGATCGAACACGATATCGTGCCGAAGACGGCCGAGGGCGTCTCGCACGGCAACAAGCTGTTTGGCGCGGCCATCCTCAACAAATCGGACAATTCTCTGGTGCTGGCCGAGACCAACAATGAGACGGAGAACCCGCTCTGGCACGGCGAGATGCATTGCCTGAAGCGCTTCTACGAGATGCCAAAGGCCGACCGTCCCGATACGAAGGATTGCGTCTTCATTGCCACGCACGAACCTTGCTCGCTCTGCCTGTCGGCCATCACCTGGACCGGCTTCGACAATTTCTACTTCCTCTTCAGCCACGAGGATTCGCGCGACTCCTTCGCCATTCCGCACGATCTGAAAATCCTGAAGGAGGTCTTCACGCTCGATCCCGGCGGCTATAATGCGGAAAACGCCTATTGGAAGAGCTATTCGATCCGCAAACTGGCGCGCGCGCTGCCGGAGGCGGACGCGAAGCGGCTGGAGCAGCGCATCGCCGGCATATCCGCCGAATACGACCGTCTGTCAGCGACCTATCAGGACAGCAAGGCGGATAATGATATCCCGCTGAATTGACGAGTCCGCGAGCGCCCGAGATCGAATGGGCAGGGAACGCGGCGCAAGACATTTCCTGCCTCGACCCCCCTTTACAACTGCACCTTCCTGCGGATTCATCCTCTTTTTGCCGGAAGCGCTCATGTCCTTCGAAACCTGGGCGGCATTTGCCGCCGCGTCCGCGATTCTGCTGGTGATCCCCGGCCCGACGATCCTGCTCGTCGTTTCCTACGCGCTGGGCCAAGGCTGGCGCACGGCACTGCCCATGTCGGTGGGCGTGGCATTGGGCGACTTTACTGCGATGACACTCTCAATGCTGGGCATCGGCGCATTGCTGGCGGCATCGGCCACGGTCTTCACGATCCTGAAATGGATCGGTGCGGCCTATCTGGTCTATCTCGGCGTCAAGCTGTTTCGTGCCGGCGGTACGCTGAATGCCGAACCGCGAACAGACGCCGTCTCGGCGGTCAAGATGGCCGCGCATGCCTGGCTGGTGACGGCGCTGAACCCGAAGAGCATTACGTTCTTTGTTGCCTTCCTGCCGCAGTTCCTCGATCGGCATGGTGATTTCTGGACGCAGATGCTGATCTTTGAGGCGACGTTCCTGGTGCTCGCCTTCGCGAATGCCTTCGGCTACGCGCTGGTGGCGGCGCGCGCCCGAACCTTGTTCCGCAACCCGCGCGCCATCGGCGCCTTCAACCGCGCCGGCGGTACACTCCTGATCGGCGCGGGCATCGCCACCGCCGCCGTGCGGTCGGGCAACTGATGTGAGGTCACCTTGCCTGTCCGCGATCTCCTTGGATTTTCCCTTACCGGCGCCAGCGGCAACAGCGTGGGGCACTATGCCCGTGCGGTGCACCAGTTGCAGTGCTTCATCGGCGATCCCGTCGCCTCGATAGACGCCGCCATTGCCGCCGATCCCGGCTTTGTCATGGCGCATGTCTTCAAGGGCTATCTCTTCGGCCTCGCAACCGAGCGCGAGGCCACGGCTGTAGCGCTCCAATGCCACGACACCGCGGCGGCTCTGTCCGGCTCGCTGCGCGAGCAGGCGCATGTCGCGGCCCTTGGCGCACTCGCCGGGGGCGGCTGGCATCAGGCCGGGCGCATTCTCGAGGAGTTGACCACCGAATACCCCCGCGACGGGCTTGCTCTCCAGGCCGGCCACCAGATCGACTTCTTCACCGGCAATGCGCGGATGCTGCGCGACCGGATGGCGCGCGCCCTGCTCGCCTGGGACAGCGCCACGCCGGGCTATCACGCCATGCTCGGCATGCAGGCCTTCGGCTACGAGGAGATGGGCGACTATGCGCGCGCCGAGACGTTGGGCCGCGCCGCGATCGAGCTTGAGCCCCGCGATGGCTGGGCGCAGCATGCCGTCGCGCATGTGATGGAAATGCAGTGCCGCCAGCGTGACGGCATCGCCTGGATGCGGGCCAATCCCGAAAACTGGACAAAGGAGAGTTTCCTCCAGATCCACAATTGGTGGCATCTGGCGCTGTTCCACTATGATCTCGGCGAGGTGGACGAAGTGCTCGCCCTCTATGACGGGCCGATCTACGGATCGGGATCGCCGCTTGCGCTGAATATGGTCGATGCGTCCGCGATATTATGGCGGCTGCATCTCGGCGGCGTCGACGTCGGAAGCCGCTGGCAGAGGCTGGCCGACAACTGGTCAGGGAAAGCAGCCGACGCCAACTACGCCTTCAACGATATCCACGCGATGATGGCTTTCGTCGGCTCCGGCCGCACCGATCTTACGCGTCGCCTGCTGGACGCCCAGAACACGGCGATGGCGGCGAAAGACGACAACGCAGCCTTCACCCGGAACATCGGCCACCCGATCGCACTCGGCATCTTGAAATTCGGCGACGGCGATTATGCCGAAGCCGTGCGTCTGATCAGCCCCGTTCGCGCCATCGCACATGGTTTCGGCGGCAGCCACGCCCAGCGCGACGTCATCGACCTGACCCTCATCGAGGCGGCAATCCGCGCGGGCGACCGTGCATTGGCGCAGGCCCTTTCCGCCGAGCGGCTGAACGTGCGGCCGGACAGCCCCTTGTCGCATATGTTCGCCCGGCGCGCCGAAGAGGTGGCGGCAACGAAGCCAGGTCATTGACGCTTCATTCCACCGGAAGCTATTCCTCCTTTCCAGCGAGGGCGCTCGTCGGCAAAGCCGCGAACGAAGACTGAATCCATGGCGCGCCCGGAGGAGACTGAATGTATCTCGGCATCGACCTCGGCACGTCCGGCATCAAGGCCTTGCTCATCGACGCGGACCAGAAGGCGGTTGCCGCCGGCCACGCCAAGCTCGACGTATCGCGTCCGCATCCGGGATGGTCGGAGCAGGATCCGGCGCACTGGATCCGCGCCACGGGAGAAGCAATAGCCGAACTGAAGGCATCGCATCCCCGCGAATTGGCAGCCGTAAAGGGTATTGGCCTCTCCGGTCACATGCACGGCGCAACCCTGATCGACAAATCCGACGCCGTGCTTCGACCCTGCATGCTGTGGAACGACACGCGCAGCCATGCCGAGGCGGCGGCGCTCGATGCCGATCCGCGCTTCCGCCGGATTACCGGCAACATCGTTTTTCCTGGCTTCACGGCGCCGAAGGTCGAGTGGGTGAAGAAGAACGAGCCGGCGGTCTTCGCAGGCATCGCCCGGATTCTACTGCCGAAGGATTATCTGCGCCTCTGGCTGACGGGCGAATACATCTCGGACATGTCGGACTCCGCCGGCACCTCCTGGCTGGACACCGGCCGGCGCCGCTGGTCGGCGGAACTGCTCGATGCGACGGATCTCAGCGAGAGCAAGATGCCACGTCTCGTGGAGGGAACGGAGCAGGCAGGCGCGCCGCGGCGTGAACTCGCCGCACAATGGGGCATGGGCGATAGCGTCGTCGTCGCCGGTGGCGCCGGCGACAACGCCGCCTCCGCCGCGGGAATGGGAACGGTCGGTCCGGGCCATGCCTTTGTGTCGCTCGGCACGTCGGGTGTGCTGTTTGCCGCCAACGGCGCCTATCTGCCCAATCCCGAAAGCGCCGTGCACGCCTTCTGCCATGCCCTGCCGAACACCTGGCATCAGATGGGGGTAATCCTGTCGGCGACGGATTCCCTCAACTGGCTGTCGGGCATCACGGGCAAAAGCGCGGGTGAGTTGACTGCGGAGCTTGGCGACGACCTCAAGGCGCCAGGCGATGTGACCTTCCTGCCCTATCTCTCCGGCGAGCGCACGCCACACAACGACGCTGCGATCCGCGGCGTCTTCACCGGCCTTGCACACCAGTCCGACCGGGCAGCCTTGACGCATGCCGTTGTCGAGGGCGTGACATTCGCCTTCCGTGACAGCCTTGAAGCGCTGCGCGTCGCCGGCACCGAACTGACCCGCGTTACCGCCATCGGCGGCGGCTCGCGCTCGCGCTATTGGCTGAAGTCTATCGCCACGGCGCTGGGAATTCCCGTCGATGTGCCGGCAGACGGCGATTTCGGCGCGGCATTCGGTGCGGCGCGCCTTGGCTTGATCGCAGCGGAGGCCGCCGACCCGCTCGTCGTGTGCGCGGCGCCCGCGACAGCTGAGACGATCGAGCCGTCAAAGGCGCTGACGAATGCTTACGAGGCCGCCTACCACCGATATCGCGCGCTCTATCCCGCCGTGAAAGAAGCCGGCGCAACCACCTAATTTCCACAACACCGGCAGGAAATTCTGCAATCGGATCAGCGGGCAAGCAAGATTTGCTCGCTAACGCCCTTCTCTTGCCCCGCTCTTGCCTTCAGATTGTCATGTGCGGTGGCGTAATGTCAGCGCATGACACAGGATCGTTCGAATCATATTCCGGCGACACCGGACATAGAGGCGCTTCTGGCGTCTGTTTCCGCCACGGAGTCCATTGTTGATCATCTGTTCTCCCTGCCTTCACCGATATCCGGGAAGGCGGAGATCAACGAATGGGACCGTGCGGTGAGCCGCCGGCTGGAAATCCGTTTGGCCAACACGATGCGTACCAGATTGAACGGTGGCGAGGACCGTGCGGCTTGACGCACAGTGAAGTGCAGAGCGCATAGGGATATACCAAGAATTAGGCTTGGGCTTTAGCAGCCGCGCTGTCTATGATGCAGCGCAACACACATTGGCTGTAAGAGATCCATGTCCATCCAGGCAGCGCTGTATCACCTGACGCACTACAAATATGACCGTCCTGTCGTTCTGGGACCGCAGACCATTCGACTGCGCCCGGCGCCGCACAGCCGCACCCGCGTCATCTCTCACTCGTTGAAGGTGAGCCCTGCCAACCATTTCGTGAACCACCAGCAGGACCCTTACGGCAACTGGCTGGCGCGTTTCGTCTTTCCCGACCCCGTCGAGGAGTTGAAGATCGAGGTCGACCTGACCGCCGACATGACGGTCTACAATCCCTTCGATTTCTTCGTCGAGGAATCGGCCGAATATTTTCCGTTCGATTACCCGCAGGACATCGAGGAAGACCTCGCCATCTACCGAACGGTCGAGGCGAATGGCCCGCTCTTCGACGCTTTCGTCGCTTCGATCCCGCGAGATCGTGTCCGGACGGTGGATTTCGTCGTCGATCTCAATGCTCGGGTGGCCGGTAAGATCGGTTACCTCATCCGGCTCGAGCCGGGCGTCCAGTCTCCGGAGGAAACGCTGGCGGTTGCGTCCGGCTCCTGCCGCGACAGCAGTTGGCTGCTGGTCAACGCGCTGCGGCATCTGGGCTTCGCGGCGCGTTTCGTCTCGGGCTACCTGATCCAGTTGAAGCCCGATCTGGTTGGCCTCGACGGCCCGCCCGGCACCGATCATGATTTCACCGACCTGCATGCCTGGGTCGAGGTCTATATCCCCGGCGCGGGCTGGATCGGCCTTGACCCGACATCCGGTCTGCTGACGGGCGAGAGCCACATTCCGCTGGCCGCCACGCCGCATTATCGCAACGCTGCGCCGATTTCCGGCATGGCGAGCTTTGCCGAGGTGGAGTTCGGCTTCGAAATGCGGGTCGACCGCATCGCCGAGCATCCCCGCATCACCAAGCCGTTCTCGGACGAGTCCTGGGCGGCGCTCGACGCGCTGGGAGAAAAGGTGGACGCGGTGCTGACCGCAGCGGACGCGCGGCTGACCATGGGGGGTGAACCCACCTTCGTCTCTATCGACGATTTCGAAGCGCCCGAATGGAATATCGATGCTGTCGGGCCGACCAAGCGGGTCCTCGCCGACAGACTGATCCGGCGCCTGCGCAACAAGTTTGCGCCGACCGGCATGCTTCATCACGGACAGGGCAAATGGTATCCGGGCGAAAGCCTGCCGCGCTGGACATTCTCGGTCTACTGGCGCCGCGACGGCCAGCCGATCTGGCGCGATCTGTCCTTGATCGCGCACGAAGACGAATCCCGCGAGGTAGGCCCAGCGGATGCCGAGCGGCTGCTCAAGGCAATCTCGGCGCATCTGGCCATTTCCCCGGATCACGTCGTCGCGGCCTATGAGGATCCGGCGGAGTGGATCCTCAAGGAGGCGAGCCTGCCGGAAAATGTGACGCCGGAGAATTCCAAGCTGAAGGACCCGGAGGAGCGCAACCGTATCGCCCGTGTGTTCGAGCGCGGCTTGGCGACCCCCTCCGGCTTTGTGCTTCCGGTGCAGCGCTGGCAGGCGCGTGCCGTGGGTGGCTGGATGTCGGAAAAGTGGAAGCTGCGGCGCAACCACCTCTTCCTCGCGCCGGGCGACAGCCCGGTCGGCTACCGCCTGCCGCTGGGCACACTGCCCTACGTGCCGCCATCCGCCTTTCCCTATATCCATCCGGCCGACCCCAGCGAGGAGCGCGGTCCCCTGCCCGACGCCGACGCGCTGCGTCAGCAACCAGTCAGGCAGGTCGAGGCAGCCCCGTCCTCGTCCGGACAGGTTCAGGTGGAGCAATCCCTCGATTCGCTAGGCGCCGTGCGCACCGCGATAGCCGTCGAACCGCGCGACGGGCGGCTCTGCGTGTTCATGCCGCCGGTCGAGCGCTTCGAGGACTATCTCGATCTGATCGCCGCGGTCGAAGCAGCGGCCGCTGCCGAAAAGCTGCCAGTCCAACTGGAAGGCTACGCGCCGCCGCACGATCCGCGCGTCAACGTCATTCGGGTGGCCCCGGACCCCGGCGTGATCGAGGTCAACATCCACCCGGCCTCATCCTGGCGCGAATGCGTCGCCACGACCGAAACGGTCTACGAGGAGGCCCGGCAGTGCCGCCTCGGCGCAGATAAATTCATGATCGACGGGCGTCACACCGGCACCGGCGGCGGCAACCATGTCGTGGTCGGCGGCCAGACGCCGGGCGACAGCCCGTTTCTGCGCCGACCCGACCTGCTGCGCAGCCTGATCCTGCATTGGCAGCGGCATCCAAGCCTCTCCTACCTCTTCTCCGGCCTGTTCATCGGCCCGACCAGCCAGGCGCCGCGCATCGACGAGGCGCGGCATGACGGGTTGTACGAACTGGAAACCGCGCTTGAGCAGATACCTGCGCAAGGCGCAGCGCCGTTGCCCTGGCTTGTAGACAGGCTGCTACGGAACCTGCTGGTCGACGTGACGGGCAATACCCACCGCTCCGAAATCTGCATCGATAAGCTGTTCTCGCCGGACGGCCCCACCGGGCGGCTGGGCCTGGTCGAGTTTCGCGGCTTCGAAATGCCGCCAAACCCGCGCATGAGCCTGGCCCAGCAGGTGCTGATCCGCGCGCTCATCGCCCGCATGTGGCAGTCGCCTCTCACAGGCAAGCTGACACGTTGGGGCACGAGCCTGCATGACCGCTTCATGCTGCCGCACTTTCTATGGCGCGATTTCCTGGAGGTTCTGGACGATCTCAGGCTGCACGGCTTCGCGCTGCGGCCGGAATGGTATGAGGCGCAGGCCGAGTTCCGCTTCCCCTATTGCGGTGAAGTGGAGTTCGACAGCGTCGGGCTGGAATTGCGGCAGGCGCTGGAGCCCTGGCACGTGCTTGGCGAAACCGGGGCAATCGGCGGCACCGTGCGCTACACGGACAGCTCGGTGGAAAGGCTGCAGGTCAAGCTGACCGCGCCCGACCCTGCCCGCTACGCTGTCACCTGCAACCGGCGCCGCGTGCCGCTGCAGCAGACCGAATCCAGCAGCGTGCGTGTAGCCGGCGTCCGCTTCAAGGCCTGGCAGCCTGCAATGGCGCTCCACCCGGTTCTGCCGGTCAACGCGCCGCTGACCTTCGACATCTACGACAATTGGAGCGGCCGCGCGGTGGGTGGATGCATCTATCACGTCGCGCATCCCGGCGGGCGAAGCTACGACACCTTTCCGGTGAACGCGAACGAAGCCGAGGCGCGCAGGCTTGCGCGCTTCGTGCGCTCGGGGCATAGCGGCGGGCAGTATGAGGCGCGTGTGGAAGTTCCGTCGCCGGAATTCCCGATGACGCTCGATCTGCGCAGGCCGGAGGGGCTGTAGTGGCGGGGGCGCCCGGTTTGAAAGCAATCAGGACGGACGACATCGCGGCCAGTTATCGGCCGCTTGCCGGTGTAGCGGATGAGTTGAAGACGGCAGATGGTTCGATCCGGCCCGTCTGGCGACCGTTCCTCGACTATCTGGCGCGTCTTCCCGCCGATGAACTCGCGCAGCGTTTCGCGCGCGGCGATTCCTATCTGCGCGACGCAGGCGTCTATTTCCGCCAATACGGTCAACGCGGCTCGATCGACCGGGCCTGGCCGCTGAGCCACATCCCCGTGCTGTTGCACGAGGATGAGTGGAGCCAGATCGCTTCCGGTCTCAGCCAGCGCGCCGATCTGCTGGAACTCGTCGCCGCCGATCTTTATGGGCCGGGCAATCTTGCCGCGAACGGATTCCTTCCCGCCGCGGCGATTGCGGGGAGCGCTGAGTGGCTCCGCCCGATGGTCGGCACGCAGCCGGCATCCGGGCATTTCCTGCATTTCGTCGCGTTCGACATCGGGCGCGGCCCAAGCGGCGAATGGTGGGTGCTGGAGGATCGCGTGCAGGCTCCATCCGGCGCCGGCTTCGCGCTTGAAAACCGTGTCGCCACCGCCCGTGTGTTCTCCGACTACTATGCGGAGGCGCATGTACCGCGCGTGGCCGGTTTTTTTCGCAAGTTCCGCGAGTCGCTGGGCGGCATTCGGGGCGCCGACGACAATGGCATCGCGATCCTCTCGCCGGGACCGATGAACGACACCTATTACGAGCATGCCTATCTCGCGCGCTATTTGGGGCTCGCTCTGCTGGAGGGGGAGGACCTCGCGGTGGAGAAGGGGCGCGTCGTGGTGCGCAGCATTTCCGGTACGCGCCCGCTCAGCGTGCTGTGGCGGCGGCTCGACTCGAATTTCGCGGACCCACTCGAACTGGACGGCGCTTCCAAGCTCGGCACGGCCGGGCTGCTCGGCGCCGTGCGTGCCGGCAACATCTCCATGGTCAACGCGCTCGGCACGGGTGTGCTGGAGGAGAAGGCTCTCTTCGCCTTCTTCCCGGGTATCTGCCGGCATCTGCTGGGCACATCGCTGGAAATGCCTAACGTCGCTACCTGGTGGTGCGGCGGCGACGCCGAACGCGACTATGTCAAGGCGAATGCCGCCGGCATGGTGTTGCGGCCGGCGATGAGCGTGCGTGGGGGCGCCCGCCAGGCGGTAGCCGCCTCGGACCTTTCCGCCCGCAATGGCCGCCACTTCGTCGGCCAGGAATCAGTCACCCTGTCGACGACGCCGGCATGGGAAAACGGCGCGCTTGTGCCCCGCCCCCTGAGCTTGCGCGTGTTTCTGGCGCGCACGGCCGAGGGCTGGATCGCCATGCCGGGCGGATTCGCCCGCATCGGCCACACCAACGACCCCAAAGCGGTGGCCATGCAAAGCGGTGGCTCGGTCGCGGATGTGTGGGTCGTCTGCAACGCGCCGGTCAAGGCCGATACGATGCTGCCGCTCAAGTCCACGCCTTACGTGCGACCGCGCCCCGGCACGCTGCCCAGCCGGGCGGCCGACAATCTCTTTTGGCTTGGCCGTTATGTGGAGCGCGCCGAGGGCACGATGCGCCTGTTGCGCGCCTATTTCATCCGGCTGGCCGAGACAGGCGACGCCGAAAGTCCGCTGCAGGCCGAGGTGCGCGAATATATCGAAGACCTTGGGGTCGACCCTGATGAGGCCGTGCCCGAGGCGTTGCGCGATATCATCTCTGCCGCGCTGGGGAGCGCGGCGAAGGTGCGCGACCGTTTCTCGGTCGATGGCTGGATGGCGCTGAACGACCTCGCCGAAAGTGCGGCGAAGATCGCTCATACATCGAGCGTGGGCGACGACAGCGCCCGCGCGATGAGCGTTCTGTTGCGCAAGATCACCGGCTTCTCCGGCCTGATGCACGACAACATGTACCGCTTCACCGGATGGCGGTTTCTGACGATCGGCCGTGCCTTGGAACGCGCGCTGGCGATGACCTCGCTGCTTGCCCACATGACGCGCGAGGACGCCGCCGACGGGTCGCTGGATTTCGTCGTCGAGGTGGGCGACAGCACCTTGTCACACCGCCGGCGCTATGCGGTCCGCACGGCTCGGCCGACCGTAGTCGACCTTCTCGGCCTCGATGCGATGAACCCCCGCTCGATCATGTATCAGCTCGGCGAGATCCGCGATCAGATCGGCTTGCTGCCCGGCGCGCATGCAGCCGGCGAGATGTCGGACCTCTCCCGTGCGGTCCTGCGCGTGCATACCGATGTGGCCGTCCGCACCCCGGATGACTTCAGCGCAGAGGCTCTGCTTGAGTGCTACGAGGGCATTGCCGGCCTGTCGGAACTGATCACCGAGGCCTATCTCAAGTAAAGGGTCGGATGCTCTACGAAATTCTGCTCCATACCAAGTGCACCTATGCCCGGGCCGCGGCGGGACGTCAGCTCTTGCGCCTGATGCCGGCCGATGGCCCCACCGGCCAGCGTCTCATTGCGGGCGCGATCGACGTCAAGCCACAGCCCGCCGAACGCACCGACAGCTATGACTTCTTCGGCAATCGGACGACGGAAGTCTGCTTTTCCGGCCACAATGAGGAAGTGGAGTTCACCGTGCGGGCGCGCGTGGACCGTTTCGGCCGGCCTCCCTCTCTCGATCTCTCGCCCGGCCTCGATCGCTTGGGGAGCGATATCGCCTCCGTGATGTCGCTGGAGCCGTTGTCACCCCACCACTATGTCGACGCCTCGCCACTGGTGAGGTCGAGCGCCGAGATCGCTGATTATGCGCGATCGATCACACCCTCCGGCGCCACCACGATTGAAACGGTGACGGCAATCAGCCAGGCCATCCACCGGGACATGCGCTACGATGGCGAGGCGACCGAAGTGGACACACCTCTTGAAGAGGCTTTCGCCAAACGCCGCGGCGTCTGCCAGGACTTCAGCCACATCATGATCGCCTGCCTGCGTGAGATCGGTGTGCCGGCCGGTTATGTCTCGGGCTTTCTGCGCACGGAACCGCCGAAGGGAAAGCCACGGCTGCAAGGGTCAGATTCGATGCACGCCTGGGTGCAGGCGTGGTGCGGCCTCGAAGCCGGATGGGTGGAATTCGACCCAACCAACAATATGCTCACCGGTCTCGATCACATCGTCGCCGCGCATGGACGCGACTATTCCGATGTCGCGCCTGTGCGGGGTGTCATGCGCACATCCGGCGGCCAGGAAATCGCGCAATCTGTCGACGTGCTGCCGCTGGGCTGAACAGCGACGCTGGCGCGGGCATCAACAGCCAGCCGGCGTCACCGCGAGGTCGCAAAAGCGCAAGCGATGCCGCGGACCCATTGATACGTAGTATGCCGAAAACGGCTCCCTCCTGGTGAAGTGTTCCATGGCTCCTGCCCATTCCATCCTGACTGTGACATGTCCCTCCGTGCGCGGCATCGTCGCGGCCATCTCCGGCTATCTCGCCCAGAACGGCTGCTACATCGTCGATTCCTCGCAGTTCGACGATCTCGGTACGAAAAGGTTCTTTATGCGCATCTCCTACATCTCGCAGGAGGGAAAGACGGACGACGAACTCGTGTCCGGATTCGGGCCTGTCGCCGAGCAGTTCGAGATGAGCTACCAATTCAATCGCAGCACCGAGAAGATGAAGGTTCTACTGATGGTGTCGCGCTTCGGCCATTGCCTGAACGACCTTCTTTACCGGTGGCAGATCGGCGCGCTGCCGATCGACATCGTCGGCGTCGTCTCGAACCATTTCGATTACCAAAAGGTGGTGGTCAACCACGACATCCCCTTCCATCGCATCGCGGTGACCAAGGCCAGCAAGGCCAAGGCCGAGGGGCAGATCATGGACATCGTCGAGGAGACGGGAACGCAGCTGATCGTCTTAGCCCGCTACATGCAGATCCTGTCCGACGAAATGTGCCAGAAAATGTCGGGCAAGATCATCAATATCCACCACTCCTTCCTGCCGAGCTTCAAGGGCGCCAACCCTTACAAGCAGGCCTATGAGCGCGGCGTGAAGCTGATCGGCGCGACGGCGCACTATGTTACCGCCGACCTCGATGAAGGCCCGATCATCGAGCAGGACATCGCCCGTATCACCCACGCCCAGAGTGCTGAGGATTACGTCTCGATCGGCCGCGATGTCGAAAGCCAGGTGCTGGCGCGGGCGATCCACGCGCATATTCACCACCGCAGCTTCATCAACGGCAATCGTACCGTTGTGTTTCCGGCGAGCCCCGGCAGCTACGTTTCCGAACGGATGGGCTGAGACAGGCCGTCATTTTCGGAGCAAGGCAGCACAAGGCATTGCCTTGATCCCCGCCCGCGAACATGGCGCGCCGAAGCCCGATCAGCGGGGTTTGCGGCGACATCGTGGAGAAGTTGCGGCATGCCCGCCGAAGCGCAGGGATTGCGGCAAGATCAAGCGGGCAAAAGATTATCTTTCCTTAATTTGAGATCGCGCAAGGCCGGGCGTAGCGTCCGCCTCGAAGCTGGGTGACGCCGGCGACCGAAAGCCTCGGCCGCGACGCGACGCAACCAGACAGCTTCTTTCCGGCGCCAGAATCGGCTCCGGCCTTCCAAGGACATTTTCCTATGCGTGCATATTTCATCCCGGCGGCCATCGCCGCCTCGATTGCGCTTGCGCCTGCGGCATTCGCAGCGGCGGCACAAAGTTCCACTGGCGCCATCAAGGCCTATGATGCCAAGGCGCACACCATCACGCTTGCCGACGGCACGACCTACACGCTGCCGGCCAAGTTCAAGGCGGCAGGCCTGAAACCCGGCGAGAAGGTGCAAATCTCGTGGCAGTTGAAGGGGAACATGCACGACGCCACGGCGGTGAAGGTTCTGAAGTAGTCTCAAAAGGAACGGGGCCCGCCAGACTGGCGGACCCCGCTTCTGATTTAGCAACAGACTGAAATTCCGTTGCCGGCGGCGCTCCGCCGAAATCGTCTCAATTCGTGGCTGAAAGCTTGCCTAGCTTCAGGAAGATCGTTTCGCCCGACGAGTCGTCAACGCCGTCATTGTCGGTCACGACAAAGGTATCCCCCGCCGCATCGACCGTCATGCCCTCCACCTTGTCGACAACGTAGCCATTGGCTGCGGCTTTCAAGTCGGGCACAAGATCGCGGACCAGCGTCTTTTCCACGACAGGCAGATCGCCACCGAGCTTCGCAGGTTTGAAGGCGGCGAGGTCCACGGAGTAGAGGGCCTTCAGCTTCGCATCGCTGCCGACCAGATTGTCGCGCTCTATGAGCAGCAGCCTGCCATTGTGAGCGGTGATCTCGGAGAGGCCAACCCAGCCGCCTGTCGGCGCCTCCAGCGGATAGCGAACTGCGGACCATTCCTTCGCCTTCGGCTTGTAGGCCAGCAGTTTCACCTCGCCCTTCGGATCGTCCTTCCATTCGCGCTGTACCGCCATGACCAGCGTCGCGTCGTCGCCGGAGCCGACACGCGTTATGCCTTCCAAACCGAAGCGGGTCTCGCCGGCAAGCAGTTCGGCCGGCAGGGGAATTTCCTGGTCGATGGCGCCTTCCGCATCGACATGGAGGACCGCATGCGGCGTAAGCTTTGCCGCGTCGCCTTCATTGGCAAGCCAGAAACCGCCCTCCCCATCGGCGGCGATGCCCTCGAGGTCGAGCTTTTGCGCGGGATTGCCGCCGCGCGTCACGACCAGCTTGTCCGAAATCAGAACCGGTGTCTGCGTCGCATCGATGGTGAAGATGGACGGCTGGGCGCCATAGGCCGAATCCGACACCGCATAGAGCTTGCCGGCTTGCGTCGGATCCGCGGCAAGGCCCGACAATGCGCCCCAGCCGAGCGGCACGCCCTCACTGGTGAGTTCAGACGTCACCATCGGGTATACCGCCGGGCCTTCCGCCCGTTCGAACACCATCACATGCGAACGGGCAAGGCCGTCCTCGCCCAGGTCCGTCTCATTGGCGGTCACCAGCAGGTTGCGCCCAGGGACGGCGACGAGGCCTTCCGGTCCGACGCCGGACGGCAAGAGCTGGATGAACTTAGGTTCGGCGCCTGTGTCCTTGTAGACGCCGACGACCGACCCGCGCTCGGACGCCACGAAGATGAGCTTGTCCGCGCCGAAGGCGCCGGCCTCGATACCCTCCGGCTCGACGCCCTTCTTGTTGCGCGCCTCCGGATAGTGGCCGGCCTTGGCAACTTCATACTCGAAGCTGGCGCCAGCCTCGTAGAGCACCGTTCCGTCCTTGGCGAAGATGGTAAATCCGCGTGAGCGGCCTTTGTAGTCGCCTTCATTGGCAACCACGACCGTGTCATTGTCGAGCCATTTCACGGCATCGGGCTCGCGCGGGACATTCTCCATCTTTCCGGTAAACTTGAACGCGCCATCCTTTTTGATGTCGATCTTGTCCAGCGTCACTGTACCGGCGGAGAAATGCGAGACGATCTTCGCCGTCGCCGCGTCGACAATGGCGATGTGATTGTTCTCCTGCAGCGTCACCGCAATCTGGCCGGCCTCGTTGAAGGCAACGAACTCAGGCTCCGGATCGTCCGGCGCAACCTCGGCCAGGCCGCTCAGATCGACCGTCTTGATCCCGGCGCAATCCGGCGTGCCGTCGCTGATGGGAACGATCTTCAGATTGCCGCCCGGCAGTTGGGGGATCTCGCCATCGTTCACCTCTTCGTCGCGCTCATTCTCGATTGCGACAGCAAGAAACTTGCCGTCCTTGGAGAGGGCAACGGAGTCAGGCTGTCCGCCTAGGTCGCAGGAGTTCTCGATGGCCTTTGAAGCGAGGTCGAGCACGAGAAGCTTGCCCGCCGGGTCGGCCTTGCTTTTCGAGGTGTTCACGCCCGCCAGGATCTTGCCCCCAGCCACCGTCACCGATGTCGGCTCACCATCGGCCTTGACCGACCCCAATGCTTTCGGATTGCGCGGATCGGTGATGTCGACGAAGCCGATCGCGCCGAGCGGGCTGTCCGAATAGACCAGGGTGTTACCGTCTTCGGACGCGGCGATGATTTCCGACGATGTCGGGGTCTTGGCATCCACGCCGGCCGGGAGATTGCCGGCGACCGCGAAACTGGCGACGCGATTGAACATCATGTCGGCATGCGCTGGGAGCGCCGCGGTTGCTGCGAGCGCGATGCTCAAACTTGCCAGAACGGAATTGCGGGACATCGTGGTTCTCCTGTCGAAGGGAAGCACCTCGATTGCGATAGCCACATTTCACGTCGATGACAGCCGGATGAATATTGGATGACAATGCCCGTTTATCCCCTTCGGACAGTCGCTGCTCTGAGCGCATTAAAGCGCGGGCGACGTCGAACCTGCCATTTTCAGCATTGCCTGATGGCGCCGCTCAGTCCTCGGGCTGGTGACCTTCGTCTTCCCCGATTGCTGTGCGTTTCTCGCGCGTCTTCTCGCGCCGGTCCTCATTGGCTTCCCTCTGCCGCTGGATCGCATCCGAAAAAGCGGCCGCCAGGATACCCGTCGGCATCGCAATCAGGCCAATTCCGGTGATCGCGGTGATTCCGGCGAGGACCTTGCCGAAGGGCGTGACGGGAAACGCATCGCCGTAGCCGACAGTCGTCAGCGTCGCGATCGACCACCACATCGCGCGCGGAATGGAGCCGAAGCTGTCCGGTTGGACGCTTCCCTCCACCATAAAGAGCAGCGACGACGAAATCAGCAGCAGCATGCCGGCGATGGTGAGGCTGGCGCCCAATTCGTAGCGCCGTGAATTGAGCGCGTGGCCTATCGCCTTCAGAGCGGAGGAGTAGCGCCCAAGCCGGGCGAGCAGAAAGATGCGCACCAGCCGAAACAGCCGCAAGAACGCGCCCTCGGAACCGAAGAACGTCAAGAACAGGGTGGATAGGGCGATGAGGTCAATGATCGCCGGCAAGGACACCGCGTACCGCAGCCGCGCGCGCCACCCCCCGCCAAACTCTGGGTTCTCCGCGGCAATCCAGACCCGCGCCGCATATTCGATCGAGAAGGCGGTGGCGAAGAAGACTTCCAGCCAACGGAACAGGCGCTCATGACCACTGACGACGGTGGGCTCCGTCTCCAGTATCGCGACCGCGACGGCCGCTACAATGAGCAGGGCGATGATCCGGTTGACGGGCGAAACGCCGGTTTTGTGCCAGGCGGCGGTGTGCAGATTGCGGTAGGCCCACTGCCGCCAGGTCACCGGTCACCCCTGATCGCACGGACCATGCTGTGACTATCGCTCGCGGACACCGGGGCGGCTCGCGCCTCAAACGAAGGGGCGGCCGGTCTCGTATTTGCGCGGGATCAACCGGTCGAAGTAGGCCACACCGGCCTTGGCCAGACTTGTGCCGTCCTTGCTCAGGAAATTCTCCGGCATGTGCCGCGTTTTCGCCGCCACATTGCCGAGCGGCACAGCCTTCATCAGGGTCTTGCCGCCCTCGAACTTGATGGCGATCGACGCCCCGCCTTTTTCGGCCACGGCCACCGCCATGGCGCCGGCCTTGAAGGCCTCCTTCGCATCGGTCTTGTTGATCGCGCCGATATAGCCGCGCGGCATGTAGCCCAGCGCGTCAACACGCGCCCGTTTGCCCGGCAGGCCCTCGGACAGAGCATGTTCAAATGCGCGGTTGAGATCGCTTCCAGACAGTTTGACATTGCCATGCGCGTCGCGCTCGACCTTGTCGGAGCCGACAATGCTTTCGACGAGCGACTTGCCGTCGCCGGTCGAAACACCCTCCGACACGGCAACGATGCAGCGCTTGTGCTTGTCCATCACCCGCTTCACATCGTCGATGAACTGCTGTGTCGAGAATGGCCGCTCCGGTACGTAGATCAGGTGCGGGCCGTCATCTTTTTCGTCGCGCCAGGCGGCGGAGGCAGCCGTGAGGAACCCCGCATGGCGGCCCATGACGATGCCGACATAGATGCCCGGCAAAGCGCGGAAATCGAGATCGACGCTCTTGAAGGCGCCGGCAACGAACTCGCCGGCCGAGATGAAGCCCGGCGTGTGGTCGTTTTCCATCAGATCGTTGTCGATGGTCTTCGGCGCATGCATGAAGATCATCTTGCCGCCGGCGGCATCGGCAAGAATCTGCTGCGTGCCCGATGTATCGTTGCCGCCGATGTTGACGAAGACATCGGCCTTGACCTTCTGCAGCCCCTTGAGAACGAGGTCTGTATAGGCGGCGTCCGGCTTGTCGCGCGTCGAGCCGAGCGCAGCACTCGGCGTATTGGCAATACGCTTCAGCTCGCGCTCGGGGATCTTGTGCAGATCGACAAAGATACCGTCGCGAATGCCGCGCACGCCGTGGAGCGCGCCGAGCACCTTCGCCTTCGGATAGCGCCTGCGCGCCTCCAGCGCGGCCCCCACCATCGTCTGGTTGATCACAGCGGTCGGACCGCCGCCTTGAGCGATGACGAAAGTCTTCGGCATGAGATCCTCCTTGAAGCCCTCACTCTTCTAGCGGAATCCAGGCCGAGGAAAAGCGGGCAAATGGTCGCCTGAACTTTTGCATGCCTCTAGCTCAAACACACGCCGCCTCAGGGCGATTTCCGCACAGTAGTTGCATATGCAATTACATTCGGCTATTCTATTGGGATGTTCGATCGTTGCATCTACTTCAACACTATGGCGCTCGGTCGCCAACTCGATCGGGTTTGGACGACGGCTTTCAAGCCGTTCGACCTCACGCCGCCGCAGGCTTTCATGTTGCGCGCTATCCTCGAGCGTCCGGCGATGCAGCCAAGCGAGTTGGCCGACACGTTGAAAATAGCGCGCGCGACGGCGACACGTGCGCTGGATGGTCTCTCGGCACGCGGTTTGATCGAGCGCCGTTCGACCAAGCGCGATAGGCGCGAGTGCGAGGTTTATCCGACCGTCGAGGCAGCGGCCCTGCAGGAAAAGCTGAACCAGGCCAGCGCCGAGGTCACGCGGACGATAAAGGCGAAGCTCGGGACACCGGAATTCGCGTCCTTTGTGAAGCAAGCCAAGGCAATTGCTGCGGCCGTGGAATGAAACACCGCCATATAGTTGCACAGCTAACCAATGGAGTCTTTTATGCCTATTCTCAATGTGAAGGTCAGCGCCAGAAGGTCGGCCGAGATGACGAAGGCGATCAGCAACCTTCTGCTCGACCTGACCAGCCGTATCCTCGGCAAGAACCCGGCAGTTACGGCAATCGCCATCGAATATGTGGATCCACGGGACTGGATCGTGGGCGGCAAGACGCTGGCCGAGCAAGACAAGTCGAGCGTCTATTTCGATATCAAGATCACGGATGAGACGAACACCAAAGCCGAGAAGGCGCTCTACATCAGGGAGGCCTTTGTCGGGTTCGCGAAGCTGCTCGGGAATTTGCACGAAGAGAGCTACATCTACGTGCAGGACGTGCGTGCGGCCGCCTATGGATATGGCGGCCAAACACAGGAATGGCGATATCACCACGCCGCATGACCACGCCGCTAGCCGGCATGGTCAGGCCTGTGGTGGTCGCCGCCTAGGCGACGACGATCGGTACTTTTGTTGGCGAGGCCTTTACGCGGTTGTAGAGGTCGATGACATCCTGGTTCATCATGCGGACGCAGCCTGAGGAGGCTTGGGTTCCGATCGACCACCATTCTGGCGAACCGTGAACACGATAGCCGGTGTCCTGGTCGTCCTTGTAGATGTAGAGCGCGCGTGCGCCCAGAGGGTTGGTGAGACCGCCCGGCTGGCCACTAGCCCATTTGGCGACTTCCGGTTTGCGGGCGATCATTTCCCGTGGCGGTGTCCAGGTCGGCCATTCCTTGGTGTATTGGATGACGGCGCGCCCGCTCCATTCGAAACCGGCCTTGCCGACGCCGACGCCGTAGCGGATAGCGTCGCCGCCCTCCTGGACCCAGTAGAGAAGCCGCTCGTTGACACGCACCACAATGGTGCCCGGCGCCTCGCCGGTCGGGTCGACGACGACCTGGCGGCGCCATTTGGCATCGACCTTCTTGTAAGGAATCGTCGGCAGCGCGAAGCCGCCATCGGTGAAGCCGGCATACATGACGTCAGGTCTGGTGACATTCCTGTCGACGCTGATCTGCGGGCGAATCGCGTTGGTGGAGGTCATGTCGAGGCCGAGCGAATCGCCGACCCCGTCGAAGCTCGTCGTCGAGCAGCCTGCCGCGGTGAGCAATACGGAGCCGAAGCCCAGCAAGGCGGTGCGGCGCGAGATCGAATGATCGTCGGAAAACAGGGAGAAGTCAGAAGGTTTTTCGGGGTGTGACACTCTACTCATCCACGCTGAACACAAACTCGGCCGCGCATTGCGACCCATGAATCGCATTTTCACGATTCATGGTTGAGAAATGATGAAAGCCTTGGCGGCCAGTCACTTAACGTTGCGGATCCCGCGAAATTCTCTCCGGCCGCCGTAGCTGCCTGATCAAGGGACACGCCTTTACCGCACGGACGTCACAATGCCGGCACGGCCGACGCTTACGTGTGCGGGCATCCCAACTCAGGAAGGAGCATCGACCGTGCGACCCGATTCTGCTTTGCGCGCTGCCTCGCAGCGTTGCTCCTATCCGCTGCACCTGTTCCTGCACGGGAACGGCGAGCCATCCCGCATCGAAACGCCGCCACCTGAGAGGAACCGCGGGGCGTTGGCCCGAGTGAGACGCGGAGGCCAGTTCCCCGGAGAACGGTTTCTTCCCGCGTGATACGAATCACCGGGATCAGGGGGATCAGGGGGATCAGGGGGATCAGGGGGATCAGGGGATCGATCTGGCGATTCGGCTGAATGGCCCAGCGCCTTGCCGCCTGTGGGAGTACGCCCCGAATCGACCTGACTCGCTCTTCACGTAGAGCCCGGTTAAGCGATTCTACCTCCCGCTGCCGTACAAGAGAATCCGGTGAGCGATCCCCAGGATTGAGGGACGAAAATCGCCACTCGCGGTGAATCGAAAAGCCGATCTGGGAGATGGCTTCAGCACACTGCAGCCAGGTGAATCACCCAAAAGAGAATCGGACAAAAACTTTGAAGCGATTCTTCATGCTGAGAACCGCCTTCACGCCACCGCAGGCCCATTCGCGACAACAAAAAAGCCCGCCGGGAGAACCGACGGGCTTTTAAATTTGGTTGCGGGGGCAGGATTTGAACCTGCGGCCTTCAGGTTATGAGCCTGACGAGCTACCGGGCTGCTCCACCCCGCGTCAAACATATAAGCAATTGCCTACACGAAACCA
>Ga0190271_10000277_pt1 | contig 25350 bp, 33 predicted proteins | sample Popmic356T_FD_133747 | JGI IMG/M metagenome (GOLD analysis project Ga0190271, IMG submission 133747) | Populus adjacent soil microbial communities from riparian zone of Weber River, Utah, USA - 356 T | ecosystem: Environmental > Terrestrial > Soil > Riparian zone | place: USA: Utah | collected...
GCGACATCGGCGAACAGGCGGCGGCGGTCGCGCACGCGCTCGGCGATGATGTCCTCGCGCACCGTGGCGATCGGCAGCCCGCGCACGCCGCAGTAGGCGATCGGCGGCGTCGGACCATCCCAGACCGTCTTGGCGTTGGGCGACGACAGGCTGGCGAGAAGGTCATCGACCGCCTCGGCCTGCTCGGCATGGGTGAGCTTCAACTCCCGCGCCACCGCGATGAAGGCGGTCCAGTAACCCGTCGAAGAGCCGAAGCGCGAGACGAGCCCGACATCGATCTCTGCCGCGAGCTTGTCGGCCTGTTTCTGTTTGGCGACGACCAGCTTCATCCCCGCGCGGTAGTCCTCCAGCACGGTGATCGCCGCATCGAAGGTCGCTGGGACAGCGAACGCCGCTTCCGGGTCCGCCTTGCCCTCGGCATAGACCGACGCCGCCTTGCCGATCGTCTCGACCCGCACCATCTCCTCGGCAACCGACGCCTTGGGCAGAAGGTCAGCGAAAGCCTTGCGGGCGGTGGCGAGCCACGCGAGATCGTGGTCGGGTGCCACCTCCCGCTCCCAAGTGACGGCCTTGAGCATTGCGGCCAGCGCCGCGTCTGCCTGCGTGGCGATCTTGCTCGCGGCCTTGCGCCACTTCACCACCGCCTCGGCTTTGGTCTTCGCTGCGGCCTCGGCCTTCTGGTCGGTGGTGAGCTTCGCATCGGCCTTCTTCTTGAGCTTGGCCAGAGCCTCGAAGGGCTCGGACAGGTCCGGTAACACCACAGGCGCGAGGAAGTCGTCGTCGGTCAACGCCTTGAGCTTGGCATCGACTTCGGCGAGCACGGCGTCGGCCTTACCCTTTGCCGCGCGATCGGCATTGTCGAGCGTGTTGAAGAGCTTCAGGTTGAAGAGATTTCGTGCGATTTCGATCTTGGCGCGGAAGACCGCCACAGGCCCACGGTTAGCCTTGATCGTCGCGTCGCGCTTCTGCGCGGCCTTCATCTTGGCCCCATGAGCATCGAGCGCCGCCTGTGCCCACGGGGAGGTTTTTAGCTCTTTCAGCGTAGCGCCTGCGCTCGTTTCCTTGAGACCAGCCCCGACAAAGCGGGTAATCGCCCGCCGCGACACGCCGACCTCAAAACCGTTAGACCCTGCGTCACGCCCGTTGCGCTGGTCGAGGTAGTTCTGCGCGGCGGTCTCCCATTTGCCGTCCGCTGCAAATACATCGATCAGGCGTGAGCGATCGACATTCCCGGAGGGGTGGTCGCCAGCGACCACCCCCTCGAAAAACGCCATCGCCCCCTCATCGGCGAGCACAGCGTCGAGGGTCTCGTGATCGGGGAAGATGCGCTCCTCGATGAAATCACGAACCTTATCAACGACAAGCTGCACATGGCTGGCCTGAACGTTGTAGTTCTCGCCGTTCTCGCTCGCCATCAGGCGCAGCATTTCGGCGTCGTTGATCTGGCAGACCTTCACCCGCAGGAAGGGCAGGCCCTCGGCCTTGATCGCGCCCAGCAGGTGGTGGCCGAAAGCGATCTCGATCGCGCCACCCTTGGCGGCGCGGCCATATACACGGTCAAGCTGGCCATGCTGGCGCACCGAACGGCGAAGCTCTTCGACGCGGGACTCCTGCAACGGGTATTGCTCAAGGTCGCGGTGCGGGTTGGGCCGCACCGATGCGAGCGGCACTTCCTGCCACTCGCCGGGAATGTTGATCTCAGGCATCGCTCCTCCTTAGAGGAAATGGGTTAAGGTTTTCCCGCAATATGTGCGATTCGGAGTGGTGTCAAGGGCAATTTTACGCATGGACATTCCTCCTGTGGATCTTGCGCAGCGCGGCAAGCTGCTTCTCGGTGAGCCAGCCCCGGTTGGCGAACTGCTTGCCGACGGAGACAACAAATTCCTCGATGCTCGGCGGCATGTCGGTGGCGAGAAGCTCGGAGAGCATCTGTACGACCTCGGGTGCGAACTCCCAGCGGGCAGCCGCCTCGGCCTCCCGCCGGCGGGCCTCAGCCGCTGCCGCCGCCTTGGCAGCCGCAGCGCGCGCCGCATCCTGCGCCGCCGCTGCGGCTTGCGCGGTCTTCAGATCATCGGCCCACTTCCATTCTGCTGGCTTCACGCCGGCCCAGTGCGACGAGGTGAGCCCGGAGCCGTGCCCCGCCAGCACCTCGGCCCAGTTGAGCTTGGCCTCGGCGAGAATCTTCTGGGCCATCCTGAGTGCAGCCAGCGCCTCGCCATCGCTGTCGGACGCGGTGAGCATCATCAGGCGGGTGAGCTTCTCGATCTGCTTGGGGGTGAGCTTCATCGCCCACCACGCCGTCGGTGCAGGTCGATGGACTTGCGCATGGCGAACTGCACTGTGCGGAATCTCTTCGGCATCCGTGCGGCCATGACGTGGGCGGCGAGCACCGCCTCCGCGATCTGCGGCAGCAAGGTGGTGGTGCGCTCCTCGTAGGTCAGCAGGTGCGCCTCGGCGAAGATATCCGCCGCCGACGCGCAATCGGCGCAGCGGTAGGGCTTGGGTTCGTGGATGTTCCAGTTCAACTCCGGCAGCGTCGTGGACGCACCGCAGATCCAGCATGGCGCGGGCGGCATCAGCACCTTTGCGCGCATGTCGAGACCCCGGAAGTCCCAGACCATCGTCTCGCGCCTGCTTAGCCCGAAAGGCCTGTGGCGCTCGGCGTAGAAATTGAAAGAAAACTGATCGTAGTAGTGTATCAGAGATGTGTAGATTCGGCGGATGGGGGTTCTGCCCACCTGCCGCTCGACACTGACCGCAAACGCGACTTCACGCCGCCCGCCCGCGTACAGGCCATGGCGGTTGGTGGTCAGGTCTTCGCGCTCCCACTCTTTCAGGATGGCAAAGAACCGCCCGCGCAGCGGCGCGAGGCCTTCGAAGCTGCGCAGGTAATGCACCGCCTCGGTGCGGGTCAGCAGCCACCGCTTGTTGGTGTCGCGCTCAACCTTCATCGTCCGGCTCCTCGGGATTTTCCGGCTGCTCCGGCTCCTCGGGATTTTCCGGTTCATCGACCACCTCGGCGTCTTCCGCCTCGGCATCATCCGCGCCGTGCAGTGCCAGAGGCGGCAGCCCGTGGTGCATGGCACCAAGTTCCTTCACCACCTGAAGCTCGACATGCAGCGACGCCACGATGACCTCTCCGATCCGGGCGGCGGCATTCGCCTGCGTCGATCCGATCTTTCCCGCGCGCATATCCTGCAACACCTCGTAAAGCTGGCGGCGCAGATCGTCCGTGCCGCGCATGGTCTGGCCGGCGATTGTGGTGATGATCTCTGGTAGCTGGTTACTCATTTGTTTTTCCTCTTAAAAATTATCATCGCGCCGGCCTCACGTCGTGCCACTGGCAGACGCGACGGTGGCCATCAGCGAATGCGACGGTGATCGTGCGCGCGCCCCTTGCGACGACGGTGGCCGGCAGCCAGACCTCCTCCACCGCGACCTCCTCGTCCTTCGGAAGCGGATGGCGCCAGTCGATGACGGTGATGCAGTGCAGGGTGCGCACCTCGACCGGGTCGCCGATGCCGAGGCCGCTAGAAATCGCCAAGGTACACATCCTTGACCATCGCCTTGGCCTCTTCGAGGTCGAAGGCCTTCTCCTTGGCGAACTCCAGCGCCCGGCGCGCCCGCTCCGCCGCCTCCTCGTAGTTGAAATAGGCGACGGTGGGCACGAGGCCGTCGACGTCGAGCGGCTGCATGCCGTCGACCAGCGCCATGCGGATGGCGTGCTCGAAGCGAAGCTCGGGGGTGTCGTAATCCGCCGGCGGGGTCCACGGGTGGGGGATGTGCATGGAGACAGCCTCCATCGCCCACGAGAAGACGCCCTGCTGGTAGACCAAGGAGGCCACCTCTATCACCTGCGCCGGGTTGAGCCCGCCCTTCTTGGCGCGCTCCAAGGCCTTGCGCAGCGCGGCGACCTTGCCGACGGCTGGGGTCGGTGGATGGGGGAGAAGGTCAAGTGCCTGCGACGTGGCATAGCCCACCGCGCCCTCGGCCTCCGCCTCGGTGCAGAAGGTCTCGTTCATGACGTGATGCACCGCCGTCGCGAAGCTCACCCCGGCACCGGCCCAGTCCTTCGCCGACTTCACCAACAGCAGGCGCCACGCGGCGCGCACCGCGCGCGGGTTGGAGATCGCCACCGGGACAAGTGCCGCGCAGAGGGGAAATTCGGCCATCCATATGCAATCGGAACGCGAAGACGCGGTGGCGAGGCCGGGGATACTGCTGATGCCCTCGCCCTTGATCCACGCCCCGAAATGCAGCGGGGCGTCAGGGAACTGCCCGCGCGCCTCCAGCAGCGCCTCGCCGACGGCCACCCAGCCGGCACGCTCATCCTTGCCGCGTGCAAGCAATTCCTGCATCGCCGACTTGATGGTGCCGGAAATACGCTTCAGGGTCTGCTTGAAATTCTGAGCCACGACGAAATTCCCCACAGGCTTGTCAAGGGCGAATGTCTAACACCGTTGCCTTTGCCGGGCAAGGGTGTTTGTCAAGGGCAATTCTCTGGGGGTCGGCGGCGCCTGTGGGCAAGCCTGTGGATAACGGGGATAACGGGGATAACCGCCGGTCTGGGCGCCAGTCGGCAAAGTAGCATCTGGCCCGAGCCGGGGGGCGGGTGTTAAAGTGGGGCGACGGCGCGATGACGGCGCCGTGACGGTATGCTTTTTCTTTGGAGATTCATGAGGCCCGAGGGCGGCAGGGTGTGGTGCCCTCACCGCCCTCGGACAAGACCCACCCACATCCCGGCGAGGAACAGAGGAGCAGGATCCATGTTAAATGTATGACAAGGCGCGGCCTATTGGCAAGTGGCAGCGGCTGGCGACCGAGAGTGCGCTGCCGATTTTTCCCATCCGTGTCTACAAGGACGCCGCCGGCAAGTGGCAGAAGGTGCCGCTGACCGAGCACGGCCACCTCGACGCGAGCTTCGACGCTAACAGGTTTTGCTGGGATGGCGCCAACGGCTTTGGCGTCCGCATGGGCGAGGTGGCATCGCGCATCGGCTGGTACTGCCTCGACGTCGATGATGCCTCGCCAGACGGCCCGCCGGCAGGCTGGCTGGCGCGCTGGCGGGTGCCGATGCGGACGCGGCAGGTGGCGACGATCAGCGGCGGGCTGCACCTCATCTACATGCTCCCCGGTGCGCATGTACGCCTGCCCAGCCGGGCCAACATCGTGCCGGGCCTCGATGCCAGAGGCGAGGGCGGCTGGATCGCCTTTGCGGAAGGGTACGGGCTGGTGCGCGACCTCGCCCCGGCGGTGCTGCCGGAGGCCGTCTGCGCCGAGCTACAGGCCGGCTGGAAGGGCGGGGAGGGTGCAGGCCTCGGCGGAGAGGTGAAGCTCTCCTACGCCCCTCCTGATGGCGCTGGCGTGGAGGAGAAGCTCACCCGCAAGCTCAAGGTCGCCAACGAGGGCCTGCTGAAACGCTGGCGGCTGGGCCGGAAGCCCGGCGGCGACCAGAGCGCCAGCGGGCTGGATATGTCCGTGGCGCGGCTTTTCGCCGATATGGGGATGACGCAGGACGAAATCACTTGGGTGTTGACCAACCGCTTTGAGCACGGCGTCGTCCACCGCGACGGGCTGAACAACCGCACGCTCAGGGCGGCAATCCGCTGCGCGGCAAAGGCAGTGGCGGCGTCTGCCGCCGAGCGCGCGGCGCGGAACACCGGGGAGAGCACCATCAGCGATCGTGCAGTGTCTGGGGCCAGAGCAGCATTTAAATAAACCCAAAGGGATACAGGCAAAATGGAGAATGAAGACCACACACAGGAGTGGCTGCTGGATGAGATCGCCAAGCTCCTGAAAGAGACCAACCCGATCGAGCAGAACAAGCGGTTCTCCGAACTCGCCAAGCTCTGCAAGCACCTGCCCGGCGTGACCTTGAGCACGATCAAGGCGACCTTCAAGGCGATGAAGGACACCGCCAAGGCCGAGGCGAGGGTCGAGGCGGCGGAGAACATGGCCCCGCACCTCGCTGTCATGAACGACCGCCACTTCCTCTGGCGCAACGGCTCGAAGATCCGCATCGGGGAACTGATGGAGCGGCAACTGAACGGGCACACCTACATCGACCTCGTCGGCTACACCGCCCCTGACTTCCGTGTCGCCTGCGCCAACCAGATCTTCATGGGCGACGCGGTGGCGGATATGTGGCTGGCCTCACCCGACCGCCGCGAGATCACCGGCACCACCCTCAGCACCAAGCATGCGCCGTTCACCATCGTGGGCGAGCGGATGAACATCTGGCAGGGCTTCGGCGTAGAGCCCGAGGCGGGGGACCACGTCTGGTTCACCAAGCACATCCTCAAGCTCATCGGCCCGAAATATGCCGGCTACCTGCTGAGATGGATCGCCTACGGCTTCCAGCATCCTGAGCGCCCGATCGGCACCGCCATCATGCTGATTGGCAAGCCGGGAACAGGAAAAGGGTTGCTATGCAATACCTTACGATCAATGTGGGGGCCACATGGCCAGACGATCTATACCCCGGAAGCTCTCACCGGAAAGTTCAACGCCCACCTGCGGCACTGCTGCTTTGCCTTCCTCGATGAGCCACCGTGGGCCGGTGAGAAGCGCGGCGTCGACGTGCTCAAGCATATCATCACCGAGCCGACCATCCGGGTTGAGCCTAAAGGTCTCGACAGCGAGGAGGTCGACAACCGCCTGAAGATTATTGCCGCCACCAACCACCAATGGGTGGCGCAGATCGAGCAGTCCGACCGCCGTTTCGTCGTCTTCGAGGTGAACGAGGAACTGCACGGCGACGAGACCTACTTCACTGAACTGGCTACCAAGGCCGATGATCCAGCCTGCAAAGCGGCGGCGCTGCACTACCTGCTCAACCTCGACCTCTCAGGCTTCCGCCCAGAGCGCGACAGGCCCATGACCAGAATCTACGCCCAGCAGAAGGCGTCGTCGCTCACCGGCGACTGGCTCTTCTGGCGTCGGGTGATCGAGGCGGGGAGCTTCAACATCATCAGGGGCGGACAGGCTAAGTTCGCGATTCCAGACAGTGATATGGGTGGCCAATTCGGCCCCGGCGCTGAGCACACGAAACCCCAGATCTACCGCTGTTACACCGAGTGGCACGACTTCGTCGGACGTGGCAGCGCGGTGATCCCCGACGTGTTCTGGAAGAACTTTCACCGCTGGGCAGGCAAGGTCAACACTCGGCGTGATCAGTACGTGGCGGGTGGAGAGCGGCAGAGCTACATCACGCTTCCACCGCTGAGCGTGCTCGGGCGCCGTCTCAGGGAGCACCTTGGAGAAAAGTTCGAGGATGGTGATGAGTGAGCGAAAACCTGCCACGTGTGGCTGGTATGGCGGGTTTGCGATGGCCCGAGGTCGGATTCCATACCATCCAACCTCACCACCCGCCAGCCAAGCGATTTCGCAAGTGTTTGTTTTAAAACGAAATACCCGCCAAACAGCCCTACCACCCCCAAAACCCCCAAATCGCTATATGAAAAAGAATCACACACACTGGAGGAACTCGCTTCACCCCTCGCGTATACGAGATAATAGGTTGGTATGGTTGGTAGGATGGTATTGGTAGGGATTTCAAAAAGTTAGCCCTACCAGCCTCCCCCGCTTGGGCGGTTGGTGGCTGGTAGGAGAGCCAAAGGAGAGAGAAGATGGTGACCAAGAAAGACCCCCTCTCCCCACCCCAGCGGGTGAGGGCGGACAGGCGCGGAGCAGCCGATCTCGGCTGGCTCGACCTGAAGCGCGAGGCCGCGAAGCTGGGCGAGGTGGAGATCGTGAGCGCCCTTGACCAGCAGATGCGGCTCAAGCACGCTTCCGGGCCAGAAATTAAGCTCTGGCGGGCCAGCGAGTTCTACTTCGGCGTCGCGGTCGACGGAGTGCTGCTCGGCAAGGGGTATGGTGCGCTGGAGGCTCTGGATAGGGCGGCAGGTTACGTGAAAAAACAAGGGGGTGGCGGATGAAGGAGAGCGATCTGAGTGCCAAGATCGCCGACTGGGCGGCCAAGCACGGCGTGTTCTGGCAGCGGTTCGAGGACGCGGCGCAGCGGGGCATTCCTGACGGCTACCTCGGCGTCTCCGGGCTGGGCGCTGGCTGGGTCGAACTGAAGCGCACCGACAGCCCCACGGAGAGGCCGCGCTACGGGCCGGGCCAGCTTGCGTGGGCAGTGAGAGCCCGCGAGCTTGGACAGCGCCCCACGACGCTCTGCGCGGTCGGGGAGGGCGAGTTCCGGGTGCTGGACACAGCGGCGATCGGGCGGGCCGAGGTGCTGGGCCGCGACTGGCCGATGCCGATCTCGACCAGCTTCGACCTCGACGCCGCCCTGATTGCCTGCATGGGCCTGAAGAGGCTGCCGTGGCTGCCGTAGGACTCTCGGGCACCAGACTGCCAGCAGAGGCCGGCAAGGCCCTCAGCGACGAGCTTATGGGCGCGGAGGGCCTGTTTGGCCCCGATGGCCGCGACATCGCGGTGGTCGCCACTATCGATGACCGCGACAGCAACCGCTGGCGGGCGTCCGGGCTCTACCGGGTGCGCACCAAGGTGCGGCTGCGGGTGGCCACAGGAGTCGGACAGGCGGCGGCACTGGCCGCGCTGATGCAGTTCTTCGTCCGCAACCATGCCGGCAGGCGCTGGCGGCTGCTCGGGCTGGAGCCTATGGCCGGCAAGGTGACCAAGGCGCGAAGGCGTCGAAAGAGGGAAGAACCATGAAGACCGAGCCTCGCGACCCCCACACCCTGACCCCGCACCCACGCAACAGCCGTCTGCACTCCAACGAGCAGATCACCGCGCTGGGCCGGGCAATGGTCGAGTTCGGCTTCCACCAGCCGGTGGTGATCGATGAGGGAGGGACCATCCTTGTCGGCCACGCCCGCACCCTCGCGGCGATCGACATCGGCCTGAAGCAGATCCCGTGTGTTATCGCCAGCAATTTCAGCGAGGCGCAGAAGCGCGCCCTTGTTATCGCGGACAACCGCCTGCACGAGTTCGGCGCCGGCTGGGATGAAGACATCCTGACCGACGAACTGCGGGCGCTGATGGCGCAGGGCATCGACGTGAGCCTGACCGGGTTTGACGTGCCGGAGCCCATCGTCAAGCCACGCGCCGATGAGGACGCCGTGCCACCACCCCCGGATCAGCCCACATGCCGGCTCGGCGACGTCTGGGAGATGAACGGCCACCGGCTGGTCGTCGGGGACAGTCGCGACCCTGCGGTAATAACCCTTGCCTGCGGTGGGCAAGGGTCATCACGGGAGCGCGATGTACCGTTTATAGGCCTAGACAAAACGCCGAATCTCATGGTCACCGATCCGCCCTACGGTGTCGACTACGACCCACAGTGGCGGGTGGACGCGATCCCCGACGGCACCAAGCGCGCCACCGGCAGGGCGATGAACGACCACATCGCCGACTGGCGCGAGGTCTGGGCGCTGTTCCCCGGAGACGTGGCCTACGTCTGGCACTCGGACCTCTACGCCTCCACCTGCGACGAGAGCCTGCGCGCGGCGGGTTTTTTGCCCTTGACCCAGATCATCTGGGCCAAGCCCCGATTCGCGATCGGTCAAGGGAATTACCACTGGCAGCACGAGCCGTGCCTTTACGCTGTCAGGGGCAAACGCAAGGGCAAATCAAAAATAGACTGGCAGGGCGGCGTGCAGTCGACGGTGTGGAACGTGGGCCATCGCCGGCTGGCCTACGGGCATGGAAGCCAGAAGCCAGTTGAGGTTATGAGGCGTCCTATCCTCAATCACACACGCCCCGGCGACGTGGTGCTCGACCCTTTTCTGGGCACTGGCACTACGATAATTGCCGCCCAGACATGCGCCCGCAGGTGCGTGGGTGTCGAGTTGAACCCGCGCTACGCAGATGTTATCGTGACGCGCTACCAGTCGTTCACTGGCCAAGGAGCAACACTAGCCTCCACAGGCCTGTCGTTCGCAGATGTGGCCGAGCAGCGGCTGGTAGCGCCCTGATTTTCACGCCGCGTTCCACCCATGCGGCGTGGGCATCAGGCACTGAGGGGAGACTGCTCGGGTGGTCTGAGCGGCTCATATAAGGGGTACTTTGAATGAACCTGTTGAAATATCTGTTTGTGGCCACCTTCCTGCCGATGGCAGCGCAGGCCGCGCCGCTGATCGAGGGCGGCAACACCGTCATCAATGCGGGCGTGCTCTACGAATACGACGAGACGCTCGTCAATCTCGCCGCTGGGTCGCACGTCCTCACCTTCGGGCTGACGACGATGGCGTCTCCCGGCAACGCGCTGACAACCGAGATCAGCCTCGGGGCCAACGACATCACCTACGACTTCTTCCGCGTTACCGGACCCAACGGTACCTTCAATGCCACCGAGGTGGTCGAGGGCTCTGGCGGCAACGGTTTCCTCGCCTTTATCGAGGACATCCCGTTCGTTCTCGGCGGACTGTACGACCTCGAACTGGGCTTCACTCTCGACAACGCTGCCAATGTGCTGGCGAATGTTCAGGTGAACGCCATCCCGCTGCCGGCGGCTGGCTTCCTGCTGCTCGGTGCGATCGGTGGCCTCGGCGCACTCGCCCGCCGTCGCTCGCTGACGGCCTGACACCGAGCGGAGGGCGGGCGCGTCATCGCCCGCCCTCCACGAGACCTCGACCACCTGACCACACCTCGGGAGGAGCCATCATAGGCCGGGGTGCAGGCGGTCGGGAAGGAGGGGTCGGTGGCGCGCGCTACAAAACCTTATCCGGGTTACCCCCGCGCGTTGCCGGCCCCCAGTTCACCCCCAGAGCAGAGGTTGGCTCCAATGGTGAGTTCGCGAGGGCCGCACAGTGAAAATCGAAATGATTGAGATTGAACGTCTTTCTCCACACCCACGCAATTCCAGAACGCATTCACGCGAACAAATTACCGCCATAGGTCGAGCACTACGAGAGTGGGGTTTTACGCAGCCGGTGGTCGCTGACGAGAACCTCGTCATCCTGATCGGCCATGGCCGCGTCGAAGCCGCCAAGGCGATCGGGCTGAAGACCGCGCCGGTGCTCATCCGCAAGGGGCTCTCCGACGAGAAGAAGCGCGCGCTGCTGCTCAGCGACAACCGTCTGGCCGAGCTTGGCTCATCGTGGGACGACGGCATCCTGAACGACGAGTTGCGCTACCTGCTCGACAACGACTTCGACCTGACCCTCACCGCCTTCGACCTCCCGGAGATTCCGCCCGACCGGCTTCCGCCCGCCCCCAAGCCAGACCCTGAGCCCATCGTCACCGTGCCCGGCGACGTCTGGCACATGGGCGATCACCACCTCGCCTGCGGCAACCCCGGCGCGCAGGCGCAGGTGCTCGACGCGGCACCGGACCTTCTGGTCACGCAGGCCTTCCAGAGCGACGTGGAGGCGCTGGCAGCGGCGCTGGGGGCGACCGAGGCGCCAGTGGCATACGTCTGGCACACCCCCGAGATCGGGGCGCTGGTGGCCCGCCTGCTGGAGGCTGCGAGCTTCGAGATACGCTGCCAGATCATCAACGTGCGCGAGCAGACCGGCAGCGGGCGACCCTACGCCCTGCAGCACGATCCCTGCTGGTACGCGGTGCGCAAGGGCGCCAAGGCGAGCTTCCATGGCGGGCGCACGCAGTCGACGCTCTGGAAGGCCGGGAAAATCCCGGCGTCCGGGGCAGGGCGCTGGCTGCCGATCGAGTGCTGGAAACGGGCGATCATCAACCATACCACCCTCGGGGCCAGCGTGGTGCTCGACCCGCTCGCCGCCGGCGGCAGCGTCTTCATCGCCGCCCACCAGATCGGGCGCCGGGCAGCCGGGGTGGAAATGGAGCCGTCGATGTGCGATTTTGCAGTGCGGCGCTGGGAGAACTTCACCGCACGGGAGGCACGACATGGCGGAACAGGGCAAACCTACCGGGAGGTCGCAGAAGAGCGCGGCGCCGGGACCGAAGCCGAGGCCGAGGCCGAAGCCTGAGCCGCAGGCGAAGATCCACCAGCTACGTCCGCCGCTGGAGCCCGACCACCCGGAATACAACGACCCACAGCCGGGGCCGGATGGCGACCCTCGCCCGATGATCCAGAAGCTGGCCGGGATAGGCCTACGCACGCAGGAAATCGCCTACATCGTCAACATCCCTCACACCAAGCTCCTCACCGACTACGACCACGACATCAACAGCGGCATCTCGAAGGCCAACATGCGCGTGGCCAACGCGCTCTGGGAGACCGCCTCCGACCGCAAGCACAAGAGCCACGCCACCGCGTCGATCTACTGGACCAAGGCGCGCATGGGCTGGGCCGAGACGGCGGCGCGCTCCGCCGACGAGGTGCCAGAGGGTGGCGTCGCCGCCGACGCCAGCCACCTGACCGACGAGCCGACCAAGGTGCGCTTCGCCGAGACCATGAGCGCCCTGCGCAATGTCCGACGGTGACCCGGAAAATCCCGACGTCTGGGATGACCCGGAAAATCCCGACGAGGAAAACCCCGAGACCCTTGCCCACCGCAGGCAAGGGTATATCCGTCGCGACCCTGTTACTGGCAAGCGACTCCGCCGGCTGATCACCCCCAACGAGGCCGCGACCTTCAAACGACGTCCCATGCGTCAGGCGCGGCAGGACGACTTCTACATCGTATGGGACGAGAACGCCGAGCCGCCACCCGAGGGGGCATCTCTCGCCGCCGTCTACGCCGCAGCAGCCCCGCTGAGCCGGCGGGCGCTGCGCCACCGGCTGATGCCCGGCGCCACCATGGATGAGTTCGAAGACTGGATCATGACCAGCCTACCGTGGCAGTTCTTCGCCCGTCGGGATCAGCTACCACCACCCGGCGACTGGCAGATATGGCTGATGCAGGCGGGCCGTGGTGCCGGCAAGACCCGCGCTGGCTCGGAGTGGGCCTTCGAGCAGGCAGTGGCTCACCCCGGCTGGCACGTCGGTGTGCTGAGCCCCACCAACGACGACCTCAACCGCGTGACCTTCGATGGACCCTCCGGCCTCATGCGGCTGGTGGAGCGGTTCCCGCAACTGGTGCGCAAGGTGGCCCGGCGCCCGTGGCAGATCGAGTTCCGCAACAGCAGCCGGATCCAGAGCTTCACCGGCGAGGCCTACGAGCGCCTGCGTGGGCCGCAGCATCATGCCTTCTGGGCCGACGAACTGGCCGGCATGGCGCGGGTGGCTGATGCCGCCTTCGAGCAGGTGATGTTCGGCCTGCGTCTGGGCCGCAACCCGAAGGTGCTGCTCACCTCGACCCCTCGGGTGATCGCGCTCTTCCAGCGGCTGAACGAGCGGTTCGCGCAGGGCGATCCGGTGGTGGCGATGACCCGCGCCTCAACCATGGACAACGCCGCCAACCTGTCGCAACTGGCCATCGATGAACTGCGGGCCTCCTACGAGGGCACCCGCCTCGGCGAGCAGGAACTCTACGGCAAGCTCTTGCTCGATGTGCCCGGCGCGCTCTGGCGGGATGAGTTCTTCCAGCAGGTGTCGATGCCCGATCACCTCGACCGCATCGTGGTGGGCGTCGACCCCTCCGGCGCCGCTGATGCCAAGAGCAAGTCCGACGAGATCGGCATCGTGGTGGCTGCCCTCCGCAAGGGGCGCACCAAGGCCGACGACCGCTACTACATCATCGAGGACGCCACCATGATCGGCAGCCCGCAGGCATGGGGCACGCGCGTCGTCACCGCCTTCGACCAGTGGGAGGCCGACCGCGTGGTGGCAGAGGTTAATTTCGGCGGGGCGATGGTGGAGGCGACCATCAAGCAGTCCGATGACAGCGTGCCGGTCACGCTGGTGACCGCCAGCCGAGGCAAGGCGATCCGCGCCGAGCCGATATCGGCCCTCTACGAGCAGGGCCGCGTGTTCCACGTCGGGCGCACCTTCGCCAAGATGGAGGCGCAGTGCTGCCACATGACCTCCTCGGGCTATGTCGGCGACGGCAGCCCCGACCGCCTCGACGCTATGGTCTGGGCGATGACCGAATTGACCGGCGGCATGCGCGCGGTGCGCGCGGAGATCGGCAGCGCCGACCGACCGAGCCACTGGCTGCCAAATGTTTAACGAAAAACAGCAGCAATTCCAATAAGTTAGGAGGGGCCCGGACCCCCTCGCAGCGAACCCTTGTCCCGCAGCCGATTTCAGGCATAATCCGGCCATCGAGCACATAGAGGCGTTAAACATGCCCACCGTAGACGACCGACAGGTGCCCGTGGCGCGCGCCGCAGAGCGCGTCCCCATGGGGGAAGCGATCGGCGTCACCGGGCTGAGGCAGTTCTCTGGCTACGTCCGCGAGGAGTTCCTCGTCCAGCTTGATGGGCTGAAGGGGCGCAACACCTTCGAGGAGATGGCCAAGAACGACAGCACCTGCGGGGCCGTCCTCTTCGCCATCCGCAACATGCTGCGCAGCCTTGAATGGCGGGTGGTGCCCTCCGAGGCCAGCGACGCCCGCTCGATCGAGTCCGCCGAGCTTGTCGAGGGGATGCTGTTCAAGGACATGCAGCAGACGTGGCCCGAGTTCATCGAGGCCTGTTGCAGCCAGTTCACCTACGGCTTCGCGATCCACGAGATCCTGTGGAAGAAGCGCAAGGGGCTCAACGCCAGCAAGCCATGGATGTCGAGCGACTTCGATAACGGGCTCTGGGCGCCGCGCGCCTTCGCACCGCGCAGCCAGAAGACCATCATGCGCTGGATCTTCGACGCCGAGCAGAACCTGATCGGCTTCGAGCAGACGCCCTACACTCAGGGCTCCATCGTGGTGCCCATCCGCCGTTGCCTGCACTTCCGCACCACCGCCGAGCTTGACAACCCCGAGGGCGTCTCACTGCTGCGCACCGCCTACCGAAGCTGGTACTGGCTGAAGCGGCTTCAGGAGATCGAGGGCATCGGCACCGAGCGCGACCTCGCGGGCTACCCCGTCCTGAAGGTGCCCGGCGAGATGCTCGACCCCTCCGCCAACGCCGACCCGAGCATGCGCATGGCGCGCGCCGGCTACGAGGAGTTCCTGCGCAAGGTGCGCCGCGACCAGAACGAAGGCGTGCTGCTGCCGTCCGACCGCGATGACAAGGGCAATCCCTACTACGAGTTCAGCCTCGTCTCCTCCGGCGGCACCCGCGCGCTCCGCATCGATGAGTCGATCAGCCGCTACCAGAAGGACATCGCCCGCAGCGTGCTCGCCGACTTCATCTTCCTTGGCGCCGACGGCGGTGGCAGCCTCGCGCTGGGCCGCTCCAAAATTGCATTCTTCATCGAGGCGCTGAAGGCCTATGCGCAGGCGATCACTCACCAGATCAACGAGGTGGCGATCCAGCAGATCTGGCGTCTGAACGGCTTCGACATGGAGCTTATGCCGCGCCTTGAGCCGGGCGAGATCGAGAAGGAAGACCTCGCGGCACTGGGCACCTACCTCGGCGCGCTCAACACGGCAGGCTTCGACCTCGCCACCGACACCGAGCTTGAGAACCACCTCCGCCGCGCCGCCGACCTCCCCGACGCGCCCGACCGCACCCAAGACGACGACTTCGTGGAGATGCCGTCCGGGCGCGCCGTGCGCACCACCGTCCCCGGCTTCGACGCCGACGGCAACCCGATCCCGCCGGATGAGATGGTCGGGGGTGAACCCGGACCCGATGGCAAGCCAACACCCAAGAAGGGCGAGGACGAAGACGAGTCCGAGGCACTGGGCAAGGCGCTGCGCGAGCGGTTCGGTCTCGACCTCGACCGGGTGATAAGGGCGATCGAACATGGCTGACGACGCGGAGACCGAGTTCGGCAAGCGGCTGCGGGCCACCCTCGACGCTGCTGCCAAGGCAGCGGCGCAGGCGGTTGTCGAGAAGCGGTTCGAGGCGTTCGGCAGCGACGTTGTGGGGTGGTCCCAGCGGGCTGCGCGCGAGGCGGTGATGGCGTCCATGCTGGAGGCAGTGCAGCCCGTACACGCCGCTCTGGGGCGGCTGGAGGGGCAGCTTGCCGGCGCCGAGGCCAAGCTCGCCAAGCAGGCGGAGCTTCTCGCTGCCGTCGACGCGGCGAGGCTGCGCAACGACCGGGATGAGCTTGAGGTCACCCAAGGCCGACTTGAGAAGGCCCGAGGCGACATCTTGGCGGAGATCCGGGCGGCGTCTTCCGAGGTTGCCAAGGAAGCCGATCAGGCCCGAAAGCTGGTCGGCAGCCTGCTTATCGAGCGTGACGATGTAGCCAGTCTGGCAGCGTCGATCGCCGCCCGGATCGAGGCCCTCCACGGGGACGTGGCGAAGGAGGCCGAGACGGCTGCCGTCGCCGCCACCGAGCGGCTGAAGGGCGACCTTCTCGGTGAGATGGACGCCTTCAGCGAGACCCTGCGCGAGATCACCGCCGAGGACGTGAAGAAGTTCCGCGCCGAGTCCGCCGGCGTGCTCAGCCGTGCCCGCGCTGAAATGGCCAGTCACCTCGACGCCATCCGCAAGCGCCACAGCGAGAGCGCCGGCCTGCTGCTGGCGCGCTTCCGTGGCCCCCACGAGGCGGGCGAGTCTTATGCCAAGGGCGACGTGACCGTCTTCCGGGGCTCGACGTGGATTGCCAAGCGCGCGCCCGATGGCACCCTGCCGTCCGCCGACCCGAAGGGGCCGTGGGCGCTGTTCGCCGCCGGCGTGGTCGGTAAGGGATGACCACTGACGGTCCCACCCCCGCCCCCAAGGGCTGGTTCGACACCCAGACGATGGTGATCTTGGGCGGCGTCGGGGTGACGCTTGTCGGCTGGGGCTACGTGTTCAGCGAGGTGCAGAGCGACACCAACCGCAATACGGCGGCGGTGATCGAGCTATCGACCCGACTGGAGCGCAACGACAGCGCCACCGCCCTGCTCGACACACGGGTGGGGGCGCTGGAGAACATCGCGCAGGATGCGATCATGCTCAGGCGCGAACTGGAGGGCACGGTCGGCAGCTTCAGGTCAGACATCGCCGTGATCAAGGAGATTCTGGAGCGGATGGATCAGGAGGCTCAGCCATGACCATGCCAGCAAGCCCCGACGATGGGGTGGTCAGCGACCTCATCCACGCGATGAAGAACAACCCCTCCTGTCTGGCAGCCATCCTGCTGGCGGCGCTATTCGCGGTGCTGACCTACTTCGCCTTGCAGGCCGACGCTGACCGCAGGGCGAAGATCATCGAACTGATGCTGACGAGGTGCTTCGATCAGGTGCAGGGGCTGGAGCCATGAGCGCAAGAGATGTCCTTGAGTGGCAGGAGACGCTCCAAGCGGCAGGCTTCCCGCCGGGCGACATCGACGGCGTCTTCGGACCTGACACCCTCACGGCCAGCATGGCCTCGATCAAGGACCAACTGGCAGCGACGCCACCCGTCGTGGAGGGCTACCCGCCGGGCTATTTGTCCGAGCATTTCACGGCGTGGGAGTTCTGCTGCAAGCACTGCGGCACGCTGCCAGCCGACGGCATCGCGCCCGAATTGATCCTCCTGCTGGAGGACGTCCGCGCCCAGTTCGGCCAGCCCGTGATGATCAACAGCGGCTACCGCTGCCCGACCCACAACGCCAATGTCGGAGGGGTCGTGGACAGCCAGCATGTCGACGGCGAGGCTGCCGACTTCGTCGTCGGCGAGACCTCACCCGCCAAGGTGTACGCCTACCTCGACCCGTGGCACGATGGCGGTCTGGGCAAATACGACACGTTCACGCATGTGGACGTGCGGGGGCATCGTTCCCGCTGGGAGGGCTGAATGACCGAAGAGATCGAGTTCACCCGCCTTCAACTGGCCAACGCCATGGCCAAGGCGTACAGCAGCAGGCAGCCACGGGTGACCTCCGGGGATAAAGGCGGTCAGTGGACCAGCGGAGGCTTCAGCGGCAGCAGCGGTGGCGCGGCGGGGCGCGCCGCCGACGAGGCAGGCGCCGCAGCCGGGATCCGCATCAAGCCGGGCCGGGGCGACGTTTCGTTCAAACAGGACGCCGACGCCGGCACCGTGATCGGCAGCGCCCACACCGAGAAGGGCAAGTCCGCGCTGGAGGCAGCCAAGCCCAAGACGGCGCTCGGGGTGGCGCTGATGAAGCCCATCGACGCCTATAAATTCACGATGGCCGCGCGGAAGCAGGGCCTGAACATCATCGCCCCCGGTGAGTGATGCTGCCGCATAAACCGAAGAGGAGGCGCGGACGTGCGCTGTTACCGCAAGTGAGGACGTGCCATATCGGGCTGCGGGTGACCCCGGAGCTTCGCGCGATCATCGAGCAGATTGCCGGTGAGCACAACGTGGGCATCAGCGAGGTGATACTGAAGTTCGTGATCGACCGACTGGTAGCGGAGGGCTACGTCGCAAAGGAGAGGACCGACAATGACCGTCGAAATGCCGGGCACGCGCCCGTGGCTGCGAACCCTTAAGGCCGAGTTCACCACTCCGGCGCTGCCGGCGTCGGTGGGCATCCCACTGGGCGGGAAGCTGCACAACACGGTTATGGGCACCAAGATCAAGCCCGGAACCCGCGCCTACCGCGCCAAGCTGCGCACCGAGGCTGGGCTGTCGATCCTGACGCGGGTCGAGGAGGAGGTCGGCCCGCTGACCATCACCACCCCGACGGCAGGCGCGACCGTGCCGCCGGTGCATGACATCACCGGCAGGGGCGCAGTTCCCGGCTCCAACGTCGAACTCTGGTACGTCGAGGGCGACCAGATGGTCGCCACCGCCGCCGCCGACGTCGAGGGCAACTGGCTTTTCGGCGGCGACACCCCCGCCGCTCTCGGCACGGTTACGTGGCAGGTGCGGCAGGGGCCGAGGGTCTCCGCCGAGGTGACTGTCACAGTGCAGGAACCCGTCGGCATGGCCACGGGCAAGCGCCATGGCAAGTGAGTTCCCGTGGGACGCGATGACCTCGCACGACGAAGTCGATGATTTCCTCGATGACGAGATCGGCGACCAGCCGGAAGGCTGGGACAGGATGACGCTCGCCGAGAAGAAGACTTGGCTGGATGAGAACTACCCAAAACCGGAGGAGACCTGAAGTGGCTGATAACACACCGAAATCCGACCAGCAGAACCCGCCGTCGGTAGATCCGAAGACGACCAACCCGAGCAACCCGAGCCCCAGCGGCCCGGACATCCGTGTCGGTGAGGGCGGCGGGCCAGTGCCGGGCGAGGCTGCTGGCACCGAGCCCTCGGGCAACAGCGCCCCCTCGACGGTGCCGACCACCGCGTCGGCGGAGCCCAAGCTGGAAAGCACCAAGCCGAAGCCGACGCACCCCAACCCCAACTACCCTGACCAGCAGCTTCCTGCTGCCGAGATCGAGGCGATGGAGGCGCAGAAATCGAAGACGAAAGTCTCTGAACGCTGATCCCCACCCTATCCAAAAGGACTATCCAAAATGGCAGACAACTACAGCACCGTGGCGTTCACGGTCGGTGGCGTCACCGTCACCGCTTCGAGAGCCAAGAGCGGCAGTGCCGCCGATCGTCTGGAGGCGGTCCTGAAGTGGATCGGCGAGCAGATCGAGGCCGGCCTGCCGGGCATCGACAACACCCTGCCCGGCTCACAGCCCCGTCCCGATCAGGGCCTTCCGGGCGCGCAGCCGGGGCCGGATAACACCCTACCCGGCGACCAGCCGAAGCCAGACCAAGGCCTTCCCGGTTCACAGCCCCGTCCCGATCAGGGCCTTCCGGGCGCGCAGCCGGGCGTTGACAACGAGCTACCGCTGGACGAACTGGCTGATTTCCTGAACAAGCACGCCAAGGAGATCGCCGCCGCGATCCTCAAGGACACCGCCTGCGATCCGGCGCAGCCGAAGAAGTAAGGCCATGGCGGCGAAGACTTCGGCTCAGAAGGCTTGGGAGATCGCGTCCAAGTACGAGCCGAAGCTCGCCGCCGCCATTCGGCAGGCGCTGGCCACCTTCAAGGGCAAGGCCAGCGCCGCCCGCATCGAGGCCTACGTCATCAGCGGCGACCTCACCGGCCTCACCCACTACCTGCTGGGAAATTTCGGCGCGTCGGTGGGGCCGATCGTCATGGTGCTCGATCAGGCAGTCAACGAGGCAGGCCTCGCAGCCGCCACCGAGATCAACGCTGCGCTCAAGCCATTCGGCGTCAACGTGCGCACGCAGCTTCCCTTCCCGACCGACGTCCCCGCCGGCATCGTCTTTCAGGGCGTGACCCCGGAGTTCGCCTACAACCCGGTGAACCCCAAGACCATCACCGCCGTCCGCACATGGCAGGGCAACCTGATCCAGCAGATGAGCACGAACGCCCGCGCGGTGATCATGGACAACATCCGCGCCGGGCTGGTGGCCGGCGACAACCCCCGCACCATCGCGCGCGCCGTGCGCAACGGCCTGCCGCTGACCCAGAGCCAGAACCGCGCCGTCCAGAACTTCGACAACGACCTCAAGCGCATCATCGAGCGCGGCATCGGCAGTGCGCAAAGCTGGGGCATCTACACCCCGCGCCAGATTGCAGAATTGAAACTGGCAAACCCCAAGGTCTACCGGCAACTGAACTTCACCCCCGCCGAGGCGCTGCAAGGCCGGCGCTGGGCGAAGATCAGCCGCGCCGCCGGCACCCTCCAGTTCGACCCCAAGACCGGCCTGAAGGCCAGCAAGCCCGTGGGCTTCGTCGCCCCGCCCGGCACCCAAGGCGGCGAGAACGCCTACCGGCTGACCGCTGACGGCAGGCCTGTCGATGCGATGACCGAGTGGCGACTGCGCGACAAACGCTTCGATCCGAAGATCTACGCCGTGGTCGAGGCGGAGGAGACTCTTGGCGATGCCCGCAGGAGCGCCGCAGGAGCCCGTACAGCGGCGGAGAAGGACGCTGCGGCCAAGGTACTGGCCAAGGCGCAGAAGGCCAAGGAGGAGGCCTTGCAGGCGCTGGAGGCGGCACGCGGCGAGATGGTCGAGGGCTACAACGCACGCATGGTCAAGCACCGCAGCCAAGTGATCGCCCGGACGGAGTCGCTGCGCGCCGCCAACCTCGGCAGCTACGAGGCATGGCGGCAAGCGATGGACGACAGCGACCTCTTCGAGCCCAACGAGCTTCGCCGCATCTGGATCACCGCCAAGGATGACCGGGTGCGCATGACCCACCGCATCGCCTCGGGCCAGAAGACCGGGATCACCGAGCCGTTCATGGTGGACGGCGTCGGGGTGATGTTCCCGCCATCCGGGCCGAACTGCCGCTGCACGGTGGGCTACGAGGCCAACCTCGGCGGCTTCCCTGCGGGCACCTGATGTCGTGGAAAGGCCCCGCTCCGCACCACGGCCCCGCCCCCTCTTGGGTCCGGGTGGTCTGCCCCGACTGCCAGAAGGCTCGCTACATCAACGGCGCGCAGTTTCGGGCGTCCAGCCACCTGCGGTGCAAGTCCTGCACCTACAAGCGGACGCTCGCCCGTCTGGCTAAGGAAAAAAGAGGCCCGGCTCAGGGGGAAGTAGAGGGGTGGGTCTCGGGAGCCGGGCCGTCTGGAGGTTGTTGAGGTCGAGCAGTGATCTCTCACACAGCCCGGCCAGCATGCCAGAACCTCTGTCGTGGCGCAACCGCCTGTGGTAGCGTGACCGCAACCTGCACCGAAAGAGAGTGCCATGCTCGATGCCATCCGCGCCCGCCTCGGGCTGCAAACCTCCATCGAGCGCGTTCGCAAGTACGCCATGCCCTCCACCCTCTACGTCCACCGCCCGCTGCTGAACGGAGCCGAGGTGGTGCGCTGGGCCAAGAAGGCAGGCTTCCCCTCGACCATCCCCGCCGCCGACATGCACGTCACCGTGGCCTTCTCGCGCCGCCCGGTGGACTGGATGAAGGTGGGCGCCGGCTATCCGCCTGAACTGCCCAACGTCGACGTGGCCGAAGGCGGGCCGCGCAACCTCGCGGTCTTCGGTGAAGGCGCGGTGGTGCTCCAGTTCGCCAGCGCCGCGCTGATGTGGCGGCACGAGGACATCCTCGCCGCCGGCGCATCGTGGGACTGGCCCGAGTACCTGCCGCACGTCACCATCACCTACGACCCCGGCGAGGTGGAGGTCGATCGGATCGAGCCCTACCAAGGCGAGCTACATTTCGGCCCGGAGAAGTTCGAGCCGGTGGACGAAGACTGGAAGACAAACATCAAGGAAGGATGACCTAAATGGCTGATTTCGTGTTCAATATTGCCAAAGGCGCAGCCGCTGAGATGGTGCGCGACGCACCTGCCAACCTTGGCGTCATGCTGCTGAAGACCGCCGAGGCCGAGGCCACTCTGAAGGATCGCGCCGACCTCGCGGCGGTGCTCGCCAACGGCAGCGTCGAGTGCGACTTCACCTCCTACGCCCGCAAGACGGCGATCACGGGCACCATCAACGTCGACAACACCAACGACAGGGTCGACCTCGACTTCCCCGACCAGACGTGGGCACCCGCAGGCGGGGCGACCAACAACTCGGTCGTGCGTTCCATCGTCTTCTACCAGAACACCGCCGCCGATTCCGGGCGCGTGCCGCTCACCTGCCACGACTTCATCGTGACCACGGATGGCAGCGACCTGACCCTTCAGGTCAACGCAGCCGGGTTCTACCGGGCCGCATAAATGCTCTGGCTCCCCACCGCAGGGGGTCCAAGGGCCATCACCAACCTCGTGGCGGCGGCGACGCTCACGCCGGGCACACCGCTGCCCGGCAGCGCAACGACAGACGTTCCCGGAGCGGTGACCGAAGTGATCACCGCTGTCCAGAACACGCAGCACTCGTGGGGCATCGCCATCAACATCGGCGCGACCGGATTCGGCGCAGTAGACTCACGGGCGGTCGTGGACATCCTCGTCGGTGGGGCCACCGACGACCTGTTGATCCCCCGCCTGATCTGCGGCCATACCTCGCCGGGCGCTGGCGGCATGGGGTTCGTCTATTTCTTCCCGCTGCACATCCCGAGGGGTGTCAGGATCGCGGCGCAGTTGACCGACGCGCGCCCCGATACCACCGCGCGGATCGCCGTCACGCTCTTCGGCGGCAGCCCGCCGCCATGGCGGGTCGGGCGCAAGGTGGTCGCCTATGGCACGGGGCTCTACGGGCAGGCCCTCACCGTCTCCTCCAGCGGAGCGGCGGCGGGCGTCACCGAACTGGCTGCCGCCACCGCCGAGGATCTCATCGCCTTCATGCCGGGGTTCCAGACGGGGGCCACCGTCTTCACGGCGCTGATGTTCAACGTCGGCATAGGCGTCGGTGCCGCACCCGAGGAGCGCATCGGGACGTGGTGGTGGGGGCATGAGGTGACCAACAGGCTCATTGTCGGCCCGCACCTGCCGTGGCCTGTCTTCCGCGACGTGCCTGCGGGTTCACGCCTGACGATGATGGCAAGCTCAAGCGGGGCGGTGGTGCTCCCCTACACGGGGCTGATCTATGGGGTGGTGCCATAATGCTGCTACATCCGGGCACGGGCGGCGTGAAGAAGATCACCAACGCTGGGCTGGTCGGCACGCTGTTTCCGGGCACCCCACTGACTCCGGGCATCACCACCTTTCCTGCCCCGACGGAGGTGATCTCGGCAGCCCAGAACGTTCAGGATTCTTGGGGCATCGGGATCTGGATCTACGGCACGGGGCTGAATGGCTTCGCCACCGAGGCTGCCGCCAACATCTACATCGGCGGCGTGACCGACAGCCTGCTGATCTCTTCACTGCTCTGCGGCTACGCCCTCGAACTCCCGCAGGGTCAGGGATGGCACTGGCTGTTCCCGCTGCACATCCCGAGGGGCGTCAGGCTCGCGGCATCGATCTCGTCCATCCTGAGCCCGGTCAGCACCAAGGCTGGCATCGTGATCGAACTCTACGGCGGCTGCCTGCCACCGTGGCGGGTCGGGCGCAAGGTGACGACCTACGGCGTCAAGGTCAACAACAACAGGGGTCAGGCGGTGACGCCCGGAACGAGCGGGGCGATCTCGATCCAGCAGATCGTGGCGGCGACCACCGAGGCGCACTTCGCCTTCATGCCCGGCTTTAACGCTGGGGGCGACACCACCCTCGCCCAAGCATTTGTGAACGTAACCATCGGGATCGGCGCGTCGCAAGAGGAGCGGATCGGGACGTGGGCGATCGTCAAGCCGTCGACCGAGGACATGGGCGGACCGTTCCCCATGCTGCCCGCCTTCCGCGACGTGCCTGCCGGGACGCGGCTGAGCCTGCTCCTGTCGCACTCCAATGCGTCGAACGACACCAGCTACAGCGGCCACATCTACGCCGTCAGTTAAGGAGGAAAGCGCCTTGGCGATCAGCGAGCCATACGAACTTGACGGGGTCGTGATCGGCCTCACTGAACTTTCGATCTGCTCTGGCACGACCACGCTGGCGACGATCACCGACGACGGGGTCTACCAGCTATGGCTCGACGCAGGGACCATGATAAAGGGCGACGAGTTCATCGTCCGCGCCTACGAGAAGGTGGAGGGGACGGGCGGCGTCAAGAAGATCTTTGCTCAGTGGTCGCTGATGGGCGTCCAGAGCGAGATCTTCGTCACCCCGACCTTCGTGCTGATCAACGGCTGGGACTTCACCATCCAGAGGCTGGCGGGGGCTGACCGCGCCTTCGACGCCTCGATCAGGAAGGTGGCATGAGCTTTTTCGTCTGGTTCACTGGCGCGACCGAGGCTTCGGGCACACCGTCGGCGGCAGGAACGCCGATCGGGCTGCCTGCCGAGGCCGACAGCGCCACTGCACTGGGCAAAGCCAAGGTCAAGGCGATAGGCCTCGCCACCGAGATCGACACCCCCTCCGCTTTCGGCCACGGCTCCAAGGAGATCGGGCTGCCGTCGAGCGCCCACACCGCGCTGGCGCTGGGCAGGAAAAGGACACGGTCGATCGGCCTCGCCACCGAGACCGGCACCGCCATCGTGGCTCGCCCCGTCAGGGCGACAGCGATCGGCCTCGCTCCTAACAATCAGTTCGTCATCGGCCTTCGCCGCGTGAGGACACACAAGGTCGGCCAGCCGTCGACCACCACCAGCGCGCTGCCGATGGTGCCCGCTCTCAGCGGCGGTGGTGGTGCCCTGTGGACCCCCGCGCAGATCACCGCAGGCATGGTAAGCTGGCTCGACGCCGCCGACGCTCCGCAACTGGTGTTCAGCGGCTCCAACCTCACGCAATGGAAGGACAAGTCGCCCGCCGCCAATCATGCGGTGCCGTTTGTGACGGGGCCGACGCTCACCTCGATCAACAGCCTTGGGTCGCTGGCATTCAGCGCGCAGGGCCTGCACGCGGGGGCGGCGATCTCGCTCGGCGACTTCACGGTCTTCGCGGTGTTCAAGGCGCTGTCGACAGGCTCGTTCGAGCGCCTTGTCGATCAGGACTTCGCCAACGGCTTCTGGCTTGGCCGCAATGCCACCGCCGCAGCATGGGGCGGCGGCGTCCGCAACGTCACCGACCCCTACGGCTACTACGTCACGCTGGCGGACGGCGAGACGCATCAGGTGATGACCCGCCGCAGCGGCGC
>Ga0190271_10000278_pt1 | contig 25273 bp, 27 predicted proteins | sample Popmic356T_FD_133747 | JGI IMG/M metagenome (GOLD analysis project Ga0190271, IMG submission 133747) | Populus adjacent soil microbial communities from riparian zone of Weber River, Utah, USA - 356 T | ecosystem: Environmental > Terrestrial > Soil > Riparian zone | place: USA: Utah | collected...
ACCGATGGTGGCCGTGACCGGGCCGAGGACGACGCCACCACGGGCGAAGCCGAGGGCGGAGCGGACCGGGCCAGGCAGACCGCCCAGCAACTTCTCCAGGATTTGCCCGCCCATGCTGGACACGGCCCCGAGGACCCGGCTGCCGAAGCCAGCGAACAGGCTGACCACGCTGCCGACGAACCCCTCGATCCGGTCGTAGGCCGACAGGAACGGCTTGGCGATGGCGTCACCGACGCCCCGGACTCCGTCAGCGATCCGGCTACCCAGGTTGTTGAAGAAGCCGACGACGTTGCTCACGAACTGGCCGACGCTGGAGGCCCAGGAGGAGACGGTCGAGGTGATAGTGGCGAACACGGCGGTCGCCGCTGCGCCCATCGCTGCCAGGCTGGTCCGCCAGTTGATGAACCAGCCGATCACGGTGCCGATCCAGCCGATGACCGCCGTAATGGCGGGCACCAGGACGTTGGTCATGATCGCCGCCACGGTGGTCAGCACTGGGATGATCGGGCCGACGTTGGAGAACAGGAACTGGAACACCGGGGAGAGGGCAATCAGCAGCGGGGTGAGCGCCTGGACCGCAGCGGTCAGCACCTCACCGATGGCCGCAGCCATCTGAGCGATGACCGGCAGCAACGGGATGATGACCTGGATGATCGCCCCGATCACCGGGACCAGCGCCCCACCGAGGGCCGCAACGAGCGGGACCACCGCCTGGGCAATGGTCTGGAGCGCGTCGGACAGCGGAGGCAGGATCGGGGCCAGGGCCTCGAACGCCCCCTGGAGCACGAAGCCGATGGTCGTCGCCAGTTGCGAGATGATCGGCATGAGCGGAGACAGCGCCGAAGCCAGGACCGACATCAACTGACCGACGATCTGGATGATGCCCAGGTTGGAGAACGCCTGGAACAACTGGCCTACCACCGGCAGCAGGTCCGCGAGCCCCTTGGACAGCGAGGCGAACCCGGCCTGCGCGGCAGGGTTCGAGAACATCCCAGCCAGGGCTGAGGCGAGGGCACCGATCACCGGCATAAAGGCGTTCATTGCCGCCGCGCTGGAGTCGAAGAACTTTTGGATCGCCGTGTTCCCCTCGGCGCTCTTGGTCCACGCATCCCACTTCTGGGTGATCGAGGCGAGGTCCTGGAGGAAGCCACGTCCGGTCTCGGTGCCGATGGAGAAGGTCGTCTTGAGCGCCCCACCGACGTTCTGGATGATGTCCTTGAGCAGGTCGAAGTCCTGCTTGGCCTGGGCCAGGAACGCCTGAATCTTGCCTGACTGGAGACCCGCCGTGATGTCCTGGCCGAGGGCTGCGGCCCAGGCGGAGAACTCGCCAGTGAGCGCCTGCGCCAGGGGGATCGCGGCCTGGGTGAACTCCAGGACGCCACGGATCAGGGAGGCGAACGCGCTGCCAAGGTCGGTGATGATCGGCTGCGCCCCAGCGAAGATCGCGGTCAGGGTGCCCTGCTGGGCGATCTGCCGGAACATGGTCATCCAGGACGAGGCCACCGCGTTGATCGAGTTCGCGGTGTCGCCCAGTCCCTTGCTGACGATGGGCAGCGCGGTCTTCGCCAGTTCAGTGAACTGACCGCCCAGATTCCGGAAGAAGTTTTCCTGGACAACCTGCTGAATCTTGGTCAGTTCAGGGAACACCCCGGCAAGGGCCTTGACGAAGCCTTGGGCCGAGGGGGTCAGGCCCTTGAGGGCCTCGTCGGCGTTCTTGAGGTCCTCGGCCGTGGGCTTGATGCCCTTGCTCAACTTCTCCCACAGGACGGTCTGGGTCTTGAGGGCGTCACCCATCCCGGAGAACGCGGTGACCGTGGCGATCCCGGCGATGCCCAGGGAGGCAAAGAGCGGGGCCGCTGCCCCGGCCACCCCGGCAGCGGAGGCGAGCGGGCCGACCAGGGACATGGCTGCCCCACCGACCGAGCCAAGGGCCACAATGACCGGGTCGAGGGCCGAGACCAGGGCGGCGACCGGCAACTTCATCCGGGTGAAGGGCACGTTGGCCTTGGGGCCGAACATCTTGCCTAGCGCACCGAGGAAGCCGCTGCCGAAACTCCTGCCTCCCCGCTCGCCCGCGCTGCGCCCACGGTCGTCGGCGTCGTCACCGAGTTCCATCATCACCGGCCGGAGCAGGCCAGGTACCGACTTCTTGAAGGCGTTGCCCAGCCCAGCGCGCAGGCTCGCGCCGAGCGGCCCCATCTCGTTGCCCAGCGAGGTACGCATCCGGCGACCCAGCCGGATACCCCAGTCGTCGCCCTCCCGCTCGAAGGACTTGCCCGCGTACCGCAACTGCTGGCGGGTGGAGTTGACGGTCTTGCGCAGTTCCTTCTGCTGGGACTTGGTGAACCCCTGGCCGAACTTGGTACCGGCGTCGTCGCCAGCATCGCTCGCGGCCTTGCCGATGTCCCGCTTCATCTCGGGGCCAACGGCCGAGGAGTCCGCGTGGACCTTGATGTAGGCAGCGCCGACGAGTTCGCCGCTCATGGGCATTGGGGCGCTCCTCTCAGCCGTTCACGGCAGCCATGAAGTCCATAAACGCCTGGCCCTCGGCAGCCAGTGTCGCAGCAGAGGGTGTGCCGCGTCCCGTCTCCTCGGTGGGCGCTTCAAGGTAGGCGTCGAACGCCTCGCGGTTCTCCACCCGCTCAACCGCCCAGGAGTACACCAGGTTGAGCAGACGGTCCCACCTCAGGCCGAACGGACTCTGGCCCCCGCTTTGCCGCGCGTAGTCGCCGTCAATCTCGGCCCATCGCTGGCGGGCAACGTGGGTGAGTCTTGCGGCGACGACATAGGGCGGCCGGACCACTCCTCGACCAGCGCGAGGATGAGTTTCGTGACCGCCTTGAGCCCGAACTTGTCCTTCCGGTCGAGCAACCGTCTCTTGATGTAGGTCGCGTCGTCGTCCTCGAACAGGCTCATGAAGAAGTTGATGGTGTCCATGACGGCGACCTCGTCGTTGGGCGCGGAGTCCGCGAACGCGGCCATGAACAGCGCCATCTGCGAGGTGGTGGGAGGGAGGGCGGTGACCTCCTCCTGGTCGATGAAGAAGGTGATCGGCTTGCCGACTACCTCATCCTCGTCATCGGCCTCGGCCGCTGTGATGAATGGTTCCATGAGTCCTCTCTCCGAGCGGTGGCCCCCAGCGTAGGGCGCTCGCCGGACACGGTGGGGTCATGCTGGTGGCATGGTCCCGTTGATTCTGATGATTCTTGGTCTCGTCCTGGTGGTACTCGGCGTGCTCGACCTGCTCTCCGCCGTCGTCATCGCCGGGGTCGTCTGGTGGCTGCTCCTCATCGTCGGAGCCGCGCTGATCCTGCTCGGCTGGTACCTGCGCAGCAGGCCACCCTCGGTGGTCTGAGGGTGACATGTTTGTCACCCCTCAGAGCGGCATGACGAACCGGCTGAACCTGATCTCCTGAACCATCGCGTCGGTCAGGAACGGCTGGGACTTCTGGCCCCGGACGCTCTTGCGCTTCCGGCGCACCGCCTGGGAGGCGGGCCACTTGTACTTCGGCACCGACATGCCCTTGCCCCTGGCCTTGATGCGCTTGGTGCCCTGGTGGACATACGAGGAGTAGTGGGCGCTGGCGGTGACCTCGACCTCGGCGTGCGCGCCCATCTGCGTCACCATCCCCCGGTTGATGTTCCGGGCCATGTGACCGGTGCGCTTGGGCGCTCCCCACTTCGCCAACTCCTCGATGCCCTTGCCCTTGTAGCGCAGGTACCGCGGCCCGTAGGCGTTGGCTCGGGCGTCGCTGATGACGACAACGAACTCAGCCATCAGATCGCCGGGAGCGTGGCGGTCCAGACACCCCCCACGCAGCCGCCCTCCGGGCCGTAGGAGGTCCAACCCCCTATGACGGGTAGTTGGTCATCCAGGCAGCAGATCACGGCCCGCAGCGAGGCAGCCATGTCCGCCATCTGGAGTTCCGCCGAGGCCAGGTACGCCGCGTCGTCGGGTGGTGTCCCGTTCTCGTCCGGCAGCGGCGCACAACGAACCACGCCGACCTGGAACACCATGTCGATCAGGCCGACGCTGCACCGGGTCGGAGCGAGTTGGCCGAGGGTCAGCGCGGGCGTCATGCTGACCGCGTTGACCCAGGCCATCCCGCCGCAGGTGCCGTCCTCACAGGCGTCGCAGAAGTCCAGGGCCACCTCGCCAGGAACGACGCCACAGAAGCAGGGAGTGGGCAGGCCGGAGGAGGCCAACTCCTGACACAGACACGTCGCCAGTCGTGTCAGGAGCGGCCAGACCTTCGTGTCCTCCCGGAACTCCACCATCACTCAGTGGCGTCTTCCTCAGCCGCGTTGAGCGCGTCCAGGTCCTCCTGGGTGGCGGCCACGGTGATCGTGATGGAGGTCTCGGCCTCCTGGTCGCTGACGAAGGTGACCTGTGGCGCGAACGTGCCCGCCGCCGCATAGGTGTGGGTGGCATACCCGCCGCCGTCCACGGTGAAGGGCGGGCTCTGGATCGCGGTGCCGTCACCCCAGTCGATGGTGGTGAAGTGATCGTTGGGCGGCAGCGGGTTCGAGGAACCGTCCACCGGACGAACCCCGAACGGGGCACCGACGAGGACCCCGCCAGTGGCGGGGTTCTTTTGCAGGTAGTAGTAGATGGCGACCGGGTAGGCGTAGAAGGTCGTCGTCGCTGGCTCGAAGTTCTCGGCCAGGTTCGCCGTGATGTCGAAGTCGCCAGCATTGGCGTAGGTGTGGGCGATGAACTGACCGATCAGCGGCGCTCGGGAGCCGCGGGTGAATGGCGGGGTCTGCGGCGCGGTCCCGTCACCCCAGTCGATGGAGACGATGTCCGCATCGACCAGGTCCGTGGTGCCGTCCGGGTACTGCGGGTCGTTGACGGCACCGACGTACTCGTACAGCCGGAGATGCATCGCCGTGCCGGGGACCTGCCCGGCAGACGGCGAGACAATCGTGCTGGCCGGACCCCTCATCCCCTCGATGACCTCGACCGTGACCGAGTTCGACCCGATGACCCCGACCGGGTAGGAGCCAGGGCCGAGGGGGAAGAACTCCTCCGGGACGAACAGCGCGGTCAGGCTGGTCGGGCTGGAGTAGGTGGTGCGGGCCGCCTCGTTGTTGATGAGGACGACCGAGGTCTTGCTGAACCCGGTGCCGGTGACCGTGACCATGTAGCCGCCGACATCGTCCAGCGGGATGGTGTCCGGGGAGACGGCGGTGACCGTGACCGGGCCAGCGACCGGGGGCGGACCGCCACCCTCGACTCCGGTGATGAGCACCGCCAGTTCGCAGTCGTTGAACACCGTCACCGGGGTCTGCACGTTGACGTACCACCAGTTCGTCGGCTCGCCGCTGCCGGAGACATCGTGGTACGGGTCCATGACCCGGCTCGCGCCCTTGAGCACGGTCAGCCAGCCGGTTACCGCGATCTGGTCCACCGGCAGCCAGCAGTTCAGCGAGACCATCGCGCCCATCACCGTCTCCAGGTGACGGCCGACGCGGATGATCTCCTTGCCCATCCACTGTTCGGCCAGCGTCGGGTTGATGTGGATGACGGCCTGGCCCGTGTACTCGCACCGGGCGATGGTGTCGGCGTCGGCTAGCCCGCCCGCCTCGGTGGCGGGGCGGACCTCGAAGTCCTCGACGGGGATGAACCCACCGATGAGGTTGTCCTGAATCGTGCGGTTGACCCGCAGGTCGTTGTTCTTCATCGCGGTGGCCTGCATCGAGGGCAGGTCCATCGGACCGATGCACTGGAGGCCGGTGAAGACGGTACCCGGCACGCCGTTCACCCAGGTCAGTTGCCCGAGCCCGCGGTTCATGTTGATCGGCGCGCACGGGAAGTTGCCACCGATCATGACGCCAGTCCCGCAGACCGTCTCGTAGGTCCCGCCGTGGGCCAGGTGCGGGTCATTGGTCGAGATGACGGTGGCGATGTCGGTGAGTTGGTCCGAGCCCGGAGGAATCGTCGGAGTGGGGATGATGGTGCCGGTCGGCTGAACGGTCATGACGATTCCTTCTTCTCGGAGACGCGCGTACAACCCGCAGAGGCGCTAGACCGAGGGTGACAGGTTTGTCACCCCAGGGCTACGGCCAGGTGATGGTCCGAACCAGGTTCGGCTCGTCCGGGGTCCACACCTGCGTCGGCATCCGCAGGTGGTGTGGGTTGAAGCGAGCGACCCAGGTGTCCACCTCACGGATTCCCGTCTCCCCGTTGGGGAACGCGCCGGAGGCGATCTCGTAGGAGACGCCCTGACGCGCAACGGAGGTGACGCCGGACGGGAGGCGGCACTTCTGCCCGTTGCACGCCTTCGCGTACTCGCACGCCAGCGTGCCCGCCGCGTAGGCCCCGAGCGCGTCCACCGGGATGGCGTTCAGGTAGGTCACCGAGAACGTGCCGACCTCGGTGTCCGCCAGCGCCATGTCCTGGCAGTCCGGCCAGCACTCGTCACCGAGGCGCACCAGCCACTTGCCGTCGTCCACCCGGTACGTCAGCGGGTCGAGGACCACGCCGTCGATCTTGACCTCCTGGACCGAGCCGATGGGGCGCGGCAGTTCCAGTTGGCAGATCGCGCCGCAGCCGCAGGTGTCCCCGCCGCAGGTGCAGTTGAACCACTGGCCGGACCAGTTGACCGGCGCGAGCGGCTGGCCCGCGTAGTACGGCTGGTAGCCGTCACAGACCTTCCGGCACGGGCGCACCGTGATCGGGCAGCCGCCGACCCGGTAGCCGGTGAGCATCTGGAGCGTCGCCCCGGCCAGCGCGATGGACCGAATCTTCGTCGCGTTGTCATACGAGTCGAAGTCCGGGCAGCACGAGTAGTCCACAGGCCAGCAGTAGTCGTCCACAGGGCCTTCTCCTTCGTTGAAGATTGCGGTCACCTGGTCGGACCCAATGGCCTCGTCCTGGATGAAGACGAACAGATCGACGGGTGGCACCAGTTCGCTGGTCACATCGTCCGCGCCAATGGCGTCGTCCGCTACCACCGCGCTCCGGTCGTAGATGACGCTCACCTCGTCGGAGCCGAGCGCCGTGTCGGCCAGGGACGTGGCGCGGCCCCACGTCGTCACGACGTGATCCAGCGCCACCCCGATGTCCGGGATGACGGAGGTCAGGCCGCGCGCCGTCGTGACGGCGTCGGAGCCGACTGCGGTGTCGGCTCCGGACCGGCCCCGAACCGCCAGGGTGACAAGGTTGTCACCCCCGACAGCGATGTCTCCGGCCCCGGCCTGTCCGGCTCCGGAACGCTGCAACGAGACCTCGTCCGCCCCGACTGCGGTGTCAGCGGCGGAGCGGACCACCGTCTTCTGGGCCGTCAGAAGGTCACTACCGACCGCGGTGTCAGCGATGAGGATGGTGCGCTGCCCGGCCAGCGTCTCGCTGCCGTAGGCCGAGTCGGCAATGACCCGCTCCCTGGTCCAGAGCAGGGTCACCGAGTCGGAGCCCGCTGCGGTGTCGGCCAGCGCCTTCTGGCTGCCGCTCGGGGCGACCGCCAGGTCCGAGCCGACCGCCACGTCGGCGGGGGTCCGCAGCCGTGACCACAGGACCGTCACGTCGTCGCTGCCCACGGCCAGGTCGTCGGCGGTGGCGAAGACGTTGACGACCCACAGGGCGGTCACCGCGTCGGAACCAACTGCGGCATCTGCCGCAGTTCGATCACGGGTCGCGGTCACCGTTACGTCGTCGGTGCCGACCGCGTTGTCGTCCACGGTCTCGACGGCCGAGCCGATCCGCGAGGAGGTGACCGTGTCGGAGCCCACCGCATGGTCGGCCTCGGTGCGGACCCGAGCGGCCAGGACGTTCGCGGAGTCGGTCCCACCGGCCACGTCGGCAATGACCCGGTCAACGGTCCGGACGATGGTGACCGAGTCGGTGCCTACTGCGCTGTCGGCGGCAAGTCGGCTAGCCGCCGACAGCGTGCTGACGCTATCGGACCCGACCGCTGTGTCGGCAGGGTTCGCGGTGAGTGCCTGCCCGGCCTCGAAGACGAAGGTGGCGGAGTCGGAGCCGGTGGCGAGGTCGGTGACGGTCTTGCCGGTCGCCTTGGTCACCGTCACCGCGTCGGTGCCATCGGCGCTGTCGGCAACGACGCGCACCCGTTCGGAGGTGGTCGTCGCGGCGTCGCTGCTGGTGGCAACGTCGGCGGGGTAGGTCGTCAGCGCAGCGGGCGGCGTGCCCATCCCGAGCGTGTAGTGGGCCTGGACCTCGCCCGCAGGCAGGACGCGCCCGTAGAGCGCGATGTTGGAGAACCGGCCTGCGAACGGCTGCTCCCCCAGGGTGAAACGCAGGAAAGGCGTGTTGATCGCTGGGATGCCGGTCCCAATACCGCTGTCCAGCGTGCCGCTGCCGACCAGGACGCCGTTCTGGTAGACCTTCCACGCGCCATTGCCCACCGTGACCACGAAGTGGTGGATGGAGTCCGGCATGACCTGGGGGTTCAGGACGGCGTTGTAGGCCGCGAGGCCGTTCCCGTTCCGGTCCGTGATGTTGCCGCCGAGGGAAGGCAGGTACGCCTCGAAGCCGGAGTTCAACTGCGCGGTGAACGAGACGAAGAAGTTGCACAGGTTGCGGTGCGGGTAGGTCGTGTGGGTCGGGGAGACCCATTGCTCGTAGGAGTAGGCCCCGGAAATCTCCGGTATCTGGGTCGTGTGCGTCTCCGCGCCCTCGTTCTGCGGGACAGCGGGCAGCGCCGTTGACGGCCCCAGCCCGTAACCGATGGGCGGACCCTGGGTGTGGACTGTGCCGTTCGCTGGGCCTGCTGGCTGCCAGGTCGCCGGGTACTCGGGGATGATGCTGTTCGCGGCGACAGCCTGACCGGAGGGTTCATCGAACTTCCAGTAGTGGAGCGCCCCGGAGGCGACCACCGCCTCGTCGTAGTTGGCAACGCGAAGCGTTCCCGCGACGTTGATGTTGTCGATGTTGGTGCCCTGGGCGGTGCCCGACGCGGCCCAGAACTGGCCGAACACCCCGTGGGTGAAGTGCTCGCCGTCCAGGTGCGGGGCGAGGTCCAACGTGTTCGTGACGACGACCGCGTTGTCGGAGATGCGTCGCACCGTGCAGGTGACGACGGTGCCGACCGCCTGAATGGTGACCCGGTACCAGGTGTCGAGCGGGAGGTTGGCCTGTCGAGGGCCTATCGAAGTCATGCTGTTGTTGGTGATCCGCATGAAGCCGCTGCTGTCACCGGAACTCTCAAGACGGACCGTGAAGCCGTCCATGCCGTTGACCGGATCGGCACCGTTGGGGGTACACCAGAACATGGCCTCGTAGATGTCCCGGCCACCGCCCTGGAGCATGTCGAAGGTGTAGGTGAAGTCGCCCGTGATGTCCCAGCGCGAGTACGGCTTGCCTCGCCACCCTCGGTACGCGCCGTTGGTCCACAGCGACGGGGCCGGGTTGCCGACCGCCGCGTCGAGCGTCACCGGGTACTGACCGGGGAACGGGTCGGGAGCAACGGTGACTACGTCGATGTCCCGAGGCAGCCCGTTGGCGAAGGTCTCCGGGAACACCAGCGGCGGCGGACCGGCGAACACGAACGTCGCCTCGTCGGTGCCCTCCGCTGTGTCGGCCGGGTTCTCGAACCGAGGAATCGTGACCGAGTAGTCCACCGTCACGTCGGCGTGGTCAATGGAGCCGACGCGGCTCTGGGTGCTGCTCGCCCCGTTGAAGGTCGTGCGGACCTTGAAGTTCGCTGCCTGCAACTGCGCCAGGGTGACCGGGAATATCGCCGTGTCGTTGCTGGGCACAGTCGTATCGGCCCCGGTGCCCGCTGTCCCAAGCGGGGTGGTCCCGCTGTACGGCTGGAACCGGATCGAGACGAACCGCGCGGCGTTGTTGACCAGGGTGCGGATCGTCACCGAGACGCTGTTGATCGTCGCGCCAGCCGGGATCGAGGAGAAGTCGTAGCCGCTGGTCTCGATGTAGCCGATGGCGTTGGAGACGCTGCTCGTCCAGGTCGCGTAGGTCGCCGGGGTGCTGCCCGGCGTCCCGTCTACCGCATTGGTGACGTTGGCCCAGGTGGTCCCAGAAGTGACCGGCGTACCGGAGCCACGCCTAGTGAGGGTAGGCATGGTGCTACCCCCTCACGTCGTCGTAGATCAGGCCCCGGTGAAGGTGTGCGTCCAGGTGACGGTGAGGGAGTCCCCGGCTGCCTTCGGGGCAGGAGAGGCCAGGAGGACACGGCTGACGGTGTTCGCGGCCGGGCTGGTCGCGTCGGTGGCGATGGTGTCGTTGACGATGACGGCCTCGGTGATGTTGCTGGCCGTCGTGCCCTCGCCCGCTGCGTAGGTGCGCTTGAAGGTCGCCACGTTGCCGGAGACGGACGGGAAGGTCGCGTCGAACGCCTTGTTGGAGGTGGGCAGGTACGTCGCCAGAGCGGCTCCTGCGCCCGTCTTGGCGACGGCGGTAGCGCCGGTACCCAACTTCATTCCGGTGGCGCTGGCGGGCTGCCCTGAGGTCGCCACGGCCCGCGCCACATAGAAGTTGTCACCGGCCGTGGTGATGAGGTTCTTCTGCTTGGACTCGTGGTACTTCTTGCCGTCCTTGTCGAACCACTCGACCAGGACATCGCCCTCGATGACCATGACATCGGCGTTGTCTCGACGGCGCTCCGCCTGAACAGCGACCTGGTCGCGGCCCTGGCCCTTGTCCTCTGCCATTGGTGTGCCTTTCGCTGTGAGGTGGAGCGGGTGACAAACATGTCACCCCGGTCCGGCAGACCGGCCCTCAGGAGGTAGGGACCAGTCTGCCGGACGGTAGGGGTTACGCCTCGGCTCCGACCGGCTCGGAGTCCTGCGGCTCGGCGTCCTGCGTCTCGGAGTCAGCGGCCATGACCGCCGCGTCCGAAGCCCAGGCGGTGCCGGTCCAGTGAGCCTTCTGGTTGTTTCCCAGCAGGACGTGCTGGCCCGGAGTCCAGGCCGTGGTCGGGCTGGCCGTGACGCCGGTCATGCCCGCGAGGCTCTGCGGAGCGTAGGAGTCCACCGGAGTCCAGGTGCCGGGGGTGCCAGCGGTCGCACCGGTCGCGGGGACACCGCTGGAGATGCAGTCACAGGCGGCCTCAGGCGGGGCCACGTCGGTCAGTTGGACGTGCAGGTGGTCGCCACTGAGGATCGGCTCCAGGAGAGGCCCTGCGGTGCCGCCAGAGCCCCGGACGACGTTGTACGGGCCGACGCCCCACCCGGAGCCCGTCTTGGTCGCCGCACCGTTGATGGTGAACGAGACCGCCGCGTTCTCAATGGTGAAGTCACCCAGCGTCCCGCCCTGCATGAACGGCACGAGGATGTAGCCGTAGGTGCCCTGCGCCTCCGGGTTCTCCGGGTCGCAGGCGACCTGGGGAACGTTGCTCCAGAGTTCGAGCGCGAAGCCGTAGTCGCAGGCCGACCGGTCCGAGTTGACCCGGAAGCCCACGGCGTTGCCCTGCCAGTCGTAGACCGCAGCCTGACCGGTGAGCATGGCGTACAACTCGGGGTTGACCGCACAGAACGTGATGACCGCGGTGTAGCCGGTCAGGGTCGGGCAGGCCGCGTCACGAACGCAGACCTTGCCCGAGGCGTTCGTGACGCTGATCTCCTCGCCCTCATCGGTGTTGGCCGTGAAGGCGACGGACACGAACCCGTCAGTGGTGACCGATCCGCACGCGCCCGCCTTGGGACGCCCGCAGCCGTCGAGGGCCGTAGCCCGCATCACCCGCCCACGGACCAGTGGGAAACAGTTGTTCGACACGGGCCTACTCCTCGTCCTTGTTGGCGGACTTCACCTTGGCGACGACCTCGGCCGGAGCATTGAAGCCACCCCGGTCGTAGTTCACGGTCACCACCCGCTGGTCCAGACCTGCTTCCTCGGCGGCTGCCAGGAGCAGTACGGCGTTGTCCTCGTTGATCCCGGCGTAGAAGGTCTCGCCCTCCTCGGCCGGAGCCGCCTCGCTGTCCTCGGAGGTGACAGGCTTGTCACCCTCCTTGACCTCAGCGGTCTCGGCGTCCACGACCTCGTCATCGCTCTCGGGCAGGTAGCCCTCGTCGTTGTCGGTTGCCATCGTTCAACCTCCTCGAAGGTGAAGGGGGCGGGCCGTCCGGCGATGGCGCAGACGACCCGCCCACGACGGTTAAACGACGGTTCCGGTGAGGCACTCGACGTTGGTGTTGGCACCCGTGATGCCAGCCGAGCACAGGTCGATGGTCGTCTTGTACGCCTTGTAGCACTTCTGGAGGAGAAGGACTCCCTGCTCGTAGAACAGCGCCGTGTAGAGGTTCTGCTTGAGCGAGGCGGCGTCGTAGACGGCGTCGAGGCTGATGACCGGGGAGACGCCCTTGACGAACGTGCCAGCCGGGTAGACCAGGGCCTCGACGGTGGCCGGGTATCCGGTCGCGTCATCGGCAAGGGTCTGCCAGGACTGGACGAACTGGAGGCTGACGTTGCGGGCCGCGAAGTACGCCGCGATGTTCGCGTCGGTGACGGCAAGCAGGTCCACGCCGGTCCGAATCGACAGGTCGGAGCGGATCGCACCCTTGGCCCAGTAGGGCAGGACGACCTCGACCGTGGCGTTGTTGGCGATCCGGAAGTTGCTCCGGGCCACGATGGCGATGAACTCGACGTGGTCGAGGATGTCGCTGGCCGAGGACCCACGCGAGGCCAGGTCGATGGCCGTGGCCGCGGCGAGAGCCTGGGCCAGCAACTTCGCGGTGATGGCGTGCTGGTGGGCAATCATCGCCTCGCGGATGAACGCGGCGACGAGTTCCGGGTAGCCCGCCTCGGTGAGGATCGGGGAGGTGAGGCAGATGCCGCACGCCTCCAGCCGGACCTCGGTGAACGGAGGACACGGGACCTCGTAGCAGGTCTTGGGCGTACCGGCGATGGCCTGCGCCTCGGTCTGGCAGAACGTCGCACCGTAGAGCCCCGAGAAGTCGGGCCCGGAGGTGTAGCGCACGCCGCCACGGCTGACGCTGATCTCCGGGAGGTCCCAGAGGCCGTCAGTCGAGCCGCCGCCACAGAGGTCGTAGATCGTCTCGGACGGAGCACACCAGCCACCGGAAGCCGTCAGGCTCCGGCCGGGCAGGCGACCCTCGCGGCTGGCGTAGTCCACGATGTCGGAGTCACGGCTGCCGGAGGCGGTCAGTTCGGACGGGAACGACAGGTTGAACTGGCCGACCGGGTACCGCTGGAGCGAGGCACCCTGGACGCCCCACGCGCTCGGGAAGGCGCGAGCCTTGTTCAGGAAGCCGTCCGTGAGGTTGTCCCAGTCGCCCATGACCTGGCCGACCGAGTAGCCCGGCACGTCCGCGGAGGCGGTGATGACGATGCTCTGGGCGGCTGGCGTCTCGGGGACGACGGGGAGGGCGACGCGACGCGAGAGCGTGGCGATGCCGGTGCTCGCGGCCGGGACGGTGGCGGGCTCGGACTTGGCGACCGGCTCGGGAGTGGGCGTCGGCTCCGGCTCGGGGGCCGGGTCGGGGGCGGGCTCAGGCTCGGGCACGGTGGCCTTCGGCTGGACGGAGGCGGCCTCACGAACGGCGGCCATCCGGGAGACGCGGGTGGTGGCTGCGGTCTCGCGGCCCTCCTGCTCGTCGCGCAGGATGCGCAGCGAGGCGACGATCCGCTCGGCGGCGGCCACGTCGTCATCGGTGGGGGAAGCGAGTTCAAGCAGCGCATTGAGGGCGTCTTCGCCCTCGGTGATCTTGGCGGCGAGTGCCTCGGCGTCGTAGGCGCTGAGGTCCTCGACAACGGAGAAGTCGGCCATGTCGGTATCTCCTGACAGAGCAAGCGGACGGGGAGGTTGAACTGACACTCCGCGCTTGGCGCTGGGAGAACTCGCTACGGCTGGGCCGCGGGCGACATCTGTTCGGAGAGTAGAGCAGGGCCGTTGCTCTTGGCAACGGCCCCGCTGTTTGCTCTCCCACAGGCGTCCGGTCCCATGTCCCGGTTCTCTGCCGCTATATCGCGTGCTGGGTGCGTACTTTGCCGTGGTGTGACGAGCAGGGTGACAAGTCTGTCACCCACCACTACTTCGTCTTGTAGGTCCCTCCACCAGCCCGAATCTGGGCGGCTCGCGCCTCCATCTCGGTGCGGTAGGTCTTCTGCTCACCGCGCGGGTTGGTGAAGACGAACTCCTTGGGGGTGCCGTCCGCGTTCTTGTTGCCGCCGCTGCATCCGCAGGCCATCAGACAACTTCCTTCCGTAGCCGGGCCATCCGGGTCTTCGGGTCGAGCCCGGCCTCTGCACGCAATGCCATCATCCTGCGTCGCGCGTTCCGCGTCTCGATCTCGTCCACCGCAGCCATGACCGCTGCGCTGATGTCGAGGCCGGAGACGACGTGCGGAGCCCGGTCCACGATGCCTGCCGCGACCAGGCTGATCTGCTCGCCACCGGAAGCGGCCAGTTGGGTGCGCGGGACCAGGAAGCCGGGGACGTTGACGCAGAGGGCGGCGACCATCTCCAGCCCTCCGGCAACCTCGCGCCAGTCACCGGAGAGCGGGGCTGCGGCAAGGGCATGACGGTCCTCATCCGAGAGGTGATCCCGTACACGACCGCTGATCCAGATGCCATGCGCGTCCTCACCCGCGACGACATCAGCAGCGACCGTCGCGGTGTTGTCGTAGTGCGCCGCCGTCGCGGCAGCCGACAAGCGTGGACCGGCATGTCCTGTGCCGAGGGTGACGTGGCCTACCGCGATGTCTCCCTCGTCTGTGTGGACCGCTCCGGTACGGAAGTGGGCGTAGTTGCTCCCGCTGAACGGTGGGGTGACGCAGGTGCCCTTGATGCCGATGTGGCAGGTGCCCCACGCGGCCAGGTGCCCGAAGATGCGGTCGTCCTCGGTGATGGTCACCGGAGTCGGCTCGGTCAGGTGGGGGTTGTCGAAGTAGCGAGCCGAGATGGTCGGGCGGGCGGAGGCGACGAGGGTGACCGCTGGGCTGAGGTCCACAGTCGCGCCGGAGTGGCGTCCCCGCCGCCCCCGGTTCCCGCTGCCGCCCTCGCTCGGCGCGCGGCCGGGCCAGTACCCCGTCGCGTCGTAGTGACGGTTGGCGCAGTAACCGTTGAGGTACTGGGCCTTGACGTACTTCGCCAGTTGGCTGCGGCACCGGTTGAAGTCGCCCGGCGTTCCCCAGCGAATCTTCGCCGCGCCCTTGCCACGGGTCCAGTAACGCCGCAGGCGCTCGGTGTCCACCGGGTGGGTCAACCAGCCCGGTCCGTCCTCGGTCTTGACCGCGAACTCGTCCATGTCGTCGTTGGTCGCCGCGATGTTCTCGGGCGGGTCCTCACCGAGTTCGTCGTAGGCCCCGCGCAGCGCCGCCTTGGCCTGGCTGATCTTCTCCGGGGGAGCGTCGGTACTGCCGAGCCGTCCGGCTGCGGCGTGCACACCGGCCCGGCTCAACTTCCCGTCCGGGGTGAGGATCGGCAACTTGTTGTTGGACTTCTTCAACTTGTCCGGGCCGTCGTCCACCAGATGCACGATGGTCGCCTTGAAATACTGCTCGTCGGTGTAGTTGCTGGCCGACCCGTCCCAGGTGCCCTCGTCTATCGCCATCTCACAGTTGCACGAGGCGGTCAGGGACTTGTCCTCCTCGCCCTCGGCGGGCCACTCGCCCAGGCCGACGAACGCCTCAGCGAACGCAGGGATCGCGCACAGGGTCGCGCCGCAGACCCGGCCGTCCGGGAACACGGTGACCGCGTCCTGCGGGTCGTCGCCCTCGCTCCAGTCCCCGCCCGAGCGGTTCTGGAGTTCCATGCTCGCGTCGTCCACGTCCACGCTGACGCCACGGATGCCGCCGTCCGCGATGAGGCCGATGGCTTCGTCCGCCTCGTCCTGGCCGGGGAAGAAGACGCCCGACGCCTTGATGAGGTTGCCGTCACGCCAGACCTCGTCAATGCGGCCGACGACCACCCCGCCGTCGTGGCCGGGCGCGGTCACCTTCTGCCAGGACAGGGGCAGCGGCAGGTCCCGCCAGCGGAGCGCGTCCTTGCCGAACTTCCGGCCGTCGCCGCTCATCACGTCCTCAGGGGCGAGGACGCCGTGCCAGGGAATGGCGGCGTCCTCGTCGGTGACAAGGTTGTCACCCTCGTCCGACAGGTCCTCGTCCGGCAGGACCTCGGGCTCGGTCGCAGTCGCGGTCATGGTGACTCCTTCATTCGCAGACGCAGCCAGGGTCGCAGCCGAGATGGCGATGACACAACGGCAGTTGATGATCTGTGCGGGCGGTGCGCTCGGGTCGCCGGGCAGTTCCATCCGGTACCCGTCAACGACGAACTTGTCCTGGATGGGCACGGTGATCCCGTCCACCTCACGGTGCGAGGTGCGGACCCGGTCGTCGTGCATGGTGATCCAGGTCTTCTGCATCGACGGCTTCGTCGGGTCGCGGTGCGTCTCCAGGCCCGCCGCCTCGGCCCCGGCGTTGATCGCCGCGTTGGACAGCCAGCGGGCGATCATCTCGACGCGGGACTCGAAGTTCTCGTCGGTCAGGCCACTGGTCTTCTCCAGGGCGTCACGAGCCTTGGTGCGGAACTTCTGCACGTCGTCACGGAAGTCGTTGCTGGTCATCTTCCCGGACTCGCGCCGGTAGACACGGCGCATCAGGCGCTCGGCCGCATTGACCAGGGTGCCCGCCCACGCCGTCACGTTCCGGCGCTTGCGGTGCAGCGCCCACCGGACCGAACCCTCCAGCGCGTTGGCCCCACGGTCCTGGACCGGGCGACGCGCAGCAGCGAACGCGGCCAGGTCGATGGTCATGACGCCGCGGCGAGGAAGGTCCGCATCTTCTCGTAGTCGTGCTCGCCCTGGGTCACCAGCAGGCTGCGGGTGTACGAGTCGAGCGCGTTCTTGACCCGCTCCTGGTCGCAGGTGAACCGGTGCATTGCCTGAGGCAGACAACTCCAGGCGTCCTCCATGAAGCGGTCGATGTCGCCGTTGCGCACCGGGATGTACCGGTACACGTCGGCGGCGGTGACGCCGGGTGGGCGGACCCCGTAGACGGAGCGCATCTTGTTGCCCGCGCGTTCAAGCGCACGGAAGACGAGGACCTCCGACGCCGCCGCCAGGTCTGGGGCTACGTCCCGGCCGGTCTCGGACTCCTCCGGGTTGGGCATGTCGCGGGCCGGGTGCTCGTCCAGCGAGCGGTCCGGCCGGGCCTCGCGGGACACCTCGCCGGTCACGCCGAGGTCCACGCCCAGCAGGCGCAGCGCAGCGCCGACCTGCTCCGGGGTGGCCGAGCCTCCGGCCACCTTGCGCACCAGCCAGGTCTTGTACTCCTCGGTGGTCGGGGCGTCGTCCTCGTCAAAGCCGGTCTCCCGGCGCAGCGCCTCACCGTCCAACTCGCCCCGGTCGTACAACTCCAGGGCCTCCTTGCTGCGGTCCGGCCGCAACCGCATCTGGGCGGTGTTGGCGACGATGCGCCACATGTCCGAGTCGGTCGCGTTGCGGATGTACTTGACCGTGATCGCGTTGGTGACGATGCCCAGCAGCGGCTCGATGTGCGCCTTGATCGCGCTCTCATCAATCAGCCAGCCGGACCAGTGGTTGACATCGCCCTGGCCGAGCATGATCTCTGGCGGTATCTCCATGCCGAGGGCCAGTCGGCGGATCGCCTCGGTGCGCAGTTCGACGGCGTGCTCGTCCAGCGGCGACCAGAAGGTCGTGTGGTTCATCTTCCCGATCAACTCGTCGGGCGATGTCACGACGATGGGGACGATGGAGGCGGGCGAGGACGGGTCCTTGATCGGACGGATCATCGCGTCCCCGAGCATCTGCATGAACTGGTCGGCGGTGGCGAGCCCTTCCGTTCCGGGGACCACCGGGAACGTCATGCCCTGCGCCAGTTCGAGGATGCCCGCACCCGCGAGGCGGGACTGCACCTGGGCGAAGATGTGCCGGGTCAGGTACTCGATCTCGCTCAGGATCGGCAGGACTGAGCGGACCGGTGAGTCGGCCAGCAGGTGGTTGCGCGGGTGTGGTCGCCAGACCCGGATGACGACGGCGTCGTCCAACTCCCGCCGCTGCCCGTTCTCCTCTTTGAGCGACCACTTGACGTTCTCGCCGCTGCCGGTGTGGTCAACCTCGGTGACCCCGTAGACGCCCCACTCGTCGCCCGTGGACTCCTCCAGGCCGATGAGGTAACACTCCCCGGCGATGGTCAGGTGGATGCCGAACGCCTTGAGGATCGCCTCCTCCGAGGAGTCCTGGGCGGTGAGCAGACCGAGCGCATCGACGGCCGGACCGATGGTGACGACCTTCGGGCCGTTCGGTAGCAGCGTGCCGTTCGGCCCCTGTACCTGCTCCACCTCGAAGCGGGCTCGGGACAGGATGTTGCCGACGTAGTTGGCGATGTACCGCAGTTCTCCGATGATGTCGTAGAAGCGCCACGCCTCAGCCTGCCAACCGCTCGATCCGGCGTTGACCGGAAGGCGTTGCGCCTGATCGGGATAGCGCGCGGCGGACGCGGTGACAACAGTGGGAGCGGCTTGGACTACGGCCCGACCAGACATGCGCGGCATCGAACGGCACTCCTCTTGACCGGTGGCTGCTCGTCAGTGTGACAGCCACTACTCCTCAGGGCCACCGTCCTCGTCATGGAACACGACCCACGATGTCGCGTAGGACAGCGCCATCCAGCCGTTGAAGGCCCACCAGGTCCAGTGCAGGTTGGACAGTACCGCCCAGACCATCAGGACCAGGGTGATCCACGGACCGAAGCACCACGGACAGTGGGCCAACTTGCTCCACGGCCCGTCGTGGGTCACCTTGTCCCACCACATCCGCAGCCGGATCGAGGGCGGGTAGTCCTCCGCGACGACGACGCGGGTGAGGCGTCCGGCCGAGAGGACGAGGGTGATCGCGGCCAGGGTCAGGTAGAAGTAGGTGTTCAGGTCGGGCGGGGCCAGGAGGGTCACAGCCGCCAGCCCAGGCTGTCCGGAGTGGCTATCTCGGACGGTCCATGTGCGCCGGACAGGTGGGTCAGCGCGTGCACCAGCGCATCGACGCGGTCCGGGGATGAGTCGCCTACGACCCACGTCGTCATCTGGTCCTCCAACTCGTTGAGCACTCCGACGTGATGCACCCTGCCCTGCTCATAGAGGGCCACGATGGGGTCTGCGCGCAGCGCCTTCCCGCGCCGAGAGGTGACCTCGGTGATCGGCAGGAACGGGCGCACGGACTCCAGGGTCGTGCGCACCATGTCGCCACCGTAGTTCTTCTCGATGACTACCTTGTCGGCCTCGTACACGTCGAACGCGCCGACCGTCCGGGTCGCCCAGCCCTGCGGGGTGTAACGGCCGGACCGGTCCTCCATGACGTAGTAGTCGCCGTCCTCGCCCTTGCCCGCGACGATGATGCCGGTCTCGTCGGAGCGCCGGGTGGCGGTACCTGCGGGGTCAACGGCGACGACGACCCGAGCCAGGGGTGACAAGTCTGTCACCCGGTTCAGGTCGATCATCTCGGCGCTCCACATCGCGCCCTCGACATCTTCGAGGAGTTCGCCCAGCAACTCCTGGCGTCCCTTGCGAGTCCCCTCGTACCGGGCCAGGACGGTGCGCCGCCAGGACGGGGCCAGGTTCTCCAGGTTGGCGTAGGTGGTGGTGACGACGCTGACGGTGGTCGGGTCGCGGACCAGGTCGCGCATCCACTTGCTCGGCTTCGGCGTGGTGGTGGCACAGATGCGCGGGTGTTGACCGAGCCGCAGTCCGAGGACCAGGTTGTCCCACACTGGCTCGATGAGGTCGGTGTGAGCGGGCTCATCGACCCAGGCGTCGTAGTGCTCGGGGCCTCGGAGGCGGTCCGGCTCCTCGCCGGAGTACACGGAACCTATGCAGCCGTTGGGCCAGGTGACCTTACGCTTGGAGGGCTCCCATTGGGGCAGACCTCCGGGCGGGGCGGTCGCCAGCAGGCCGGACTCGCCTTCGAGCATGATGTCGCGGGCGTCCGGTCCGGTGGGAGCGACCAGGGCTATCCGTGGGCTGACCTTGGTGCGGCGGTGGGTCCACTCGCTGCCGGTCCGCGTCTTGCCGGACCCTCGGCCGCCGCGCAGCAGCCAGGTGAGCCAGTCACCGAGCGGCGGGTGCTGGTCGTCGCGGGCGTGCGGCCAGGCCCACTGGTCGTGGGGCCGACCGTCGCAGCCGTGCCGGGTGCAGAAGAAGGGCCGCCAGGCACCCTCCTGCACCTTGCGCAGCGCCTCAGCCGCCTTCTCCTGGGCGTTCGGGTTCCACCGTTTGTAGGCGTCCGGGTCGAACGCCTCGGCCGCGCTCATCGGTTCACGCAGCGGTGGTCTCGTACCGGTGCTTCCAGGCTTCCGCGCAGGCGAGGTGCCAGATGCGCCCGTACAGACGAACGCCCTGCGTGCCGACAGGCACGGGGGCCTTGCACTTCTCGCAGGGGACGGTGTACCGGACCTTCATAACTCAAGTGTGCACCCGGTGTGCCCAAGTCAAACATTGAGTTATACCTCCGTGTCCTGGGTGCAGGGACCGAACCACTCGTGCTGGCACTCGGGGCAGCGGTGCGGCATCGGGTCCGGCTCGATCTCGGGCAGATGGAACCCGCCCCGGTCCAGGGCCAGGAGACGCAACTCGTCGTGCCGGTCAGCCGTGAACCCCGTTCCGGCCAGGCCCTTCTCGGTCTCGGCCAGGTTGTCCAGCAGTTCAACCAGCAGCCCGTAGTCCATCTTCGCCAGTCGGGCAATCTCGTTGTCCGCCAACAGGATTCGAGTGGCCTGTTCGCGGTCCCCGTCGATCCACTGGACCGGGATGACCCCTGCGCCCATCTCCAGCAGCGCGGCATAGAGGTGATGCCCGGCGACGATCTCTCGGGTCAGCGACGAGGCGTAGATGGGCCGGTAGCAGCCGTTGACGATGATGCTGGCGATGATCGCGTCCACGTCGCCGTTGTTGGCGTTGCGCGGGTCCGGGGTGACCGTGTCCACCGGGGTCAGCAGCGGCTCAATGGCCGTGTGGTAGCGGATCACAGGTGGTCTCCCTGACAGCCGGGGTGCGGGCACCACTGTTGGATGCCGGTGCCGTCGTCGCGCCGGGAGATGAAGCGCCCGTCGATCCCGCGCTTGCGCTCGGAGTCCCAGCGGGCGTCGGGGGAGATGGTGTGGCGCAGGAACGTGCCGACCGGCAGGTGCAGGTCGTGGGCCATCGCCACCGACAGCGCCCGCCGAACGTATGACGAGCGGGTGACATGCCGGGTCAGTGCTGCGGCGTCCAGGTGACGGTTGAACGCCGGGAACACGATGACCAGCAGGTTGACCTGCCCTTCGGAGGCGTCCTGGGGCCGCGCCTGGACGGCGGCCATGACGTTGCCCTTCCAGTGGGCCTCGTGGGCGGCCTTGGCGGTGGCCCGCTCAGCCTGTTGCTTCGCGCTCGGCATCGGGCTCCTCCGGCAGGTAGGCGAACCCGTCCTCGTCGCGCTCCAGGGTGTCCGCCTCGGTCTCCTCCGGCTCGTAGATGACCGAGCCGATGATGTCGGCCTCGGGGGGCAGGTCTGCGACGACGGTGCGGGCCATCCCGGCGACCCAGGCTTCGATTTCACCCTGGGCGGGTGAGTACACGACCATCTGCTGCGGGGCGTCGAGCCCGAACAGGCGGACGTGCCGGTCGATGAGGGCGAGCGCGGCCCGGACGTAGGCCAGGTGCTCGGTGTCGCCGGGGTCGGTGGCCCGCTTCCAGGTGGAGCGCAGCAGCCGCTCCAGACGCTTGCCCTCGACGGCGCGCAACTGGTCGCGCCCGTCCTCGCCCACCGATGCGGCCAGGACCCGTTCGACGGCCTGGCGGGCGTGGAAGGCGTCGGTGTAGCCGCAGGTGTTGGCGATCTCCGGGTAGGTGGCTCCGGCCAGGCGTAGCGCCACCGCGGCTTCGGCCCGTTTCGCGCTGCCCTCGAACGGCAGGTCTTGCAGGCGGGCGTCCTGGGGGTCCTCGTCCTCACCGAACGGGACCACGGGTGCGTCGGGCATCAGGCTTCCTCCACCTCGGGTGACATCTTTGTCACCCAGGTCTTCATGGCCTCGCGGTGGGCCGCTGCGGGGGTCAGGCCCCGCTGTTCGGCTGCGGCGTAGAACTGGCTCTTGAAGGATGGGCGCACGCGAATCGACATCTTGACCCGCCTGTCGGCCTCGGGGAGTGGGGGTCGTCCGCGCATGGCGCAAGTGTCACCCATAAATGCGTTGCCCACCAGAGCGGGACGTGGTCAGGTGGCGGTGGTGGAGGCTCCCGGCAGGTACCAGGGCAGGTTCCCTAAACGTGCAGCCAAACAGCAAGGCAGGTGATGCCCCTCCGGGGGCTGAGGACTGAATCTTGCTGGGGGCTCAAGAACGGGGCGTCGCTACACGCCCACTCCACCACTCATTCGTTCTCCCACAGGACCACGTTGATGGCCCACCACACCGGGTCATCTTCTAGCGGGGGCGCGGGGAACTCGTCGTCGGTGCGCCAGTATTCATACTCGTCCACACCTGGTAGTCGTCACAGGCCCCGGCAGCGTTAGCCGCTTCACCAGACGATGTACCACTTGCCGTTGTGGCGGACCACATGGTGGCTGCGCACCTCGATCTCGGTCATGGCGAACTCGGTGTTCTCCTTCACCCAGTCGAAGGGCTTGCCAGGGTGCAGCGTCGGCACCTCGTGGGTGTCGTCCGGCAGCGCCAGCACGTCGCCGTCGTTGGGTCCGCCCAGCCACTCCGCCTCGATCATCGCCGCTCCCAGGGTGAGTCCCGGTCCGCCCGCCAGGCCAGGGTGATCCGGTCGCGGGGGTACAGCCGGTTGCACTCGGCCACCTCCTCCAGCGCCCGCATCTTCTGGGTCCGCCCGTTCCAGCGGTGCATGACCGAGCCGTCGTTGAACATCACGCCCCACTCACCGTCGCCGGTCCACACGTCCACGAAGCGGCGCAGGTCCTCGCCGTTCACCACATCGCCCTCCCACACCACGGACACCACTTCGTCTTGACCAGCCGCCCCCAGTTCACGCAGCCGAGGGTGTGCCTCGGCTTCTGGGCCTCGATCTCAGTTGTCGCCACGGGCCACCAGCCGGGTGATGTCGCGGGTCGTCTGCATGGCGCTGATGGTGAGCATGTCGGCCCCGCGGACCTGCGCCTCCGCGATCAGCATGTCCATGTCCTGCATCGCCGTGACGACCCGCTCGTGCAGCAGGTTCATCTGGGTCCGGTAGTGGTCCTGCTCGCCCTTGGTCATGTCCCCGGCTCCTGCTCCTGCTTCTTCGGCGGCTTGCGGTACCAGTGCTTCTGGTACTCCTTCTCGGTCACATAGGTCACCGTGGCCTGCTTGGGTCCGGTGTCCGCCTGGGTGGGTCGCCAGCCCAGGGCCACCGCCGTCTCGTTCAGCGCGATGACGAGGTCGTACTGGGAGCAGGTCATCAGTGGTCCCCTCCGCAGAACTTGCAGACCTTGCCCTCGAAGTGGAACGCCGCCTTGGCGCAGGTCTTGCCGAACGGCAGGGACGCCGCAGCGGGTCGAGTCGCCACCCTGACCACCTTCGGAGGCTCTGCGCGCGAAGGGGCCAGCGAGACCTGACCGGGCTCCAGGGTGGTGTCGATGACCGACCCGAGCACCCGGTCCGCGTAGCGCCCCAGCCCGGCGACGACGACATCGGTGACCGTCTTGTCCTCCCGCTTGGCAGCCTCCGTAGCCCGGTCCCAGAGGTCGTCTGGCACCCTCACAGTCCTCCGTGGAGTTGTCATGACACCACGGTACCAACTGTCATGACAGATGACCGCAGTTGCCATCACCCATGCACGCGAAGGCCACGCACCAGCAGGTCCCTCGACGGGCTCAGGAAGGGTGCGATCCCAAAAAATATTGGGTGACAGGTATGTCACCGAGGGCACACTTCCACCCGAACTAGAAGCCCCCCGGCGTGGCCTTTAATGGGGGACACCAACTCTCTGACCAGCACAAATGCAGAGAAACGGTGAGCGTACCCCCCCGGCGTGTCGCGGCCGACCCCCCGTGGTGGGGGGTCGGCCGGACGCGCGGCGGCCCGGTCAGTGTCAGGGCAGGGTGTGCCCTGCGGCGGCGGCGGCCCGGACGATGGCGGCGTCGGTGCACGCTGCAACGTCGGCGGCGTCGGATTCGGTCGGCCCGTACAGACTGACCGCACAGTCGGCGGCCCCGCTGCGGGCCGCCTGCCACGCGGCCACCCTGACATCGTGGCCGACGGGCAACGGCCCGGCCAGGGCGACGGCCCACAGGGCCAGGGCCGCCAGGGCCAGGGCCGCCAGGGTGAGTCCCGCTAGTGCGGCCCGGCCGAGCGGGGCCGCCGCCAGGGTGGCGGCGGCCCGGCCCGTCTTCACTCGCCTTCCACGGGCGAGATGTGGGCGACGGTGTCGGCCAGGACCGACGCCAGGGCGTCGGCCGCCTCACGGTCGGCCAGGGTGCGACCCCGCAGGGCACGGGCCACCTTGACCGCCAGGGCGGTCAGGCCCGCGTCGGTCATACCGGCCAGGGTGTCGGCCGTGACAGCGGCCAGGGCGTCGGGGCCGACGGCCACGCCGCTAGCGGCGTCGGTCGGGGCGTCGGCCGTCTTGCCCTTGCCCTTGCCCTTGCCACCGACACGGGGCGTGCCCGTGTCCTTGACCGAGATGGCACGGGCACCCTTGATGTCGGCCAGGACGGCCGACGGGCCCTTGCCCGACTTGAGGGCCGCCGCCGCGTCGGCCATCTGGCCGTCTTGGATGACGTTGCCCAGGACGATGTACGGCCGGATGACGTTGCCCGACTTGCCCGTGTCGGAACCGGCCAGGGCCAGACGCCAGGCCCGGACCATCCGGACGATGCGCTTGCCGTCGTTGTTGCGGGCCGCCGCGTCGGGCAGGCCGACGATGGCACCGATGGCCGGAATGGTCAGGCCCTGACGTGACAGGGCCTCCACCACACGGGCCGAGTGACGCCAGATGTCGGTTGCCCGGTCAAGGCCCGCCATCAAGTCGGTCACGGTGTCGGCGGCCACGATGTCGGCCCCGACGTTCCACGCTGCGGTCAGGGCCGCCACACGGTCGGCCGTGGTGGCCGTGTCGGGCAGGGTGGCGAACGTCTGCCACGCCGCCGCCTGCCGCTCGGGCAGGGTGGCCGTGTCCGCCGCCGCCGCCTCACTGGCGGTCAGGATGGCGGACGGGATGACGGCCGTGTCGGCCGTCGGAACGAGAGTCTTGCTTGCCATGGTGGCGTGTCCTTTCGAGACGGTGCGGCCCGGACCATCCGGACCAACACCACAGACATTACCGGTGCCACACCCTGTGCACAAGTCGGCCCACCACGGCCACACCCTGCCCGTCGGGGCCGTCGGGGCCGTCGGCCAGGGCCAGGGCCAGGGC
>Ga0190271_10000279_pt1 | contig 25146 bp, 24 predicted proteins | sample Popmic356T_FD_133747 | JGI IMG/M metagenome (GOLD analysis project Ga0190271, IMG submission 133747) | Populus adjacent soil microbial communities from riparian zone of Weber River, Utah, USA - 356 T | ecosystem: Environmental > Terrestrial > Soil > Riparian zone | place: USA: Utah | collected...
ACCGCAACCGTTTTAGCCGATGCGAATGTCAATTTTGCAATCCTCCTCGATATACCCGCAATCGTCTAGCCAGTAGCCGATATCCTTAAAGCTTCCAACCGGAAACTCTGCCGAATCGGTCTTGCTCCACTTCCTAGAGTGAAGTTGACGCCGATACACTATCACCTTGTATTTCATTGCGGCATCCTTCCTACCCTGTGGGGGTCTTAGAGCTTAGAAGGGACACTAACGATATTGCCGATGCTCTTAACCTCAATTGAGGTATCCAAGCGTGGGCGATTCTGGCCGAATGCCGTCTTAGCAGCATTCTTAGTTGGGGGTGCGATTACGCCAGTGAGTGTCACTGAGCGATCAGCCCCACGGTAGCGCCGCAATGCGCGCTCTTGCTTGCGGGTTAGTCCCTTGCTACGGCGAGTGTTAGCAACTCGCTCAGTAGCAGCACGATCACTGAGCGTATCCATGCTTAGACGCTTCACTGTATCCCCTTCCTAGTCTTAGCTTGACGTACCCTGCACTAGCCTCACTTCACTGCGCGTATCGCCGATAAGCGGGTTAGGACACTGTGCCGCGCATACCCCTAGGGTCTAAGCGGGTATACACTAACCGCCACTGTGCCAGTGTGACGCGGTGCGTGAGTGAGGCTAGTGCAGGGTAGGCGTACTCACTACCCTGCTAAGACTGTCCTACGTTCAGTGTGGCGCTACCCCGCACTAGGGGTAGTCCCTTTGTCCAGTCTCCCCGTACCTAGGTGCGACGCTTGCGAGAGAGGTAGCTATGCGAGAGACGGCTTGCGCTCCGCACCTAGCTAGGTACTTAGAGTGACGTAGCCTTGCGACTGTCAACCCTGCCTAGACCATGGTGGCTCTACTGCTAACCCTCCCGGTTGCGAAACAGCATCCGGGGGAACCTTTGAACGCGCATTCTCCTCACCACCCTAGGCAACCTTATGAGTTGCCTACTGCTCGGACGGCTTCCGGCTGTCAAACACTGCTCGCCGTGGCTCTTGCGCGTGACGCTCCTAACGTCTTCCTTCTGCGGTGAGTGTGGTCTAGTCCTGCTACCTGCCTCCGGGGGGATTGGCTACCTCCCGCGAGCCGCTGACACTCTGCCGCTTCCGGCTTCACCTGCGACGCTTACCGAAACTCCGCGTCTCCCGGTGACTGAACACGAGGGACTGTAGTTGCGCTATCCGAACGAAGTGGGCGATCGTCCCCTCGTATCTCCATAATCGAAATCGGTAAGTTAGTGCTCACTAACCTGTTATCCCTACGCCTGCACGTCATCTATACTGCGATTCGACACAGGAGGTACAGTAGCACTATGGATGATAAGAGTCAAGACGAGTCTAACGATAAACACGTTGGCGACGCATTCAGCATTGACCCAACACCTAATGGGCCGGATAAAGAGGTAAACGAACGTCAACTACAGCAGACTCTAAAGAACTATCAGAAAGCAATGGAAGAAGAGTGGGAAACGAACGAGAAGTATCAAGACGGTAAATTAACGCCAGTAGAAATTCGTGAAAAGACTAAAGAACTATTAACTGGTGCCGTACCTAAAGCAGTAGCAGTAATGCTACATATTGCACAACACGGTTCCAGTGAAGCTAATCGACTTAAGGCTGCTCAGTACATCATCGACAAGGCCGTTGGTAAGGAGATTGGCGCGCTAGTTGGCGATCCTCTAGAAGCACTCCTCCACGGTATGAATGAAGCTGAGAAGAAGTGAGTAACGTAGTAGCCCAAAACAGCTTTGTCCTTACAGGAGCGGCTGTAGGGCTAGACGCACTAACCAATCTAAGGTTTCTGCCTCACCGACCCTTTACAGGTTGTTGCATCTGTGGAGAGGTCTTTCAGAGTGAAGCAGACAGGTTTCCTAGTGACGTATTCCAGGCTAATCCAAGGCAATTCGACTTTAAGCCTGACAACGTTACACTCTACGCTCTAGGTATGAGAAAAGAGTGGAGCCACAAACACGCTAAAACACACTCCCAACGCCAACACGACCTATTAGCGTCTAGTGGGCATTGGGCTACACCTGAAGCTGTAGTTAAACTAGTGGCTTATGGCGTAGTTAATCTCGGCGATGGTTTAATCAACGATGAACACGAAATGGCATTAAAGGAGTCAAGTCCCATTCCAACCGACGACGTGGAAGGTACTTAAATGTATGAGGTAATTTGGGAGGACGGTTCGCACTCACTAGCGAACTATGAGGATGACGAAGTTATGAAGGCAACTGTACTAGGCCACCATAACCGAGCTAAAGATGGTGAAGCCGGTGGTCCAGCAGGTCAGCCCGCAGGTCGTATCGTTAAAGTACTAAAGTACGATAGTGACCCCGCCGACTCTATGGATGCTTTAAGCGTAGATGAGGCAAAGGCCGCACTAAGTGATGCGATTGATGCGGCGGCAGACGAAAATGGTGTACTAGACCTAGCAGTTCTGCCTAACTTGGTTAGTGCGCTACGCACTTCACAGGTATCCAGCGGCCCACACGAAAGTAACTACAAGATGGAAGCCGTTGAAGAATTTTCCATTGACGATCTAGAGGGTGGTAAGTAATGTATGAGCCTGGTATCCACCTTCACCACTCCGATTACCCCTGTGGGGACTTTGAAGCGCAGCGCGTACACGGTGCTGTCATTGTCTTTCAGCGGTTCTCACAGCTATTTACGGACTACGTACTAGGAGCTTCAGGATCAATTACGCCTCCTACTGACTGGCGTGTAGGACTTGCGACTCTAGCAGTAAGCACTATGGCTCGTAACTCCGTACTGTCACCTACGGTTACAGGTACGAACGTCAACGAGCTAGGTAGCTCAACGGCTAACGGTTACGCTAGAGGTACAATCGCTAAGTCGATTAACACAGGCTCAGTAGACTGGGGAACTTCAACGTTCGACAACACCCTTTCTACGGGTGGTCAGTCAACAGCAGCAGATCAAGTTACGATTGGACCGTTCTCCGGTGCGCCTTCACCTAACGGTGCAGATAGTTGGTTCATTGCGGAAGCCGGTACGATCAACGCAGGTAACTTGCATTGTGCAGGAGATACTGCCGCAGAACGTACCTTCGCTAACCTAGATACAGAGAAGGTCACGATCACAATTAAGGCTGGTTAACTCAGCGCCCACAGTAGCCCCCTAGTCCTAGCTTGGAAGCGGTTAGGCTAGGGGGCTAATTTTAGGAGTAAAATGGCCCGTACAGGAATTGATGTTACGGTTGCTGCTAGCCCTAATGGTAAAGTATCAGCCAGGGACGTTAAAACGTCCGGCGATCCTGTATGGCAGCAGCACGTACAACAAGTAGAAGCAGGTTATGACGCACTAGACCATGTAGGTCCAACAACGGTTGATGCTACAGCAGGTGGAATAGCACTTCCCTCAGTACATGCAGATGCAGAGTACGCACTAATTAGCGTTGAGACGGCTCCACTACGTTGGAGCGATATTGAGGCTCCTACCTCATCTAACGGTCATCTACTAGTACCGCCAGCGAGTGATGCGGTCTACTATTGGGTAGCAGGTAGATCGCGTCTAACCTCTTTTAAGATGATCCGCACAACTGGCGTATCAGCAAGCATTCAGGTTACGTACTACAAGGCAAGATTCCCTGATGCTTAGTCTTGATTTACCACTACCACGTCACTGGCTACTAACAGGTAGTCCATACAAGAAGGTACTAGCTACCGCAGCTACAGGAGCAGCAGTACTAGGACTAGGCTATGGCGGCTTCGTAGCTACTACAGGAAATGGCGGCGGGGCACCAGAAGGTACTGCACACGTATGGGTAGATACAAATGGCGGCTCATGTACTAATACCGGCTCTGCCGTTGCGTACAATGATGCTACAGCCTGTGGGAGCTTTGATGCCGCATGGGACGCAATGAGCAATGGGCAAACAGCGCGAATCGTAAATGGTACATATGGGCAACAGTTCATTACTGGTGATAAGACCGCACCTGGCGCTAAACTAATTGGAGAGTCTAAAGCCGGCGTTCGGATTGAAGATACAATCACTGAAGAGTGTTATGCAGCTTTCGGTGCAGGTACTCTACTATGTCCAGACGCTAACTACACATGGATTGAAAACGTCACAGTAGATACTAATGAAGAAGATGGCCCCTCGCCGGGATCACTTATTGCTGGTCAGAACGTTACCTACAAGAACGTGGATATCTTTGGTTGGTGGCCTGATATTTCCGTAGGCAGTACAGTTGCGGAATGTACTGGTTGCGACGGTACTAACTTTACATGGGATGGTGGTACTTGGGGTGATCCTGCACCACCACCACGTAACTGTGGTGCTGAGCCTGGTGGTAATGGTGAACCAGTTTGGATCTACTTCCCTGGTGCTACTATTAACGGCATTACATTCAATCCACAGACGGTCGATCTAGAAGAGCCTGAAGGTCCATGTGCGCCGGACGATAATGCACATCTAGAGTATCTACGTCTAGAGTCTGCTGCTGATAACGTAACCTATAGCAATAATACTTTCGTACCCGGTGCTGCTTCAGGCTCAGGCTATATCTTCTTCTCAGTTGCTACCGTTGATAACTTCAAGATCATCGGTAACTACTTTGCGGACAATAATGCCTCTACATGGATTCAGGCAGGATCATGTACCGACAGTACAGTTATCGCATATAACACCTTCGATCCTACTGGTGATGATGGTGCTAACTTAGGATGCGATGCTACGTGGGTAGGCAATGTTGGGCCTAACTTCCAAGGCGCTGGAAACTGTGCCGATCATATTAAGAACGTATGGAGTGGTTCAGGATCATGTGGTACTGATACTTTCGTAGGAGCTACGAGTCTCGGAATTGATCCTGACGACGGTACTATCACTAGTAGTTCACCGGCTTTCAATGCAGCAGAAACTCCTGGTGCTTCCGATTACTGTACTGATTCAGCCTACGTTAACTCAATTGATCGTTACGGCACAGAAAGACCACAGGACACAATTTGCGATGCAGGATCGTTTGAGGTTATTCCATGAGTAGAGAGTTTAACAACGGTGTAACTACCGACCTAATGACTTACGCCTTAAGTGCGGGCGTAGGTCCAGAAAACTTCGTATACGGAACACAGCTAGTACTAGTTCGTATTATGGCGGCAAACGATACGTGGGTTTCCATGATCGAAGGAAACCAGCCCACAACAGGCGAATATTTTGCAATAGGTCGTCGCCTTAATAACGGACTGTATACCAGCAATGGGGCTACTGTTCAAGATTCTAGTGAATCAGGTAGTGGTACGCCATTCACTATTACTAGTGCTGATAACTGGTCACTATATGTTCAAACCAAGGCGTCCGGAACCGTATCACCTACATATCATAAATACCCCGTAGGCGGTTCCAGAACTACCAATCAGATTACGGCTACGTTTGCTGACTCTGTCCCCAATGCTGTAAGTATTACTCTAGGTGGACCAGAAGATCCTGCTCACATCAGATTTGCAGTTGCCGCAGTTCTACATGGCATCGTCCTAACAGCTGGTCAAATTGACGCTATTATGGCTGCTCTGACTACACAGAGTATTTTAGACCTGTGTGATTCAAACAGTTGGGTAGTAGACGACTCTGATGGTTTCGCTAACAACCTAGCTAACAATCATTCACACCGTTCTGCAATTAACGGTACAACTGATAACGGCGATGATCCAGCAGGTTGGGTATACGGATTAGGTGCTTCATCACAAAAGGGTTATGCAGTAGCCGATAGCGTAGATAACGGTTGGACAGATCAGGCCGCTGGTACTTCGCTCGCAGCAGCTATTGATGAAACTTCTCCAAGCGATGCAGACTACATTCAGTCTCCGTTGTCACCATCTAACTCCGGTACTCGCATTAAAGCTTTCAATAGCCTAGTAACTCCACAATCGGGTACACGTACTCTGCGTTGGCGTACAGCTAAAGATAGTGCAGCCGGCGCTACTATCAATATGACTATTAAACTGTATCAGGGTGGTGGAGACTCGTTAGGGGCTGGTACTCTTGTTGACTCTTTTAGCCGTAACGGTGTTAGTAATACTCCTACGACGTTTGACGAGACGGTTACGGGAACCATAACGGACTATGATGACCTCTACGTAGAGTTTTGGGCTAACCAGCCATAGCATAAGTCCGTGGCATTCCCAACCAAACAAGGTACACCCGCTGAATCCGCAACTACTACTGCGGGTACTAGCCATGTAGTCAACCTCCCAGGTAGCCTTGTCGTTGGTGAAGAAATTATCGTCATCATGGGCAAGGCCCAGGCAGTTACGATCAATGCCTTAACGGGCTGGACTGAGCTAGTAGATGAGAACGTCGCTAACGGTGCCTTTGTAGCTCGTCATATTGTAGACGGTACAGAAGGTGCCACCGTTACCTTTACAAGCTCAGGTAGCACCAAAAGCGCGAGTCTTGCATATCGAATCTCAGGTCACGGCTCTGCTTCAATTGCGCCACAGATTAGTACGGTAGCTACTGGTACATCGAATGCGCCTAATCCAAGTAGTCTTTCACCCACAGGTGGCGCTAAGGACTATCTCTGGATTACCTTCTTCGTACAAGCTGGTGAAGAAGCCGATGATGATACGTGGACAAATAACGCCGCTACTAACTACTCTGGACTAGTACAGGTAACTTCGGGTACTGCGGGTACTGCGGGAACCAACTGTTCAGTAGCCGCAAGTGACCGTACTAACAATGCAGCCTCAGAAGATGCAGTATGGCCTGCTGCTTCTACGGATCAGGCAATTGGTTGGCGCGCATTCACTATCTCGATCCAGCCTTACGTAGCGCAGGAGTTCACGGACTCCGGTACAGTACCACTAGTCATTACGCCTTCAGGCGTTACTGGCTCTAAAGCAAGAGTCTATTGGGTTGAGTTTGAAATTCCTGAAGCTGCATCCGGAACAGAACATACTGATAGCGGTACAATATATGTAGACATTCAGGTTTCCAGCTTCGATCTTCATAAGGGCAATCCCGCAACTCGCGGTAGTATCTTCCTTGACGGTAATATGTCGTGGGAGACACAGCCATTAGGTACTACGATGGACAGACCCTACACTGTGGGGGTTTGGATAAAGCCACTGTGGTTGCCTTCAATGACCGTACAGGCACCAGCATCACTAGGTAGGGACGGAGCCGGCGCAGAAGGAGCATTACCTCTACTTAGTAGCCCTACGAGTGCTGCTGCATACGAAGAGTATAACTCCGACTTTGAGAATCAGAATGCTGGCTCTGCTTTCCCTGAAAACCAGTGGAACAGCTTAGCAGCAGTATTCGCTTCACATAGTTCACGTAAAGCATTCGTAAACGGTGATACTAGTGGTGGTACAGGTACAGGGGCAATGGCTACGCCTATCCCTGACCACAACCGTATCTACATGGGCAAGTTTCCCGATGGTTCATGGGACTATAGAGGTTGGATCGCATATCTCTTTGTTTGGGAGTACGCGCTAACCGACGCAGAGATTACCGCTTGGCACAATGGCGATCTAATTCGTGATCCATCGAGGGGCGCTAGCTACTTTTGGGATCTAACACTTCCAGGTGGTGCTTTCCCTGAATATGAAGATTGGTGGAACGCTACAGTTCTCACACCGCTAGGTGCAGATGCACTAATTGATACTGGCAACGTTCCGCCAGTTATCTATGAAATCCCCACTATTGATACTAATACGGTAACGCTCAAGATTACCGTTAGTGGCGTAGATGAGCATACTGTTGGTGGAGGCGGTACTGAGTACACTGATAGCAATACAGTTCCGCTACTACTAACGCCTAGTGCCGTTGAAGGTCGTGAGAGCGCAGACGTTAATACCATCTACGTCGATCTTCAAGTAAGTGCTGTTGAGACTAGGGAGATTTTTGATGCAGCTACAGTTCTTCTCGACATTCAACTATCGAGTACCGAGTTTCGAGAGACGCTTGAAGTTGGAAGCATCTATGTCGATCTACAGCCAAGTGCTACAGAATACCGTGAAGGATTGGATGCCTCAACAGTTACGGTTGTTCTAAGTCCCTCGGCTACTGAGTTTAAGGAGTCTAGCTCTAGTTACGAAGATACCGGGACTATCTCTGTAGTTATTACTCCTAGCTCTCTAGATGCTCAGGAACGATTTGATTCTGCAACCGTACCCGTAACGTTAACTCCGTCTGCTACGGAAACTAGAGAGATTTTCGATAGTGGTACTGTTACACTAGTCATTATACCTTCTGGCATTGACGTTATTACGGAGGCTCGCCGAGGTATTGTTTATTGGGTCGAATTTGAGATTCCAGTACCTACCGAAGAGTATATTGATGCTGGCACAGTCTATTTCGATATTACTCCTAGTGCTACTGAAGAGTTCCCAACGAACTGGACCGATTCCGGTACGGTCACTCTTACTATTAGTGTTAGTAGTGTCGATCTGGCTGCGGGTACTCCCGTTCCGGGCAGTATTCGTGGACTTATGGGATTGTACGTTTCCGAGATTAGTGTTACTAATGAAGATTCGGGAACAGTATACGTAGACCTTCAAGTTAGTAGTGTTGAAAGCAGAGAATCTGCTGATACGAATACCATCTACGTTGATCTGCAAGCATCGGCAATCGAGGGTAGAGAATCTGCCGACGTTAATACAGTTTATGTTGATCTGCAAGTAAGCAGCGTTGAAGGGCGAGAGTCTGCTGATGTTGGTACGGTATACGTAGATGTAACTCCTAGTTCTACCGACGCGCAAGAACGTTTTGATAGCGCAACTATCAATTACGTTATTACTCCTAGCGCAACTGAGTTTAAAACGTCGGGATATGAAGATGCAGGTACAGTATCTCTAACAGTCACACCTACTTCTACTGATACAGCAGCTTATGTAGAAGCTGGACAGGTTTATGTTACGATTACTGTCCAAGGTACAGCAGAAGGCTTTGACGCCGGGACGGTTAATTTCGTCATTACCCCGGCTACGATTCAAGAGCACGTTCTTGAATTTGACACGCTACTTGTCGGTGTGCTATCACGTACCTGGACAGGAGCACTTCAATCGGAACGTCGTTTTGGCGGATCTATGGCTAACAACTATAGCGCCACCCTACAAGGTACACTACGATTCACCGGGAGTCTAAACAGCAGACGCTATTCAGGCGTAGATAGCAACAGATGGTCAGGAACACTAGGGAGGATATAAATGCCAACTTTACCACAAGGAACCAAGGAATACCTAATGGTCGATGTTACGGATGAAACAGGTAATATCGTCAGCCTCGATACTTTAAGCCCAATGTATAAAGTGCTTAAGCCCGATGATACCGATATGGTTGCGTGGACAGCCGCGCCTAATGTAGCTATGAAGATCAAGTGCATGATCGACACTAATACTCCTTCACTGTGGCCCGGTGCAGCCTATCGAATCTACTGTAAATTTAGCGCAACGCCAGAACTACCGTGGATCGGTCCGTTCATCTTTGATGTAGAGGCTCCATAGTGTTATCAGAGGCAGCCAAGCGGCAACTCTTCAAGACGCTTAAGTACGAACCCCACAGTGAAGAACAGTGGGATTGCCACTTAAGCCCTGCAAGGTTCAAGATCCCCTGCTGTGGACGCCGTTGGGGTAAGACTACGTTCGGGGGTAATGAGTTAACCGCTGCTGCTCTAGAAACTGAGAACATCGACACTAGTGATCCTCCGGTCTATTGGATCGTAGGACCGAACTACGCACTAGGAGAGAAGGAGTTTCGTGTCCTTTACACTAACCTCGTCAAGAAGTTGGGTTTGGGTAGCCGTATCAAAAAGCAGTACAATGTCAACCAGGGGCAAATGCGAATTGAAATGCCTTGGGGGACGGTCATTGAAGTTAAGTCAGCAGACAGAAAAGATGGTCTTGTCGGGGAAGGTCTGGATGGGGTGGTAATGGCGGAAGCCGCAAAGCACGACAAGGATACGTGGGATATGTACGTTCGTCCTGCTTTGTCTGATCGTAGAGGTTGGGCTATCTTCCCAAGTACCCCACAGGGTTATAACTGGTATCAGGGTATGTGGATGATGGGTCAGTTGCCGGACTTTCCTGAGTACGAGAGTTGGCGCTTACCCACATGGACGAATAAAGCAAGGTATCCAAAGGGTATGGAAGAAGAGGAAATGATTGAGCTTAAGCGCATCACTCCTGAAACTACGTGGCTACAGGAGTATGCTGCTGACTTCGTTGCATACCAGGGTAAAATCTACACTGAGTTTATCCCCAAGATTCACATTAAGGAGATTCCCTACAATCCTGCATGGCGTAACTACCTAGTCTTCGACTATGGCTTTGCTGATCCATTTGTGTGTCTGGACATTATGGTCGATCCAAGCGATAACGTCTATGTTTGGCGTGAATACCAAGTTACCTCCATGAGTACGTGGGAGCATGGGCAGATCATCCGTAATAGAAAGAATCCACCTGGTTATCACATTGATGGTATGTTTGGCGATCCTCGTGGAGCAGACGAAGCAGCAACACTAGCACTCATTCTAGGTCCAGTATTAAGTGAACCTGTGGGATGGAAGTTAGGTATTGAGGCTGTTAAGGCTGGTCTTAAACTACAGCCTGATGGTCAGCCTAAGCTGTTTTTTGGACATACATGTGAACACTTGAATAGGCAGATGGAACGTCTACATTTCATTGATGTAAAGGAAGGCAAGAATCACAAAGAAATGCAACATGACTTTGACGATCATGGTCCTGATGCATTACGTTACTTCTACAATCATATGTTTGTACTTGGTGTAGGGCCGCGCCTGTCCGACATTTACAATGCGGCCACATTCGGTTCGGAAGCTATGCAGTTCTTCACACAGGAAAGCATCATTACCAGGGATGAGAATAAGAGTTGGGTCTAAGAGAGTCATTAGGTCTTAGCGCCAAGAAAGACCCCTTCTCAGACTACGAGGCACTTGCGGTACTTGCCGATGGACTAGGTATCGCTATGGCCGATCCGGTTGACCCACGTAGACGCACTACGGGCACTAGCTACAATGCCAAAGGGTCGATTCCGGTTGACGCTGGCGCAATCGTTGAAGCGGGTTCTGGCCGTGTAGCTCCTATTAGGGATATTGTCCCTGAGCTAGCTACACGCGGTCAAGCTATTCAGGTCTATGACCGAATGGCAAATAACTCCGCTCCGGTTGACGTTTCACTACGCGCTGGCAAGATGCCGATTGTAGGTGCTGACTTCTTTGTTGAGCCTTACACAGATAAGGGCGAAAATCTCGAGATTGCACAGTTCGTTGAATACAACCTACTGCAATCACAGACTTCACCATTCCTAAACGTCCTACAGGACTTCCTACGAATGATGGAGCATGGCTTCAGTATTGGAGAGAAGGTCTTTGAAGAACGTGAGTGGACTCCTACACGCGATATGGCTAACCGTCGTAGGTACACAATGCTTCGTAAGATCGCTCCAAGACTAGCACCTACTATTACTGAGTTCATGTACGATGATAACGGTGGCCCTGTGGGGGTTAAGCACATGGCTATCCGTGCAGATAACCGTCCACAAGAAGTAGAGATCCCTATTCATAAGATGGTCATCCTTACGCACAATAAGAAGGGTGGCAATCTAGAAGGTAAGAGTCTCCTTCGTACTGCATACAAGAATTGGGTCTACCAAGAGAACCTATACAAGATTGACGGTATCCAGAAGGAACGTCATGGTATGGGCTTTCCGATCCTAGAGCTACCGCCCACAGCTAATGACAACGACATTCGCGTTGGTCTTGAACTAATTAGCAATATCCGCACTAATGAACGTGCGGGGGCGGTATTACCTACAGGTTGGGTACTGCGTTTCGCAGATATGCCTGGTCAGCCTGTTGATGTACTTCGTTCCATTGAGCATCACAATGGAATGATTATGTTGAACGTAATGGTTCAGTTCCTTCTTATGGGCGTAGCTGAGGGTGGTGGTAGAGCCACAGCCGGTTCCCACCAAGATATGTTCACTAAGTCGCAACGCTACCTCGCCAATCTAGTGTGCGATATGTTCAACTTGTACGTAATCCCCCAGCTAGTTGCGTACAACTTTGAAACGGACATGTTCCCTCAGTTACGGGTTAGAAACATTGGCGAGACGCGCGACCTACAACAGTGGGCTGCTGCACTCGCCAATCTTTCTGCTCGTAATCTAATCACTCTAGACCTAGATACAGAACAGTGGGTTAGGTCTAAGATTGATGCACCATTGAAGCTAGGAGAGAAGCAAACTCCTGAAGCTAACGTACCTCCCGTTAAAGAACCATCAGAAGATGAAGCATTCGGTGGGGATAACGGTAAGGGTGATGTTCAAGGTGGAGAAGAAGGTAATCAAGGCTCCAAGGATAACCAGGGTGGAGGCTAGATGAAGAACTACGCACGTATCGTTTCAATGTTACAGGATACGCCTTGGTTAATTACTGAAGGTGGGCTACGACAGATTCTACAGATCATGAATGCCCACATGGACGGTAACTTTGACATTGAGAAGCTTAGGCAGGAAGCAAAGGATGCTAGACGTGATCGTGGTTCACTACCATCACAGCATGGTAGTGTAGGTATCCTTCCTCTGCATGGGCCTATCTTCCCCAAGGCTAATCTAATGACGGAGCTTTCAGGAGCTACGTCAATGGAGCAGTTTACACAAGACTTCCGTGAACTACTACAGAATGATCGTGTTGAGTCTATTCTTCTAGATGTTGACAGCCCTGGCGGTTCGTCATTCATGCTAGAGGAAATGGCTCAGGAGATTAGGTCGGCTAGAGACGTTAAGCCGATCTATTCAGTAGCCAATACTATGGCTGCTAGTGCGGCGTATTACCTAGCTAGTCAGGCTAGTGAGATGTATGCTTCCGATAGTAGTATGCTCGGTAGCATCGGTACATTCATGGTACATACCGATGAGTCTCAGCTAGCAGAGAACGTAGGCGTTAAGCAGACTGTAATCAAGGAAGGTCGCTTTAAGGCCGCAGAGATTCTACCGCTCACAGAAGAGAGCCATGAGTATCTTCAGAGCGTAGTTAAAGATGCAAACGATATGTTTGTACAGTCGGTAGCAGCAGGTCGTGGTACGACTGTGGAAGATGTTGTGCAGAACTATGGAGAAGGAGGCGTAGTTAGCGCGAAGAAAGCTCTTGAAGCAGGTATGGTAGATGGTATTCGTACCTTTGATGAAGTTCTAGGTGCGATGCTTAATGGTGGTGGCACTTCAGTTCAAGTTAGTTCAGGTAATGGAGGCTTTGAGGGTTTTAGCCTTCGTGCTAGCTTCGATAAAGAAAAGGAACACTCAGAGCCGGGTACTGGCGCAGGTGGGGAACCACAGCCTAGAGAAAACCCGGATGATGAACACGTAGACGATTGGAAGAAACTTGGAGGTAGACTACACGCACCGCCGAACCTTCCAGAGTTGGAGGAAAAAGCAATGAATGAACTTCTTTTGCAGTATGCGAAGAAGCTCGGTATTAGCGCAGAGGGTCTAAGTGAAGATGACCTTGCCACCAAGGTATCAGAAGCACTAGACGCACAGCTAGAAATGACAGCCGAGCTAAGTGCCGCTACTGAAGCTGCAAGCACTCGTATCGCGTTTGCACAGCAGTTTCCAGAAGAGGCAGACAGACTACGTAAGCTCGAAGAGGAAAGCAGGCAGCATGAGGCTGTATCTTTTGCCAACGCTCTTGCAGACTTTAAGGTCGAAGGGGACGAAGAAGGAAAGCCCGTATCCTTCCGTCTATCGACTCTCGCACAGAGCATCGTCCAAGAGTCGCACATCAAGCTAAGTCAGGGTAATCTCAACTCCGCTGATCTTAAGCAGCTAGTACAGACAGTTGCTAAGGGTGCAGTACAGCAGGGTGAGCTTGGTAGCTCACGTGAGCCTGAGTTTGCTGGTAGTGAGGCAGTTCCGACTGGTCAGCGTCGTGATGATCGCAATAAGTTCGCTGCTATCGTTGGCGACCTAATGCAGAATGACGGTCTTGGCCGTAAGGAAGCAATCGCTGAAGCTAGTAAGCGGCATCCTGACCTCGCCCACGCTTACGTAGCTAACTAGAGGGGGTGACAGAAGCAAATGGCAACTGGCAACTATGTAATGGACAAGGGCTATAACGTTGCGGCAGCAATTACGAAGTTCCGTGGCGTTAAGTTCTCAGCAGAAGAAACTGTTACTCCCGTAACAGCCGCAACTGACCAGATCGCTGGCGTTACACAGGTTAGTGTATCCGCTGGTGAAATCACAAAGGGTAAGGGTGCATCCGTTAGAGTCATGGGTGCTACTGAATGGGAATGTTCAGCCGCTATCGCCGTAGGCGCTCTAGTCGCAATGGCAACAGATGGTCGTTGTAAGACCGCTGCTGCTGGTGAGCGTGTAGTCGGTATGTGTGTTGAACCTACTGCTAATGCCAACGAGCGAGCCAGAGTTCAGCTTGTAATTCCTGGCTTCCTGCATCCGTAATAGAGGGGGTGAATGGACTAAATGTATGATCCTGGTACACTATACAGTGATCCGCTACTCACTAACTTCTCGTTAGGGTACGCGCCGCAGAATCTCTACGGCCAGCGGATTATGCCGTTTGTAGAAGTAACATCACCCTCTGGACGATATAGGGTATTCGACCGCTCGCATTGGTTGATGCATCCTGATCGTAGAGAGCCGGGTACGGTTGCTAACGAAATCTCGGGACGTAAGTGGAGTGAGGACGTTTACAGGACTCAGGAGCATTCGCTACAGGCTCCAATCCATGACGAAGAAGAGCAGTTCCTCAATTCGTCAGGTGGTCTTGCAAATGAAGCGTTCGGTGGTCCACTACAGATCGACCCCGCAGATGACGCAACCGTAGCTGTTACTACGTCAATCCTGCTTAGGCATGAGAAGCTAGTAGCTGACACGGTTCGCAATACTGCTAACTACCCTGGTGGTTCAACCATCACGCTAGCAGCAGCAGATCAGTGGGATAACTACGCTGGTGCAACAAGCAATCCGATTGACATCATTCGGGCAGCCGTACAGAAGGTGACTAACCTTATTGGTCGGGCACCTAATGTAATGGCAATTCCGACTGAGGGTATTCCGTGGCTAGAGTCACACCCGGACATTGTGGCACGTTTCATCAACTTCTCACTAATGGATGATGAAGCATGGCGCAAGCTGGTTGGCTTTACGGGTACTGTCATCCCGGTTGATTCAAAGTACAACGCTGCTGACAACATCGACGCTGCTGAGTCTATTACCTCACTGTGGGGTAAGGACGTATGGATCGGTTATGTCGAGCCGGAACCGAACCTCAATACTCTTACGTTCGGTAAGACGTTTGCGGTGCGCTACCCGGATGGTACAATCGGCCCTGTCGATAGGTGGCGTGAGGAAGGTCGTAAGTCAGACCTAGTACGTAAGTCCATGCGGTACGATTGTAAGGTCGTATCCGGTATGGCTGGCTATATCATCAAGACGGCGTTTAGCGCCGGTGCATGGTAGAAGGGAGGTAATCGGGAATGCCCGCAAAGCAGCACTATCTTTGGTCCAATCTCTACGATGGTGGTGAATCGGCTACGGTACGTACTCCGAATGGTGGAGAGCGTAACGTGATTAGTAGCCGTAACATCAAGACGGTTGGTGAGCCAATTAGTGAATCCGATGCTTCCTCAGAAGAAGAGTGGGAGGCATGGCTAGAAGCAGGTGTAGCACGTCCGTATAAGTACCCGGATATGCCTGCTGGTTCTACCGATAGCCCCGTAGTCCACCTACAGAAGCAGCTTGCAGAAGCAGCCTCTTCACAGGAGGAACTACTTACGGCGCAGGTAGCAGGAGTAACATCTTCTGAGGAACAGCTTGTAGAAGCTGCTTCTGAAGAGAAGCCTAAGCCTGCATCCGAAAAGGCTAAGTAGGGATTAGGAGAGAACGTGCCGCTAACACAACCAATTGTAACTGATGCGGATATTCAGGTACACCTTCCGATTGATAAGTTCCTTATCACGGATTACCCGAATGATCTAGTAACGACAAAACTAGATATCTCTCGCGTTATCTTTGGTCGTCTTAGTGGTACGTTCTCTCCCCTTACTCTAGCTTCATGGGCTGATCCCACAACTACACCTGAAACGATTAGAGCTATTGGTGGGCGTCTAGGCGCTGCACTAATGTACCGCAACAGGCTTGCAGAGGATTATCCAGAGGATGCCGATTACGCTCAATTGAAGTATCGTGAAGCAATGATGATGCTTGAAATGATCGTAAGTGGCGAAATGGTACTGCCTGAGGTTACAGAAGAAGTGAACACTGGACAGAGACTAAGCGAGAATCACTTTACAGCATTGCCTGATCCTAAGTTCACTATGGATATGGAGTTCTAATGGCTACGGTTACGAACTCAATCACATACCATTGGGCAAAGCCCACGCCGGAAGAGATTAGGCGACAAATCATTAGGTTGTCGTTTGAGCTAGAGGATCTCTACGAGCCAATGACAGTCGCAGGAGAACTAGCACGTATTGATATTTCGGAAAGGTTCGTAGCAAAGAATTCTCCCGACGGAGTACCGTGGGAAAGATGGGCATTAAGCTATGCACCTGATGCATTGGCTCATAACACTGGTGGTATGTTAGTAAGGGAAGGCGACACTAGAGACGCAATGGCTAGTAGATCGACGTACGTTCCTACGAACGAAGGTCTATTCATTGACACCAGTGGTATCCCTGAATGGGGCATTTGGAATAACTTTGGTGCTGAGAGACATTCAGCAGGAACGTCAGAAGAAGACAAGGCAGGTAACGCAGCAGTTAGAGGTTTCTCTGGCGATGAAGCTTTTGGAAACTTGTCAGGTGAGAATGCACTACCAGCACGTCCGTTCATGGGTCTAACTGATTCAGCGAAGTTTAAGATGGATGCAGCTTTCTATCAGTGGTTTGACGGTGAAGTAGCACTCGCTACATCATCTAGAGGTAAGCCGTTCTTCCGCCATGCAAAGCGTGCTGGTGGAACAGGGCCAGGTCGGACTAGATTCGCTCCAATTGACTAATGCCATACTTCACAGAGCCAGAGCAAGCACTAGATCATATCTACAATCTTCTCAATACAAACAAGGTTGCTCTAGGACTAAAGTACGTAGGATATGCTGATGAAAGGTTGCTACGAGAGTATCCCGCAGTAGTTGTATCATACAATGTTCCAGTAGTTAGGGACTTACATGCTACACGGACGTTCAATCTTCAGTTCATCATTCAGCTTGAATGCTATCACGCGAGGTTAACAGCTAGTCATAGGACACGGACAAAGGAGGATATGCAACTTGCAGCTAGAATCCGTAACAAGCTACATGAGGATTACAAGCTAGGCGGTGGCGTAATCTTTGGCTATGTCCTATCAGAACGTCCGGGTGTTATTGCAGATGCTAAAGGCCAAGCTAACGTAGCGACTATGTTAATTTGGAGCGGAGACAGTCGTGCAGCACTATAGGAGGCATAATGGGAGTTAAGATCGAAGTCAACTTCCCGAACATGGATAAGGGTACTGAGTTAGACGTTGGTGGTATCCTTGTTAAGAACGGGGGGAATGTAGAACTTACGGATGAACAGGAAGCGTTCTTCGTTTCCAAGTACCGTAAGACGCCGAAAGAGTGGGCTGGCGAGGGAGAGTACGTAAAGGTAAGTGGTACAGGTAAGTTCAGCCCCAAGCAGGTAGAGGATATGTTCCCTGAAGCCTCTACTACGCCTGAAATGGCAGAACCCGCAGAACCGGAAGATGAAGGAGATAAGGGCTAATGGCAACTACACCAGGGTTAGGCGGTGGCGGTTCTGTAGGTGTTGCTTTTGAGACTGTCATGGGTACTTACGTACCCCCGACTATCTTCGTTCCCGTTCTCAGTGAGTCACTAGAGTACACGGAAGAGAAGTATCTCTCAGAGCAGATTAGACAGCAGAGCATCCACACAGAAGCAAAGCCTTCTTACTACCATGTAGAGGGCGATATCGAAATGGAAGTAGATCCAGAACTACTAGTCTACTTCATGTATGCATCACGTCATATCATCACTAAGACTGGTGCTGCTACTCCGTGGACATATACGTTTGCACCTAGCTCCGCAGGTACAGCGTCTACGGCTGCATCAGGTCCGACAGTACCGCGTACTCTTTCAATCACCATTGTACGTAACGGTGAAGTATTCGGTTACACTGGTTGTACTGTTGGCGGTTACGAGTTCAGCATCGACACTGATTCCGGTGTCCTAATGTGTACGCTCAACATCGTCGGTCTAAGTGAAGCAGTTGCAGCCGATCCTACAGAGGTTTGGGTTGCACCTAAGCTATACGGTGCCGATGCCCACGTCCTTAAGCTTGACGTTGCAGGTACGGCACCGGCGTTTGCGGCTGCTGCCGACGTTAACCACAACGGTATCACGTTCGGGGTTAACTTCAATGCAGAAGCTCTTAACCGTATTCGCCAGGATCGTGGTGCAAGCTACATCGCTTACGGTATCACTGAAGGAACTATCAGCGCAGAGATTGACTTCTTGACTCGCGCTGACTATGACTTCTTCAAGGCTACCAACAAGCGAGCTATCCGTGTTTCGTCACTAACAGGCGGTGCAACACTAGCAGCAGCTACCCACGGTGTCGAACTACAGGCTAACAACTACTTCTTCAATAGCTACAGTGTTCCACTAGAAGGAATGGGCGATCTAGTCTCAGCGGATACAGAAGGTCGTATGCTAGGTATTGCAGGCGGCAATGCTTACCTAATCACAGTTAAGGCACAGGTTACAACGATCACGTAGGTTAGCTCGACAAATGTGCCCCGTCCAGCGGTGGCCGCTTACCAAGGGCGGGGCACAACTACAGGAGAGAACAGGAGAGAGTTCTATGCGTATTGCAACAGTTACTACAGAGCCTCAGCGTTTTGAACTAAAGACGCTACCGCCCGACGAAACGGCAGGGCTAGAAGGTGGCTTCATCGTCGCTAGACCGCTACCTTATGGACTAGTTCTAGAACGTCGTGATAAGGGTACTAAGATGGGTCTGGAAATGCAGGTACAGCAGCAGGGTCGTCGTAACAACAAGTCAATCCGGCAGAATGAGCCTGAGACTCAGAAGATTGAGTTGACTACTCTTTCTGGATGGATGGCTAATCACGACTTCTCGTACTGCATCCTAGATCACAACCTAGCTACTAAGGATGGTGAGAAGCTAGACTTCCACAATCCACTTCACGTACAGGCTCTAGATCCAAAGGTCGGTATCGAGATTGACCGTATCCTTTCAGAGCTTAACGAGCCTGAGGAGGATGAGGAGACTCTAGAGGATTTTACAACGTCTGCTACCTCATCTTCGCCGAGCGACGAAGCACCATCACCAGCCTAATAGAGAATGACGAAAACGACATAGACGTTCATCTAGTTTCGGATGCAGCTAGATGGATTGGTATAGCTCTACTTTGCGAAACTGTGGGGGCTTTACCAAATCCAGGGGGCATCTTTCAACAGATACCAAGTCACATCAAAAAGCTAGAACGAGTCTATCAAGCACGTAACAAGTTCCAGTCAGATGACGCTGGAAAGAAAACAGACAAGAGAAAGAGTGATACGGACGAACCCGGTCCTGATATGTAATGGCTAGGCATCTATCAGAAATGATGCTCATTGTCAGAGCGCAGAATCAAGCCTCTGGCGCACTAAGACGAGTCGGTAAAGACTTGTCACAGTTGGGTCGTCATCGTAACTTGCAGATCCAACAGCAGAAGATGTTGCTTAAGCAGCAGAATCTATTGCGCCAGGGGCTACGCGCTCGTAATGAGCTAGCCGACATTACTTCAGGTTCCCGTAGGCTAGGACTAGAACGTAGAGCATTGTCTCTACAGAAGAAGGCTGCTGATATTGAGCGTGGTCGTACTGAACAGTTACGCAAGTGGCAGAGTGTCAGTAGGCAAATTGGCACTATGCAAGATCGTATGTTCAAGATCAGTAACGATCAGTACCGTAGAGAGACTCAGCAGATTAGACTACTGGCTCGCCAAAAGCGAGCAATGGCGGCAGAGGAAGCACTTGTTAAGCAACGCCGGCAGATGCTTAAGGCGGCAGGGGGTCTTAAAGAAGTAGACCCTGATAAGAACGTTATGTCCAAGGCGGGTATTGCCGATGCTCGCGCCCGCCTTGGACTACTAGAGCGAATGCTCGTCGCTAATAGTATGCGCCAGCAAGAACTGGCGAACAATGCGAAGAACACGACTAGAGCAATCGACTCACAAAGTGCAGCAGGTAGCGCACTAGGAGACAAGTATCGTGCGCTGAATGCAGCACAGGCAGCACTCTCTAAGGATCAAGAGAAGCTTGCCCAGGATCACATTAAGGCAACTAACCGCGCACACGTACTACGCTCAGAACTAGCAAGTGTAGCTACGCAGTATCAGATTGCCGCAGCACAGCAGCGTGGACTTAGCAAGGCAATCAGAGAAGCGCGATATGAGCCTATTAGTACACTTGGTCGTACAGTCCAGCATCTAGGACGTGTTGGACAGTACGCCTTCCTAGTCTTTGGTGGCGCTCTAGCATATGCAGCACATAACGCTGCTATGTTCGAGAAGAACGTCACCCTCGTTGCCACACAGACTGGCGCAGTTGACGCTAACTTTGGTCGCACCACTAAGACCATCGTTAACAACAGCAAGTTCCTACAGAAGGCGTTTCTTGGCATTCAGGCTAGTGGTACGTCTAGCATGGATGATATCAATGCAGCAGCCTATAACCTATTCTCTACGATTGACCAGCTAGGAGATAGTCGTAAGGGATTAGGACAAGGCGCTAGAATGCTGAGATTGTTTAGCGATGCTGCTATCGCAGGGCAGACTCCAATCACTGACGTAGCTGAAGGTGTTATTGGCGTACTCTCTGCATTCGATAACATTGCTCCCACAGCCAGGAACGTCAATAAGATTCTAAACCGCATGTTCGCTGCTGTTCGTTTCGGTCGTATGTCATTTGCAGAGTTGAATGAATCACTAACGACTCTAACGCCGGCTGCTAAGAGTGCAGGACAGACTCTCGATACTACGCTAGGTACGTTTGCATTTCTCTCCAAGCCTCTAGGTGTAGCTAAGGCGCGTGTTGGTATTCCGCGACTCATGGAAGTGCTAACACGGCCTAAGATGGTTAGCGGTCTAAAGAAGCTAGGTATCGAAGTAGCCGACAGTAGCGGCAAGATGTTCCAGCTAGACAAGATCATCGGGAACATCGTAGGCAAGCGCAAGGATATCCTTAAGAGTGACCTAGCACTCATGCAGTTCTTCAAGACTGTGGGGGGTGCAGAAGGTACAGTAATGGCAAGGCGCGCATTCGTCTTCCTAGCTCGTAACCTCACTGGATACCAGCGTATTCTCCGTAAGGTCACTACGGACAACAACGAGTTCCAGCGATCCCTTAAGACGATGGAAGACACCACAGGAGTTAGGTGGGAGAAGTTCATCAATCAGCTAAGGGCACTAGCTCTAATGATTGGTGCTAACGTCCTACCGGAGATTCTAAAGCTAGCCCCACATGTTCAGAAGCTAGTAGACTACTTCCAGAATCTCGATCCTGAGCTTAGAGCGCAGATCGTACATTGGGCCGCACTAGGCGTAGCATTCATTGGTGTTGCATCAGCAGCTATGTTCCTGCTTGGCCCACTAATCAGAATGGCCGCCGCGCTAGCAAAGAAGCGTATGCTACTGATTACAGTAGGTGCAGGCTTCCTAGCAATTAGCGCAGCTATCGCTGTACTCACTGGTAACTGGAATGGACTCAATACAGTCATCGACTCGTTCTTTAGTCTTACAGATCAGGGTCTAGGCGGTTGGGTTCTCATGTTCGGTATTGCTACCGCTGGCGCTTTAAAGCTGTCTAGAGCTATTGCAGGCGTTAGCATGGCATGGAAGTCAGCCGCAATTGCACAAGCAGCAGGTACAGGTGCAGCGGGTCTAGGTGGCATGGCTGGTATCTTCGCTAGAGGCAAAGGCTTTGGAGCTACGCTTAAGGCTATTCCAGCAGCTACAGCAGGAGCGGGTAAATTCCGTAGTGCTATGTTCCTCGCTGGTAGTGCAGCAGCGGCTATCCCTGGCCCACTAAAAGTAGCTGGTGCAGCTATCACTATTGCGGCTGGCGCTGCTCTACTGTGGAGTCGTAGACAGAACGATATCGCTAAGGCTGCTAAAGAGACAGCAGATCAGCTTGCACGTAGTAGGGCAGTAGCAGCAGCTACAGGACAACAGGCAGGAGTATTCGGTGGACTAGCTGGTGCTGTTGGTGATGTGATTAAGGCACGTAACATGGTGAGCGAACTAGATCGCCAGATTAAGGCTGGCGGTACTAAGGATCAAGTAGCAGCAATGTACATTGATCGCGCTCGCGCACTAGATACTCTTGCAGCAGCACATCGCAGAGCAGACACAGCCTTCAATGCCTTCAATACCGCTATCCAAAAGCAGCGCACAGCAATTACACAGCTAGGTGCAGTAAGTAACCGGCTCAACATGCTACAGCGTCTACAGGCACTATTCAATCGTAGGCAGGCTGGCGGGGCAAGTCTACAGCTAGTAGAGCAGATCAACAAGCTACGCAAGGCTCTAGACATTCCTGAAGGATTCATTGACCAGGGCCAGATTGATAGGCGCATCGCAGAGACTACTGCATCGTACAACCGATACATTGCTGGTGTACGTACTGGCGGTACTAGACTACAAAGAGAGTTCAGGAATGTTGTTACGAGTCTCTCACGCATGAAGGTACTACCCAAGCTACCGCCTAATGCAGTACAGGATATGTTCCGCTTTGCGCTTAAGAAGGGTCGCGCACTAACGATCCCTGAAATGCGCGCCTTCATTAAAGCTGAGATTGATCCTAAGTCTGCTCCTGCTGCAATGCGAAAGTTCGTAGCACAGATGAACAAGCAGAGAGCGCAAGTGAAGGTTGCTGCTGAAGTAAAGCAGAAGCAGACTAAGCTGACCAAGGACTTTGGCAAGGCTATCGGCACCTTTACTGCTACCATCAAGATTCCTTCCGCTAAGAAGGATGCTGCTGCTAAACAGAAGCAGATTGCACAGGTCTTTAAGCCTACGATCAATCAGAAGATCAAGGTTAACGTCGTTCCACCTAACTTCTTCAATCTAGGCTATCAGATTGCTAGTGGTGTTGGTAGCGGTATTGATGCAGGTACTAATCAGGTAATCATTCCTGCTATTGATCGCATGATCCAGCAAATCAACAGAGCAGCCATTGCTAAGGCAGAGATTGGTTCTCCGTCTAAGCTCTTTGAGCGCACAGTTGGTATCCCGATCATCGAAGGTATCATTAAGGGTATGCTGGATAGGAAGCCTGAGATTCAAAAGACGGCTGCTATCATCATTGATCTATTCAATGGTGCCTTCCTACAAAAGAAGCAGCAGCGCATTGACTCTATTGGTGATGATCTTCAGTTCTCACAGACTAAGCTAGACAAGTACCTACAGCAGCAGAAGGATGCTCTCGCCAAGTTCAAGAAGTCAAAGAAGAAGATTGACGAGATTCGCGCTAAGGAGTTTGGCGAGAAGGCAGACAAGATGCGGCTACGTAAGGGACTTAACTTCGCTGACTTGCTAAGGATGCTAGAGGACAGGTCAAGGAATTCGTTGCCTTCAACAATGCGCTCTCCAAGTTGCAGAAGAGGGGAGTACCTAAGACCCTGCTCGATAACCTACGTGAGCTAGGTGTAGATGGGCTGAAGTACATTAAGCTCTTAGCTACCGCTACGCCTGCACAGCTTAAGAAGTACATCAGGGCATGGAATCAGATGCAGGGTCAGGTACGTCGTTCTCAGGTTAGCAGCATTGAGGATCTAAAGAACTGGAAGAATCAGACGAAGGAAGAGTTCAACGATCTAGTTAAGACCGCTGCTCAGAATCTACTAGACAAGTGGAACTCCTTTAGAGAGCAGAACGCATCTAACTTTGGTTCTCTGTTTGAGGGTCCGACTAATCTAGCTGATCGTATCGGTAGTGCCTTTGACGATGCTGTTGCTGCATACGATGAATCCGTAAAGGACTTCAATCAGCAGATTCAGGATCTAGACAAAGAACTAGTAGAAGCAAACGCCACAGCATTCAAGGAGATTGGTAGACTCAACGCTGAAGCCATTGACGAAATGGCGAGACTAACATCGGATGCTCTTAAGGCACGTACAGATGAACTTAGGGGACTGTTCGGTGAACTGTTTGCTGGCGACTGGCTTAAGAGTGAGACTGTTACAACCAACGCTGAGTGGGGCATTGCGGCTAGTTTCGACGATCTTCTGAAAGACCTTACAGGACAGCTAGAAGCATTCAATACGTGGCGCACTACACTAGCTTCTCTTGCCGCTAGAGTACCGCCGGATTTGGCTGCTGCGCTAGAGCAGCTAGGCCCACAGGCAATTGGTCAGCTAATGACTCTCAATGGTGCTACGGAGGAACAGCTAGCTGAGTACGTAAGAGTATGGCAGGCTAGCCAGGGCATGATTAGTACCGTAGCACAAGCTACCTTCCAAACGCCAGAACTAGCTGCTGAGATTCAGAAGGTACGAGATACCCTGAACGCTGAGATTGCTACTATCACCGCTGACCTAGCAACTAGGGCTGCTGAAATTGGCGCTCAGGTTGCGGAGATTAGAAGGCAGCTTGGTGAACTAGTTAAGCCTCTAGCAATTACAGGGCAGGACGTAGTTAATGACCTCAATGCTCAGATTGCCGGATGGACTAATTGGGAAGCTGTACTCACTCAGCTAAAGAATCGTGGAGTGCCACTACAGATCATCCAACAGCTTAGAGAAATGGGTCCACAGGCACTACCGCATCTACAGGCATTGAACTCACTAACCGATGCACAGCTAATCACCAATCCTGATTCGTGGGTGAATACATGGAAGAAGGGTCAGGCACTAATCAATGATTCTACCAATGTGATGATGAATGAGCAGCTAAAGATTTGGAAGCAGTATGGCTCTGATATCGCTACTGCAATCATCGCGGGTCTTGCCACTGAACAGGAAGCTCTATTGAAATTCTTTAGCAACATGTTCGAGAACATGCTTAAGGGCAAGTGGCCGCAAATTGGTACAAACACTGGTGCCTATGGGCCTCCTGATCCTTGGATGATTGCTGCTGGTCTTGCACAGCCTCA
>Ga0190271_10000280_pt1 | contig 25127 bp, 17 predicted proteins | sample Popmic356T_FD_133747 | JGI IMG/M metagenome (GOLD analysis project Ga0190271, IMG submission 133747) | Populus adjacent soil microbial communities from riparian zone of Weber River, Utah, USA - 356 T | ecosystem: Environmental > Terrestrial > Soil > Riparian zone | place: USA: Utah | collected...
ATCGGGGCGCCGATGCTTTCGGCAAGTGGGACGACGAAGGGCTTAGCCTTGTCGTTGAGATAGGTGATCGCGAGCTCCGCGCCCGCGCCCGCGAAATGCTTCGCTGCCCACCACGCAAGGCTGTGCTCGTTGGCAATGCCAACGACGAGTCCCTTGCGTCCGTTCAGATCAACGATTTCCATAGATAACCCTTATCCTATCGGCCGAGCGCGATTGGAGAGCGATCGGTCTCGACAAGCTTCAGCAGCGTGCGGGAGGTTGAGCCGGACCTTGTAAAGAGACAGATCTTCAGGGTCTGCGCCTATCTCAAAGCCGAGTTCGCGGCACATTTGCAGCATGCCCGTGTTGGCCGCAAGCACAGTCCCGCGCAGATCGTGCAGGCCTTCCGCCTCGGCATAATAAACGAGGTGCTGCATCAGCTCCCAGCCGATGCCTTGGCCTTTGAGATCGCTGCGCACGATGATGGCAAATTCGGCGCTCTTGTAGTCAGGGTCCCCCGCTAGTCGAACCACTCCCCATAGCTCTTTCCGATCTTTGCTTAACGCGACAAGGGCCATGGCGCGGGCGTAGTCGATCTGCGTGAAGCGGGCCATGAATTTGTGGGAGAACTCCTTTTGCGGGGCGAGAAAGCGGAAGCGAATATCTTCCGGCGTGAGCCTTTCTAAGAAGCCCTGATAAAGATGCTCGTCCGCTGGCTTGATCGGCCTGATGAAGATCTCGGCGCCTGCCGCCGTCTTCACTGAGACTTCCCATTGGTTTGGATAGGGCCGGATCGCGAGCCGCGGATTAGGCCCCGCGTGATCGGCCTCGCGCGGCTCTATGCGAATGCGAGCGTCGAGCGCCACAACTCCGTTCTCGTCGGCGAGCAAAGGATTGATGTCGAGTTCCCTGATGGCCGGACAATCGATCACGAGCTGCGACAGGCGCACAAGCGTGTCGGCTATGGCATCGAGATCGGCGGCCGGCCGGTCGCGGTAGCCTTTCAGCAGCTTGAAGATGCGCGTCTGCTCCATGAGGTCGCGCGCAAGCTTAAGATCGAGTGGTGGCAAAGAGGCCGCTGTGTCCTGAATGATCTCAGTGGCAGTGCCGCCTGCACCGAACAGGATCGTTGGCCCGAACAGAGGATCTTCGAAAACCCCCATTAAGAGTTCATGCGCATTCAGCCGTAGGATCATCGGCTGGACGGTGAAGCCCTGCAGCCGTGCCTGGGGCAGGGCTTCCCGTATTCGCGTTTGCATGGCCTCGGCCGCCAGGCGGGAATCGCTTGCGGAGCGAAGTCCAAGCCGCACGCCACCCACATCAGATTTGTGGGAAATATCCTCTGAGAGGATTTTCACAGCCAGAGAAGGCGCCTGCTCAAGGAGGACGCGGGCCGCCTCTTCGACCTCCTCCGGCGAGCGGACAATTCTGGTGGGAACGGTGGTGATGCCATAGGCCGCCAGCACCCCTTTGGCTTCAGGGTCCGTGAGCATCGAGCGCTCCGCCTCGCCGGCACTCCGCACGATTGCGAATGCGCTTGCGGCATCCACCATCAACGAACTCGCCTCGAGGGGCGGCGTCCGCATCAAGCATTCCTGCGCGCAGGTGTATTGCCAGAGATAGCCGAACCCCCTGATGGCGTCTTCAGGCGATTCATAGGTTGGTATGCCGGCCTCATGAAACCTTCGTCGCCCCTCCGAGACAGCCGCCTCGCCGAGCCAATTGGTCAGGATCGGTGGCATCTGGTGATGGTTCTTGTATCGCGCGACGGTGTCGATCACCGCCTGCGCGGCCTCAGTTGGGGACGCGAGCGCGGTTGGGCAATGTACCACGAGGACGGCATTGGCTATTCCACCCCTCAATACGGTGTCCATCGTCGAAGCATAACGGTCGGGCTTTGCGTCGCCGATGATGTCGATCGGGTTAGAGCGCGACCAGTTCGCGGGCAGCACGTGATCGAGTTCTTTCACGAGATCGGCGCTTAACGGTGCGAGGCGGCCGTCTGTTTGCATCAGATCGTCCACGGCGAGAACGCCGGCACCACCTCCATTGGTCACGATCAAGAGCTCATTGCCGATGATCGGTTTGAGGGACGTCAATGTCTCCGCCGCCGTAAACAACTCCTCAAGGTCGTTGACCCGCACCAGACCTGCGCGCCTAAATGCCGCCTGCACGGCTGCGTCGCTGCCCGCCAGCGCGCCTGTGTGTGTTGCGGCGGCGCGTGCTGAGAGCGTGGTTCGACCGGACTTGATGATGATAACGGGCTTAGCCCGGGCGGCAGAGCGGCTCGCCGACATGAACTTCAGCGCTGCCGGGATCGTCTCCAAATAGACGAGGATGGCGGCCGTTGAGACGTCTGCTGCAAGGAAATCGAGCAGGTCCCCAACATCCACATCGACCATGTCGCCCATTGACACAATGGTGGAGAAGCCGATGCCGCGCGATACGGCCCAGTCCAAAATCCCGCCAATCAGGGCTCCCGATTGTGCAAGTAAAGCGAGCTTGCCTACCGGCGGCTTGCCAAACCCGAAGTTGGCATTCAGCCCAAGAGCCGGCACCCAGATGCCAAGACAGTTGGGACCGATGATGCGAAGGCAATAAGGGCGCGTGGCATCGAGCATGGCTTGGTTAAGGTCCTTGGCAAGACCGGCCGTGATCACGACGGCAGCGTGCGTTCCCTTCCTTCCCAGGCCATCGATAAGAGTGGGAATCGTATGAGGCGGCGTTGCGATCACCGCGAGGTCAGGCGCTTCAGGCAACGCCTTTACATCCCGGAAGCACTCGAGGCCGGCAATCGTCCGATGCCGTGGATTGACAAGGTAGATCGGTCCCGAGAAGCCCCCGGAGAGGACGTTATCCGTCAGCGTCTTTCCGACAGAGCCAGGCTCATCGCTTGCGCCGATGATCGCGACCGAACTGGGCCGGAATGCATATTCGAGATTGCGGATCGTCATGAGTGCTGTTGCAGACGTGAGTTACCCCACGAAACCTCATTCTAGAGCGTGACTCTAGGCGTGCCCCTGCCTGTCCGGCAGAGATCGGCTGTCCGCTGCATCGACCGTGCTGGGCCGCAACTTTGCGGACGCCGGCGATCCGTACAGAAGCTGAAATGCCGCCTCCTCCATCTTGTCGCGTTCCTCACGTGCGGCCTCGATCGTCTTCGTCACGTGGGAGCTAAAGTCCCTCTCCGCTGCGTGCAGCGGGCTATCCTCAGACGCGGTTGTCCGGTTCTCCCGAACCTGTTCAGCCATCGCCGCGACGAGGTGCATCCACGGCGAAAACTTCTCCGACAGAAGGTAGCGACTGGTGCGCATCGGATGCAGCCACTTCATCAAGGCTGCCGACCACGGGGTGGAGGCGGCCTGTACCCAGGGGCTCACAAAGGTTCGATATAGCGCCTCATTGGACTCTGAGATCTGCTGCACCCGCTCGAAGGCCTCTCGCGGGTAGTCGAAGACCAGATCCTCAACACGCCGTTCCTCGAAGGCGACGCTGTATTGCGGTTTCCGACAATCGGGATCGCCGGTTGGATTGAAGATCTTCATCTCGTAAAGCCCCGGCGCGAGTGCCTCGACATCACCCAGACTCTCGAGGATGGCACGGTGCTCGAAGCGGGCGACCGACACCGAGACGAAAATCCCGAGATGCCCGACATGCGGGTTAATCAGGTACACGATGCGTTGCCCCGCCTGCTTCAGGGCGTCGGTGCTCTTGTAGACAGCTTTAAGCCAGGCGAGTGCTTGATGCGGCGGTGTGATGTTGTCGCCATAGGAGGCGAAGATCACAAGCGGATTGCGCAGTTTGCGAAGGTCGATCTCGACACCGTCACCGAGGTCGAGAGTGCCCTGCTCAAGCTCATTGCCGATGAAGAGATGATCGACGATCTCGACGATCTCTTCGCGGCTGAAGCTGTACCACCCATTCCACCAGCGCTCGAATTCGAGGAAGCGGTCCTGCTCCTTGTCGACGTTGAGAAATAGATTGGCGTATTTTTCCCACACAGCTTCGGGCTTTAAGTTTTCAAAATTCTGAATCAGCCAAGCGCCGTCAAACTTGCCATTCCCCAAATCCGCGAGGAAGCTCGTGATCCAGCTGCCGCCCAGAAGGCCGCCGGCAAGCCGCATTGGGTTGGCGCCAGAAGCCCCTGCCCAATAAGAGAGCGGCGAGCCATTGAGCACAACCGCCCCCACAGGGCCCTGGCAGTGTATGGCTACCAAGACCGCAGCCCAGCCGCCCTGGCAGTTGCCGTAAAGGACCGGGGTCTTGCCCGGGTGACGGGCAATTACCTCATCGACGAATCGACGCAGCGTGTGCAGGACGTCAACGAGCCTCTGATGGGGACTGGGTGCAGGGGAGAAGGTCACGAAATAGACTGGGTGGCCTTCATGCAAGGCGATCCCGACCTCGGATTCACGCTTGAACCCGCCCATTCCTGGACCATGACCGGCGCGCGGGTCGATGACGATCACCGGTGCCTTGGTCTCGTCGATGCAATCCTCTGCATGCTCCTCTCCGACCGAGGTAATACGCAGCAGCGCATAATTGGTCGGCCGCTCCAAGCGCCGCGCGTCAATCAGCGTCTCGTATTGGAATGTGAGCACGGGGGGCATGCGCGCCTCCTCATGCTCCATCATGATGTTGGCCCGCTGGCGAAGCACGTCCCAGAACAGTACTGATCGCTGCCAGACATCGATCAAGTAATCCCACGGCGCACTGGGCTCAAAGGACGACACGTCTACCTTTGCTGGAGTTGCCGAGGCCACGGCGTTGGGCGTCGCGTTTGGCCGACTTGTGAACGCGACAGGCGTTGCGGTTTTTTTCGGACTAATGGCTTCATTGCTCAACAGCTTAGGGGAACTCGTGGTGCGAGACATTGAACACAATCCTTTCGAGTGGCTCCACCTGCGGGCATTTTGTGGACGAGTAGGCTTCATCTCTCCGATAAGTTGAACCCATCAGTGCTGGGCGAGTTTTCGCGCGAATCGGAGCGCTACTGCGGCAAGGGCGCCCGCGAAGACGATCGCCGCGCGTTGCTGACCATCAGCGCTGTCGTCTTGGGTGGACGGTGTTGAAGGGGCGCGTGTCACAACCGCTCCAGCGCAAGCGCGATCCCCTGTCCGCCGCCAATGCACAACGTCACCAATCCCCGGCGGACACCATCGCGCCGCATTGAATGCAACAGACGGGCCAACAATACGGCACCGGTCGCGCCAATCGGATGGCCGTGGGCGATCGCCCCGCCTTCGACGTTGACAATGTCGTCGGGCAAGCCCAGTTCCTGCGTCAGCGCAATGGTTATGGCCGCGAACGCCTCGTTGATCTCGATACGCTCGATATCCCCGATGCTCCATCCCGCCCGCTCAAGCGCCTGACGCACAGCAGGCACCGGCCCCAGTCCAAACATTCCGGGTTCAACGGCGCCCACGCCGTAGGAGACGAGCTTCGCGAACGGCGCCAGGTTGCGTTTCTCAGCCCATTTGGAATTGGCGACAATCATCGCCGCGGCACCGCTGTTTAGCCCCGGGGCATTCCCTGCGGTAATGGTGCCGTCCTTACGAAAGGCAGGCTTCAATTTCGCCAGAGATTCCTTTGTCGCGTCCGGGCGGTTATGCTCATCTCTTTTGAAGACGATGGGGCCTTTGGGCCCAGGGACTTCGAGCGGGAGGATTTCAGCCTCGAAGCGACCGGCTGCCTGTGCCTCGCCAAATCGCCTCTGGGTCCGCAAGGCCCAGGCATCTTGCGTTTCGCGTGCGATCTGGAATTTCGTGACGAGATCCTCAGTATGCCAACCCGAGTGCTCCCCGGAGAAGGCGTCGTTCAAGCCATCTCGCAGCATGCTGTCGTAGATTTGCGCATCGCCCATGCGGTAACCCCAACGGCCGCCAGCCATCAAGTACGGCGCCTGATCCATGTTCTCCATTCCGCCGGCAACAGCACACGCTACGTGACCAAGCATGACCTCTTGGGCGGCGGAGGCGATTGCCTGCGCGCCGGAGCCACAGACGCGGTTCACCGTCAGCGCCGGCACCGTAACGGGTATTCCCGCAGCGATCATTGCCTGACGAGCCGGGTTCATCTTGGCGCCTGCCTGAACAACCTGCCCCATCACCACGGTGTTAATATCCGAGGGCTGCAATCCAGCACGCTTCACTGCCGCCTGTATCACAGCAGCCCCCAATTCAGGGGCCTGCATGGCTTTGAGGGCTCCACCATAAGTGCCAATGGCGGTGCGCACTGGGGCGCAGAGAACCACATCGTATGGAGACATTGATATTGCTTCCTTTAACCGCGTTGGAGAGACCAAGTAATCAGTGGTGAAGACCGGTCATGCGCCAAGCCGTCGTTTTACTGTCACCATCGGATAACCTGTCTCAATGAAGCGTCGATGCTCGTGCTCGGCTGGGTCTTAGCTCGCTTGCTGAAGTATGCGATTGAGACGCGGGAGGAAGGCGGGTACGCGCGCGGCGTAATTGGCGTATGCGTTACCAAAGGTCGCCAAGGCGTCGCGCTCTTCTTGCCGTGCCAAACGCACATACATCCATACCAGCACGGGAAACATCGCCAGCGTCAAAATAGTCGGCCACTGTAGTAGGAACCCGAACATGATCAGAATGAAGCCGACATATTGCGGATGGCGGACATAACTATATGGCCCTGACGTCGCCAGCGCGCCGCGCTGCTGGGCGTCGTAGAGCACGCGCCAAGCTGCGGAGATCAAGACAAAACCGCCGCCTATGAAGATGAAGCTCAGCACGTGGAATGGACCGAAGTGCGGGTTTGCTTCCCACCCGAACATCATCTCAAGCAGGTGTCCCGCGTCATGGGACAACCAGTCCACTCCAGTGTACCGGCTCTGAAGCCATCCAGACAGGAAGTAGATCGTGAGTGGAAAGCCGTACATCTCGGTGAAAAGGGCAACGAGAAAGGCACTAAAGGCTCCGAACGACCTCCAATCGCGGCCCGTCCGAGGCTTGAAAAAGCTATAGGCGAATAAGATGAAGACGGCCGAGTTAATAATGACCAGACTCCACAGCCCATAGGCTTGTGATTCGTCGCTCATCGAGGATCTCTTTCGCGACTGTCTTGGTCATGTCTTGCCGGATCATCATGCCCGGCATGCCCATCATGCCCGCCATGACCGCCATGCATGAAGATATGCAGAAGCGGGCAAGCTAAGAGCGGAAGCCAAATCAATATTCCGAGCACATGCCAACGATGCTCGGTCAGGAGAAGGGCGCCGGTGACCGCGAGAAAACCGATAAGTGCAAGCCCCGCCCGCGAGGTCAGAAAGCTGGCTTGTTGCGGAGTTCGATCGCTAGAGTGAGCTTCATGGGACATATGCGCCCTGCCCTTTACCGAATGTTGTCATTGCCGGAGCGCCCATGAAGTAACAATTTCATTGCCGCTGCTCGCGTCTATGATTTGGGTCAACTGTGCGATTCCTGCCAAGCTGTCGCATCGCAGCATGATCCAGCAATCCACCGTCAGATGCCCCATGACAACGAGCCCCTTGCTGCGCCGTTGAAAACTTGCCGAGATGCTTGCTGCCGGTCGTTCGTCGCCCGAGCCACGAGCGCCCAGCTAGGTTGAAGGACGCTAGTCCTTCCAATGCTTGGAAGGTCAAACCCGAACTTTCGAAAATTCGTAAACCATTCGACGCCTGCACCCACCAAGCGCTCGCCTGCACCAAGCGCTCGCCTCAAACGGTGTTCAGGCTAACTCAGCGTACTGAAGGTCCGCGGTTTCTATTCGACAATGAGGCGGCCACGAAACATGCCCATGGGGCAAGCGAAGCTGAATTCGCCGGGCTCCTTTGGCATCAGCTCGACAGGGACGGTCTCACCGGTGGGGAGGTCTGCGCTCTTTTGAAAGTCGGCGAAGATTACCTTGTCCGAACAGGCCGCCGTTTCCTCTCGGCGAAAATTCAGCCTGACCGGGCGACCCGCGCGCACGATAATCGTGTCTGGCGTGTAGCCGCCTTTTACCAGAATCATTGCTTCCTGATATCCGCCGCTCGTCTCAGCGGCCCGAGTGCCTTTCGAACGTTTGAACCAAAAGAACCAGACAATAAAAGCGATGAGCAGGACACCAGCAATGGTCACGCTCAAACGGTCGGGACTCATCACGCGATCCTCTTTGGCGCAAATAAGCGCAAGCGATTGGCGTTGGTCACGACCGTCACGGAACTGAACGCCATCGCCGCAGCAGCAATCAGCGGCGAAAGCAGGATTCCTAGGAAAGGATAGAGGACGCCCATAGCAACGGGGATACCGAGCACGTTGTAGCCAAAAGCGCCGACCAGGTTTTGGCGGACGTTACGCATGGTGGCGCGGCTGATTTCGATGGCAGTCACGACGCCAAAGAGGCTGCCCTTGATGAGCGTCACATCACTTGCTTCGATCGCCACATCGGTTCCAGTGCCGATGGCAAAGCCGACATCGGCTTGAGCGAGCGCGGGCGCATCGTTGACGCCGTCTCCCACCATCCCAACTGTTTTGCCTTCGAGCTGGAGCTTTTGGACTTCGTGCGCTTTCTGCTCCGGGAGCACCTCCGACAGCACGCGCTCGATGCCGACTTGGCTGGCTATGGCGCGGCCGGTACGTTCATTGTCGCCTGTAAGCATCACAACCTCTATGCCGAGTGCCTTGAGGGCCTCAATCGCTGCCTTGGAGTCGGGCTTGACCGTGTCGGCAACCGCCACAAGGCCGGCAGGTTTGCCATCTATGGCGACATACATCGGCGTCTTACCTGCATTGGCAAGTCGCTCCCAGTCAGCTTCGAGCGATTGAGTTGCGATGCCGCGGTCACGCATCAGTTTTGCGTTACCGAGCAGCACGTCCTGACTGTCGATGCGTCCAGCGATGCCGTGGCCGGGAATTGCGGCAAAACCTTCAGCCTCGGCGAGCCCAATGCCGCGGGCCTCGGCTCCTTTTACAATCGCTTCGCCGAGCGGATGTTCGGAACCCCGCTCCAGAGAAGCTGCAAGACGCAAGATCTCATTCTCAGCTTGGCCCTTTGCGATTACGACCACGTCCGTAAGTGCTGGCTCACCACGGGTAATGGTGCCCGTCTTATCGAGAATGATGGCGTCGAGGTTCTCTGCTGATTGCAGCGCATCGCCAGAGCGGATCAGGATTCCGTTCTCAGCTCCCTTGCCAATGCCGACGGTGAGCGAAGTGGGCGTGGCAAGACCTAGAGCGCAAGGACACGCGATGATCAGGGTGGTGACAAAGACAATGGTCGAAAAGACCAGACGTGGCTCTGGACCAAAGTCGTACCAGGCGACGAAGGCGAGAACCGCCAAAATCATCACCGACGGAACGAAGTAGCCGGAGACCGTATCGACCACACGCTGAATCGGCGCCTTCGACCCCTGCGCGTCCTTGACCATCCTGATGATGTTGGCAAGCGCTGTATCTTTGCCGACTTTAGTGGCGCGAAACCGGAAGCTGCCGGTCTTGTTGAGCGTGCCGCCGATGACCTCGTCTCGGGCCACCTTCTCGACGGGCATCGACTCACCCGTAATCATGGATTCGTCGATGGCGCTTGCTCCCGTGGTCACCTGTCCGTCGACAGGGATCTTCTCTCCCGGCCGCACTATCACAGTGTCACCAGCCAGCACCTCTTCTACGGCAAGGTCGATCTCTTTGCCGTCGCGCAGCACGCGCGCCGTTTTTGCCTGCAGTCCGATTAGCTTCTTTATCGCCTGCGACGTCCTTCCCCTTGCCTTGATCTCCAGGGCAAGTCCGAGCACAACCAGGGCGACCACAACGTCGGTCACGTCCCAGAACACCTCGGCAAGCTTCGGATCGGGAAAAACCTCTGGCCAGGCGACGGCCACAACAGAATAGGCGTAGGCCGCGGTAATACCAGTCGCGATCAGCGTATGCATGTTGGCTGCGCGATGCTTCAGCGCGTTCCACATGCCGCTAAAGAATTGCGAGCCTGACCAAGCCATCACGGGAAAACTCAAGACGCCGAGGAGCGCCCAGACGACTCGGCGTGTCCCGCTCCCCATTGGCATCCAGTCCCGCAAACCAGGGATCAGATCCGGGTAGCTGAGGGCGATGACTGGAATGGTGATCACTGCAGCAAACCAGAATTTCCGCATCAAGGTGCGGTACTCGTCCTCAAGTGCTGCCTCAGCAGGGTCAAGCAGGTCAGCTTGATTTTTGAGCTTAGGCTCAGCCACGTGATAGCCGGCTTGCTCGATCGCCTGACGGATAGCGCCGAAATCAACTGTCTCTGGATCGTATTCAACGTCGACCGCGTTCGTCCCAAGACTCGCCCATGCATGTACGACCCCGGGCGTCATCTGCAATGCGAGCTCAATGCGTATACTGCACGAGCTGCAATGCATGTTCTTGATCGGGATGCGGAGCGTCGCCGTGCCCGGCACGTAGCCGATGGCCCTGATCGCCTGCAAGACGTCGGCAAGTTTCGTGCGCGCAGGCCCATATCTGATCCTGGCGGTATTAGAAGCCAAATTGACATGGACGGATGTAACCCCGGGCACGGCCGCAATCGCTTTCTCGATTGCCGGCGGGCAATGGGGACAGGTCATGCCTCCGATGCGCAGCTCAATCTGTTCGAATGGCTTGCCGGAGGATGTTCCAGCGGAGGTCGCGCCAAGTGGGTTGGTATTGTTCATCAAGTGGCCTGTAGCCAGGCTCAGTAGTACCAGGGACGTAGCAGCCAACCAACCTTTGACACCTTGACACTGATCAAGTTCCGGTTACTCGCTGCCGCGATTGCCTATATGCGGCAGGATCGGCACGCGGATATCGCGCAACGAGACCGGTCTGCGGTCGACCTCGAAATGTCCCGTGGCTAAGGCATTGTTGAGGAGCAGGCGGCGAAGATATTGCGAGTGCATGCGGTGAGGCATGCGGGTCGCATCTGCGTTCCATGCCATGAGGTCGAACATCGGCGGTCGTTCGCCCTTGAGGTAGCTCTGCACCATTGCCGACCAAAATAGGTCTTTGGAGCGCAGGAGCTGGAAGGCGCCCGCCATCTGCTTGGTGTCGAGGTAGCCCTGATCGGCCATCATGTCCTCGAGAAAGCTAACCTGAGCCTCGTCGATGAACAGCATAAGCTCGCCTGCCTCGGTGAAGTCGGTCTGCGCTGCCAATAGGGTGAGCGAGGCGAGGCGCGTATCCGCATCGCGGGCCATGGCAGCCGCGGCAATTGCGAGCAGCGTGCCACCGATACAATACCCGACGGCGTGAACCGGGCGCCCTGGAGCGATCGCGGAAACTGTATCAAGCGCGGCCATCACGCCAAGCCGGTGGTAGTCCTCCATGCCGAGGTCGCTATCCTTCCCGCCGATCGGATTCTTCCAAGAAACAATGAGGACCGTATGGCCCTGGTCGATCAGGTATTTGACCAGCGAGTTCGCCGGGGAAAGGTCAAGGATGTAGTACTTCATGATCCAGGCCGGCACGATCAAGACCGGCTCGCGATACACCCGGTCCGTCGCAGGCACATATTGAATGAGCTCCATCAGTCGATTGCGCGCTACGACCTTACCCGTTGTGATCGCAACTTCGTGGCCAACCCTGAACGCCTCTGCACCGACGGGCTTCTTCCCTTCGACAACGCGCCGTTGGTCTTCCCCGAAGTTCGTGGCGCCACGCACGAGATTCATTCCGCCTTGTTGAGACGTGATCTCTAGCACCTCGGGGTTTGTAAGCAGGAAGTTCGCAGGCGAGACCACGTCGAGCAACTGACGTGCGACGAAAGACACGACGTCTTCGTGATGTGCTTCGACGCCCTTCACTCTGGTCGTTGCGCAATGCCACCACCGTTGCGTGAGCAGGAAGCCCTGTGAGATGGCGTTGAACGGCCAGCGTTGCCACGCCTCGCCGGCGAAGCGCTTGTCATTCGACGCCAGCTCTACGCACGCCTCGCAGTTTGGATTGATCAACGCCTTAGGACAGTACTCAAGAAACTGCATCCAGTTCCGGACAGCCTCCTCCCCGAGTTCAAGCTGTTTGTCCGGCGAGAAGAGAAGGTGCTGCGCCTAATCGGTATAAGCCTGGAACAGGGCCGAGGGAGAGAGTCCCGCGGTTAGACGTGCGGTTGCCGCGTGCAGCGGGCGATCGAATGAGAGGCGCGGCCGCTCCCTGGCAGTAGAGCCCTTGTTGTGCATTGTTGGCGTCATCTTCTGCATGGCTTCACCTGGTAAGCCCGCGGCCAGCATAGGTCCGGGCATGATCTCCATTCACTCGGCAGCGATCTTCTGGTCCGGCTGCCACCCTTCTTTGGTCCTGAGCATCGCCTCGCACGTGCCGATGTAGTCGCGCGTAAGAGGAACAGTCGCTAAGCGTTTGGCGAGTTGAATCTGGAAGACCATCAGGCCGCTATGCCGGAAGCCGCACTCCGCCGCCGCGAAGTAGAACTCCCACATCCGGCAGAATCGGTCATCGTACCGCGCCTTAGCATCCTCGCGTCGGCAGAGGAAACGCTCACGCCAAACCTTGAGGGTCTCGGCGTAATGCAGCCGCAAGATCTCGATGTCAGTTACGATGAGCCCCGCGCGCTCGATGGCCGGCAGCACCTCGGAGAGTGCCGGGGTGTGGCCGCCAGGGAAGATATACTTCGCGATCCAAGGATTGGTGGGGCTCGGCCCGTCGGAACGGCCAATGGAATGCAGGAGCATCACGCCGTCATCGGTGAGCAACTCAGCCACTTTCGCGAAGAACGCATCGTAATAGCCTATGCCCACATGCTCAAACATGCCGACCGAAACAATTCGATCGAAGCGCCCAGATACCGCGCGGTAATCCTGTAGACGGAATTCGGCGTGCTCGGAGAGTCCCCTAGTGCTGGAACGCGCTGTCGACGCCGCGAGCTGCGCTTCGGAAAGCGTGATGCCGATGACTTTGGCGCCGCAGCGTTCGGCAAGATAGAGCGCGAGGCCGCCCCAACCGCTGCCGATGTCGAGAACGCTGTGACCCGGCTCGACGAGCAGCTTTGCCGCAATATGGCGTTTCTTGGCTAGCTGCGCCTCTTCGAGGGAATGGCCCGGATGATCGAAGTAGGCGCAAGAGTACTGCATATCGGGGTCAAGGAAGAGGCTGTATAGACGGCCATCGAGATCGTAGTGGTGCGCAGCATTGCGCGTCGCGCGCCGTGCGGTGTTGCGCTGATTCAGCGGGCGCAATGCAACACCAAGCCAATCGTAGGCCCACGCGATGCCGGGCGGCGATTGGCAACCGAGATTGCCGCCGAGGATCATGAGCAGATTCCAGACTGACCCCTGCGTAACGACGATCCGGCCATCCATGTAAAGCTCGCCAAGCGCAAGCCCTGGTCTCAGGATGAGCTGCCACACGGCTCCCGAGTCCGCTACGCGCACGGCCACGCGCTCTCCCGAGCCATCGCCGACGATGAATCGAGACCCTGACGCGGTGTCGACTTCGAGTGTGCCCCTGCGCACGACCCTGCCGAGGAGTGCGCGAAGAACCGCCAGCATGTCACTCTCTATGCATGTGGGGGAAGGTGCGTTCCGCTATTGCCGGCTGATAACGTTGTATGTCCAAGCAAACACGAACCCGGCGAAGAAGCCGATGATTGATAGGCCGATCACGCCATAGAGAACTCTCCCAATGTTGAGCGGGGCGGCGGACTTGACCGACTTCAGGTCGAGGCCGTGCATGAATGCACTGAAAAAATCGAGCGTTGCGTCCGGTGCGAGCACAAAGGCGACGGCGCATAGGGCACTCACGAGAGCCAAAGTGACGGCCAGCGCGATCCCGGCCCCTAAGGCGTTTACTTTATCCATGGTTTCGCCTCCTATGAGTGCGGCCCTCCCCGGTGCGGGAAAATGCCCTACTCCTTCCAACGATTGGAAGGTCAACGCCCCATTTCGGAGGAGATGATGCGTATTGGCGACGCTGCTAGGCTTTCCGGTGTCTCGGCAAGGCTGATCCGGTATTACGAGAGCGTAGGATTGTTGAGCCTCGCCGGCAGGAGCGCTAGTGGTTACCGGGTCTTCGACGAGCGGAATGTACATGAGCTGCGCTTCATCAAACGGGCTCGATCCCTTGGCTTTCCGATCAAGCAGATCGACGAGCTGCTCGATCTTTGGCGCGATAGGAGGCGACCTAGCCGCAAGGTTCGCGTCCTGGCCGAGCGTCACAAGCAGGAGGTCGTGTCCCGCATGGAAGCACATCGGAGCATCATTAAGGTGCTGAGCCGCCTGATCGCCGCCTGCAAAGGCGACGACCGCCCCGACTGTCCGATCCTTGATGAACTCAGCGGCGGGCGCACGCGCCAGTCCTGAGTCAGGCTGTCGGCTACTACAGTTTGCCATACCCGCTTGACCCAAAGGGCGCTAGGCCAAGCGTTTCAATCAAAACAGCTCACTGCGAAGGCGGCTTACATCCCCATCGCCGTATGAGCTTCGTTCATGTGCTTCATGCACTCCGCCGTGTTCCCGTTCTTCATCTCAGCCTTGGACATGTCGAGGTGCATGGTCGCCTCCTTCTTCTTTTCCGCATCCGTCATTTTGGCGATCATTTCATCCATCTGCTTGATATGGGCGTCATTGCACAGGTCCTGGCTCCCTGCAGAGATCGGTGAAAGTGCCGTGACCGCGATAAAGGCTGCCATCAGGGTTCCTTTGAGCATGGGTTTTCCTCCTACGTCTGTCGAATTCCATTCACGGATGGCTAAACGCATGCCGTAGGCAAATCGCCCACTAGACGGGGCATTTTTTCCAAGCGGAACGGTCGGCGACCCCGACAACCCACCCCGCCTCCCGCGTCTGTTCAGTCAGCAAACTGGTGGGATCCGGCTTTTTTGACGGTCCCTTTAAGTTTGCTGTCGATGGCAAGATCGAACACATGGCAAGGTCGCCTGGCCCTCGAGCTGCAGCTTGGGATCGCCGAGACACGTTCGCAACGACTTTGCGCCGAGCAGTTTGCCTTTGTTCCAAGTGCGGTCTACATGCTGAGCAGTCATTTTGAGAAGACTTGGCCAGCTAGGAAGGTTGTACTCTCAGTTTGAAGGGTCGGTGCCCGAAAGATCCATGAACACTCCAGATCCAATTGCCTCCGATAGGCGACAGTCCGCCCCTGACCGCCTCAATCAGACCTGTCTTTGTGTCACGCTTGACCGGGTCGCACTGGCGAAGGCGTTGGAGCGGGAGGCTCGAGATCCAGCGTTCGTTGAGACCTTCATCCGCCCTAGGCCTCACTTGTTCTCCAACGTGCCAGTTTTTCTCTCGGCCGATGCCGTCGCCGCGATGCAACAGTGCGTCTCAGCTATCGAGGCGACGACACGGCTCCCCTCTTACCAAGCCGCCGTTCTATCCTGGGCGCCCGAGATCGCGCAGAGGGATCATGGTCCAGTGGGCGCGTTGATGGGGTATGATTTCCACCTCGGTGGAGACGGTCCAAGATTAATCGAGGTCAATACAAATGCGGGTGGGGCGTTCCTCAACGCGCTCCTCGCACGGGCGCAGCGCGCGTGCTGTGCAGTCATGGAGCCGCCGCCGATCGCCACCGGGTACAGCTTCGAGGACGCAGTCTTTCGGATGTTCCAAGACGAATGGAGGCGTCAGCGGGGAACCGGCACACCACACCGGATCGCTATCGTCGATGATAGTCCGGGGGAGCAGTATCTTTATCCCGAGTTCTTGCTGGCAAAGCAAGTTCTGACCGAGCGGGGTGATGAAGCACTTATCGCCGACGCCTGCGGTCTTCGCTATGACGGCGGCCGACTTTCGTTCGATGGGCACAATATCGACCTCGTGTACAATCGCCTGACTGATTTCGCGTTCGAGCGGCCAGAGCACAAAGCGCTGCGCGAGGCCTATCGGGACGGCGCAGTAGTCGTTACGCCGAATCCGCATAACCATGCCCTCGTCGCGGACAAGCGCAACCTAACGCTCCTGTCAGACCCGGTGACACTCGAGGAGTTGGGCGTGGAGTCAAAACTTCGTGCCCTTCTGAGTGCCATAGTACCTCGCACACTCCTTGTAACTCCTGCCGCCGCCGATGCCCTGTGGAAGTCACGCAAGAACCTGTTCTTCAAACCGACCGGCGGCCACGGCGGCAAAGCGGTATACCGCGGCGACAAGATAACGAAACGCGTTTGGGCAAAGATCTTACAGGGCGGCTACGTTGCCCAGACTTTGGTCCGACCGAGCGAGCGCATGATCAAGGTCGATGACGCAGCCCAGACGCGCAAATTGGATGTTCGGCTTTATACCTATGATGGGCGGGTCCTTCTGGCGGCTGCCCGCCTCTATCAAGGCCAAACTACGAACTTCCAAACGCCTGGCGGCGGGTTCGCCCCAGTGTTCGTGATCTAGCGCGGTTCACGGCTGGTGGACCGCACCTCGGCCAGGGAGTGGCAGCAACGATTGACGGTGACCCACAATTAATCCCGCCAAAGTTCGAGAAAGAATATTGTTAGCGTAAGGATGATGGGACCGAGAAGCAGCCCTGAAGCGCCAAACAGAACCAATCCACCAACGATTGAGATAAAAGCGGGGACTGTGTGGAGACTCAGCTGGTCCTTAACAAGGATCGGATAGAGAAGGTTGTCGATGCCCCCGACAACGATAGTACCCCACACTGTCAAAATCAGAGCCCTGCCCCAATCTCTGCTGAGTGCGAGGTAGGCCGCGGCGGGGACCCACACGACAATGGCACCAAGCAGGGGGACGATGGCCAAAAGACCCATCACGACACCCCAAAAAACGGGCATCGGCAGTCCCAGCCACCAAAACATCAACCCTCCGAGAGTCCCTTGTACGACAGCAACGACCACAGTCCCGTAGAACGTTGCCCTGATAGTGTCAGCCACACGATCAAATAAGCGGTCCATCTCAGAGCTTGAGAGCGGAGACATTTCGCGAAGCCAGTTCAGAGCCACTTCGCGATCACGCAGGAAATAGAACAGCAGATAAAGCGTCACGATGAGGGTAAGCACACTTAACACCGACCCGCTCACGAATGCGGCGCTGGTGGAAGCCAGCCACGCAGTGACGCTTTCCAATGCTTTGTGGAGATCTATATGAGCAATCCATCGAAAAAGCGGTGCGAGCAAGTCGTTGCTTTCAATTACTTGGCGCCATTGGCCGGATCCGATCTTGTCTTTAACGGCTACAGCGCCTCCAACCGCTGCCTCAATAATTCGACTGCTCACCAGGAGCATGGGCACCACCACCAGCGCCCCAATGAGGAGAACTGAGGCCCCGGCGGCTAGGTTGACGTTATGTAGGTTCGCCTCAATCCATCGATGCGCGGGAAGGAACAGAACCGCCAGCGCCAGAGACCAAACCAAGGCAGGCAAGAAGGGCCACAGCAGGAGGAGACAAATAGAGAGTCCTGCAATGGTTAGGGCGAGAAGCACGAACGCCCGCAGCCGGACGCTGGGACCGAGTTGAAGGTCACGGGCATGCGAGTCGTCATCATTTTTTTCAATCATCGCCTATTGTGATCTAGCGCGGCTCATGGCTTATGAGCCGTCTCAAACCAAGTTTAGTTCGGCCGCTCTTCGACCGCCACTCCTTCGGTTATGCGATCGCTCGGATGGAGGATGACTCGGTCGCGCTCGGATAAACCCGAAACCACTTCTGCCAATCGATCATTGCGATGATCAACTTTCACAAGCGTGGTGCGTGCGAGACCCTCTTTGACCGTAAAGACTGCCCAATCCTCTCCAACCCGGAACAGCGCGCCCACCGGGACGGTCAGGACATTGTCCCCTTGCCAGATCGTGACGTGGACGATCACACGATAATCATGGCCAAGGCCTGACCACATCTCGGGAGGATCGACAAAGTCGATCCTCGTCCGAACCCTCTGTTCTTCAATTCCTAGTGCGGAGATTTTCAGGAAGCCCGCGGGTTCAATTCTTGCGACACGGCCTTGGACTGGCGGTCCGCCCCAACCATCAATCCGCACTGCGGAGCCAACCTTGATCTGAACGGCATCGGTCGAGAGCAAATCGGCAACTATTTCAAGATCGCGTGGATCCCCGATGTCGATCAGCGGTGCCCCTGGCTGCACGACGTTCTCGCTCTCCTGAATGAGCTTGAGCACGCGACCGGTAACCGGCGCCCGAATTTGGATACAGCAAGAAGAGTCTTCCTGGGGATCAGTGTCCGTTGGGTTTGCCAATCGCGCCGCAATGCTCGCCCGCTCATTGCGCCGAACCTCAAGCTGCGCTTGGGCGCTTCCCAACGCAGCTACATTGGTTTCGACCTCAAATCTCGCCTCGTCCAAGGCCTTCACCGAGATCGTCTCACCAACCTTTAACTTTTCAACTCGTCGAAGCTCGCTGCGGTTATAATCCAGCGATGCCTGAAGGCGGTGGACGTCGTGTTCAGCGAGAGTCTCTGACGCCTCAGCAGCAGCAAGTGCTGCCTGGAGCTCTTCGCGGGTGCGAACATCGAGAAAGCTCGGCCTCATTGGTTGCATCACGGCCACGACGGTTTCGTCTGCCGTGACCTGATCTCCAACCTCTCTCAGATTTCGTAGAACCTTGCCGGCAAGCGGGGCCGACACCGTGTAAACGTCCCGCACCCGGGTCTTGGCCTCGTCGTCGTCGACCGTGACTTCCATCGGCCCTCTCACCACGGTCGCAATGTCGACAGCAACCGGCTGCTGCCACGCGAACCAGACAAGCCCGGCGAGAAGCAACCCTACGACCAGAAGGCCTACCGTTCGCTTGATTCGAATCGCGGGGATCATCTCAATCTCGAGTCTTTAGAACAGCCACAAGGTCTAGCCGATTGACCCGTCGGCGTACGACGAAGGCACAGAGCACGGCTGCGCCCAAAACGATCATGCTGGCGAGAATATAGGTGGGATTCTCGACCACCAAGCGCACCCGCATCAATTCTCCGGCGAGTCGCGTCTTCATGAGCCAAGCGAGACCATATCCCATGACCCAGCCGGGTGGCTGTGCAAGGATTGCCAACAGTGCAAGCTCCAGAAGAAGAATGCGCAGGACTTCGCCCCGGGTGAACCCCAGCACACGCAGACTCGCGAGTTCTCGCGCCCGCTCGGAAAGAGAGATGCGTGCGCTGTTATAAACGACGCCAAATGCGATAATTGCTGCAAGGCCGGTATAGATGCTTGCCATTGTCGTCACAAACACGGCCACCGCCGCGCGAAAATTCGCAAGCGACATGTTCTGCAGCGCTAGCCCGCTGACGGTCGGCGTTCCCTTAATGGCGGCATAGAACAGGTCGCTCTTCGTTGGATCAAAACTTAGATTCACGGCATTCACAGCGGGCGCTTCACGCATCAACCGAGCGAGTGCTTGCTCATCCATCATTCCCTTGATCCCAAAATAATTCTCGACCAATGCTGTCACGGGAAGAGATACGGTCCGGCGCTGCCCTTCGAGGAGATCAACCTCGACGAAGTCCCCAACTCGCACTCCGAGAATACCGGCGAGCATGCTCGAAATGGCCAAGCCACTTTCGGGGAGCACAACAGGTCGGAGGTCAATGTCGATTATGCGGCTGAGGTCAGAATCGCGAAGCCTGCCGCTGATCATCACGCGGCGCTCAATATTGCGGTTTCTTATGCGGACCGGAACCTCTCGATAGGGCTCGACCGCAAGAACACCTGGAAGACGCGCGACTTCCAAAAGGACTTCTCGTTTGCGTTTTTCAGTCAGACCCACGGTCGCATCCTGACGGTCCGCCATGAAAAACGTCACGTCGATCAGATGCTCCATCGTTCCACGAGTGAAAAGCGAGACAACGAGGATTGCGGTCGAGAGCGCTATGCCGAGCATCGTGAGTGAAGCTCTGAGCGGATGACGTGCCATGTTTCGCAACATGATCATCGTCGGTTGCGACACGATTCTACCAACTGCCAGTGTCGGCGGCAGGAGGCGTCGGAAGCGTTGAGGGGCCGGAGGCCGCATCGAAACGGCTGGTGACAGCGTTACCACGTCCCTGAGCGCGTGAATCGCTCCAATCAGCGCGGCAACGACGCCTAATGCGGCGGCAATCGCATAGACGTCCGTACCCTTGGCGAGCATCAAGAAAGGAAAGCGAAAATAATCCCCGAACAATCGCGTCAGGTATATGCCGAGCCAAGTGCCTGCCGCGCTTCCCAGTGCAATTCCTATGATCACGATCAAAATGACGAATTTAACGTAATGCCAGACGATCTCGACGTTGCGGTAACCCAAGGCTTTGAGGAGGCCGATCTGTTCGCGCTCAAGCGCGACGAGGCGATTAAGCGTTAGATTGACCAGAAATGCCGATACAAGGAGGAAGATCGGCGGAAGGGTACGGCTCATATTCTTAAGCATGGTCAGTTCGTGGTCGAGCCATGCATTGGATGTTTGGTCTTTCCGCCCGTAAGCTGCCTGTCCACCATAGGGGTCGAGCAAGTTATCTAGGCGAGTTATGACCTCTCGCTCGGAAGCGCCCCGCAACAATTTGACAGCGACATAGGAGAATGCGCCTTCGAGATCGTAGGCGCTGGCGAGCGCTTTTTCCGACATCCAAATAATGGCAAAGCGGCGATCGTCCGGCATGATGTCTCCCGGACCAACCGTAAAAATGTACTCCGGCGATAGCGCGGTGCCGACAATAGTCAGCTCACGCTTCCGGCCATTGAGGATTGCGAAGAAGCGATCGCCAGGGGCGAACCCGTGGGCCTTGGCAAAGCTTTCGTTGACAACGACCTCATCTGATCTTCCCGGTTCTGGGGTGCGCCCCGAGCGCATGTACAGTCGATTGAGAGCTGGCTCGCCAATTTCCGGCAGAGAGATGACCTGCCCTGTTGCGGGTTCCGCAAAATTTGGAATATCGAGCAATGCGAGCTTGGAGATTCGTGCGTCCACCGCGGCGACGCCAGGAATTTCCCTTATTTGCTCTACGAGCGAGTTTGGTGCTCGCCTTACTAAGGCAAAAACATCTGGAAATCGGTAGCGCTCGTAATAGGCAATTCGTGTTTCGTCGAGTGATCTTTGTGAACCAACAGCCATGACAAGGGTGGCAACGCCGCCGCCAATCACGAGCGCAATGGCCAAACCTTGAGCCCATAAGCGCTTCAGGTCACGAAGCAGTTTGATGTCGAGAGCTCGCATTGATCACCAGTTGATTTCGCTTGCGGCGCGGCGCTCTACGTTCCTACGCATGCTCGAAATTTGCCCGTCAGCGAAAAAGATCACCCTGTGAGCAACCTCCTGAATGCTTGCGTTGTGGGTGATGATAAGCGCGGTCGTGCCGAGCTTTACATTGATGGCAAGAAGCGCTTCGATTACCCGACTCCCCGTTTGTGAATCCAAGGCGCCCGTGGGCTCGTCACAGAGCAACACCTCGGGCTGCTTCGAGATCGCGCGAGCAATGGCTACGCGTTGCTGCTCACCACCCGAAAGTTCTGCGGGAAAATGATGCATGCGATCTTGTAATCCGACGAGCGCAAGCGCCTCGTCGGACCTCATTGGCCGTTCGGCAATATCGGTGACCAGAGCAACATTCTCGTAGGCTGTCAGGCTGGGGACCAGATTGAAGAACTGGAAAACGAATCCGACGTGCCGCCTGCGATACGCCGTGAGATCAGTGTCGCCCAGGGCAGTCAGTTCAATATCTTTGAAAAAGAGCTGTCCGCTCGTCGCGTGGTCCAACCCACCCATGATGTTGAGGAGTGTTGACTTCCCGCTGCCAGATGGTCCGAGCAGCACTACCACCTCACCTGTCGCTATTTCGAGGTCGATACCTCTGAGGGCTTTGACTTCGGTCTCCCCAGCACCGTAGGTCTTGGTGAGGCTTTGCGCAGTGAAAACGGAAGGGGACATCGATACTGTCGTCCTTTTCCAACGCCCGATATGGCGGTGCATCGTTGGGCTTTCCGGACCGCCAGGTTGGTACGTAATACCGAGACTAGCGTGTCCAATCCCATAGGCCTTTGATGCTGATCAAATTCTTCTTTTACTTTCAACGGCTTCGTTGGAGCCAATCTCGTTTGATTCAACAGGATATTCAGTCGCCACCGATCTTTGACTTCCAACGCCACCACGCACGGAAACCATACGGTGCCAGCGAATGACGGTTTCAGAGCGAATAATCGCGACGGCATTGGCGAAGTCCGGGAAATACCGCCACCATTCTGTTGGCGCAAAGCGGACGAACTCGCTTCACGCTCTAATGTCTGCAAATGACCGATGCCGTCGATTAGCGATTTTCGAGGCGCGAGTCAGCAACATTGAGTCAAGATAGGCGTCTCGGCGCGCAATATTGATTCGAAGAACAGGGCACTTGGACTCGATTATTGCCAGTACGCTACGCGTTGCGACTTTATCGACAGCATCGACCCCAAGCAGATAATCTTCGTTAATCAGTGGGTGGCGACTTTGGTCGGCTCAAGCCGGTGCAATGGCAGTCTGACCTCTTTTAGCACTGCGTAGATCGCGGGTATGACGAGCAGCGTAAGAAGCGCTGATGAGACCAGGCCGCCGACCATCGGCACGGCGATACGCTGCATCACCTCGGCACCGGTGCCATGACTCCACATGATCGGCAGAAGACCCGCCATGATCGCTGACACCGTCATCATCTTTGGGCGGACGCGCTCCACTGCGCCTGACATGACGGCGGCGTAGAGATCTTCTTTGGTAAACGCACGACCTTCCCGCTCACGCTGACCCTTTTTCTCTTTCAGAGCATGATCGAGGTAGATCAGCATCACCACACCGGTTTGGGCGGCGACACCGGCAAGGGCAATGAAGCCTACGGCAACAGCGACTGAGAAATTGAATCCGAGCCACCACATCAGCCAAAATCCACCAACCAGCGCGAACGGCACCGAAAGCATCACGATCAGCGTCTCGGTAATGCGGCGGAAGTTGAGGTAGAGCAGGAGGAAAATGATCAGAATAGTCAGCGGTACGACCATCTGTAACCGGGCCTTCGCGCGCTCGAAATATTCGAACTGGCCGCTCCAGGTGACGTAATAGCCGGGCGGGAACTCGACCTCGCTGGCAACTGCCTGTTGCGCATCGGCCACATAGCTACCGAGGTCGCGGTCACGCAGATCGACAAAAATATAGAGCGCAAGCTGCGCATTCTCGGTGCGGATGCTCGATGGCCCTTGAGCGAGATTGACCTTAGCCACCTCGCCGAGCGGCACGGTGCCGCCATTCGGCAGAGGGATCAGCACTTGGCTCGCGATCTCTTCCGGACTGCTGCGGTAGTCGCGCGGGTAGCGGATGCTCACCGTATAGCGTTCCCTGCCCTCGACGGTGGTGGTCACCGGCTCAGCGCCAAGCGCCATGGCGATCACGTTCTGCACATCCCCTACCATCAGCCCGTAGCGGGCAAGCTGCGCCCGATCGGGATCGACATTTAGGTAATAGCCGCTGATGGCGCGCTCGGCATAGGCGCTTGTCGTGCCCGGCACTTTGCGGATAGCAGCCTCGATCTTGCGCGCGAGCTTCTCCATCTCTCCCAAGTCCTTGCCGTAGACCTTCAACCCCACCGGCGTGCGGATGCCCGTCGAGAGCATGTCGATGCGCGCCTTGATCGGCATGGTCCAAGCGTTGGACACGCCGGGGAACTGCAGCGATTTGTCCATCTCGGCGATGAGCTTGTCGACGGTCATGCCGGGGCGCCACTCACTCTCGGGCTTCAAGTTGATTATGGTCTCGATCATCTCGGTCGGGGCCGGGTCTGTGGCGGTCGAGGCGCGGCCGGCCTTGCCCCAAACAGAGGCGACTTCAGGGAAGGACTTGATGATCTTGTTTTGCGTCTGGAGAAGCTCGGCGGCTTTGGTGACGGAGATCCCAGGCAAGGTCACGGGCATGTAGAATAGCGCGCCCTCGTTAAGGTTGGGCATGAACTCGCTGCCGATCCTCAACGCCGGCCAAAGGCTCGCCAAAAGGATGGTCACAGCCACGAAGATGGTCGCCCCTTTGTGGCGGAGAACGAAGCGGATCGCCGGGCGGTAGATCCAGATCAGGAACCGATTCACCGGGTTCTTATGCTCGGGCATGATGCGGCCCCGCACGAACACCATCATCAGCGCCGGCACCAAAAGGATGGACAGCATTGCTGCGGCCGCCATGGCAAACGTTTTGGTGTAGGCCAGCGGCTTAAACAGCCTGCCCTCCTGCGCCTCGAGCGCGAAGATCGGCAGGAATGAGACGGTAATGATGAGTAGGCTGAAAAACAGCGCGGGGCCAACCTCGACCGCCGCCTCGACCACGACCTCGGCTCTCGATTTGCCAGGCGGGGCACGCTCAAGTCGCTTGTGGGCGTTCTCGATCATGACGATGGCGGCGTCGACCATGGCGCCGATAGCAATGGCGATGCCGCCGAGGCTCATGATGTTTGAGCTCAGGCCCAACAGCCACATGCAGATATAAGCGATGAGAACGCCGAGCGGCAGGGTGATGATGGCAACGAACGCGCTGCGCGCATGCATTAGGAAGATGATGCAGACGAGAGCCACGATGACGCTCTCCTCGATCAAGGTGCGCTTCAAGGTGTCGATGGCGCGATAGATCAGGTCCGACCGGTCGTAGACCGTCTCGATGGTCACGCCCTCAGGAAGGCTTGGCGCCAACTCCGCGAGCCGGTCCTTGATATTCTGGATGACCGACAGGGCATTTTCGCCGAAGCGTTGCAGGGCAATGCCTGAGACAACTTCCCCTTCCCCATTCAGCTCGGTGATGCCGCGCCGTTCGTCAGGGGTCAGTTCGACGCGGGCGACATCCTTTAACAGCACGGGAACGCCGCCTTCGTTCTTTACGACAATCTGCTCAAGGTCCGAGAGGCTCTTGATGTAGCCGCGGCCACGCACGGCGAACTCGGTCTCGGAGATTTCCACGGTACGGCCGCCGACATCCATGTTGCTTTCGCGAATGACGTCGCGAATCTTGGAGAGCGGGATGCCGAGGGCTTGCAGCCGGCGCGGGTCGATGACCACGCTATATTGCTTGACGAAGCCGCCGACGCTGGCGATCTCAGACACGCCCTGGGCTTTAGCCAGACCGAAGCGGACATACCAGTCCTGAATGGTGCGAAGCTCGGCAAGGCTCTTGTCGGCGCCGCGGACCACGTATTGGTAGACCCAGCCAACGCCGGTGGCATCGGGACCGAGGCTGGGCGTCACTCCAGCGGGCAGTCGCTGCGCCGCGGAGCTCAGATATTCGAGCACGCG
>Ga0190271_10000281_pt1 | contig 25122 bp, 26 predicted proteins | sample Popmic356T_FD_133747 | JGI IMG/M metagenome (GOLD analysis project Ga0190271, IMG submission 133747) | Populus adjacent soil microbial communities from riparian zone of Weber River, Utah, USA - 356 T | ecosystem: Environmental > Terrestrial > Soil > Riparian zone | place: USA: Utah | collected...
GTCCAGAGGATGACAAGCTACTTGAGGTAGCCTTCGTCCTTACGGATGACATGCTACAGATCAGAGATGAAATCAGTATCGTCATCCACCGGGACTACATTGAGTACGACAGTGCAGCCGACAAGTGGGAGCCACCCTTCGGCATCAACAAGATTGTCGTAGACATGCACAACGAGTCAGGTCTGTGGCGTGCCTGTAACAACGCACCTTCATCCTTTACCACTCGACGTGTCGAGAACCTACTGTGTGATTGGGTTGAAGCACATGGAGCCAAAGACCTACCACTGGTCGGCAACACCATTGGGTTCGACAGGAACTTCATCCGTCTCCACATGCCACGGCTACATGCGATGTTCCATTATAGGTCTTTAGACATCTCTAGTATTAAGATCGCATCTCTCCTGTGGAACCCTCTCGATGCTACCGAGCAGCCACGTAACGACAAGGTACACCGTGCACTACCTGATTGCCACGATTCCATTAGGGAACTAGATGCCTACCGACGAATCATTTTCCACCACGATTTCGCCGACTTTGAAAAAGATCCTTCCGCGAGGTAGATACATCTTAGGTGTGGACCCTGGCATGACGACAGGGCTCTCATGGGTCGACATAGTGTCCGGGGAAGAACACTCATGGCGACACGTATCGTTTGATAGTATGGCGAGCTACTTGTGGAGTCTAGGTTACCCCGGCAAGGACAACATCGCCGCTATCGTTATTGAGGACTTCGCTTTGCTTGGAGGTAAAGCCCTTGCCCAGACAGGTAGCAAGTTCGAGACTTGTCAAGTCATCGGCATGTTCAAGCTGTGGGCTTATGGTGATGGAACATCAATCTTCATGCAGCCTCCTAGCATTAAGCCGCTTGCCCAAGGCTTTTCCGGCGTCAAGCCTAAGGGCGCTCATAGTCTGTCCCATCATGTCGATGCCTTCAACCACGCCATCTACTGGCTACGAAGACAAGGACATTACCGAACCGTACTTGAAAGAGAAGGAGAATGACTACCACTGAACAACATCGAGCCCGCGTTAGGGAGGCAAACCTAGTTGCCGCCACCATTCATGGAGGCGTCAACGTGTACACCAAGAAGTGCTGGCAGTGTAGCTCCACCTTCCTCACCAACGAGAGCTTCGTCAACCTATGTAGTGATGACTGCCTGTCGGATTACCTCTACGACAGGGGACTTGATTGGGTACCCGAAGAGAACCCTGCCGACAGGTGGGCCATCGAGCCAGCAGGGATCATCAACAGTGACACCATCAGGGTGCTACAACAGTGGGCACGTAAGGTGCTAGCCATGAAGCTAGACTAGAAGACACGTGCAAACTTGAGGTTACTCCTAAAGTCCTTGGTCGTTCCTCCCCATACACCGTAGGCATCGTACTTGATAGCCTCCAACATACAGGAACCCTTGACAGGACAACCCTCGCAGTACTTCTGGATCATCCTGGTCATGTCTTTCATCGAAGGTGAGAAGGCTAGTTCGTATGCTTCCTTGCTGTCTTTGCAGTTGGCTCTTGCATTGTCCACGATTCTCCCCTTAGACTGGGAAAGGCTAGGTCAGTTTGTGCCCCCCTCACACACGCTGACCTAGCCTAACCCTCAAACGTTTAGATGTATGCCAAACACATTGTCATTTGGATGTAACTCACGTGTGATAGGTGGACCACCTACAGACTCCATGATCTTACCTTCGCCCACGTACACTGCCATGTGACCAACATAAACCATACCTCTCCAACCACCTTCCCATGCAACAAGGTCACCGGAGTCCAGCTCTGATACGGACACACGTGTACCAATCACACCACCAGGGAATAGGTCTTCACCTACCTCATAGCCTATTGATTGGTACACTGCATTCACCAGAGCTGAGCATTCAATCCCTCCTGCTGTACCTGTGTTCTCGCTAGGTACACCACTCCACATCGAAGCACCGCTACCATCTACGAACCTAAGCCCTGTCGCAGAGCCAGTGTCCGCAGCATAAGGTGGGATAGGTGTAGGTATACGTGCAGGTAATCCCATTTTTACTGGGTCGATAACAGGTGCGTCCATCCCGGCATCGACAGGAGGCTGAGTCATATGTCCTCCTATAGGAATGAGATGTGCACATGGTCACGGTGGGCACCAGTGTCATTGTTCATGGAGGGATGAGAGTACTGAGACCAACTTCCATTCTGCCAGATGCGATCACGCCAGATGATGTACTTGGTACCATAGGCAGACGGGTTGTTGATGAACCACTGAGCAACTGAGTTGCCCTGCTGGATACCTTGTGAGGATTTGTAGTTACCGATCATCACATCAAGGGCCTTACCCTTAGGATGATCTGAACCTGAGACAGAGCCACCTCCATATCCACCGATGTTGTTGATACCGAACGTCTTCTGAATGAAGCTTTGTGCAGCAGCTGCGTTACCTGCTAGACCACCTGAGGTAGTGGGTCCGTAGTTACCCCCATTGTAAGCAGCCTGCATGGCAGAAGGCACAGAGCTGGGGATGTACTTCGAGTAGGCACCAGTCTTATACACAGTCCATGCGTTCAACCCCTGTGACTGGTAAATGTTATAGGCAGCGATAGCAGATTGCAACGGGTCCATCGGGTTAGTAGGATACCACGGATTACCCTGATGGACTGAGTTGATCTGAAACAAGCCCTGATCTATCGTGCCATTAGGGTTACTGTGGGAGGCACCTGGGTTCCATGATGACTCAGCCATAGCAATAGCCATCATCGTAGGTAGCTGTGCCTCGGAGAATCCTGCACGACGCAGGACGTTAGCTACACCTTGAGCACCACCACCTCCCCAGTCACCTGAGTAGCCTGACCCACCTCCACCTGCATAGTTAAGTGCACCGAAGTTAGGATCGTTCTGCCAGAAAGCCTGACCTGCTGCCGCAGCATCAGCCCTCGACTTAGCCTCGATACGTGCCCACTCTTGTTGCTTGAGTGCATCGTTACGTGCACTGACTACTGCGTCAGCCTGGATGGCACCTGTCGTAGCCTTAGCTGAGTTGCCCCTGATGGTATCGAGACGGGTGTAGTACGTGTCGTACGGCAGCTGTCCCGCCGTAGGTGAGATGGTATCTTGTGCCTGCTGGCTCTGATACCTCTGCTGTACTGCCTCGTCTGTCTTCTCCCAGGCTAGCTTATTCTTGTCACCTTCCAGAAGAGAGGGTGCTGTCATTCAGACATCCTCCCTGTCGCCACAGAAGGAAGTCCGATCCTACCCTTTTCAATCCTGTCCTTGAGCATGAGGAAGGGATCATTCTCTTCTTGATACTTCTGGTTATCCTGACGTGCGATGTTAAAGTAGCTAGCCCTATCGGTGTCCTGCATGTTGAAGGGCAGCCAGTAGTTCTGCATACTCTGGTTGAAGAAGAAGTCCTTCTCACCCTTCTCCATAGCACGTGACTCATCGAGCTTACCACTCGACAGGAGTTCCTCAATCGAACCTGTGGCAGATATACCCGACAGGGCAGACAGCTGGTTCAGGTATGGGATACCTCTGTCGATCCACTCGCTCTGATCTGGGATATAATGTTCCTCAGCAAACAGATGATGACCCTGCTGTAGACCAATAGGAATCTTAGCGAGTGGGTTAAGCATCTCTCCAATGTTAGCAGCAACATTACCCTGCAAGACACTAGCCATTGCCTCAGTAGGTGAACCATAATCCACCATAGTACCCTGTCGGTTATCATTCGCCAGGGGGCCAAACAAACTCTTACGAAGGAAGTCAGGGTAGTAGCTACCTTCCGGGAACTTACCTTCCTCACCTGGCTCCATACCTAGCATACCCTGTAGGTTAGTGTGAACTTTCTGGATAGCAATAGGTCGTTGCGGGTTAGTAAGCGTGGTCATAAACATGGTAGGTGCAGCCTGCTTGAACCACTGGTAGAAGGGGAAGACACGACGCATGTACTTACCCTCGAACTTCGACAGGCCGCTAGCATCCGGGTGGAACTTCAAGACACGTGTCGAGAGACTACGCATCATAGCCTCAGCACTGTCGAACTGACCAGTCACCTTACCGTTCTGCATCAGACCAATGAGGTGTGCCAGTCTTGCGTTGTTGGAGCTAACCTCTGACACCTTACCTGCCACCTGGATCAGAGACAGTTCATTGATGGCATCGAGAGGCTTGTTAAGCCCACCACCTGAGGCTTCGAGGATGTCCTCTAGCTTACGGTAATCAAGCAGCATACCTGACTGGTGTGCCCACCACTCGATCTGATTGTACGAGACATCTTCTGTCTTACCGTTCTTCATCTTAACGGAGACAGCCTTACCCGTAGCCTTAGGCGGGTTCGGAGACAGGAGGGCATTGACCCTTGCCAGGTCATCCTGAACACCATCCAGGCCCTTCTTACCCTTCCACCCTGTCGTACCTCCGAGCTTACCTCCTACACGTTGAACCTCAAGTGCCTTTAAGTTGTTGGCAGGGTTCATGTACCGAGCACCATCCATGCCAGTGAAGATGCTATCACCAATGAAGTTTCTCATGTGGTGACTGACACGGAGGACAGTAGAGCTAAGCTTCCAAGCCGACAGGTAGGGGTCGATGAAGTCCTTCATCAACTTGTTGTTGAAGTTGGTGTTCTTCATAATCTCACGTGAGTACCGACCGAGCATGTCGATATGCTCAGGATGGTAGTACATGTCACGGTCCACCATATGTGACAGGTCGAAGTCCTTAGACCTAGCAATCTTCAACATGCCAGGCTGCTTCACTGCACTACCAAACTCAGCAGAGAAGTACCTGCCTACAGCTGAGTGACTTGACAACTCCATCTGTACCTGTCGGTGCTTGTTGAGGAAACCAATGGGGTCCTCAATGTTAGTGACCTCACGCCACTGCTCCGGTACCTCAAGGTGGTTATCCTTAGCCCTGTACTCGAAGCCCACGTCATGCTTACGCATAAGCTGGTTGATAGTGTCCAGCTCGAAACCATTCCTGAATGCACTGGTGTCACCCCAAGAATTGACACCTGAACTCATGGAGATGGTGTTCTCCATCGCAGCATTTAGGTCAGCGTATGCAGTCTTCTGAGTAGCTGATAAGCCAGCCGAACCCGACCTGTTACGCAGAGCCTCAAAAGCATAATGAACATCAAGAGGATCATGCTCTCTCAGCCTCACCATGATGTTATTGAACTGGGCCATAGTATCACCAAAGTGATTGAAAGCCTGGCGTCCGATAGGGAAGAGCTTACCCATACCATAGCCACCTGAGACAGCACCAATGATGCCATCCAGCATACGTCGGAACAGACCATCAGTGACGACACCTGGCACGTCGATCTGACGGACACCTGCCATCTGAGCACCAGTCTGGATGATCTTGACCTGCTGCCTAGCCCACCTCTGCTGCTGCTTGTTCACCTGATTGGTGTTGTTACTGGTGCGACGTGCCTTCGCCTGCTGACCAGGCTGTGAGGTCCAAGGGTTCTGTTGGCGTGAACCTCGTGCATTCATAGTAGAGTTCGTGGACTGTAGTCTGTTACTCTGCTGCACATGTCGTGCAGTCTGGATGTCAGACTCGATGACCTTCTCAGCGATACGTGCACCTGCCGTACCTGTTGCAATGGTGGCACCGTTATCACTGGCACCACTGGCACGCGCAGCCTTACTCGCAGCGTTAGGCAGGTCAGCTACGGCAGCGAGCTTCTCACCTACGCCTACGTCAGGATCATCGAGAGTCTTGGCAAGGTCATCACCTAACCTACCACCGACCTCCTTACCAATGGCAGAGTCACGTGTAGCGTGCTCCGCTAGGTTAGCCATAGCCTTGCTGTGCAGTGCCTCTCGCTTACCCCAAATCTCAGTGGCGTAGGTTACAGCACGCTTATCAAACGTCTGCCCTGTATGATGTGCTGCATGGATAGCCCGAACGATCTCAGGGATAGCCTCATCAGCTGACTTGCCAGCCTGCAACAACTCGATAGACTTAGCTGCCGCCGCCATCTGTGAGCTGGGAGGAATGCTCCACTTGGAGAACTGCATCTTGTTAACGAGAGCAGGTCCCAATGCTTCGTACACATCATGGGGGTGCATAGGATAGCTTGCTCCCCCAGGTGAACTGATGTTATCGTAGATACCCTTAGACTCATTAGCTGCCTTGCTAGCCTTAAGGTCTTCCATGACCTTACCCTGCATGGCTACTTTCTTCTGCTTGAAGTCCATGCCATCCAGGTCAGTCCTACGTTCCTGGTTACGTACCCATGTAGTAGCCTTGTTAGTGAGAGCCCTAATCTCTTCGTACTGCTGGCTAGTTGTCCTGACTGCCGCTTCACCTGCCTTGCGGGCAGCAGTAGGTACCACGATGGGTACCTCACCTGTGATCTTAGCTGCCGTCTCGACTAGTGTCTCACCTGTCCTGGCAGCTGTAGTCGTAACCAGATCATTCGCTACGTTGGAGACTGGAATCTTATTGCTAGCCGCAGCAAGGTCAGTAGCTACATCACCTGTTGACTCAGGCATGGAGACACGAGGCGGCGCACTTTCATCGACAGGGTGGATAACAGATGGGCGAGAGGTAACCTGCTCAGCTACTGCATCAGTGACAGCTTTCGTATCCTCCACCTTAGCTGCCGCGACGGTGACATCATCAACCCTCTTAGCCGCAGCGGCTGTGGTAGGCTCCATCATGTTCACAAGCCACTTAGGCAGAGGCTTACCTGCCATCGCCTTTATAGCATCCTTGGTACCTTGATGCCAGTCAGTAGGAATCTTGGAGACTTCCCTGACCTCACGTTCAGAGAAAGGAGCCCTGGGTCGTGTACGTTTGACAGCCGACAGGTCAGTGACACCCTCAGCACCAGCCTGGAACCTGGACACAGGTAGACCAGCCATGATGGCTTCTTCTGGTGGCAACGGGGCCTTAGGAGCCGCACGTTCTAGATCACCAGCACCGAACATACCTTGCTGGCCCTCTACCTTAGGCGTGACCTGAGGTCCATTGAACCCCACACCCTGCCTACCTGTCGGAGGTGCAACAAGGTTCCTGAGGTTCTCACCAATCTGGTCAAGGTCAAACGGTGCCTTAGGTCCAGTAGGTGTGAAGGCGTTGAAGTTACCGAGTCCCGAAGGTGTAGCTGCTCGTGCTCCTTGTCCAATCGTAGGCATGACACTCTGCGTAGGTACAGAACCCGCAGCACGTCTAGCCTTACCTGCCTGCATAGCCATGACAGAGTTAAGTGATCCAGGTGCACCGGCAGGTGTAGGGGCAGCACCCGGCATAGGTGAGCCCCCGCCCCTACCTCCCGTTGGCCCAGGACCAGGAGTAGGTGTGGGTGTAGTAGGTGCAGCACCACCAGTAGGTCCTCCACCTGTGGGACCTGTGTTAGGTGATGGAGGATTGGTACCACCACCAGTAGGTCCAGCACCTGGAGAAGGTGGTTGTGTCTGACGTGCGATAGCTTCGGCAGCCGTAGCCTCAGCAGGGATGACATCATCCGGGCCAAGCTCACGTACCGCAGCCTTACCCTTAGTGATACCCTTGTAACCTGCGCTGGCACCCTTACCTAGCCAGCCAAGAGGGATGAAGTTCAGAGGGTCAGTGAACAAGTCCCAAGCTAGACCTGTTGCGAAGTCACCATCGTTGTCACTAAAGTCACCAGCAGCCGCTCTCCGCGTCTTGGAGATGTCAGCACCGCGCGTCTTGTCGATACCCGACAGGCCAGCCCACAGTGATTCGAGAGGGTTGTCTGTGTTGGGGTCCTTATCGTAGGTGTCCTTGATAACATTGTTCAAAGCAAAGGCAGGTCGAGAGATAACGTCGAACAACCTGTCAAGGAACCCTAGTTCATCAGGTCGCTTCTCTACTGATGAGTCAAAGGTTTCGGGATTCCAGAGCGGACCCTCAGGTATATCATATCGAGGCGTCGTAGGTGAAGCACCACTAGCCCCTGTCGGAACATAGCGGCGCTCACCACTCCTACGAATAGCTTCGTTGAGTGCATCCCAATTCTGCTTTGACGCCACCTCAACTCCTAAGCTTTCTTCTCCTGGTAGTAATTAGCTGCTGCTGCCTGAGCAAGTGCCGTCGGAATACCTGTGGAAGCAGCTAGTTGGTCACGTACCAATCGAGCAAAATTAGCAGCCCTTACCTGAACAGTTTCCTTAGCCTCAATCTGAGACGCATCAGAAGTGTAAGATGCGAGCATGTCATCAATGGCTCGATACACCTTATCAGTGGCAGCCTCATCATCACCAAGCTGATGCTTCAACCAGCCATACGTCTGAGTCTGACCTGGGTAGTCGCCCATATCAAACTCACCTGCCCCACCTCCGGCTGCACCGGCACCTGCTAAGGTTGCCCAGTCAATGTCAAAGCCTTGCTGTGTCTTCCACAGGTCAAAGGCGTTAGCGTAGTCCTGCTGATCCTGTGATTCCCAGGTAGTGTACTGACTCATCTGGTTATTGAACAGGTCCTGCAAGGCTGCGTAGTCCATCTGCTGACCCTGCATCGACAGGGAAGCGTTCTGACCCTGCATCTGGAAGTCCCTATCGGCTAGCTGCTGAGCTAGTTCCAGTGACGTAGTAGCCTGCTGACCTGATGCGTTAGCCTTGTTGACATCAATACCTGCAAGGGTATTCATCAGCTGTGAGTCAAGGTCCTGCTGAGCTACCAGACCTTGATGCCCCATGATGCTGCCATACTGGGTGTCATAGTTACCCTGTGCCAGCTTCTGAGTATCGAGGAACTGCTGCTGTGACTCAGTAGCTGCACCTGCCTCAGCCTGTTCAGAGGTCTGCTGCTCAACACCTTGCTGCAACATGGTAGGTGCACTCACATCAAGACCGTAAGCTTTCAACTGCTCTGCCATGTTAGCGTTAGCTGAACCCTGACTCTCCGCGATGTCAGCCTGCTGAGCCTCGCCACGTGCAGCAGTCTCAGCCTTCACCTCATCGAATCTGCCCGCTGTGTCCGCTGCCGCTTTCGCAATGTCCTTGGTGAAGTTCTCATACAGCCCTGCGGTAGCTTCCTTACTGGTCTTGCCCTGAGCCTGAGCATTTGTTCGAGCAATGTCAAACGCTGCAAGGAAAGGAGCGAAGGCTTCGGCCGCGATCTTCTTAGCTTGCTCAGTGAAATCCCTCATCTCAAGGACAGGCACGTTGAAGTTAGGTGCACCCGGCGCATTTGGAATGTTGTACGGGTTACTAGGTGAGTCATAGATGAAAGGCGTAGGTGCAGGCTGCGCATTCCGAACGAACACGTCACCATTAGTCTTTGTAGGAGGCTTCTTTCCCAGATCAGTACGCCCAGGTTGATCGGGCATAGGATCAACGGCACCACGTCCACCATACCCAGTAGGCGGTTTACCTAAAGCAGGTACGTTTGGGTTAGTAGGGTAGTTTGCCACACCTGTGTTAGAAGGGTTAGGTGTACGCTGAGGTGTACCGCTACCGTGAGGGTCGACAAAGAAGCCTGTAGTGGGTGTCCCAGACTTCATGGCATTAGTGGCCTTGATCCTGAGTTGAGTACTGGCATTACCTAGCTGGTAAGCCTTGATCTCATCAGGAGTAAGTCCCGCTGCCCTAAGCTTCTTCCTCTGATCTATACTCAGGTCGATCGCCATTAGCCGACCTTCTCACGTGTGATCGTCTTCTCCATACCCATCGGTACCTCACCAAGTTGGATAGCATACTTGGCAGCGATCTTATTCACAGCGTCCTGCAAGGCTGACTTGTCCGCAGCCTCCTGCTGACCTGCAAAGGCATTCATAGCCACGTTCTGAGTATCTACACTCTCATCACGACTTTTCAAGAGAGAGTTCAACCTGTCGGTAAAGTCATTGCCGATGTTAGTCTGAGACTGTGCAAACAGGCCGGACCTACCGACACCGCGACCTACGAAGTCATTCCCGTTAACGTACAGAGCCTCACCATAAGCACCCTCGTTAGGGTCAAGTGACCACACCTCATCAGAGCCAGCACCTGCTGCTAGTCCGACAGGTTCGGCAAACTTGGAAGCCTTGTCTCTCTTGAGGAAGCCCATACGTCTCTTGGCGTCACCAAACTGACGGTCATACTGGTCACGTGTCAGCTTCTGCTGTGCACCAAAGTCAGCCTTGGCACGTGCCAGGTCAGCTACCGTCTTCTGGTACTGGTCATCAGCCTTAGCATCAGGGATGACGATGGTCTCCATGACAGGTTCAGGTGCAGCCATCATGGCAGTAGCTACAGCACCACCGCCACCACCTCCACCGCCACCTGATGAACCGCCACCTCCACCTGATGAGCCACCTCCACCACTACCAGTAGATGGTCTAGGCGCAGCCTTTGGAGCAGCAGGACGACGATCTAATGCTATGTCATTAGCTTGACGCTCAGCATCGGTATAGGTAACCTTCTTCTTACGATCCAATGCTACGTCATTAGCTTGACGCTGAGCATCAGTGTAGGTGATCTTCTTTACCGGTGCCTTAGGCATTACGAACCCAGGTCGTGGGACAGCAGGAGCCTTCCAGCCAGGCTGAGCATAGCTAGGTGCGCCTATCATCAGAACTTACCTCCCCCAGCTGGACGACTGTTAACATCCTTGAAGTACTTAGTAGCGCCAGGGAAAGCAGGAACTCTCCTAGTAGGAGAAGGCTTGTCCTTAAAGTACTTAGTAGCACCGGGGAAGGCAGGAACTCTGTCTGCGTTAGGGTCAGGCTTAGGTGATGGTCGAGGTGAAGTACGTCCACCACCACCACCCTTACGGTTAGCAGCAGCCTGAGCAACATCTCTTGATGTTAGTGCCATTACGGTCGCCGCCTAAGTCCGAACAACATCAGCAGAAGGATGATAACAACGATGATCGTGACGATGATGAGCAGCACAGAGGTATCCATCAGACAACATCACGTGAGGTAGTCATTTAATTCCTCTTTTCTCTCTTTCCTTCTCCTGAGCCCTATCGCTCTTCCAGAGAGGATTTTCGTGACCTGCTCGGTACTTTTCCTGGAGTATACGTGCCTGCATATGTGAAAAATCCCGGTGTTGCGGATCACCACCATTAGGATAGGTACCTCCCGGCCACCTGTCGAACCGGAAAGGAATCTTGTTGTACTCAGGTATCTTCTTAGGAGGACCTGGGTTCTCTTTAGGTTTTAACTTCTTACCAGGGTAAGGATCACCTGGCTTCGTCCACCTATTCTTCTGATTCTTCTTCCACTCATCATAAGCATCTGTATTTGCGGGTCTATTCCTTCGTTCTATATCACGTTTACGTTCATCCTCTTTAGTTTCATTGCGCCGATCCTGTACCTGACTGGCGTCAAGTTTAGCTTTAGGATTAAAGAACTGACGCATCCTAGTACTGAACATGTCCCCATCTGTTGTAGTAATACTAGTCCAGTCTGCGTCTACCTTAGGAAGCTTCTTCTTCTTGTCATCCTTATCCTTGTCAGCAGCAGCCTTAGCTACATCATAGGATGAGATACCCTTACTCTTAGACGACTCATTCTTTGAAGAGGGCCTTGGTCTAATAGGTGGCATTACCTAGCACCTCGCAAGTAGTCAGCTGACATGTAGTTACCATTCTGTGCAGCCTGCATACGCTGTAACACAGCCTGTCGCCTAGCTGCCTGCTCACGTCCCCGTTGGTCATACCCTCGCTGACCTTGTGCTGACACAGGTCCAGACGTAGGGTTGCTACGTCCTTCGAGACCATAACGCTTCGCACCTGCCGCATACGGGTTATACCCATCCGGCTTCTGCATCAGAGGGTTAGTCACGAGGTTTCCTTAACCACTATCTGCTTCTTCTTTACAAATATGGTTAGATCATAGACTCTAAGGCTTGCGTCAGCAATACCCCCGTTGGTAATCACGTCGAATACAAGGGTGAAGTAAATCTGACGGAACCTTACCTTCTTCAACATCTTAATGAACTTACGTGCATACCCACCTAAGGTAGGTGTGATGGTATCAGCGATAGGGATGCTGATGTTGTTCGACCACTTGACACCATTCAAGGCAGCATTAGCCCAGGTACCTCGTGCAGCCCGAACCTCACGGTAGGTGGAGTTCCTGCTAGCGTTAGGGATGTTCAGAACACCAACGAACTTACCTGAGGTTGCTACTGCGATACCCCACCAGAAGCACACCTTATAGGCATACGGCATATCAAAGTCATATGTCTTGGTAGTAATCTTCCCCTGGAAGAACTCAATGTTAGCAGGTGACGGTACACCCGCTACCAAACCAGATGACGTAGTAGCTCTGACATCCTGAAACTGGTAGGACTCAGCAGGTTTCGACAGGGAGGCAGACATAGCGTATGCAGTGTCGAGACCTACCGTGGCACTAGGGATCACCACAGCCTTACTGAACTTCCTCGTAGACTCCCACGAGGACCATCGCTGCACCCTCAGGCTATACACGTAAAGGTTCTTGAAGTACCTAACGAACAACCTGTCACGATGTAATGTCAGCCCGTACTGGTCCTTAGCGAACAGGTCCAGATCAGTTTCCTGCACCATGTTAATCAACGGAGAGATGCGTGTGTAGGTGAACTGGAAGAGTTCATACACAGCATTGTCATGCAGGCAGTAGATGGTGTTGTTGTTATAGACCACGACACAGTTGACAGCAGGGACACCAATGGTGGCGTCAATCTCATTCAACTCAGACTTACGTGGATCGGTAGTATAGGTATACTTATGTGTGCTGTGTTCCTTGAACAACAACAAGTCTTGACCTAACCTCTGAATGTCCACCAACTTCTGACCATTACCTGACGCAACATCGAAGTAATCAGTAACAGTATTCCAGGCTTGAGATGGATCAAGGTAAGGTGAGAAGTAGAACCGTGAAGTATTAGCAGTAGCACCCACACCACATGCTATCCATAAACGATCACGGTACTGAGCTATAGCCTCACCCTTAGGCATACTAGCTAGCACCGCCCATGTGGTCGTGCTAGGTGTAGGTGCATCGAAGTACCCACCGTTAACAACGCTACCTGTCTTAGCTACAACCCAAAGCCTGTTGTTATACTGAATACAGCACACTGATACACAACCCGGACCTGTGTTAATCACAGATGCACCTGTTGCGATGTTCACCAGATGGACTGAATTGTCGACAGGGGTGGACACGACCAGGAACTTCCTGCCATCATTAGGCAGGTAGACACCTAGAAAGGTAGCACCTGCCGCGTTCAGGCCGGTGATGTTAAACATGTTGATCTGAGGACGGTTTACCAAGCTACCGTCAGTGTCAACCTCCATGTTGGTTAGCTCAAAGAGTTCCTCGTTCTCGATGAACTCACCTGAACCCGACGAGTTATGCAACCCACCTGCGAAAGGTCCCAGCTTAAATGTTCTCGTGTCCTGGATGGATGATCCAGTTGACTGGACAGCTGTAGTCACCACTCATACTCGCTATCTGTGGCAACCCACAACTCGCCAATCATGTTAGATTGAGCATTGGTATCTTCCATCAGCTTATCCTCGAACTGCTGACGGTTGACCTGATGACCCTGCCAGTCCTCATCTAGCTCGTAAGCCTTGGAGTTGACATACTCGCACACCCTGTCGAAGTACCGGTCAGGCACCGACAGCTTGTCATTAGGTGAGGTTACAGTGGTGGGCAACTTACTGTAGTTCACAGAGATGTCTTTGACCACACTAGGTACAGGCCACAGGTATATCATGTCAGCCCACGTGTACCACAGGGTAGGTGTACCTGTCTGTGTGGTGTTGGAGCCAGCTAGCTGAGTCCTGATACCCTCAAAGTTCTTAGGCTCCAAGATGTTACCGTCATACATAACAGATTCGATCTGGAGGATGTCAGGTGGGACAGGATAGGTCTGCTGATTAGCCACCGCACTCTGCACAGCTGTCGCCTGGATCATCGGGTTCTTATTGACGATCTCTACCTGAGCCTGGTTCGTCCATGCCGTGATGTCAGAGTCAGTGATCTGAACACCTGACTCGTCACCAAACTGACGCTTGACGTAACGTGTCACGTCAGCGAGGGTTTTAGTTGCTACACCTAGAGGCATGACTAGCTCCTGTACTTGCGCTTACCGTGCTTAAAGGTATGAAGGTGTGACTTCATCATGCTGACCACAACGTCCATACGTTCGTCGTGCTCTTCCTGAATCCTCTGGTCATTAAGCAACTTCACAGCATCGTTGTGAGCCATCATCCTGTCGAAGATGTCCTGAGGACGATGCTTACGGAAGTCGTTCTCGAAGCACCACTCTAGGAGACGCTCGTCAATTTGGTCTTCTCGCCAGTAGGAGAGGAACTGACATGACCCATCTGGATGCTGATGAATGATTGCAAAGGGCCGCCCATCACCTTCCTCACGATCCTGTGGCTCAATCCAGACAAGGAAAAGTTCAGGGTCGTAGTTGTTGATAACCGAGGCGACTCGCTTGTGAAGCTGATTGACGAAACGTCCGGTCTGCTCATCATACTTATACTTGTCTCCTAACAAAGGATTAACCGTGCTCATCAAACCACCTTAGGAGTTGCTGTACTGTTGCTATTGTTGATGGTACCTACCCAGGCATAGTCAGTCTGTGCGGTGTCAGGTGTGTCCCCATCAAAGTAGATACCGGCAGATGAGACCTCTTCAATCAACAACCCTGTGGCATCAAGAGTGTCACCGATAGCCCATACAGTCTGTCCAGCGAGGGTGTCGACATCAGCTACCACACGCATACCTAGAGCACCTGCTGGTGCAATATGTGTACGAGACAACCTTGTCCACACACCTGATGTCAACTGCTCTGTAGGGTTAGCAGGTGCATTATCAGGAATGAACACAGCACCCGCTGATGCAGTCCTATCATAGAAGTTAGCAGCTAGGTTGGCACCCTTAAACCCTGTCGGAGATACAGCTTTCATCCACAGGGAGATGGTTACAGCATCGCCAGGCAAGACTGAGAAGTATAGTGAAGCATCACTTCTAATCTCGAACCCTGTGTCTGTATTGCTGGTAGGTGCTGCCGTCCAAGTCTTTCTCCGACAGGTCGTGATACCAGTGGTTGCAGGTCCAACCTGAGCAGTGGCATAGCTATAGGTACCTGCTCCACCACCACCACCGAAGAACCTTGTGGTAGTCCAACCTCCACCGAGATTAACAGCTCTGGGGTTAGTAGCATAGTTGGTACGTACTTGACTAAGCACACCGTTAGCAGTGTTCTTGTCATCTGACGTGGAGTTGTTACCAGGCCAGAACTTAGACTCGTTGTCAGTTCGAGAGCTACTAGCACTACCTCCGTTGTTAGCGAAGTAGTCAGAAGCTAGGTCCTCTACTGACTTAGCAGGTGTGGTAGGCCCACCATAGGCTTTCAACCTCATGTCCTGAATAGACAGACCAGGACCATATGACGACAACAAGGAAGCGTACTCCTTGTCAGTCAAGCTTCCTGTCATCTTATCTCATCTCTTCTCTCACGCCTTGAAAGTCTCATGTCAAACAAGTTCTCAACAGGGAGAATGCCTATCATCACCATGCCGATGACTAGCATAGCCACAGTGTTATGTGAGTCAGGGTCAATCAGTGCAAAGATTGTTATGACAACACCTAGTACGAAGATAACAATGCGGCGCATACTTTCAAATATCTTCCAAAACTTAGGATGCGCCACACGCTATCTCCCCTATGAGAACAGTCGTCGCCAAGTGTTAGGTCCGAGTAGACCATCTACTCCCAATCCGTTTGCACGTTGGAAGCTCTTCACCCCCTCATAGGTTTCACCTGCGTAGGTGGCCCCGTACTTACCATCAGCACCGAACCTGGGTAGAGACCCAGGCATCTTCACCATGAGCCTACGCTGACCCTTCTTCAAACCTTCAATCCAAGAAGCCTGTTCACCAGCCATTCCTGAGATGCAATTACGAGGACCAGACTTAGGCCCGTAGTAGTAACCAGAAGGAAGGGGGAAAGGTTCATTTGACGGTGGAGTAGGATTAGGTGGGGTAGGAGTGCTGCCACCGCCACCACCGACAATACCTCTAACGTAAGCAGTATGCCGAGGAACATCGTTAGGTGTCCAGCAGTACTCAAAGTGCATCGCGTCCTTAGAGCCTGAGTACCTACCACCCCAGTAGAAGCCTGCCTTCTCCCACATGTTGACTGCCGCAGGAGGGATGTCACATACCAAAGGACTCGTGTACGGATTGGCAGGTGCGTTGATGTCTACTGCACGACCCTTAGAATGGTTACTAGCTGTCTTGGTACCTGAGATGGCTCTGTTACTGTAACCCCAGCACCATCCGGCAGGAGGCTTCTCAGCAGGTCCATAACAGTTGTAGCCGTGCTTCGTCTCAGTTGCTTCCAACAGAAGTGTCACCAAAGGTACCAACTCTACACGTACAGTCAGAGACACATTGCCATACCTGGCAACACCTAGCAGGTTAGCTGGAACACCTGCGGGCCACTTGTATGGACCCCAACCATTCTCAGCGTTAGCGTTGCGACCTGCGTTAGCATTACCACCATACTGAGCATATGAGTACCCCATCACTCAGCCTCTTCCTTGTACTCAGGTGTCTCAGGGTCTTCTTCTTGAACCTCAGTCTCAGGATCAAAGTGCTCTAGGACCCGCTTATGGAGACCCTCTTTGTCCTCTACCAGATCATCCAGATCACTGCCGCTCATGTCCTACTCCTAACTGTGGTAGAGAGAACGAATCGCTTCTACTGCTAGCTTAGCCTTCTTCTCCCAAGAAGACGTGTTGGTATAGATACCAAACCAACCTTCATTAGTATTAGGTCGAGATGGGATGTCAAGATCGGCATACACCATAGCGACATCAATCCACGGAAGATCAGCACCCATATCTTGCAGGTTTGCAACCAACAACTTAGCCTGGTTCTCAGGTGTCTGACCTCCGAGAGGCTTACCTGATGGACTAGGAGGTGTGGGTACGCCAAACTCAGACACCCATACCATCTTTGATGTAGCGTTATGCTGAACCATCAGCTGTCGGAGATAGGTGTACCTCTGATGGTCATTAGCTACATCGTAATTATGGAACGAGACACCATCGGAAGCATTGAAGAAACCAGCATTAAAGCACTCTGCTAGCCAAGGCTTCCAGTTACCAAGGTACACATGCTCAGATGCACCGATGATCTTGTAGTTAGGATCAATGAACTTCAACCTGGGATAAGCAGCCTTAGCTGCCTCTGCGTACTGTGTGCCGGTGATCTTAGTGGAGTTAATCTCATTAGGGTACTCGAACACTAAGACATCAGGGCCTAGACCTAGTGACTTAGCATACTGTGCCATCTCACCAACGAACTGCCCATAAGCAGTTGTGTTCAATGGAACCTGACCGTTCCACTGGTTACCAGGGAAGGATGCTCTCAGGAGTACCTTCATGTCTGCGGCACGAATGGCACTTGTCCACTTGTTAACGTTAGCTCGCCAGTCACCATCACTGGAGAAACCTACACGAGCCCATACATCTCCTGGAGACAGGGCACGGAGGTTACGCAGATGTGCTGAACTGATAGGGCCAGCTAGGGCCTCACCATTAAGAGAGAAGCCTAGTACAGGCAACTCATCAGGATTCTCGACAGGAGGTGGATCGACAGGAGGTGGATCAACAGGTGGGGTTTCACTCTCAAGCTCTGCGATCCGAGCTTTCAGCATGGTGATCTCATCATCGGCAGCTTTACGCTCAGCTGCTAATGCGACATCGGTGTCAGCTCTGGTGCCCACTACTGATCCTTTGCTATAGGTAAGTGATTTGATACCTTGACCTTTAACGTCAGGCCGAGACAGGAACTCAGCGATGCTTGCTACCACTGCGATAGCAAGCACCGCCAAGACCACTGAGAAAGCCTCTCTTACAAAGGCTCTCATGTTTACTCAGCTTTCCGTGATGTCTTTCATCACGAAATGAGCATTGCGACGATCAGTACCCAACTCGGAGTACTGGAACATCGTCGCCGCATAGGCGTCCTTGATGGTACCTGCGACAGAACCTGGGACACGATCCCACATGCTGCCGTCGTAATCCATCCAGTCCCAATCAGCATCACGGTAGAGCCGAATGTTAGGCTCCGACAGGCCGTAGATGGTGTTGAACGGGCAGTCGATGTCCGCCACCATCGGGACCTCACCCTGATCTGTCGTGAAGACCAGACCGGAGTAGCCACCTGTGAACTCCTTGACGTTGGAGAACCTACGTGCCTGGACAAGCAGGTTCCAGAACGCACGCTGCACACCAAGGGAACTCACCAGAAGTGTCGTCTTACCACCGTTGTTACGTACCGCGTGAACGTTACGCATCATGGCAGACTCAGACAACGGCCGGTTGGTTCCACCGTTAGCATCAACGATGGACTTCCAGATTGGGTAGGTGGCAGGATCGACACCATACAAGATGCCCGAGTTGTTGACGATAGCCTTGAGGCCCGTCCACTCACGGTTGGCGCTACCTGTCCGAACGAACACGTCACCAGCCGCAAAGGTGACGGAGTTCGCAGCCAGCACCACAGCACCTGTCTGAGGATCAACAGACGTGACCGTGACAGGTGAGCCAGCCTTAGCTGCACCATCAGCCGCAAGGGTAGCCGGGACGTACACGTCCAGGAGTTCACCTGCCTGCAACTGCTGCACACCTGCGGTGATGGTAGGTGTCGTGCTGGCACCCACCGTAGAGGTGGTAGCGATGGCACCTGTACCGTCACCATAAATCTGACGGTTAAGGTCCTTCGCAAGGTCATCCTTGAGACCATTCATCTCAAGGTCCAGACCTGCAACGAACGTCTGCGGGTCCTTGTTGGCAAGCCGCAGGGTCTGACCAGTCAGCTGCACCGAACCGTACAGGTACTTGAGCCGCACCTGTGCCGGGGCAGTTCCCTGGTTACCAGCAATCGGCAGGTTCTCACCTTCACGACGACCACCGAGACCTGTGTTTCGAGAAACGTGAATCGGGAAGACACAGTACTTGCCACCCACGTTGGAAGAGATGACGCTTCCTCCACCGTTACGAGCGATGCGCTTGAGAAGCACAACCTCGTTATTGAACTGCTCTCGCAGCTTACCGTCGTACACTTCCTTTAGCACACCCGTAAGGGTGGCAAGACTTGCTGGCACGTTAACCTCCAGAGTTAACAAACTTCAACATTTGTACCAGGTGTGCTTGACGTTCCTCTTCATTCATCTTACTGACAGGCTTCTCGGTGGTAGGTGCCACTGAACCTGACGGTGGAAGGATGTTAGGTGCCTGTCGCCCCTGGTTTTGGGCTTGGTACATTCGCTGGAAGACAGCCTTCTGTTCCTCAAAGGCAGCATTGGCATCAAGCTGCTTGCCTTGATTGACCTGGTTAAACATACGTCCCAGGACATCCTGCACGTCTACCGCTGGGCCAAACTTGTCCACCAACCCCTGGACCTGCTTGTCGATCTGTTGCTGGTAGGTGTCAACCTTTTGGTTGTACTGCTGCTGCTGGACATACTCGTCCATCTGAGCTTGACGTTGCAAGAGATCATATTGCTGTTGTTCCAACTGAGCAAGATAAGGGTCCTTGTCCAGACCTTGCTCATCAGGGTCCTGCTGATCCTGTAGCTGACCTGTCTGTTGCAGATGGTTGTACAGAGACTGATAGACCTTCATCGGGTCCGACTGAATCTGCTGCAACAGGTTAAGGCCGTAACCTAGAGCCTGAGGGTCCACACCTGAATAGGCTTCATATGGCTTGTACTTACCCTCAAGCTCCTGATACTTCGTTTCGAGTCCACGGTAGTTATCATCCCACGACCTCAGCTGCTTCTTGAGAGGTGCGTGAAAGACTTCCGGTACACCTTCAAGGAAAGGTGCCCATGCGGGGTTGTCTGCCTGGTTTGTGCCTGACACCTGCTGGGTCTGTCCCTGAGGTTCAGAGACAGGAGTGCTATCGGTGGCTGGGCTGAAGGCTTCTTTACCACCTGAACTAACAGATGCGAAGTCTTCTACAGTAATGCCAGGTCCTGAATCACCAGACGACCCACTATCGAACTCGGACATGCAACTTCCTAACTGGAGGCTCCTGTACCCTTACTGGCCCTGGGAGTAGATGAGTGTTAAGCGAGACCTGCGTTGTTAGCTACCGTGCTACGCAGATAAAACAACTTGTCCCAGATGCTCTCCTGAGCAAGTCTGGTAGCAGTCCAGTAGGTGCCGTTGTTAGCTGCCAACCAAGCATCCAACGTGCGGGTGTCTTGAGTAGCTGCAAACTCAGCTGCGGTGGCAGGACTTGCGACATCAGTTGGAGTCCAACGTTTGTCGGTAACAGTGATGCCCATGCCATAACCTGGAACCATTGTGATATTAGCCATGATTCACCTCCCTTACATACCCATACCTGGCGGCATACCTGGCGGCATACCTTCTTGTCCCCCTCCTGGGGGTGGAGGTGGTCCCCCTCCTGGGGGAGGTGCGCCACCTGGCGGTTGACCTTCCATACCCGGAGGACCTTGTGAGGGATCGCCTGACATACCCATTGATCCTGGAGGTGCACCCTGCTGAGCAGCACCCATCATGGGATTAAGCATGGCAGCATAAGCACGCATCTCATGTAGCTTGATATGCTTAGCGAACTGATCCTGAACCATAGGATCGAGCATCTCAAACTCTTGAGACTTACGGTAGTTGTTATGAGTGGTGATGTGCACCTGATGGTTGTCCCACTCGTTCACCTTCACCATAGGTGGATAGGTGTTCGCGTTAACAGGATCAATAACAGGTAGTCCGGTGTTGGGATCACGTGACCCTTCACCACCGACAGCTGCGTTCTCCATCTGTTCGATATTGAACTGCTGCAACTGCTCAGGTGTGATCTTCTTCATGCGCAGGTTCTCACGTTGCGCACATCTCATGTCAATACGCATCCTGTCGACCAGGACGTTAACCGAGCCCATCTCCATCATATCCAGCATCTGTTGTGCTGTGATGGCTCCCGACTGGAACAGGTCCATCAAGAAAGCCTGACGTGCAGACTTGCTCATAGGTAGAGATGAGCCCGGCTCAACACGCACGTCTAGCCCATTGGCAATGTCACTGCCTTTGAGCGCGAAGCTGTCAAATGCGCGGTCCATGCCAGCCACACGGATGATCCGGGGGACATCCCAGAAGTCCACTACAAGTGATAGCGCGTGACGTGCGATCTTAGTGATGGCCTGTTCCATTGACGACATGGTTGTCGCCAGCATCGACTCGTCCTTCTCTTGAAGGTACGCAATCGCAGTTGCTGCAACAACACCTTGTCCGGGTGCCATACCACGTGATACTTGATGTTGGCCCGCGACATCTTCAATGTCCGAGATAATACGACCGAGTTCTTCGAGCACATAATTAGGTATGGGTGTGAGAGGAAGTGGCTCTGGTTTACCCAACGCGGGCTTATAGAATACAAGCTTACCCGGTTCAGAGGTGTACTTTGACGGGTCCATTGTTCCAATGGGCACCAACAGTTGTGGCCGCGCCATACGGTTCTTGGACTCGATAATCTGATTACGAGTCTTGTTGTACTCGACTTGAAGTGGATTGGTGTCATTAAGCGTAGAATCGGCATAGAACTTGCCATTCATCCGATCCTTAATGTGCGAGTAAGGGTACTCGTCATGTGTGTAGGGCATACCCTCCACAAAGTTGACCATCTTGTCACCTACGATGGTAACCAACCCACCATTAGGCAGCAGAGGACATGAGCCTGACTTCACATAGGCTTCAATTAGCAGCACTGAGTCAGGCTTGGCAATGTTACTACCAGTGCTCTGGAAGTAAGCTGACTCGAAGATTTCGGTCTTAGCTACAGAGGTAGCCTCGAAATCTTGCTTAAAGCGCTGACGTGCCCACTCGATAGGCTTGGTATAAGCCTCGAACATATGAGGCTGGTTCTCGATGTCCTCTTCGAGCAGGTCAGGAAAGAACAGGTTATAAGGCGTGACGACACCAAAGGACACGTTACCTGTCGTAGGTAGACCCATGACAGTCTTAAGCTGCCTGTCGATGAAGTCCTTGTCGTACCATGTCTTGAGGAAACCATTACCAGTGACACAGCACCAGAACGCCATACGTTCCAGTTTCCACTGGAGGTTGTTGTGCATGTAGAGAAACTCCCAGACAGCCTCGCCTGACTGGGCAGCAAACAGGTCATCATCTTCACCGGAGGCAGGTACAACCGTTACAGTTGGTTTCTGTGTTGTCATCCTGGTGACGTTAGTCATCACGAGGGGACGGGTACGGTTGGTGATACTACGTTCACGGTGGCGAGGCGAAGGTGGCGTGCCAATCTTGGCAATGCCACTCTGACCTGTGAGTTCCTGGATGTACTGGTTACCTGCATACATTTGCAGGTTGATGTCCCAGGTACGACGGACACGTTGCCTGTCCGTCTTCATCTTGTCGTAGTTCTCCTTGACCCACGACACTAACCTGGCTTGATCCTTCTCAGAAGGTAACTTAGGCTTCTCCGTTGACTTCTGCTCTAATCCGTTCAAACTCGGCTGTTGAGAGGTCGCCTGAGAAGTTGGTGGCAGCATCATAGATGGGGCTGTCATAACCTCGCCTCTTCAAACGTTCGATCTCAGCTTCATCTGTGGGATCGTAGTCTGAGTCTAACACCGAGCTAGCATCTGTCGCTACAACCTGATATGTCATCGGGTCTTTAACCGACAGGAGGTCTACCGAGTGTCTCAACAACGATATTAGCTCCGACGTGTTCCGGGTGCTCTTCTGTTGGAAATAGAGTATCAACCACAGGCTCAACAGTGAGGTTGCGAACACGATGGACATAAGTATCAACAGCTGCCACCAAACCACTTTGCAGGTCCTCCATTGCATCTACAGCCATAGCAAGCTGTCGCTTCATCGTGTCGTTCTCTTCCATCAACCTCACAGCGTCAGACCTACGCATGAGATCAAGCTCCGGTACATGTACCGATTCCAAGATACATTCAGTGCAAATAAGCAACGTGCCGAAGTAGTCAATGTCGATATGGAAGTCGATGCAAGGTCTACGACTGGAACCACAAATGGCACAGCTACCCGGAAAGGGAAGATGCTCTACCTGAATGAAATGAAACCTGTCGCTACTCATATTCAAACTCCCTAAGATCATACCCTACAGTGATGTTCCATGTAGATGAATCAGAATCACGTGACGCTGCGGGACCAAACTTATCAATGTAATCCCATATGGTACCAACGTCACTAACATCTAGAGTGTGTTCTGACCTTGGAGAGATGTCAAGACCCTGTGCTGATAGTTCAGGTAAGAAGGTGAAGAAGTACCTCAGAGCATCAGGTGCGTGGTCATCCTTCTTATGGATAGTCTCACGTGAGTTGTTGGAGTCCTCTAGCTTAGGACTAGTATAGTAGTCCCAGTGTAGTGCCTTCATCTCACGAATCATGTTCTGGCAACCTAACGTACACTGCCAATAAGGCATACCAGTCTGAGGATTATGATGCAGATAAGTGTTAATTCTATCGACACCTATGCTCACATTCTTAGGTACCGAATCCAGAGAGAAGTATATGCCACCTTCTGCATATAGGGTCTGAATCGAATTACCGGACTGAGCCTGTCGCTGCTTCATAGCAGGGTCACCAGTCCTGAGGAACACATCAATGTCGTTATCTAGTTCCCACTGAACAAACTCAGCTGCCCAGTCCTTAACGATCTTCTCACGTCCATAGAACTCCTTGAACGTAACTACAGAACCACCATCAGGACTGACAGCATGATATAGACCAGCAGTAGGATTGTTGTACCCATGATCGAGGCTATGATAAATAAGCCAATCACGAGGCGGACGCCATCCAGCACTGAGCGTGCCGTGGACACTAGCCATGAAGTCTGGGAATACGAGCCCACCTCTGGGAACAAACTTTCCATGTTCGCGCTTAGCTCTTTCATCATCATCCAAGAAAGCTAGAGCGGTCATCTTCTCTGAAACCGACAGGTAAGGATTGTCAGCCATGTCGACTTCGATGATAGCCAGGTCCTCTTTGGTACCTGACTTCCCTGGCAGGTAAAGGGTGTTATATGTCCAGGTCAGACCCTGGACAGGGGTCATGGTGATCCATACTGAACCACCTACGTCAATGGTACGAATCAGGTTTTCTTCAAAGATTCGTCTAGGTGGTTCCTCATCGAAGTGTATAAAGTCACGAGACGTTCCTGCGTGCTTGTCGAGGTCTTGATCGTAGGATTTGAAGTCGATCTCATTGCCGTTTGCCAAAGTGAGGGTGCGTTCTGAGAGGGACCATGACCGTTCCCATGAACCGTCAATAAGGTCACTCGGTACGATCCATCGCTTGAAGATAGGCAGGAGTATACCCTGTACTCCGTTGATGAAATCAACCCCAAGAACGCGACCGTGGATTCTTTTGTCGGGAATCTTACGGTATGGGTGTCTACCCGTAACCCACCACAAATCTTCAACAACGCCGCCAACCGACTTGCCTGACCTGTTCCCTCCAATGTACAACCTTACTGTCTTGTCAGCTTCGTGAAAGAGACGTTGCTTGGTATGTGGCTGGTAAGCGTGCATATTCGGTTCATTAGCCTGATTCTTAAACGCCTTAGCTAATGACTGAATCATCTCCAACTTATCAGGAGGTTCTTCATCTTCTTTCTTACGGCGTGGTGGCATTGATGATTCCCAACTTGGTCAACTCGTTCAGTAGTTGGTTCATAATGTCATTCATGTTGTTAGTTCGGGAACCACTGATAGTACTCGACAGGAGGACGTTACTGGTGGTGCCATCATGCACATGTCCACCTTCACACGCCTGGTTACGACCTTTACCTAAGGTGTGGTGCTGAGCCTCAGGACGTGAGTCCGAGTCACTCTGTCGATGAAAAGCCAAGACCGTTCTGGCATCAGCCGTTTTCAGATCAACAGGTTTATCTGTCGACTTAGGACCACCTCCGACAGGAGGTGCCTCAGTATTATTCATACCATCGGCCTTACCACCGAGATAAACACAGATGAAAGCATACTCAACTGATTCGTAGGTGCATAGTTCTGAAAGATACCAACTACCCAGTCCCCGACATTAAACGGTCTGATATACTGGACATTGAGGCATGTAGCAGTAGGATTGGTCTGTAGTCTATTCTCCATGTGTGTGTAATCAGCACCGTTAATCATAAGTGACCCACAGA
>Ga0190271_10000282_pt1 | contig 25008 bp, 49 predicted proteins | sample Popmic356T_FD_133747 | JGI IMG/M metagenome (GOLD analysis project Ga0190271, IMG submission 133747) | Populus adjacent soil microbial communities from riparian zone of Weber River, Utah, USA - 356 T | ecosystem: Environmental > Terrestrial > Soil > Riparian zone | place: USA: Utah | collected...
CACCTTTGGTTGCAGCATCCTTGAAGGAAACTAAATTTAGTTCGGATTGGAAACCGGACTTAATATCCTGGCCATCGACCTTCTCAACATAACCAGTAATGTACTGCTCTTCTTTCTTCCATTCCACCCACCGCTTACCAAACTCACAGAACTTGAAGTTGAAATCGAAGTAATGCTGGAAGATCTTCAAGCTCTTGATACAATCCTTACTGAGCCATGCACCAAGATAATTCACTGAATGTGGCACGAACTCAATGTTGTAAAGTATCGGCACCATTCCCTTTAGTGAAAATCCTGATTGCCTGGTCTTACTCACTTCAAACAGTGGAGGCCGGAACGGTTCTTTATCCTTCCACACTCCCAGTCCTAATGCCCGTTCCAGCTTCAGAAAGTAGTCGGCATCCAATACCCAGAAGTCAGGGAAGGACATACGTTTCTTTTTCTTATCATGGATCGGGCAGAAGTTCTGATATAAATAGTGAAGGCCAGCAACACGCTGACCATCATGGAAGAATCCGTTCTCTATGTAATACTGCTGTTCGGTCCAGAACTCATAATAGGATTGCGAGCTCTTCGGAAATGGACAGTACGACTTCTCACCACTTTCCATGAACAACTTACCAGCTTGCCCGAAGGTCTTCGTATCCCACCATTTCTTATACTTGACGTAGTGCATTACTTGGTTATTTCTTCTACCTGAAGTGAAAGGTCTTCTCTGGTCGGATCATAATTCTCAGGGATACGATGCTTGAAATCAGTAATGGAGCTGGATGCAACCTTGTTGTTTTCCACTATCTCCGAACGCTTCAGATCCTTTTCACCCTTAACCTTATTGACAGTGACCTCACTTTGGTCAGCCATTTTCTGCATCTTCTCCAATCTCTGTGGTAGTTCATCCAATTCCTTTGAGGCTTTGCCAAGTTCATATACTGATGATTTAGGATCACGAAGCACATCATTTACTCTATAGATTGCTTCCTTTAATGCCGATACACTATCCCATAAAGGGGTCTGTCCAAGATGCTTCTTATACCATTCAATGCACACCTGGAAATCTTCATCCTTATCATGATCCCAGTCAACAAACTGAGGAGCAAACGTATCAGCAATGATACTCAAGTGCCGCTTTGATTCCCGGTAATCCTTGTAGATCGATCGGGGATGATACATATGATACAGGAAGCCTATCTGCGCTTTGCTTAATTTCTTCTCAGGCGACTCATCACGATCAGTAATCTTACGGATGCAACCTATTGTGAAATAGGATGGATCGATCTCAAATGCACCATTTACGAATATGAACATAGTAGTTTATTTAAACCATAAGTCAAGCGGACATTTGCTGCTCAGGCTGGCTGTCTTGGCTTGTAGCACACAACCACATTTCCCGCATATCCCGATAAAGCGAATACGGCTCTTCCAAAGCTTTAAATCTACCAAGTAGATTTTCATTGAACATGTATCGCAAAGCTTTCTTCGTGAGGCGATCACTCTCCTTGAAGAACTCGATAGTAATGGATACACCAAGGATCTGCTCCAACCGGAGAAGATTTCCCAGGATAACTGCAAGATTGAAAGGAGCTTTTTCATAATTACCAAACGTTTTCGTCCAATGACGGTTCTCATAATCATAGTACTTGTCAGTGAACTTTTTCAAGATACAACAAATGAAATACACATAACTGCGGATATAGTTTGTCATGGTAGCCCTAAGTTTTACCCTTGACTTGAACATTTGCTGCTGTCGCCAACTGGTGATCTTGGTCTTATGCATATAAACGTTCGCATAGAAGAACACCTTCTTCTCGAGACGGCGGATAGGATAATCAGTGTTACGGGTATTGAAATGAAGCTGACCAAGCTCCGGTAATATGAACATCGTTCCCATCCGGGCAGAAGTCAACTTAAGCACCCCACCATAATAATGGTTGACGATCTCCTTCACTTCAGCAAGTGGTTTGCCCAACCGTTCTGCGACCAGCCGGCAATGCATATCAAAGTCACTACTTCTCTTCTGGCTCATGGAACTTGATTTTAAGTTCAAACGGATCTTTCAAAACCACCATTAATGACTTGTGGAGCTTAATTCCCTCTGGAGTATCCTGGATAGCACCTTTGCTGCGAAGGGATGAAATGTAATTGTTCAGGTTAAGATTGCTGATATGCAAGACCTTTTGAATCTGCTTTCGACCTGTAGAATCCAATGATCCGCCACGCATATAGATCTGATGGATCACATCCAGCTCCTTATTGGTAGAGGATGTTTCGCTGAAGACGTTTAAGGTTTCGATGTACTTGCGATACCATTGATGAGAAGGAATTGGAATATTCAGAGAAATCATAGAAAAGGGTTTGAAGGACAAATGTATATAATAATTAAATTATATAATAAACATACCTTGCCCCCGGGCGCTTCGCACCTTGGAACCTTTCGGTTATTCAGTTTCCCCTTCAGACAGCCCCGTGTTTAGCCTAAGTTGATCAACTCTCGATTTGAATCCAACCTGCAGATGCTTACACTTTACCCTGGCGACATAGTGCCGCGTTATAGCGTTCGCTATACTAGTAAGTCAGGAACTTGCCTCTGCTCGACTGTGCTATAGGAAACCTTTGTGATGGTATCGGAGAAATCTCTGCAGCTATGTAGAGGTGCTGCATACAATCCGACTTCTGGACCTGACCCTGAATTGCCATTTGATATCAGGCCGTTGTATATTTTCAGTATACCCATCAAGCACGAATTTAAAAGCATTTGATCGAGATCACCAAATTAAAAGACAAAACCCCAGGAACTTAACCCGAGGTTTCTCCGAAATCGGGCCGGTGGCAACCAGCCGGATCTCTATAGATAGGTAATACTGAAAACACAAATGTACATCATTTCCTTACCCAATTCACGAAGACATCGTAGTGAATTATCTCCAAAGGATAGGCCAAAGTATTGTCTCCATCATACTTGTAGCCGATAAGTGTGAATGGATTGACACAGACCAACAGCCTTTCATTCTCGAACATGACATAGGCCGGCTTGCCCACAACGCGGACAAAGCCATGCTCGAAAGCGCCTGTATGTTTCATATTCTGTGTCATGATCATAAAGTAAAGCTATACATTTATTTTATATATTTACAATCGTTAGACCAATTTTAATTTATGGATAAGCACATTGAGTATTGGATACCAAAGTCTGAGATGCAATTATGGAAGGAGTGGCATGATAACATGTGGGCCAATATGGTCTTCGGCAGGATACAACCGCGGGAACCAAAGGAAGATGATAATGTGAAACTTGCATGGGTAATTATCAACAAGGAACGAAGGATGGTAGGACTGGATACAGTAACCAGGAAGGCTTATAAGCTCAGGGATGACAGGCCTACCTGGATCAGACCACTGCAAGAGATAGAATATGATTCATTCGAAAGATGGTGCACTACCTTCGATGTGTAAATTGTTCCACAATTCCCATTTCACATGGAACATAATCGTGAAACTCTAAACCTAATATATGTCACAACCGATCCTCGTCAAACTTAAGAAGCAACGCAATGAACTGACCGATACACGCACAGACATTGATGCTTACATGACTACTCCTGAATTTATTGCCCTACCTCCAGGTACCCGTAACTTGGTACGGCTACACATCGATTCAATCAATGCTAGTTTACGGGCACTTGTTTTGTTAATACAATACCTTGAATCGAATTAATCATTCACTCTAAAACCCATTATTATGGACAACAAGAAAGAGACCAATCACAGCAAAACAGCAGTAGCTGTTCATGGAGAAATCTCAAAGGAAAAGGCAGAACTTGATGAGAAAAAGCAGAAGTTGATGGATTTCCGGACAACGCCTGCATTTCAAGAAATCTCTCCTGAACATCAGCAATTGCTCGAAAGACAAGCCACTGCCATGGATAGTTATAGCCAGGCACTTGGTAATCGTATCTCACACTTAGAAAGAACGGATCCACAACTCCAGAAGGAACAACAGGAGAAAGCTCAGAAAGAAGCTGAGAAGTATCAAAAGGAGGAAGCTAAGAAATCGAAATCGAAAGAAGAAGCATGAGAATTCACTTTGATCATGAAGGCCTGGGCTTCGTCCTTGAGATACTGCCGCATCCCATCTTAAACAATGTGGATAATAAAGAGATTACCGGAGTACGGAAGGTCAACCAGGTCTTTCTTTCAGAATCTAATTTCTTCCGCATGCATCGGGCCGTAGTAGCCGATGACTTCAAGACCATCCAAGAGATTCTTTCCAAAGTACTCGATGTATCTGAGAAACCATCCGAGATCTTCAGCCCCTATCTTACCAATAAACCGACATAATCATAATCAATATATTCGATTATCCATATACACGGCCCCGGTATTTCAATACTTAAGGCCTATTTTAAACTAATTTCATCCGCTACTAATCAGAACCTTTAATCGGCAAGCCTCATGTTTCTACATGGGGTTTGCTTTTAATTATAGTCAAACTGCAGTTCGAATATCACGTAGTCATATCCTTCAAGAAAGAAACCAACCTTACCAAGCTTCTCATCCGGCTCTGCAGCCCGGGCCTTTGTAGTCCTTCCATCCTCTGGATCCACTTCCATCACAATACACTCTACATCACCTATCGGAGTACCGATCAATACCAGATCTCCAGGTTTGCGTGCCATGACCCAAAGGTATTAAAAGCAGAGAAGCCGAGTAAATACCCAGCTTCCCTTCACCTAAGTCTTATTTTATGAACCATAAAGCTAAGGATATTCCTTCATTGCTACATTCTGCATACCATTGTGATCATGCGTGCAATCTCCACAGTAGTTGATAACCCCATTTACTACGAACAGATGGCATATCATCGAATAAGGCGGCTTGGAATAGTCCTTGCCAAAGTCGTTCTCCGGTGGCTTCCAGTTTGGATCAGCATGAACCCCACTCCTATTCAATAACGATGGCGTAAACGTAGGATTGATAATATCCCCATTAAACTGCCAGGCAGATCCATTCGGATGTGGCGGCACAGTATAATACACATGGTCATGACCACAACCCGGACACCAGAACGCATATCTACCCTCTCCATGATACTTGACTTTTGGATGCATACCATAAATCTAACGAAAGAGACCCGCATAGATGAATGCAGGTCTGGACTTAATTTCAGGCTCCGATGGCTATCGGAAATTGATTGCTTGACCACAATATACGAAAAAGCCCCTGCGGGGAGCAAGGGCCGATCGGGTTATTGATCTGAGCGTATTAACCTGCAAGATACAATTCGGCTCACAACTTGTGTACCTTACACCAACTAAACTTATCAATCATGTCACTGCTAACAATCATCATCGTCCTGGTAGTTGCCGGCGTCATCCTCTACCTCATCAACAAGTATGTTCCCATGGATGCCAAGATCAAAACACTCCTTAACTGGGTTGTTATCATCTTCCTGATCATCTACTTCCTTAAAGCACTCGGGGTATTCGATGCCCTCGGCCGTGTCAAAGTCTAAAACTACCACCGGCCTGTAATCCGTACCTTCCCTTTCACCCAAGACTCGTAGTAGTTATGCACTACCAGATATCCACATTTGTTATTAACTCCTCCCCCTGCTATCCAGAACGCCATAATTATCCACATCCACCTCCTCCATTCTATTTCTATCCTATAATATTTCCCAACTATTTCCGGAAATTTCCAGAACCCAATTTTATTAAATCTAAATCCGAACCCGTTAGTGGACTCCCCAGGTGATGGAGCGCAGACGGGAACCCTCCTAGCGAAACATTCCCCCTCCAGCTCAGAAGGGTATTCCTTAACCTAAACAACTGGAGTACGTAAATCAACATGGATAATCAAACAACAGTAGTTGTTGAGCTGTCACCGGTGGTGACGAAGTTCAAGGAGTTAGTGGCTTCACAGAAGGCCGATGGTAGTCTCTTGCAACCTGAGAAGGTGTGGGAGAAGGACGGTCCTGCAATTTGTGCAGTGACAATCGAGTGTGCCAACAAATGGGGCAACCGGTTCAAGGTCAAGGCGGTCAGTAATCCTGATTTCTCCGAGATCGTAGGTGCGTATGTGAAAAGTGACAGGCGCCTGCAAGCTGGCGGAGTATTACCAGGCCGTATGGCGCTGTACTTCGTAAAGGCGACTCGTGAATTCACGTGGAGCACTACAGGGGAGAATCCTCGTAGCGGAGTTATCAAAGCTGGTGATTCAGACCTTCGTCTGTTCTAATCATCATTGATTGTAACCCTCGAAAGGGGGTTACTTTCTATGTTTCATTGCCGCTGAAAGTCGTGTTGACCTAGACACAGTTCGTGTCATTGCCATATAATGTCGTGTTAATCACCTATTAAATACATATATCGTGGATCAATCTATTAAATCAATTGTCGAGTTGCCTAAGAGCACTCTAGTAAGCATTACATCAGGTAGTGTGATCATTAATAAGCGTGTCATTGCATATCCAAGCTATGACGGGACCATCGAAGGCATGCTTTCCTATTATGGACAGATGGCTTATATCCATAATTGGTCCAATACTGTCGTTATAGCCATCCTTGATGCTATTTCCAGGAACTATAAGGTATTGAATGATAAGGGAGAGCAGACTCCTTTCTCATTTGGACAGGAATTACCCAAGAAACCAAGGTCAAAGGGCATTCTCTACTATGGTATAGGGATGATAAGCCTCGTAATCCTTCTCAATATCTGCATTATTGCCCTTCAGGATCGTATTACATGGAACGTAACCACCCATTATGCCTTATCAATCCTCACACTAATGGGTTGCTTCGCATTTGCCCTCTGCATATGGACATACAACAGCAACAAACCGGTGAACTGAGACAACAGCCGAGCACCCCACACAGGCTGAGCTATTGTATAAGATATTGATAGTTCAGCCTATAGGGTAATAGAATTACAGGGAGAGCATATATTAAAAGGTGATGAAGGAGGATAATACGGATTAGCGGTTGTGGTGTATTATCCTTTGTGTGTATATACGGGAGATGAAGAGGAAGCCGCTGATCGATATATATTTTTCAACCATAAAACAGATACAGATGAAAACAGATGCTACACTTTTAGGTGGTGGACAGAGTTTGGAGTATGAGAATGGATTCATTTCCAATCACGATGAGGAGCCGGTTATTGTCGGTAAGATTAAGAAGGTCGAGTACGGCCCTTTCGTTGAAGCCGGCCTTATATTATGTGATAAGCTATATAATCAGCCAAGACCCATCAAGGATGATTCACTTCAGCACATTGAACGTATATGTGAAGCTGTTGGGCCTATGATTGAGTGGATCGGTAAGTAATTATTAATTATAAATTCAACCTTAAACAAATGAACAGAATGACAACCTCGCTGCTGGTTAAAGCAGCACTACAGTTATCAGGCATCAATGATGATGAGCAGATAACACATATCGAATTCGAAGATGGCTCAGGCCATAAGTTCAACTATACTGTGGGTACAGGTAAGCCGCAGTTCATAGATCTTGGAAGAGAGTTCCTTGAAGATTTGGATGGCGTGAACAAATGCCTTCCGGATATGAAGACCTATGATATCTACCATCCGGCATGGGGTAAGATGAATCATGAATGTAAGCCGCTGCAGTATGAGTATGTGAAGGTGGCAGTAGTGAGAGCAGCCAATTTAAGAGATGCGTACAAGCTGGCTCAGAATGATTTCAATGAGGAGTATGAGAAGATTGGTGTTCGCTCTACATCAGTGGGTGATATTATCTTCGTGCGTAGTGGCATTAATGAAGGCTTTCTAATCAGAGGCACATCATTCGAGCCACTCGATTTTAAGACAGTTCGTATTGATCACCAATTAAACGAAGCATAATGAAACTGATAAAAGTTAAGATCTTCCAGGAATCCACAGCTGTTGGATTGGAGAAAGAAATCAATAAGTGGTTAGAGCAACAGCACAAGGAAGCCGCTATTACTATTGATGATATTAAGTATGCCTTTCACCGGGATACTACAGGCGCCACTCATTTAGCATACATCCAATACAATTAACCTATAAAACTATAATATGTATTTAATGGAAATAGTCATCGACTGGGGATCAGGTATCCTTGGTTGGTTGAAAGGCGCTGCATTCTGGTGCCTGATATTATGGGTAGGTTATAAACTTATTAATTCCGCAGAAGGAGGCGATGATAGAAGATGACGCTACTACATTATTCCAATGGCCCAAGTGGTCTGACTTATCTAGCCGTGATCTTCGTTGGTGCTCTTATCATAGGCATTATCGGATGGTTTACTGATAAACCAAAAGGAGGTTCAAGATGATATATCTATTAAAAGAGCCGGGACCAGGTAAAGGATTGGCTTTCCTTATCGTATTGATTACTGCTATTCCAACGATCGTATTCATATTGAAATCGTTGTACAAAGCCTTGGATGAACCACCTAAGCGTTGGTTTGTTCATCCCGATGATAAGTATTGGGATCAATCAAAGGGTACGTATAGGCATAAACGTACTCATAAGCCTTGCGATTAATTAACTCACATATTCAACCAATTTAAACAAATGAAAAAGGTATTTATTCTATTGGCTGTAGCTATCACAATTGGTAGCTGCAGTAGCCGTAGTGGTAAGCGGCATCTTGATAACATGAATCAGCGTATTACCAAGCTTGAGAAGTCATCACAGAGTTGGGCATTGGAGCCATATCAGTATGTGCTCACATTAGAAGATTCATTCTGGGTTACTGTGAGAAGAGCCGATGGATCTGTTCTCGGCCAGGTATGGTGTGATACAACTACTAAAATCGGTAAACTATTCTATAACGATAATCAATAATCCCTACCTTAACTCTTAGTGCCGGGTTGCGACAGCTTTGATGGTCTTGAACATCCCATTTCGAATACTCCTCTTGTGGAAGAGAGGTGCTACACTCAAACGTTGATCCCGTTGCCTTTAACCCGACTGGGTTCCCGGCACTCTTTTATTTTCATAACTCGACTATGCGAGTATAAATAGGTGTTCAAGCATAGTGCGTTGCAATAGCAGGAACACGGTGGAGCGAGGGTTGGGAATCACATTCATCACGGCTCTCAGGAGTATCGTGGATTGTTGACAGTACTGGCCCTCAGTGTCCACCATAATTCAACCTATTAATTAATAATTCAACATTAAACAAATGAAAACAGCTATTGGATGCCTTGCATGGACGATTACGGCCTGCATTATAGGCTTCGTTCTGCTCATGATTGTTGGCACTTGCATGAGTGTACAACAGGATCGTGAGAGGGAAGAACAGCGTATAGAAGAACGCAATAACAGATAGTAATTAATTCAATTATTAAACATGAAACCACTTAAAGTATTACGCTTATTCATACAGATAGCTGCAGTATGCGGCATTGATCTGTTATTCTTCACAACAGTAGAGCCATGGGCTGGTGCTGCATGGATAGCACAGCTTGGTCTGCTTTTATTCCTAAATGTCGGAATAGCTTATGGGATCTATCTATTGATGGATGATCCTAAGCCGTCCAACTAATTTGTAATTCACCTATTAATTAAATATTCAACATTAAACAATGAGAAAGATCATTATCAGTAACAATGGGCTTGTAACGCCTGAAGACATTTTCTATATTGGTAATTCATCCAAACGTGGTGATGATACCAAGATTGGCCGCTTTGGTAGTGGATGGAAGTATGCCATTGCCTGGCTCATGCGAAACGATTGTACTCCTACAATCTATTCTGGTCTTAATAAGATCGAGATATCTACAGTATCAGTGGTAACTAACAAGAGTATGTTCGATGCCATTTATATCAATGGTGAGAAGACATCGCTTACTACATCCATGGGGCCTGATTGGAAGGGCTGGATGGCTATTAGAGAACTTTATTCCAATGCTATTGATGAAGGTGCTCATTCAATGAAGATCGACTATAGTGATCCTGTACCACAGGAAGGTAAGACCATTATAAGCATACCGGCTAATGGTGAGCTGATGGATGTACTGGATCATTTCGCCAAGTATTTCTGTTATGATCGCAAAGCAGCATATGGTAATGAACATGGTCGTGTATTCGTAAGGGCTGAAAGCGGACCAATGCAGGTATTCCGTAAGGGTATCAATTGTTGGGATGAGGATCATTGGAAGACATGTCTGGATTTCGATTTCGAATCAATAGATATCAATGAAAGCCGGCTTACCAATATCGGTAGCATTGATGGTAAGGCAAGAAAGCTATTAGAACTGTGTGATAACCCAATTGTATTAAGAGCTGCACTTAGATCTCCTTACCATGATATTCTGCCAAGGAAGATAACACAGCAGTTCACTGAATGTATCATGGATATGGTTACTGAAGGCACAGAGTTCCAATCAACGACTTCTATCATCCCTAGTGATACAGCTATTTCGATACCAAAGGATTGGTTTATAGAGTTGATCAAGTGTGGCGTATTGGAGAATCCGATACAGGAACTGTTCAGATCCTTAAAGCATGAGTTCCATCCACTGCCTGGTCACCATTTGGAAGAACAACAGATCGCTTATCATTTAAGCTCATTTGTGAAGAATCCTGTTGTTCGTGTAGGTCACATATCTTCCGGCTATGCAACTATTGACTACTTTGCAGAAGGAGATAAGTTCATGATATCAGAGAAATATCTGAAGGATAATCCTAAAGCAGATATGAAAGAATTAGCAGCCAACTTATTAATAGCTCAGCGTGATATTCTCAGGGAATACGTATTGAGCAAGATGTAATTTCGAAGGGCGGTTTGTATCATCCCCTGAATCGTAAGTAAGGGGATATTTTATCATTCTAAACCAACTGTATGAAGCGACTACCGTTCTATCCTTGTCAGAAGAAGGATAATACATTTTTCATTTATGTTGTTGTCATGGCAATCATTATGACAGGCATCGTCCTATTATCTCTGTTTAATGGTTGAATCGTAACGGGGGATGGATGTCTATCCAAACCCCTTCTTTTATCTTTATACTATAATCAAATCATATATTATGAAACGTAGATTGGTCGGTAATGACAATTTCGCATTGTGGCTTAAGAAGAACAAGCTCACGAAAGATCCTGTTAATGACAAGCAGGGATATCTATTCTCACTGCAGGCTGAATATGCCGGTGATTATAAGATTCTGGTAGTAGGTAAGGAGACCCATTATGTGGTCAACGTATTACAGAAATTTATTAAGGATAACGAAATGTACCTATATGAACAAACAGCTGGCGCTTGATGTTATTAAGCTTCTCACTCCATCGGAGAACTATCTGGTGCTCACAATCCGGCTATCCGGTGAGAAATGGACATTGTACGACAAGAAGCGGAATCCTGTATCCCTGGTCAAGCTGAGCCTGGTTAAATCAATGAAGGCTGAAGGATTGCTGAAAGAGGTCACATTCAAGAAGACCGGCGAGAAACGCCTTATATTGAGTCGTAGCGGCATCCTGAAGCTCCACGGTAAGAACAGTATCAAGAAAGGATATAAAGCAATTAGGTAGCTCACAGGCTATTTAATAGGTGAATTACAAGCCCTTCTGTATCTACAGCGGGGCTATTTTATTACATTTAAACCATTGAACATGGATAAGATAGAAGGTAACAAGATGATAGCTAATTTCAGATATCCCATGTGGAAGGAGGAATTTGATTCAGGCAATATTGAAATGGAGGGTGTCATGATTAAGAGCATACTGTATGCTGAGGATTATGACCAATTAAGATACGACAGCTCATGGGAATGGCTAATGCCGATCGTTGAGTTCATCATGGAATACAAGTATCCCGATTATTGGGGTGGTAGTACGATCAGTGAGGAAGATAAGGTTCGTTATGATGATCATGCATATCCAAGGACATTTGGCATGAGGGATGAAGCCGGTAGGTATATGGTCCGGTTCAATGCTAATACCTTGTGCTTCGGTGATACGTTTAAGGAGGCCGTTTGGAATGCAGTAATAGATTTCATCACCTGGTTTAATGCCAATAAAATACCGAAGAATGGTAACACAGGAAAAGATGATAGAATGGATAAATAACCAAGAGTTCTTCTGGTTATATGATCTTAAGGTAGCAATGGGTTATGTTCATATTCCATATCAGACTAAATCAAACCCAACTGAAACCTTCATTCATAACTTTATGAATAAACTGAAGAAGAAAGGATATGTGCAGTGTATCGAGAATAAAGGATGTCAGAAGCGTTATTACAGAGCGTACACAATTAAACTCCCACTTATAAACCAACAACAGAATGCCTAAGTATTTCCTTGATACAGAATTCATCGAAGGCTTTCATAAGCCCATGTTCGGCAAGAGCCGGCATTTCATTGATCTCATCAGTATAGCTCTATACTGTGAGGATGGTCGTACATTCCATGCACTCAGCTCGGAGTATGATTATAACAAAGCTGACGAATGGGTTAAGAAGAATGTTATTGCACAGGCTTATAAGAGCCGTGTTCATGGTGATGCCCGTAATCATCTTACAGTAGCCAACTTCCATAAGCATATGGGTATACCACTTAGTCTTATCAAGAAGCGGCTGATGTATTTCTTCAACTGTTATGAGGACCAGCTGTTCATTAGAACAAAGGAAGCTGATGTTCAGATATTCGGCTATTTCGCTGACTATGATTGGGTGCTATTCTGTTCATTGTTCGGAAGAATGATAAACCTGCCTAAAGGATTTCCAATGTACTGCATGGACTTAAAGCAAATGATGACAGAACGTGGATTAACCAAGGAATGGAAGCAGCAGGCTTGTCCTGATCCGGAGAAGGAGCATGATGCACTTGAAGATGCAATCTGGAATTATAAATTATACAACAAGATTATTGAATCAAACCATATACTATAATGGAAGCAGTAAATCTGGATACGATATTCAACCAATTAAGCACATCACAGATGAATTATCTGCATAAAGTATCAGATAATATCACAGAGCAATTCAATGATGTAAAACCGGCTCATCATAAGGAAGCATTAAGACAGCTTTACAAGCTCGTTGATAAGAACAACGAAGAGTTCAATGCTAAAGGTCATATGCCTATTAGCTGCTGGAAGGGCTGCTCACATTGCTGCAATATCATGGTGCATTCCAATCAGCTTGAAGTAGATCTCATTTTCGATTATATGAAGGAGAAGAAGATCAAGGTATCTCAGAAGCGATTGGAAGAACAGGTAAAGCTGCAGACACATAATTATTTCTTAAGTGAACACCGGCGCTGTGTATTTCTCGATGACCAGGGATTATGTAAAGTGTATCCTGTACGTCCAATGGCTTGTCGCAACTACTTTGTTGTAACGCCGGCGGATCTGTGTGATACTACAAAGTATCCACATGGAGAGACAGCAAGTATTATGAACTATGAAGCATTTGCAATGCATAATGGAGTAGTGAACATATATCCTCTGGCTAATTTCTCATTGCTACTATTAACAACATTGAAGAAGAAATACGGTTTCTTCTTATGAGCTTTTCGATAGATGGATGGGTTAGTAACTCGGGGTCGGCTGTGGTTTGGCCGGCCCCTTTTTCATTCAATCAATTAAACAATTATACAAATGAGCCGCTATACAGCAACCGCTAAGAATGGCAATCCAATAGCATGGGGCTTCGATCGCCCATTGCAAGAGTACTTCTTTCAGGAATATATGTCCGAAGACAAGATAGCTGATCACCAGGATAACAAGTGTAAGAAGAAAGAATGCGCTTGTGGCTGTGGTATCATATTCTCAGTTAGCTCTGTCAATACACTAGTGCCGCATCCTAAGTATCCCGATAGGATGAAATGGAGTAATACTGAATTACTGGAACTAATGAGAAAGTATCCGGAGATACCTCGATTACACAGACAAGCCATTGCATCTGACTTACCATTCTAAATTTATATCATGAACGAGAATCTAAAGCCATACAGTCGCTATGTACAGAAATACAAGTTGGTATTGGATAAACCACTTGTTAAGCTGGATCGGATCGTAGTCAATACGTCCACTGATTTAAGTATCTTCTTCCAAAAGCTCAATGCTGTTGAAGGAGATGATATCGTTGAACATTTCTATGTTGCATTCTTCAATAGAAGTAAATGTCTTACAGGTTACACATATCTTGCTCGTGGTGGTATCACTGGAGTATTAGCAGATATCAGGGTTATCCTGGCAATGGCAATTCAGAGTGGCGCTGTGTATATTGCAATATGCCACAATCATCCCTCTGGTAGTACAAAGCCTAGTAATGCAGATGAAGCATTAACAATGAAACTAAAGGAATCTGCAGCTACACATGATATTCAATTAATGGATCACATTATCATCACTTCAGATGAGAGTTACTTCTCATTTGCAGATGAAGGATTGTTGTAATATCTTCAGGACATGAAACAATTCTTAGCATACCTGACTACTGTATTAGTGTTATCAGTCACATTAACTACAGCTTCGCTTGGGAGGAGCGACACAGGACCGCCTGACAAGGTGGTAACAAACCATCAGACTGATGTGATCGCTATGGATATCGTTAATACTATAACCGTTCCCGCGGCTATCCAGGTATCACAGGAACGAAGTTGTAGCGATATCGCATCGTTTCCAGTTAATGAAAAAGCTATTAAGAAGGATGTACCGGCACCGTTATTCGATCCGTTCTACAACGAACGAAGATGGGGTGAACGAACACAATACTTTATAACAGAAAGTTTATATAACCTGCGAACCACTTATCACCTTCGATGTTAAATCGAAATCTATTGATGATTCAGAGAGCCTACCTTCGGGTGGGCTTCTTTATGTAAACCAATTAAATTGCAATCAATGGAGCTACATCCAATTTATATGTTCATCATTATGACATTGTTCGTATCAACCATTGTGCTTATTGTTACATTGGTTGAGCGACGATCTGTATATAGAGCCAAGATTAAGAAGCTGCAGGCTGAATTAGATAATCAGTCAATGTTAGCAGCCCGGTACTATAGTAAGATGCGTTCTTATGAAAAGATGTTATCAGGTAGTATATCAATGCCAGCTAAATGTGGTGGTGATCCTAAATCTTGCGAAGAGAAAGAATGCAAATTCCCTGAGTGTACATATAAAGCTCAATAATAAATTAAAATCCAGCATCAGTCCACAGCCAAGTGATTTCTTGTCGGGTAACCGATGATTAGCCGCTGTGTCCAATCAACTAGGGAGTCAGCAGGATCGCCTTGTGGGGTAATTCCCGTAACAACGCTTGCTCAACTTCTGGGTGCTCTGGTCGTGACTGCCTGTTAATCCGGGATGATTACAGTCATGTAAGGGAGCTTGAACTTACAACTCAAGCTCCCTTTTTCTATATTTATTCTATAAAACCAAACTATCATGGCTACTATTTCAACCACAACTGAGAAGTTGAACAACATCATGTCCGCATTTATAGATGTTATCTGGCAGAATATCTATGAGGACAAATCTACAATGCCAAAGGGCTTGAAAGACGAGCTGATCCACACAAGCCGGGTTCGTAATCAGATTTATGATTGGGCTAATACAGAGCGTGAAGGCGCCTGGATAATGGCAGACTATGCAAGCCCACAACAAGATGGATTCTATAAGGGCCGGGATGAAACCGGTAAGGAAGGACAATTCCATTTCATCTTCGGTAAGTGGCATACACTGGATGGTAAGAAAGTGGTGAAATGGTTTGATACCCGGCTTAATCAGAAGCCATGTCCATCTTGCAAATGCAAGGATCATGAGAAGGATGAACTATTAAAGCGAATAGCTGCTGTTGAACAGGAGAATAAGGATCTCAAACGTGATATTAATTTCAAGCTTAACCATATCATCATACGAGATGAAGTACTGATTGCATTGGAGAAAGCTAATACTGAAATAGAACGACTTCAATCATTAACAAATCAAAAGGAGAAATCAAATCATGGAAGACAAGTTGTACACGAAAGATGACTTTGAATACGCAATGAAGCTGATCGGGCAGACAGCACACTTCTTCGTTAAAACCCATCTGCCCCCACAGCCTGATGCTACTCATTGGGCTTACTTGCCAATGATCGGCGTAGCATTAGGAAAGACAGAGATCATTGGCGTGCATGCTGAGATCGAGAAGAAAGCAGATAAGAATGGAACAAAGGAATTCTATCGTAAGCTGCAATTCATATTGCGTAATCCGTATTATGAAAAACAGGAAGAGTTACAACCAGAACATGGTCCAAGTTGGCCCAAGGTTGATATGCATTCCAGCAAGGAATGGAACTTAGCATTCATGACACTCAACAGCTGGTTCTTCCTGGAGCCAATCAAAGCATGGAGTAAAGTAGAGCATATAACAGGTATGTACTATGACGTTAAATGAATATCTTCATCCCTCACGTCCAACTGAACGGCTCCCGTCATTCAGTGTGAAAATAGAGCGTAACGAATGCACATTATACAGACATGGTAAGGATTATGCTTGTTACATCCCTGCGGTACACTTCACCTATAGGGTGGGGAACTACGGCGGTCTATACACGATGGACGCGCATGGGAATCGTAAAAGTGCAAGTGTATTTGATCTTAATTTCAAACCTGACTAATAAGATTAACCGGCAATACACCCGGGGTCCTCCCAATGAGGGTAGATTAACGCATAAGCAAATCGAGCCCGTTTAGCAGAAGCGGGCTCACTTTTAATCAATAATCAAAACAACAGTAAATGAAGACACTCCAAGATCTCCGATTCAGGCCAATCGGAACAGTTAGGAAAGAAGATGTACGGGTCTCTACATCTATCACATTCGATGAGTATGTCACATCGAAAGAACCAGGCAGAATGAGTAACTCATTCTTCAGTATGTCTGGTCACCAAGTTGCTGAAGCTATCATGTATCAACTTAATAAGAAGATACCTGATACCACAAGGAACTGGGGTGAGTTCTATGTTTATCGTGATCATATATCCACTCCGGGCTATGTCAATAAAGTCATGGAATGGGATACGAACAGTAAGCTCATTACTCCTGAACTTCCATTATCCGAAATATGCTTTGAGCGTGTTATCGGGGTCGTTGATATATTAGGCGATGGTGCACATTCAATGCAACTTGCTATTAAGTATGAAGCCGATGGACATTTGGAAGTAGCATTCGGTTTCAATGTTAAGGTATGTACCAATTGGAACATATTCAACGCTGCAGCCAGATGGGAAATTAATAAACGTGCCGGCGTAGATTTCAATGTGATGATGCTTAAGATCGAGAAGGAGCTGGAGACTATTGAGGAACGATTTGGTATGAATCTTTCACTTATAAGTGAAATGAGCAATGTCAAACTAGCCCAGAACAATATTGACCAAATGATAGGACATCTCCTGCAGCAGTATCATCGTGATAAGCCCATCATCAATTATACTGATATCAGTAATCTGAGCCGTCAGTTAATTACATCTCCTAACAAGACTGAGAGCCTTTGGGATTTCGTGAATCGTGGAACCGAAGTGATAAGATTTGACAGTAGTGCAGGTAGTACGACATTCGACGATATACAGAACTTTAATTCTTATGGATTAGAAGTATTGGATCGTGTGAAGAAGAGAAGTCAACCACAGCCTGCATAAAACCAATTACTAACTGTCAATATCTCAGTCAATGAGTTACAAACCCCTACCGACCAACAGATCCATCATCAAGAAGCAAACCCTTAAGAACGGTGCCAAGATCAAGTTTTATTTCGATGGAAATAAATGGCACTGGCGTTATAGTCCTACCCCTGCATTCTGGGATAATGTAAAGTACCACAGGCGTACTATCAATGCTCCCAAACCATTAGGTATGGTTACATTTCATTCAATGAGTGAATATGAGAAAGCAGTCCAGGAACGTAGCTTTGCCAATCTATGCAATCTCGTTTCTAAAGTAATACCAGATGGAGAAAGTATGCACATGGCCGTTATGCCCATGCCGAGCAACAGGTGAATACTGCGATAATAAACCAGAGCCTAAGAAGAAGAAAGGCTTGAAGAAAGTATCTGAGAAGGGTAAGAAGCAGCGTAAGTTGGATCTTGCCCTGCTCAATACTGATGCAGTAGTCTATCTGGATATATGGCAGGAGCGACCTCACAAATGTCAATGCTGCGGAGTACAGTTAACCAAGGAGCATCGTTTCATGTTTCATCATTGCTTACCCAAGCGATACTATGAAGCGTACAGGCATGCTAAGTGGAACATACTTATCTTATGCAGCGATTGCCATACATCATGGGAATCAAATCCGGACAATCAACCGGGAATTACAGAGTACACAATTAAGATTTATATTCAATATGTAGATCCTAATTCCAGTCCATCGTTAAAAGACATTTTACAATCAGATAAAACCAATTCAGATGTTCCTACAACTATTACAGAAATACCAGGACAAGTTCCGGTTTAAGATTGCCTTTATTGGCAAGGGTACGGAAGTGACTATTGTTGTTACTCCTATCAACAAGGATGATGAAGATGATACCATTCCGGCATTCACTGCTCATGGTACATTAAGCGAAGTAGAAATGGCATTAGTTGAACAGTTCGATGATGCAATGAAAGGTTTGCGTAGTGCTTATGCATCTGCAGATGAGATCCGTAACAAGGCTAAGGAAGTAGTCGCCGATGCTGAGAAGAAGCCGGGTACTACTACATCCAAGACCAAGAGCAAGACAACGAAAGTTGCTGGCAGTAAAGCCGATGATAAGGATGAAGAAGATGAGGGTGAAGATGAAAAGGAAGAAGTGAAACCGGAGAAAGTGAAAGAGCCAGCTTGGACTGCAGCTGAGAAGAAGATCATTAAGGAGATCGATGATATTGTGAAGAAAGCAACGGAGAAGAAGAACGATGAGATGATGGTCAACTTCTATCGTAAAGCGGCTGTTGAGAAAGGAGCTGCTATTACAACAGCGCCATATCTTGCAACTATTGAAGCTAAGTTCGCTGCTATTCATGTAGTACCTGAGCCTACGCCTGCTGCTACAACAGGTTTGTTCTCTAGTGCTCCTGCAGAAGCAGCTCCAACTGTTGCCGCACCGATTGCTACACCGGCACCTGCAGCTACAGTACCACCAGCTGGACTTAAGGAAAGTGATCTGTTTTAATTCACCTGGTAAATTAATATTATGCCAACAACATTAAAGCGGGCTAAGCGGATCTTCACCATCAATGATGATGAAAAGCTCTCTGATCCCAATCCAAGCCTATCTGCCGAAGAAGTGCAGGATCTGTTATCAATTAATAATCCGGAGCTGGCAACTGCAAAGCTGATCGGCCCGGAGATAAATGAAAAAGGAGAATTGATTTATGACTTCCAAACTACAGTCGGAGAGAAAGGGTAGTAAGAAGACAACGATCAATAAAGTATTAGCCGGCCTCTATAACAAGAAGCCGGCTAAATCTTTTCATCTAAAGGAGAGAAACAAATGGAAAGAAAGTCAACTACGCGACACCATCATAGAAGTAACTCAAAGCACCGACATGCAAAGCGTAAACCTAGAGCAGTTCACTTCTTCAAGACCAACGATAAGAAAGGATTCAGAATCCCTGCTCCCTTAAGAAAGATCGATACCCTCACAGCAATACATCGTAACCTGAGTGGCTATGGTATTGCTAAGCATGATTTAATGGATTATGCTCATGCGATATCAATCATGAAGAACTGGATAAAGTTCCCTCGTATTCGCAAGGATGATTATAAGACAGCTATTACTGTAGGTAAGAAGCTCATCAAGGTATTGCATGATCAGTTTGATATTATGCACATCGAATACAGTGAACGGCTCATTCATTTCTCAGATCCTATTGATTCACCTGAATGTGGATTTCTTCCTGTCAAGTATGTGACCACCGGTACACCTGAAGATATAAGATTCAATCTTGCCTGTCTCAAAGCATTGGACAGTTTAGGATTTCAGACCACCCGTAATGAATTCTTCAAGTACCAGGATCAAATGTGGGAAGAGATGGAATCACAGGATAACTTGAGAAATAAAGGCCATCATGATCGTACATATCGACAAGCAGTAGAAGCTAAGGTTATCAATATCGTTAACTATGCTGAAAAGCATGGTAAGCCGGATGACTTGCTTATATTCAGGAACAGTGATCCGGTAAGATATGCTTATGGTTTACTGCTTCACATCCTTTGCAATACTGAATTCTATATGCCCAACTTCGCTCAGCCCTTCCTGGAAGGTGAATCTGAAACAGGCATAGGTTATTACGATGTTCATTGCTTCTGTTACAATTACAGCACACGTTTTCACAGATTTTATAACAGGGTAATTGATAGCATTTATCAATCAATGGGCTGTCTTGATCAACTCAGATACAGGATAGCTTTAGATTCTGATAAAGTATACATTACCGCATACCCCTTCTTATATGAAATCCTTGATATCTTACCCGATTACAATTTCAAAACCGGAACGTTCTTCGGAAAAGATAGACCGCATATCGCAGCTGATGAAGAAAGATGTATTAAACTTACAGTACGTCTGGATGATATATTCTTCGAAGGACGAAACATACGTGGAAGTTGCATCAGTAAATCCGAATGGATCAATAAGGGAGAAACGACCACTGCAGACAAAGCACTTATTGAGTCTTATGAGCACTATGAAAACTTCATTGCCGCGGCCCGAGGGCTGGTTACCAAGGGAACTGATATATATCAGTCTCAAAGGGAAGAGCCCCAGGCTGATGTGGCGAAGCCACTCGACGACACAGCCACTGATATTCACGAGTACGATGAAGAAGGTGAAGAATAGCGTTTATCCTGTTCCAGCTCTTGTATGGAGCTATAACCTGAAGGATACACATGAGCTTCGTGTGCATGCTTATACTGAATGGAAGGGCAGAGATACAAAACTGTTCAAAGCTCCATTCTTTAATACCTCAGATGGTGGCGTATGTATGGGTACTGCAGGCCGACAACAGCTTATCAAAGTCGATAGCAATGATATCGAAGCCATCATGCATAATGTTGAATATGCTTTCTATCATACTTCATTTACTCATGGCTCTGGTGATGTTACCGTTACTCCACTGCAGAAGTTATATCCCACATTGTTGGGGAAGACCGAATTTCCTATTGAGGAATTGGTTCCAATTAAGAAATTCACCGTAAACGATCTTGTATGATAGCAATGCCAAGATACTTGCAGCGCCCACCAATACCGATATCGGTTACTGTGATCGGCGCCGGCGGCACTGGCTCTATGCTGCTCACTCATTTAGCCAGGATAAATCACGCACTGAAAATATTAGATGGTCGTGAGCTGTTCGTAGTGCTGATAGATCCGGATACTGTCTCTTCAGCTAACTGTGGCAGGCAGATGTTCACTGAGGCTGATATAGGCAGACATAAAGCTGATTGTCTTATTGAAAGGGTGAATAGGTTCTATCAAACGCAATGGATCGCTATTAATGAAGAGGCCAGCATCAATAAGTGTTCAGCCAATATTGTGATCACCTGCACTGATACCAAGAAGTCAAGAACGAAGGTGAAGAAACTGTTGAAACATAATGAATCAAATCACCAGGCGAATAACTTCTTCTGGATAGATTGTGGTAATGAGCAGCACATAGGTCAGGTAATTATTGGCAGTAAAGCTCATAATTGGAAGCCGGTAACTGACTATGCAGGATTTAAGAAGATAAAAGCCGGTAACAACGTTCCAAGCTGCAGCCTTGCTGAAGCATTGGGGAAGCAGGATCTGTTCATTAATTCATGGGTCGCTAATACTGCAGGCACATGGTTATGGCAGGCATTATTCAATAAGCAAATCGACTGGAAAGGTGCATTCTTTAATATAAAAGACATGACCTTTAGGAAGATAAAAGCGTAGCGTATGATATCAATACAGTATACGACAACCAGGACACTCATAACAATAACCGGAAAGGATGATGATAAGTTATTCGAGATACTTAATCAATTACATTTCACTAATCCGATTGAAGCATTAGAGCCCGGTAGATATGAAGTAATCATTCGCCAACAGGCCACCAATGTTACCCAAGCCAAGAAAGCGTACTTCGCTATGCTTGATGAATGGGCCAAATGGAAAGGCTATCGCTCTAAAGCGGAACGAGAATTGTTCAAGCAACAGGTGAAAGAAAAGCTTGGTTGGGAATCTCTGGCAGCTATGATAACAATGGAAGAGATCACTATCAAGATCGAGGAACTACACCAGTTAGCTAGTGAGGAAGATAATTATACATTTGCTCCGTATGTCAAAGCTGAATAGACAAAGTACAATGGTGCTGAATAACATCTGTGAGAAACAGATCGACGAGATGAGTCGATTCTTCGAGTTCTCTTACAAATCGCATTTAGACCTATACAGAGATGGCAAGCAGCCGTACCTGGCAGAGCTTCATACGCTGCTATGGAATACAGTTAAGCATGAAGCTCTGATATGCGTACAGCACTTCCTGCCTGAACATGGGCCTGATGCTGTTATCGATCATGTTCTCAATATGGAGCATAGTCTTCGTGACCATGTGTATATGGCGCATAGAATATCAATTCCATTAACCATCACAGTATCTCCGGGTATCACGATCGACGGATTGTATAATACATATCTGAACAGTCATGGACTTAGGAGGACCGACTTTCATCGTAAGGAACCAGATGGCAAGCTATCTCTATATGCTGAAGGATTACAGTATCCATTTCCTCATCATATAGTTCTAATGATAGCCGCTATCGTAAATGTTGTTCATACCAACTAATGATAACAAGAGATCTGCTTCAGGGCAATGCTCTGGAATTCTACAAACGTCATAAGAAGATTGCTATCTATTGGGGTACGGGTATAGGTAAATCTAAAGCTGCCTGCCTTTGCATCGAGGCCACCGATACAAGCCATCATCCTGTGTTGATCATTGCTGACACGCAGAATGCAAGGGATCATACCTGGCCCCAGGAAATAGCAGAATGGATACCGCATAAGGCAGCGGATATTCAAATCATATGTATTGCCAGCATGGGCAAGATCGTAGGTAATGAGTATTCGCTTATCATCATTGATGAAGCGCATATGCTCACACAACCCAAGATGAAGTTCTTCAACTTCAATTTATATCATGGGCTCATTCTACTGACAGCGACACCACCGGAAGAGAAAGATAAACGTGACATCTTCAAGCGGCTGATCGAGGGCAATAGCTTAAGCTTCCATATCGACAATGCCATTCAGGAAGGGATGCTTAACAATTATCGCATCATTGCATTCACTTATGAGATCGAAGGATTAGAGTTTTCGAAGTACCTGGACATTTGCAGGATCTTGGATAAAGCCAAATCTTCCGGCAATAGAGAATTCATCAATGCTATGGCCGGTAAGAGAATGCATTACATCTACAATCTGGCATCCAAGCGAGCCCTTGTGGGAAAACTTGTGGAAAAGTCAGCACACCGGCGTAAGCTCGTGTTCTGCCCTACCATACCCTTTGCAGACAGCTTTGGATACCCTTCCTACCACTCTGGCTCACCTGATAAATCTAATCTGGATAAATTCAGGAAGGGCGAGATCAACACGCTATGCACTGTACAGAGCTTGCGGGCGGGTGGTAACTACAAGGATCTAATGTATGCGATTATAGCTCAGGTTCAAGGTAAGAAGCGCAATCTCATTCAAACCCTGGGCAGACAGTTAAGGGGAGAGTCCGGCAAGACGGCCACTATCTGGACAGTTATAGCTAAGAACACTATCGATCTCACATGGTTCCGTAGTGCAACAAAGGAGCTTGATCAGAAGAAAATCTTCTATCATTCTCATGCTGAATTGTTGAAATAAAAGCTATATAATTTCTCTATATATCGTATCAATTCCCCTACCTTTAAGCAGTTTGTTTTATTGGAATATTTATATTAATTATTAATTATTTAAAGAACTATGGCCTACAAGATTGGCATTGTCGGGTTGGAAAACACCGGCAAGAGCCGTTCACGCATTCACATTCCCGATGGGGAGAACTGTTTCATCATTTCAACTTCAACAAAAGCCCTGTACCTGAACAACTCGACGGGAAAGCCGATCGACAAGTTCCACATCTTAGGTAAGCAATGGGCTAACATGGAAGAAGCAAAGGACTTCTTCGGTTTACACAGAACAGCGCCGGATGTATACGTCGCAACAGGCGTACGAAAGATTACCCGACAGCCCGGCAACAATCCAGCTGACCTTATTGCCAAGAAGGTAATGCAAGGAAACTTTACTCTTGTAAAGGAGATATCGGAAGTATCAGAGATGCTTCAGATCGTCAGCGAATTCATGCCTCACATTCATACGGTAATCATTCCGGACTTTACTCACTTCATCTCAAGGAAGATTGCTCAGCAAGACTTCATCGAAAGAAAGGCAGGGGGAGAGGCATATCAACGCTTCTGGGAACTAGCCGCCGATGCGCTTCGATCATTCATGCTGAGTATAGATGACCTTCGGGATGATTTGACTGTAGTAACCGAGTATCATGCTCAGGAAAGCGAATTAGGTAAAGTAACCCTATTCGTTCCTGCAGGTAAGATGCTTGAAGAGAAGTTCCGCATTCCAAGTTACTATGATGTGTTTCTATTCACAGATGTTGATATCGAAAGTGATCTCATGGGCGCTGTGCTTAAACGGAACTATCGGTTCGTTACTAAAGCAACCAATAGGTATCCGCAAGCCCGCTTTGTAGATGATACGATTGATACATTCATTCCATCGAATTTGTTCGAAGTGTTGAAGATGACAAGGACAGCTCTTGGTATGAAACTTCCGGAAGCATGGCTACCGAAGCCTGAGCCGAAGAAGAATGCTAAGGCCGCAACAACACCAGCTTAATTAACCTTTTAATTCAAATCCAAATGGCTGAACAAGTCAATGTCAACTTCGGTGATATGCCGGAGTCCAAACCAATGCGGCACATCCGCGAAGCAGGAATCCATCGTGGTGGTACTTATCAGGGTATGAAGAAAGATACCTATGTA
>Ga0190271_10000283_pt1 | contig 24981 bp, 22 predicted proteins | sample Popmic356T_FD_133747 | JGI IMG/M metagenome (GOLD analysis project Ga0190271, IMG submission 133747) | Populus adjacent soil microbial communities from riparian zone of Weber River, Utah, USA - 356 T | ecosystem: Environmental > Terrestrial > Soil > Riparian zone | place: USA: Utah | collected...
CGATCCGGAGCGGCGCCGCGGCGGCATCGCCGGGCTCGACGCCAAGCGCCCCGCGTACCGCCGCCAGGACCCCGGCGCTGTCGCCGCCGTGGATGCCCCGCAGCCCGTCGAGCGCGAAGAAGGCCTCCCCCGCCCGCTCCGACTCCACCGCCGCGCCGATTCCCTCCAGCGCTCGCACCATCGCCTCGGTCCGCTCGGCCGCCGCGACCGGGTCCTCGAAAGAAGTGGTGCGCCGGGGCCCAGCCCCCCCGGAATGGCCCCGGCGCACAAGAGCGGTCAAGCGACTGTCGATGACGCAAGCCAGCTCCATACGAACGTATGTTCGTGTATGAGGCGAACAGAATCAAGCCCTCTTTCGAAGACTTTCCGCAGGACCCGGCCTCAGGCCGCTACTGGCCCTGCTGTTCGAACGTCTGCTGGTAGGTGGTGGCCGGGCCCGGTTTGCCGATCGGGCTCAGCGGCGACTGCTGGTTGCAGCCCGGGGCCGGGACCGTGCCGGTGCTCGACTGTTCGGCGAAGGCGTATTTCTTCAGCTGGTCGAAGGCGAATTTCGCCGCCTCGTCGAGGTTTTTGGTCTGGGTGGCGACGACGCGTTCTTTGAAGGCCGGGCTGCTCGCCGATTCCGGGTCGAGCGTGGCGACGATGCCGGTGCCGCACTGCTGGGTGATGAAGCTGGGCAGGCCGGAGGCCAGCGCCTTGGCCCAGAGCGGCGGGCTGTAGGCGCTGTTGCGGTTGGTGTTGAGGCGGCGTTCGAAGGTCGCCAGCGATTCCGGCGTCAGCGGGCTGAGGACGCGGACGAAGTGGAGGTTTTCGCCGCGGTCGTTGAAGACGGGGATGATCGAGTTGGTCGCCGCGGTGACGTTGCCGAGGAACGAGGTGACCTCGTGCTTGTAGAGGTTGAGCCCGGTCAGCAGCGGGTTGAGATTGCGCAGGAAGGGATCGGAGGCCCGCAGCAGGCGCGGGAAGTCGTCGCGGAAGAGCTTGCGGAAGGCCTGGAAGCCGCTCGGCGCCCGCTCGATCACCGGCGCCAGGCCTTCGAAGAAGCCCTTCGCTTCCGGCGCCTGGTTGGCAAAGGCGATCAGGGTCGGCGAGAGCTGGTTGGCGACCGGGACCAGCTGCTTCATCAGCGGGTTGGCGTTGATCGAGAAGCTTTTCAGCCGGTCGAGGGTCAGCTGCGACTCGTCGAGGAAGGTCGGGAAGGCGCGGAACAGCGCTTCGATGTCGCGGTTGCGCCGCGCGGTCGTCTCGAAGACGGCGTCGGAGCTGCGGATCAGGCTCTGCAACTGCCCTTCGCGGCCGCGCAGCGCTTCCAGGCTGGTGGCGCCGTTGCGGAACAGCTGGCCGATCGCAACCCGCTGGGTGTCGAGGACCCGGAACAGCCGGTCGAGGCTGGCGAAGGTCGGTTCCAGCTGGCCGAGCCCGTAGGAGAGGCTCTGGCCCTGGCCTTGGACCGCCGCCGCCGATTCCTGCATCCAGGTCTGGAAGGCCTTGCGCGTCTCCGGGTCGAAGGTCCGGAAGATCTCGTCGAGCTGGACCGACTGGGCGACGTTGGCGGCGGGCAGGGTGCCCCCGTCGGCCAGCTTCGGGGCCCGGTTCGACCCCGGCGTCAGTTCGATGTAGGTCTCGCCGAGCAGGGTTTTGGTGCGCAGGATCGCCCGCGTGTCATCCGGCAGCGGCCCGTACTTATTGTCGATGTTGACGGTCGCCAGCGCCTGCCTGCCGTTCGGCGCCAGGACGATGTTCTGGACTTTGCCGACGTTGACGCCGGAGATCCGCACGTCCGACTGTTCGGCCAGCTGCGTCGCCTCGTCGAAGGGGACCTTGATCTCGTAGGGCTGGGCGCGGAACGGCGTCGGCCCGCCGAAGGTGACCCAGAGGAAGAGCAGGATCCCGAAGCAGGACAGCGCGAAGGCGGCGATGACCATCAGCTGAGCGGTGCTCGGTGCGCGCTTGCTCATGGTTTCGCCCCGGGGCCGCAGAAGGCCGGGTTGGTGCTGCCGGGAGCTTCTTTGATTTCCGGCAGTTCGCTCGGGCGGGCGATGTTGGCGACCTGGAACAGCGGCGGCAGGAATTCACGCGTCGCCGCGAAGCCCCAGGCCAGGCTCGACTGGTTGCAGCTCAGCATCAGCACGCTGCGCTGGATCGGCCCGCCGCCGTTCTGGAAGCTGTAGGTCGAGTTGAAGTTGTGGTTCAGCCAGGGCAGGTAGAAGAGGAAGCTCTCGCGCGAGTCGTTCGGCTTGTAGGCCAGCACGTTGAGGAAGGAGTTGAAGGAGTCGAGCGAGTTGCCGAAGTTACGCACGGTCTTGCCGAACGGCACCGAGGCTTCGGCGCTGTGGGTGAGGAAGGGGCGGATTTCGCGCGTGAACGGCCTGATCTGGTCGCGGATCGGCACCGTCGTTTCGCGGAAAAGTTTCTCGGTCGCCGCGAAGGCGGGCTGCAGCGCTTGCGCCTGCGGGATCAGCTTGGTCAGGGCCGGGTAGGCGACGTCGGAGAAGCGCTTGGAGCTGGCCAGGCCAGCGTTCCAGGCGCGCAGCGTCGAGGGGAACTCGCGCAGGGCTTCCTGGATCGCCTCCTGCTCGTTGGCGAAGTTGCCGAGCGCCGCGTCGGAGGCGGTCACGAAACGCTTCACCTCGGTGTCGTGGCGGCCCAGTTCCTCGGTCAGCAGGCCGAAGTTGTGGATCACTTCGGCCAGCGCCTCGCGGCGTTCGGCGATCGGCTTGTTGAGCTTGGCGACGTAGTGGACGAAGGGCTGGAAGCGACGGAAGACGTTGCCGAGCTGCTTGCCGCGGCTGCCGAAGCCCTGGGCGCCGCCCGAGACCAGCAGCTGCAGGTACTGCTGCGTGTCTTTGTCGAGCGTGGCCAGGAAGGCGTCGAGGTTGGTGTTCGGTTCGGTCTGGGCCAGCGTGAAGTGGGCGCCGTCCTCGATGTGCTCGGGGCCGCTGCCCGGTTCGACCTCGACGATCATGTCGTTGAGGCCGGTTTTCGGGCGCAGCAGCATCGAGGCGTTGGGATGGATCAGTTCCATGTACTTGGGCTGGATGTCCATCCCCACCACGGCGTGGCCGTCTTCGAGCTCGACCGAGCTGACCTTGCCGATTTCGATGCCGGCGATGTCGACCGACTGGCCCTGCCCGGGGGTGACCGCCTGGGCGGTCGAGAACTCGGCCGTGACCTGCTCGAATTCTTCGCCGACGATCGGGATCCAGGCTGGCAGCGCCGCTTTCTGCTGGGTGAAGATCGCCAGCATCATCACGATGCCCGCGAAGGCGAGGACGAAGATCGCGATCGTGTCCTTGCGGCGCCCGCGGGCCTGGCGCGAGAGCCAGGCACTGAAGTGCCGCCAGCGGCTGACGTTGGGTTCGCGCTCGGTCATGGGCTCGGGGAGGCGCCGCCGACCTGGGCGAGCGGGCCGTTGACGTTGGGGACGGGGTTCTTGTAGCAGGGAACGTCGCTCTTGAACGGTGGCCTGCCGCCGATCTGCGGCTGGGTCCCGAGCGGCGCCGTCGCCGTGCGGCTGTAGAGCGTTTTGTCGGTGGCGAGCCCGGTGCCGGAGTTCGGGTTGGGCGTCGAGACCAGCGAGCCGCCGCCGCTGGTCTGCAGGCGCAGGAAGGGACCGTTGCCGTCGAAGTTCTGGATCTGGCCGGCCAGGTTGGTGAGCGTGTAGAAGAACTCCCGGTAGCTGGGCTGGCCGGTGCCGAAGCGGTCCTGGATCACCTGGTTGCCGGTCGGGACGAAGACGTTGGTGGTGCAGAGGCTGAGCTGGTTGAGCTGCGGCAGCGCCACCGCCTTGCCGGCGAAGGCCGCTTCGGTCAGGCCCGGCGTCGACTTCGCCAGCAGCTTGGCGACGCCGCCCGCCTCTTTGCCGGAGAGCAGCGGCCGCGCCTGTTCGAGCCACGGTTCCGAGGCGGCGACCAGGCCGGGGATCTCGGCGACCGCCGGCGTCAGCGCGATCGCGTAGGTGCGCAGCGGCGGCAGCGAGCGGTTGAGGCTGACCAGCGAGGCGTGGGTCGTCTTCAGGGTCGGGGCGAGCAGCTGCACGGTCGTCGAGAGGTTCGCCGACTGGGCGGCCAGGGCGCCGGTGAAGACGTTGAAGTTGTCGATCAGGCCCTGCAGGTCGGCCTCGTTGGCGGCCAGGGCGCCGAAGGTGCGGCCGGAGCTGTCGATCAGCCGCGAGAGGTCGCGTTTCTGGGTGCCGAGCAGGGCGTTGGTGACGATGGCGCTGTAGCGGCCGGCGTCGCCGCCGTATTTGAGGGCGCCGTTGAGGGCTTCGCCACCCGACTTGCCTTTCACCTCGGGCAGCTGGGTGACGTCTTCGGCGGCGGTCGGCCGGTGGTTGAGGGCGGTGCCGAAGCCCTGCAGGACGCGGCTCAGGTCGGCCCGGACCGGCGACTGCAGCGCGGTCAGGACTTCGTCGAGCTGGACCGCGGTGGAGGTGCGGCTGACCGGGATCGTCTCGCCGCTGCCCAGCTCCGGGGCGCTGGGGCTGCCGGGATCGAGGTCGACGAAGAAGTTGCCCTCGAGGAAGATCCGCGGCCGGATCGCCGCGAAAGCGTCGTCGTGGATCGGGCGGCCCTTGCCTTCGACCGTGAAGCTGATCGTCGTCGAGTTGCCGTCGCGCTCGCTGGAGACGACTTTGCCGACGTCGACGCCGGCGATCCGGATCGGCGAGTTTTTGGCGATGTTGGCGGAGTTGGCGAAGGTCGCCTTCAACTCGTAGCCGTAGCTGGTGAAGGGCACGTGCTTGGTGAAGGCCAGGTACGGGCCGACCGTGAAGATGAGGATGAAGATGACCGCGATCAGGGTGTTGCTGGGCCGCCACTTGAAGCGGCTGTCGCTGGCCCCCTGACGGGTGTCTCGCTCCGGCAGGCGGCTCATTCCTCTTCCGCTTTCGTCGTGTTGGTTCCCCACACTTCCGCGGCCGGCCCGATCACGGTTTCGCCCTTGGCGTATTTCTCGTTACCGGCTTCGCAGCCGTTGGTCTGGCCCGGGGCACCCGTGTTCGGGAACGGGTTGTAGTGGAGATGGTTGGCGGGCTCGGGACCGTTGGCGGGGGCGGCGGCCGGCGAGCCCTCGTTGTTCGCCCCCGTCGGCGGCGCGAAGGTGAAGGCGTTGAGCCAGTGCCCGTAGTCGTTGCCGCCCCCGGTGGAGAGGGCCAGGTTGCGGAAGACCAGCGTGAAGTAGCTGCACTGCGTCTGCGCCGGGGTGATGAACCGCAGGGCCGGGTCGAGGGTCCGGTTGGTGTCGGTCAGCAGTTCCAGCCCGGGGATCACGCCCGGCGCTTCCTGGAAGTCGAGCAGCGCCTGCGCGGTCGGCTCCAGCTGGTTGTTGAGGACCGGCGAGGCGTTGAGGACCGGCACGCCCGCGTGCAGCGAGGCGGCGATCACCGGCGAGGTGTCGCCGAGCGCTTTGGCGCCCGGCTTCAGGGCCGTGAAGAAGCGCTCGGAGTTGTGCAGGAACGGCCGCAGCACCGGCAGGTCTTCGTTCGCCGCGTCGAGGGTCGGCGGGCTTTTGCTGATCGTTTCCTGGATATAGGGGCGCGAGACCCGGGCGAAGGCCCCGAAGGTGCTGTCGAGCGCCGCGAACAGGTTCGCCTGCGTCTGCGCGACCGGCGCCACCGTCGCCGAGAGGTTCTGGAGGGCGCGCCAGAAGCCGGCGAAGTTGGTGCTCGGCGCGACCAGGGTGCGCAGCGGCGCGCCGGCGACGAGGGCGAGGTTGCGGAGGCTGCCGAAGGCTTCGTTCAGCTGCGGGCCGCGCCCCGCCAGGGCGGTGCCGAAGCCGGCCTGGCTCTGGCGGATCGCCTTGCGCGTCGGTTCGTCGAACATGCTGAAGAACTGGTCGATGTCGACCGGTTCCGGCCGGGCCGCCTTGAGCGGGATCGTCGAGCCGGCCGCGAAGCCCTCCGAGGAGTCGCCAGGGGTGATCTGCAGGAATTTCAGCCCGAGGGCGGATTTCGGCCTGATCATGATCGTCGAGTCGACCGGCAGCGGTTCGGCGCTCTTCTCGAGGCTGAGCGAGAGTTCGGCGGCGGTGCGACCGTCCTCGAGCTGGACCGGGACCACGGCGCGGACCGTGCCGACCAGGGTGCCGCCGATGCGGATCTCGTTGCCCTTGACCAGGGCGTTGGCGTTCGGCACCTGCGCCTTGAGGTTGTAGGTGGAGACGAAGGGCAGCCCGTTGTTGGCGTTGTAGGCGAGGAAGACCGCGATGATGACGACGAGCACGGTTACCGCCCCGACCAGGATCGGGCTGCTGGCGACCCCCTGGATGCCGCTGCGGCTTCTCACTTGGCCCCCCAGGCGTACTGGAGGAGCGGCCCGGTGCCGATCCGCGCGGAGTCGCCGAGGTCGACGGCACCGCCCGCGGTGTCGGCCTGGCCGACGCCCGTCGCCGGCCCGAGCCCGGCCCCGGTGCCGCCGTTCTGCGCTTCCAGTTCATCTTCGAACCCTTCGAAGATGAGCCGCGAGATTTCCGCCGAGCTGGCCCCTCCCAGCTCGCCCGCGTTGGGCCCGTTGAAGCGTCCCACGCAACCGGACGTGCCGCTGGCACCGGCCGCGTAGTCGGCGCAGTCGACGATCGTCGCCACCGTCCGCATGTAGTGCCCGTACTGGTCGAAGCCGTTGGTGACCCCGGCGCCGTTGTAGATGAACTCGTTGAGGAAGTTCCAGCCGCGGGTTTTGTCGATGCTGCCGAAGAGTTCGGCGAGGTTGCCGGTCGGGCGGACGCCGGTCTTCGCCAGTTCGCCGGCGATGCGGATCACCGGGTCGGCCTGGGCGAAGATCGGGCCGGCCGCTTCGCCCGCCGAGCCGAGGCTCTTCAAGGCCACCGTCGTCGCCTCCGAGAACGGCGTCAGCGTCCGGGTCGCGTCGGTCAGCGACGGCGCCGCCCGGCCGAGTTCGGAGAAGACCGGAGCGGCCGCGTCGGAGAAGCCCTGCAGGCTGCGCATCGTCAGGCGGAACTCGCGCAGGAACTCGGGGAATTTGTTGAACGCTTCTTCGAGTTCCTCGCCACGTTCGGAGCTGGCCTGCCCGGCCGCGCCGGCATTGGTGAGGAAGCCGGCGAAGTTGGCCCGGTTGCGCGAGAGCGGCCCGAGGATCTCGGCCGAGTCGCTGGCCAGCTGCGCCAGCTGGTCGCGCTGCGCGGAGAGGATCCCGAACAGCCGGTCGGTGTCGCGGAGGATCGGGTTGGCGCGTTTGACGATCGTCTCGATGTCGTTGCCGCGACCGGCCAGGCCGGCGCCGAGTTCGTTGAAGATCAGCCGGAAGCGCTGCGCGTAGGGCAGCGTCTGGATGTCGTTGATCAGGTCGGGGTCGACGCTGGTCGTGTTGCGGCCCAGCGGCAGCAGGTACTCGCCCGCCCCCGGCTCGTCGTCGGGGATCTGCTTCAGCGGCGGTGGCACCGGCGAGCCCGGCGCCCGCGGCATCGTCGGGTTGCAGTCGATGAACTTCTCGCCGATCAGCGACTGCGGGCGGATTTCGCAGTTGGCGTCCTCGCGGAAGTCCTGGAAGCCGGGGTCTTCGATCTGCATCCGGATCACCGCTTTGCCCGGCACCGCGACTCCCTTGCCGTCGCGGTAGGCGACCGTTTCGCCCGGCATCGAGACGTCGACGGAGTCGATCGTGCCGACGTTGGCGCCGGCGACGCGGACCTGCTCGCCTTTGACCATGAAGCCGCCGCTGTCGAAGATCGCCCGGACGATGTAGCCGTTGCTGCCGCTGCCGCCGCCGGAGAGCAGCAGCACGACGACGACGACCGCCGCGACCAGGCCGAGGGCTATCAGCGCGCGTTTCATGGTCCGGGCGGGATGTCGTTCGGGTTACAGGTCGAGGTGCTGGGGGCGCCCGTCCAAGGCGGTTCGACGAACGGGTTGGAGCCGTCGCCCGCTTTCTGGGTCGCCCCGCCCGGGCAGCGGCTGCTGTTGCCGATCGAGGGGCCGAACGGTTCGTACTGCTGCGAACGCGAGATCGGCTCCAGCATCCCGTTGGCGCCGTTGTAGCGGAAGAGGTTCTGGGCGGTGAAGGAGGCCCGCAGGTAGTGGCCGTTGCCGTCGTAGTAGCCGGCCGCGGTGCCGAGCTTGCCCAGGGCGTTGAAGAAGTCGGGCGTGTAGGCGCGCCACAGCGCCAGGTCCGGCAGGAAGGCGTCGATCGCCGCTTCGGAGTTGGCGAAGGTCGCGGCGGAGCGCTGCTGCACGGTCGGCAGGATCTGCAGCAGTTCGCCGAGGTCGTTGCCCTGGCCGGGCCTGGCCACGGTCAGGCGCAGGTCGTGGAAGAACGGCTTCAGTTTCGCCAGGACCGGGCGCAGTTCGGCCAGGAACGGGGCGAGGTTCTTGGTCGCCGGCTTGGCGGTGTCGATCAGCGGTTCGAGGTCGTCGAGGGCCGCCCGCAGGTTGACGAAGGTCGTGTTGCTCTGCCGCATCACCGGCGGCAGCTCGCGCAGCGTCTGGTCGAAGGCGACGTTCTGGGCGGCGATCGCTTCGAAGGCGGTGTTGGCGTTGGAGACCGCGCTGGAGAGCGAGCCGGCCCGCTCCGAGACGACCGTCGAGAGCTTGCTGGAGCTGAGGATGAAGCGTTCGAAGAGGCGCTGGTCGGCGTTCAGTTCGTCGAAGAACGCGGTCGCCCGGTTCAGCCCCGGGCCGAAGTACTTGTAGGCCTCGTTGGCCGCCTCGGACTGGTATTCGAAGATCTTCGCGTTGCCCTTGATGAAGTCGCTGAGGCCCTTGCGGACGCCGGGCGGGAAGGTGTTGAAGAGCTGGTCGATGTCGACCGGGGTCGTCGTCGAGCCCGCCCCCATCGTGGCGCCGTCGTCGAGGGCGGGGTTGCTGTTCGGCCCGGGGCTGATCGAGACGTAGTGGTTGGCGACGCCGGAGAGCGAGGTCGCCCGGATCACCGCGGTCGAGCCCTCGTGCAGCTGCTGGTCCACCTCGACGTGGATTTCGGCGAGGTTGTCGTCGCTGAGGTCGATGCTTGCCACCGAGCCCACCGGCGAGCCGCCGATCAGCACCTGGTTGTCCGGCACCAGCTGGCCGGCGTTCTGGAAGAGCAGGGTGTACTTGTGGCCGCCATTGCCGCTGAAGTAGACGATCGCCAGCACGATTACCGCCACCGCCAAGGCCGCAATCGCCGCAATTCGGGCGGGGGAGATCCCACGGCTCGGAGCCGAGCTTTTCTCCTCGCCTGACGAATTAGCAGCCACGGGTCGTCGCGTCTCGTTCCCCGGCCCTCCGACCCGGTGGAACGGGCGCGGGAATCGTATCCGAGCAGCCAGCCATCAATCGCCTGCTCTACCGGGACTTAACTGGAATTCAACGCGCCTGGACACTTCCCTACCAGCGCAAATCGACTTGAGCGGCACGATCGGACCTAGACGTTGATCTTCGGCACGACCCGCTGCAGCGAGCGCGGGAACCACCAGACGCGGTCGCCGAGCAGCAGCATCAGCGCCGGCAGGAGGACGATTCGGACCACGGTGGCGTCGAGCAGCACCGCGACGGTGAGGCCGACCCCGAGCTGGCTGACGGTGGCGATCGGCGCCCCCGCGAAGGCGATGAAGACGGCCATCATGATCGCCGCGGCGCCGGTGATCACCCGCGCCGTCTTGTCGAGCCCGAATTCGATCGCGCCGGCGTTGTCGCCGTGTTCTTCGTAGTGCTCGCGCATGCGGACGAGCAGGAAGACCGCGTAGTCGATCGAGAGCCCAAAGACGATCCCGAAGATCATCACCGCCCCGACCGCGTTGACGTATTCGCGCCCACCCAGCGGGACGTCTTCGGGCAGGTAGGAGAGCGCGGTGAGAACCCCGAAGGCGACCGCGACCGTGGCCAGGTTGAGGCCGACGGCGATCGCCGCCAGCGGCACCGCGCGCAGGATCAGGACGAGGACGAGGAAGGTCGCGAAGGTGATCGCGGCGACGATCACCGGGATCATCTCCCGGGTCACCTCGCTGTAGTCGTTGAGCTCGGCGGCCCCGCCCGCAACCCCGGCCTGCAGGCCGGATTCGTCGGCGAAGTCGGCGGTCAGCGTGTTGAGCTTCTTGTTGAGGTCGATCGAGCCGGGCGTGTTGAAGGCGTAGCGGGAGACGACCAGCATCGAGGCAGCCTGCCCGCCGCGGTCGAGGTCGATCGTGTTGGCGACCGCTTCGCGGGTTCGCGGCGGCGCCCCGTCGAGGGTCGAGAGCACGAAGTAGCCCGAGTTGAAGAGGTTCGGCGAGCCCCGCCGCAGCTGTTTAGCCCGCTCCTGGATCCGCTCGTGACCGGTCAGGACCTGGACGCTGGCCCGCTGCAGCTGGCTCTGCAGGGGCGCCGACTGCTGGAAGCCTTCGGCCAGCCCGGCCTGCAGCGCTTCGGTGCCGCCGGTGAGGCGGGCGATGCCGCCGACCAGGGCCGTCGCGCCGCTCTGCAGCCGCTCGATCCCGGTCCCGAGGCCGGAGGCGGCCTTGGCCAGGCGGTCGGCGCCGGCGGCGAGTTTCTGGCCGCCCTGCTTGATCCGGAGCATCCCGTCTTCGAGCCGTTTGGCCCCGGCGACCGCCCTCTCGACGTTGTAGTAGGTGCCCCGCGCCCAGTCCGCGGCGCTCTTGGCGTCTTTGCTGAGCTCTTCGAGGCGCGTCGAGAGCGCTTCCAGTTCGGCCGTCATGCCGGCGTATTCGGGAGCGTAGGGACTGCCGCTGACCGGATCGGTGCCGGTCAGCGCCGCCGTCGCTTTGCGCACCGCGTCCAGGGTCGCCGCGTAGTTCGGGTCTTCTTTGCCGACGGTCATCCCCTGCAGCTGGCCGAACGCGGCTTTCAGCTGCTCTTCGGCGACCTTGGCCGGCGCGATCAGCTGCGGCAGCTTCGTTTCGACTTCCCGCTCCAGCGATTTCTGGGCCTTGCGGGCGCGACGGAGCCCGTTGACTTTGAGGTTGGAGCCGCCGAGATCGCCGATCCCGAAGCGCAGCTGCAGCATCCCCGTCACCGCCAGTTCCTGGGCTTCGACGAGCCGGTTGGCGCCTTTCGAGAACGACTCGAGGGCGGTGAGGGCGCGTTCGCTGCCGTTGGCGGCGCGGCCCAGGCCGGAGGCGATCAGCTTCGCGCCCTCGCCGGCCCGGTCCGAGCCCTGCGCCAGCAGGCCGGCCCCGAGGCTCGCTTCGGAGAGGCCGTCGCGGAGCTGGCCGACGCCGCCGGCGGCGACGTTGAGGCCGCGCCCCAGCCGGGATAGCTGTTTGACCGGGCCGATGTTGCCGTTCTGGGTGAGGATCGCGTTGCCGAGGTTCTGGACCGGCGCCACGCGTTTGGAGATTTCGGCCGGCCCGACCACCGCCTGGACGCCGTCGAGGTCGGCCAGCTTGCGCTGGAAGTCGGAGAGCGCCGCCAGGTCGGTCGAGCCGGTGATCGCGCCGCGATCGGTGGTGGCGATGATCTGGAAGGGCGCTTCCCAACCGGGGCCGATCGTCTTCGCGATCAGTTCCGCTTCCGCCCGGGCAGGGCTGTCCTTGGGAAGTTCTTCCGGGCTCGGCGCCGAGGTTTTCAGCGCCAGCGCCGGCGCCGCCAGGACCAGGACGATGCCGCCGATCAGCGCCGCCACCGGAGCCGGGCGCTTCAGCGCCGCCCCGACCACGACCATCAGCTTCGAGCGGCCCTCGACTGCCGGGCCGCCGATCCGCCAGCGGTCGATGTTCCTCCCGGTCAGCAGCAGCAGGGCCGGCCCGACCAGGACCGCGCCGGCGACGCTCAGCACCACGACCATCGCCACCGTGCCGGCCAGCGAGGCGAGCAGCGAGCCGGGGACGATGAACATCGCCACGATCATCGAGAGCAGCAGGGTGCTGCCGGCGAAGGCAACGGTGCGACCGGCATGGCGCTTGGTCGCGATCGCCGCCGTCATCGGGTCGGCGCCGCCGGCTAACTCCTCGCGGAAGCGGGAGACCATCAGCAGCGCGTAGTCCACCCCGAGGGCGAGGCCCATCATCGTGCAGACGGTCAGGGCAAAGGCGTCGACGTCGAACCAGGCGGTCCCGTAGTGGAGCAGGCCGCGCGAGGCGAAGACCGTGAGGACGCCGAAGCCGAGCGGGATCGCCGCCCCCACCGGCGAGCGGAAGACCAGCAGCAGCACGATCAGCAGCACCGGCAGGGCGATCAGCTCGCCGCGCTCGCTGGCGGCGATCGATTCCTCCTGGAGGGCCCGGGAGATCGTCGCGTAGGCGGCGGTGCTCGACTTCACCGGCGGGTGGATCTCCTCCTCGAGCAGGCGCTCGACCCGCGGCACGATCTCGTTCACCGCGGTGTCGACGTCGACGTGGAAGTCGGCCAGGATCAGCGCCTTGCGCGGGGAGGGGCGCAGCCGCTCCAGGGTGCCCTGGTCCCAGGGCGAGAGGGTCGTCACCTTCGGGTCCTCCCGCAGCGCCCGGATCAGCTCCGGGCCCTGGCGGTCGAGCGCCGCGGCGGGCCCGCGCAGGAGGATCGCGAAGGGAGCCGAGTCGCCGAAGTGGCCGCGCAGCATCTTGTTGGCGCGGGCCGACTCGGTGCCGGCGACGGTCAGCGTCGTCGGTTTCAGCTTCTCCTCGACGCCGGAGCCAAGCACGCCCAGCACGGCCACTATGACCGCAGCGACGATCAGCACCATCCAGGGATGGCGCAGCGTCAGTGGTGGGCGACGCGCCGAGTCCGAGAGCTCGGACCCTGGCCGTCCCCTGCTCCTCCTCCGAAGCACGCGTGGTAGTTTGGCGCTCCAGGGAATCGGAGGAGCGAACGGATGCAGAAGACTCTGTTAAGAACGTTCGCCGGCGCGGTCGTACTCGTGTTGTTCGTCGCCGCTGCCGCGCAGGCGCTGAAGATCGAAATCGGCAAGACGACGGTCAGCGCCACCGCCGAGATCGGCCCACGCGTCCTGCCGGCCAAGGCCAACGCCCCGGTCACGATCGGCAACGTCACCCGGATCGACTCCAAGGAAGGGCCTCCCTCGACCCTCAAGGAGCTCGTCTTCCTCTTCGACCGCCACGGCGCCGTCGACACCAAGGGTCTGCCGGTCTGCACGCCCGCCAAGCTGACCGAAGCGACCGTGGCGCAGGCCCGCCAGCGCTGCGCCGGGGCGATCGTCGGCGAAGGCACCGGCCGTGCCGAGGTGACGCTGCCCGGCCAGCCGACCACCAAGATCTCCTCGCCGCTGACGATCTTCAACGCGCCGCCGCAGAACGGCCGCCCGAGCCTGATCGCCCACGCCTACGAGAAGATCCCGGCGCCGAAGGCGCTGCTGGTCCCGTTCTCGATCGAACGGATCAAGCACGGTCGCTACGGCTACCAGGTGGAGATCGCGGTGCCGCCGATCGCCGACGGCTACGGGGCCGCCACCCTCGCCGAAGCGACCATCGGCAAAACCTGGAAGCGCGGCGGCGAGACCGTCGGCTACGTCAGCGCCCACTGCGTCGGCGGCCGCCTGCAGGTGCACGGATCGATCAGCTTCACCGACGGCAGCTTCTTCCCCGGGACGTTGACCTCGCCATGTCGCGTCTCCGACTGATCGCCGTCGCCGCGCTCGCCACCGGCTCGGTCGTCGCCCTGCTCGCCAGCGGCGCCGGCGCCGCGCTGGTCGCCGTCAACAGCCTCATCCTCCGCGCCGACGGCGGCTTCCAGCCGCGCGAGCTGCCGCGCCGCGGCTACGCCCCGATCCGCTTCCAGGGCTACTTCGACATCGCCGCCAAAGACGGCGGCAAACCGGTGCCGCTGCAGCAGGCGGTGATCGACTTCGACCGCGACGGCCACCTCAACGTCAACGGCCTGCCGACCTGCCAGCCCGAAGCCATCGCCGCCGCCGGCACGCAGGAAGCGCGGCGCATCTGCGACGGGGCGATGGTCGGCAGCGGCCGGATCGAAGCGATCGTCGCCAGCGGCGACGCGGTCTTCCCGGTCGGCGCCCCGCTGACCGTCTTCAACGGGCCGTCGCTGGAGGGCAACCCGAGCGTGATCCTGCACGCTCGCACCAGCTTCCCCCAGGTCGAGACGTACATGATCGTCGCCCCGATCGAACGGCGACCCGGGCCCTTCCGCTACCGCGTCACCCTCGACACACCGCCGATCGCCGGCGGCCTCGGCGCGATCAGCCGCGTCGAAGTCGACATCGGCCGTCGCTTCGGCCCCAGCCGCAACCGCAGCTACGTCGCCGCTCGCTGCCGCGACGGCGTCCTCGACACCCACGGCCGCTTCACCTTCGCGGACGGCACGATCATCGACGGCAGCGTCGAAAAAGGCTGCAGCGTCCGGTAGCGCCCGAGGCCGGCAGGTTCCTATACTTGCCAGTCCCCGGGGCCGTTAGCTCAGTTGGTAGAGCAGGAGACTCTTAATCTCAAGGTCGTTGGTTCGAGCCCAACACGGCCCATCGTCACCCCGCCACCCGCCTCGCTCAGGAAGCGGCCAGCGCCTCCGGCTGCGGCGCCGCCACCGCGCAGACCTTCCCCTCCGAGAACCCCTCGGGGGCGATGTCGAGGGCGACGTTGGCGCGGGCCCGGGCGTTCTCCCAGGCGATCATGTGGACCAGCTCCAGCGTGCCCTTGACGCCGAAGCGCTCGCGCACCCTCGCCATCGTCTCGTCGTCGACCCGGCCCGGCGTCGTCGACATCCCGGTCGCCAGGTCGATCGCCAGCAGCTCGTCGTCGCTGAACAGCCCCGACTCGTGCGCGGCGGGAAGCGCCAGCAGCTGCTCGTCGCTGAGGCCCGAGCGGCGCGCGAACTCGGAGCCGATGTCCATGCAGAACTCGCAGCCGACCAGCGTCGCCGCCCGCAGCACCGCCAGCTCGGTCAGCGCCTTCGGCACCCGCTTGCCCCGCTCGGCGGCGCGGTTGTAGCGCATGTAGTCCAGCATCAGCCGCGGGTGCTGAGCGTAGACGCGGGCGGAGCGCATCTCGCGCCCGTAGACGATCCGGCCGCCGCGGGCGACGGCGCCGGCGAAGAATCCTTGGCGGGGCTCGATCCTCGACATCTCGGTACCTCCTCTGCCTGGTCTGGGGCGACGCAGGTTAGGCGTCAAGTGGCACCTTTGTAAGGTCCACTTCGATGCCAAAAGCGGGCTCCACTTCACCGCCCCTCGCCTCCCCGGAGCTGCTGCTGCCGCGCTGGGACGGCGGCCGGCGCCGAGCCCGCCTGGAGAGCCACCTGCGCGACTCGATCCGGGCCGGGCAGCTGCAGCCGGGCACGCGGCTGCCCTCCTCGCGAGCGCTGGCGAGCGAGCTCGGCGTCTCCCGGCGCCTGGTCGTCGAGGTCTACGAGCAGCTGACGGCCGAGGGCTACCTGGTCGCCCGCCGCGGCTCCGGCACCCGGGTCGCGCCAGCGGCTCGCCTCGGCGGGGGCGGCGAGCCGGTCGAGCCGGTGCCGGCGCCCGTCGAGGGCATCGACCTCTTCCCCGGCGCCCCCGACCTCTCGCTGTTCCCGCGCCGCGCCTGGGGTCGGGCCCTGCGCCGGGCCCTGGCCGAGCTGCCGGACAAGCGCCTCGGCTACGGCGAGCTGGGCGGCACCACGGAGCTGCGGATCGCCCTCGCCGGACACCTCGGCCGGGTCCGCGCCGCCGACGCCGATCCCAACCGGGTCGTGGTCACGGCCGGCTACCAGCAGGGGCTGCGGATCTTCTGCCAGCTCGTCCGCGCCCGCGGCGGCCGGCGCCTCGCCGTCGAGGACCCCGGCTACCCGCTCGCCGGCTGGGCGATCGAAGCCGAGGGCCTCGAGGTCCTGCCGATCCCGATCGACGAGGCGGGCATCGACGTCGCCGCGCTCGCCGCCTCGGCCGCCGACGCCGTCGTCGTCACCCCCGCCCACTCGCTGCCGCTCGGCGCCGTGCTCGCCCCGGAGCGGCGGCGGCTCTTGGTCGAGTGGGCTCGCGAGCGCGGGGCACTGGTCCTCGAGGACGACTACGACGCCGAGCTCCGCTACGACCGCGGCCCGGCCGGCAGCCTGCAGGGGCTCGCCCCCGACGTCGTCGTCCTCGCCGGCAGCGCCTCGAAGACCCTGGCGCCGGCGCTGCGGCTGGGCTGGCTCTGCCTGCCGGCCGAGCTGGTCGCGACCGCGATCGCCGCCCGGGCCAGCGCCGACGGCGGCGGCAACCGGATCGAGGAGCGGGCCCTCGCCGAGCTGATCTCCAGCGGCGACTTCGACCGCCACGTCCGCGCCAGCCGCCAGCGCTACCGGGAGAAGCGCCGGGTGCTGCTCGACGCTCTCGCCGAGGCACTGCCCGAGGGGCGCGTGCGCGGCATCGCCGCCGGCCTCCACGTCGTCCTCGAGCTGCCGGCCGGCAGCGACGAGCAGGCGGTCGTCGCCCGGACCGCCGCGGCCGGCGTCCACGTCAACGGGCTCGCCGTCTTCAGCCGCCAGCTGCGACAGCCGGCCGGCCTGGTGCTCGGCTACGGCCTGCCGAGCGAGGGGGAGCTGCGACGGGCTGTCTCGGCGATCGCCGCCGCGGTCGCAGCCGGCCGCTAGACCAGCCTGACTAGGGCCCGCCGATCGGGTTGCCGCCTTCGGAGAGCGCGTTGGGGATGGCTTTGCCTTCCGCCTGCGCTTTCTTTTCGGCTTTGCCGATTTCGGCGATGAATTTTTCGAATTCGCGGGCGCGTTTTTCGATCTGCTCGAGTTCGTTCTCGAGGTTTTCCCGTTCGAACTTCGTGTTCGCGTAGGCGCCCGCTTCTTTCTCGGACTTCTTGGCGCCCGCGTAGTCGAAGGCGTAGAGCTGGTACGTCGCAAGGGTGCTGAGCGTGCCGAGGCTCGGCCGCTGCTCGGCGACGATCAACTGGGCGTCGCGGGCGGCTTTGATGTTGTTCTGGATTTCCCCGTTGGTGCGAGCCGTTTCCGCCAAGCTGAACAGCGTCCGCGCCGCCGCCTGGGCGAGGCCGGCGCTCGGTTCGTCGGTCGCCTCCAGGTACTGGCTCCAGGCTTCGCTCGCTTTCTCGAGTTCGATCCGCCCCTCGCTGGTGATCTGGCCGGCGCCCGTTTCCGGGTTGACCTCGACCAGGGCGTTGCCAGCGTTGATGCGGGCTTTGGTCAGGTTGGCCAGCAGGTCGGGATTGTCGGGGTCTTTGTTCAGTTTCTGTTCGACCCGTTCGGCCTGCTCGATGTAGATGTCGCCGCTGTTGTTGCTCTGGCCGTCGTTGAAGATTTCGGCGATGCTGAAGGGGCCGACGACGAGCAGCAGGCTGAGGCCCATCAGCAGGGCCAGAACGGCGTAGACGGCTTTGACGACGTTCTTGCGCCGTCCCCGAATGTCGAAGACCATCCGTCGCTCGTCACCGCTCGATGCCATCAGCCAATCGCTCCTAGGTTGAGGGCTCCGCCATGCCTCCCGACTGCCGCGGCCGCCCAAAGGCCCGTGCGAGCAAGATACTCAACTCGTACAGAACAAGCAGCGGAACCATCTCTATGAGCATCGAGATCGGGTCGACGCCAGGCAGTGCCGCGGCGAGCACGGCGATCGCCAGGTAGGCGTAGCGCCGGTAGGTGCTGAGCTGCTCGACCTTGACGATGCCGAGGCGGGTGACGGCGAGAATCGCCAACGGCAGCTGGAAGATCAGCCCGCAGGCGATCTCGGTGGTCGCGAAGAAGCTGTAGTAGTCGCGGGCCCGAACCTCGATCTGAAACTGGCTGTCGTTGAAGTTGAGGAGGAAGTTGACCGCGGCAGGCATCACCGCGAAGTAGGCGAAGGCCAGCCCGGCCAGGAAGAGGATCGGGAAGAGCAGCAGGATCGGCAGGACCACCCGCCGCTCGGCGCTGCTGAAGGCGGGCAGCACATACGAGTAGAGCTGGTGCAGGAAGAGCGGCAGGCAGAGCACCAGGGCGCCGTAGACCGCGACCGTGATCGTCGTCGTGAACGGCTCGGTGACGCCGAAGGTGATCAGCCGGTCGTGGTCGTCGGGCAGCGGCCCGGCCGCCACTTCGAGCAGCACCTGGTTCTGCCAGAAGCAGACCGCCAGGGCGGCGACGAAGACGGCGATGCAGACGATCAGCCGGGTGCGGAGCTCGTCGAGGTGCTCGACGACGGTGAGGCGATCCTCGTGGGATACCGCCCGGACGCGGCGAGCCATGGCGCCGCTTGCCTCAGGCCGACTTGTTGCGGACGGCCTCGGCCTCGGACTGCTTCTCGGCAGCGGCGGTCGACTCCGAGGAGGTCAGCCGCGGCTTCTCGTCCTCCTCGTCGTCGTCCTGCCCGGAGATCGAGCCTTTGAACTCGCGGATCCCTTTGCCGAGCGAGCGACCCAGCTCCGGCAGGCGTTTCGGCCCGAACACCAGCAGGGCGATGATCAGGACGATGGCTATCTCGAGGGGACCGATGTTTCCGGGCATCTACCCCATGGTAACGAGGGCACAGCGCGGTCGGATCAGCGCCGAATTGTGCTTTTAGATACTCGGTAGTGGGGTTTTGTCGGCAGCCTGCGGCGAAACTCCGGATCAAGTCGGCTCGGAGCGGGTTCGATATGTGAGGAGATGAGGGAGCCCAGTCACGACAGGACCAAGCAAGCGCCCGCCGCTTTGCACGTCTGCCCGGAGTGCGGGTCCTGCCTGGTGCAGCCGACCTGTTGGGAGCAGGCGGGCGACCGCGCCCACTGGCGAGTCTGGCGGCGCTGCCCGGAGTGCGAGTGGTCCTGCGAGAGCGTCCACGGCGAGACCGAGATCGACGCCTTCGACGAGCAGCTCGACATCGGCGCCGACGAGCTCGTCGAAGAGCTGCGGGCGCTCGAGCGCGCCAACATGGTCGACATGGTCGAGGCCTTCGTGGCCGGCCTGCACGCCGATTTGATCGGCGCCGACGACTTCCGCTAGCTCAGCTGTAGCGCTGGACGACGCCGTCGGCGACGAGGCGGAGCAGCTGGGCCTGTTCGGGCTCGAAGCCGCTGCCGGCGAGGCGCCGCTTGGCGTTGGCGACCATCTCCAGCGCCCGACCACGCACCTTCTCCAACGCCCCGGTAGCGGCGATCCGGTCGCAGGCCGCCGCGGCCGCGGCGGCGTCGAGCGAGCGCAGGTCGAGCGAGCGCAGCTCCGGGTCGGCGGCGGCGGCCTCGATCAACGGCAGCGTCACGGTCCCGTCGAGGAGGTCGGTGCCGCGCGCCTTGCCGGTTCGCTCCGGAGGGCCGGCGACGTCGAGGACGTCGTCGAGGAGCTGGAAGGCCAGGCCGATCTCGGCGCCGAACTCGCGCAGGGCCGGGTCGTCGCGGCCGAGCAGGCAGGCGCATTCGAACAGCGCCGCGGTCTTCAGCCGGCAGCGCTCGAGGTAGCGCCGCTCGTCGATGCCGACGTCGTAGGCGTCCTGGCGCTGGGCCAGCTCGCCCCTGGCGAGGGCCACCGAGGCGGCGGCGAGCAGGGCGACCGAGCGGCTGTCGCCGTTCTCGGCCAACAGCGCGAAAGCCCGCGAGAGCAGGAGGTCGCCGGTGGCGACGGCGCGGTCGCGCCCGGAGCTGGCGGCGACGGTCGGCTGACCGCGGCGCAGCGGCGCGTCGTCGAGGACGTCGTCGTGGACGAGCGTCGCCATGTGGACCAGCTCGGTCGCGGCGGCGGCGCGGACCGAGCGGGCGTTGCCGGCCTCGCCGGCGCAGAGCAGGACGAGCATCGGCCGCATCCGCTTCCCTCCCGCCGCCAGCGTCGTCCCCGCGTCGGCGCCGAGCGTCTCGCCGTGATCGTCGATCGCGGCGCGGAGGAGCTGCTCGACCTCGCCGAGCCGGGTCGGCAGCCAGCGGCTGGAGGCGTCGAGGACCGCCGTCACCGGCGGCGGCACGGCGGAGCGGCGCGTCACCCGCGGACGGCGCTGTGAATCGAGATGATCCCGCCGGCGAGGACCGTGAAGCGGATCTGCTCGAAGCCGGCCCGGTCCATCTTCTCCGCCAGCTTCAGCGGGCTGGGGAAGCTGCGCACCGACTCCGGCAGGTAGGAGTAGGCCTCGGGGTCGTCGGAGAACCTGCCCAGCAGCGGCGCGATCCGGTCGAACCAGACCGAGTAGAAGAACGAGAGCGGCGGCCGGGTCGGCTGGGTGATCTCGAGGATCACCGCCCGGCCCCCCGGCTTCAGCACGCGCGCCATCTCCAGCAGGCCGCGGTCGAGGTCGGCGAGGTTGCGGACCCCGAAGCCGACCGTGACGGCGTCGAAGCGAGCGGCGTCGTAGGGAAGCTGCAGGGCGTCGGCCCACTCGAAGCGGACGTTCTCGACGCCGCGCTCGGCGCCCTTCTCCCGGGCCAGGTCGAGCATCGGCTCGGAGAAGTCGCAGCCGACCACGCGGCCGCCCGGGGTCACCTCCGCCGCCAGCTGCAGGGCGAAGTCGCCGGTCCCGCAGCAGACGTCGAGAGCCGAGTCGCCGGGGCCCAGCTCGGCTCGGTCGGTGGCGCGCTCGCGCCAGCGGTGGTGCAGGCCCGCCGTCATCACCGAGTTGAGCGCGTCGTAGCGACTCGCGACGCGATCGAACATGCGGTTGACCTGCCCTGCGAACTGGGCAGAGTCCCTGGAGGGCTTAGTCGAGTGAGGAGAGGAAATCGGCGAGCTCGTTGAGCTTCTTTTGCGGCAGGTCCCGGAAGGAGGGCATGATACCCGGCCCAATTTCGACCGAGCGCAGGATCGCCGCGCGCGGAATCTGGCGGCCGATGTGGGTCAGCTCCGGGCCCGGGCCGTGGTTGCCGTTCTCGCCGATCTTGTGGCAGGCGAGGCAGCCGGCCGCGGCGGCGACCTCCTTGCCGGCCTCGTACTGCGGGGCGACCTGCATCTCGACCTCGGTCGGCGAGCCGGCGACGGCCCCCGCGTAGGTCAGGTAGGCCATCGAGAGGATCGTCAGGATGCCGGCCGTGGTCGCGATCGGGCGCCGCTCCGGGCGCCGCTCCGGGCCGCGGTCGTAGAAGGGCAAGAGCAGCAGCAGGACCATGCAGATGGTCGGGATCCCGATCGTCGCGATCGGGACCAGCTCCGGCGGCTTGATCACGCGCAGGACCTCGAAGAGGAAGAAGAAATACCACTCGGGCCGCGGCACGTAGGTGGTCGAGGTCGGGTCCGCCTTCGGGCCCTGCTCGGCGCCGAGGATGACCGCCATGGCGATGATCACGACGACGACGATCAGCGCCATCGCCGAGTCCTTCAGCACCGCGTACGGGAAGAAGGGCTTCCCCTTCTTCTTCAGCAGCTCGTATTCCTCGAGGTATGCCTGCTTGTCCTGAGGTTTCATGAGGGCGGGGAAGCTCCGTTGGTGGGAGTCGAGCCGTTGGCGCCGGCGTCGAGCTGGGAGACCGGGGTGGCGATCTTCGGTTTCCCGATTTTGGTCCAGGGCGGTGCCGTGGTGCCGAGCTTGACGACCAGGTACATGTGGGCGCCGATCAGGGCGATGATCGCCCCGGGCACCAACAGCATGTGGATCGCGTAGAAGCGCGAGAGCGTCGTCGCCCCGAGCTCCGGTCCGGCGCGCAGGAAGTCGCTCAGGTACGGGCCGACGACCGGGCCGGTGCCGTTGATGTTGATGCCGACGACCGAGGCCCAGAAGGAGCGCTGGTCGAAGGGCAGCAGGTAGCCCGTGAAGGCCATCAGCATGGTCAGGATCAGCAGCACGACGCCGATCACCCAGTTGAGCTCGCGCGGGTACTTGTAGGCGCCGAAGAAGAAGGTGCGCCCCATGTGCAGGAAGATCAGGATCACCATCACGCTGGCGCCCCATTTGTGCATCCCGTGCACCAGCTGGCCGAGGAAGACCTCGTTGTTGATGCGGGCGATCGAGGCGTAGGCCTGGGTCGTCGAGGGCACGTAGAACATCGCCAGGAAGACGCCGGTGACGGCCTGGACGATGAAGGCGAAGAGCGTCGCCGAGCCGAGCGTGTAGAACCAGTTGGTCCCCTTCGGCACCTTGCGGTAGAGCATCCCGGTCAGGAAGCCGCTGGCGGCGGTGCGCTGGTCGACCCAGGCGAGGACGTCGGCGGGAGCGTCTTTGGCCTGGTCGGTGAGCCGCTCGACGTGCGTCTGCTTCTCCGGTGGGGAGGTCTTCAGATCGGCCGGGGCCTGTCCCTTGGGGTCGCCGGACTGACCGGGCTTGGCCGGTTTGCGCAGCGGGGCCGGGACTATCGAGTCGGGAATCTTCGGCATCAGGGCGCTGGGAAGGTAGAGGGCCGCGGCGGGTAGAGGTATTCCCAGATCCCGCCGGTGAACTCGCCGGGGTCGCGGGCCCGGACCGGCTCCAGCTGCGAGGTGACGCTGTAGCGGGGGCCGACCTCGACCTGGCCGTTGCGGACCCGGGTCTGGAACTGGTCGAGGGGGCGCACCGGCGGGCCGCCGATCCGCTTGCCCTGGAAGTCGTAGACGCCACCGTGGCAGGGGCAGATGAAGTTGCCGGCCGCCTCGACGAAGCGGACCGGGCAGCCGAGGTGGACGCAGCGGTTGGAGACGGCCACGAACTTGCCGGGCTCTTCGCCCAGTTCCTCGGAGCTCATCCGCACGTAGGCGGTGGTCTTGCCGGCGTCGCCGATCCCCTCGGTCTCGGTGAAGACGACCTGGCGGTAGGTGTCCTCGACGAAGTCGCCGACCGGGCCGACGCCCTCCCAGCGCTCCTTGCCGCGATGGAAGATCGGCGCCACCGCGAAGCCGACGGCGGGGAGGATGATCGCAGCGCCAGCCAGCCCTCCGAGGCCTTGCGCGGCCACCGTGAAGGCACGGCGGCGGGTCATCGACTCGCCCTCGAAGTAGCCGGGAGGGTCGGGTTTTACCCGCTGCTGCTGGGGGGCCTCTGGGGCCCCGTTTTGCTTGTCCGCGTCGTCAGGCACAGTCGCGTCAGAGGTTCGAGGTCGAAGTCTATTGCCTTGGCGACGCCGGCGGTTCGCAGGCGTCGGGGGGTGGGCCGCTACGATTCACGTGGGGCAGCCAGGGACTCTTCCCCGCGGGACATCCGAACAAGACAGGGAGCCACTCAGATGCAGATCGAAAGACGCTTTTCCAAGAGCTTTGCCGCCCTTCTCATGGCGGTCCTGACCACTGCTCTGCTCGCGGCCAGCGCCGTCGGCGCCGAACAGACCCGAGAAGAATACGTGGCGCAGGTCGAGCCGATCTGCAAAAAGAACACCAAGGCCAACGAACAGATCCTCGCCGGCGTCGAAGGGACGATTCGCCAGGGCAAGCTGGCCGTGGCGGCCGGCAAGTTCTCCCGGGCCGCGACCGCCTTCGGCAAGGCCGTGAACGAAATCCGCGCCGTGCCGCAGCCGGCCGCCGACGCGACCAAGCTGAACAAATGGATCGGCTACCTGCAGAAGGAGAAGACGATCCTCAGCAACATGTCGAAAGCGCTGAAGGCGGACGAAAAAGGCAAGGTCCGCAGCCTCTCGATCGAACTCGACCGCAATGGCCGCAAGGCCAACAACACGGTCCTGACCTTCGAATTCGATTACTGCCTGATCGAATCCTCGCGCTTCAGCTAGGAGCGCCGATCGACCGCGCCGCCTCGTCCCAGAGCGCTGGGACCGAGGCGGCCCGGTCTTCCGCGTGCAGCTGCGCGCAGCTGGAGATCAGGTTGCCGAGGATCGCCACGGCGCGGTCGTCGCCGAGCCTGGCGAGCCGGTCCAGGCCCAGCGCGTATAGATAGTCCCCAGCCAGCAGGGCGAGGTCGTCGTCGTGGCCGGAGAGCAGGCGCGGCTGGCCGTAGTGCAGCAGGTAGCCCTCGCGGACCGACTCGACGACCAGCGCGTACTCGGCCGGGTCGGCGGCGGCGCCCGGGCCCTCGGCGGCGAGCAGGCCCAGGGTCGGCGGCGCCTCGGGCTCGACCACGTGGTCTGAGATCGGCGTCCTCTCCTCGCGCAGGAAGGCGGCGAGGGCGCGAAGGGCGTCGGCGGGCGCGGCGCTCACAGGCCGGCCTCGGCGAGCGACTCGGCGGTGGCTTCGAGGGTGCGGTCGACGCTGCCCTCGTCGTGGGCGAGCGAGGGGAACCAGGCCTCGAACTGGGACGGCGGTGGGTAGACGCCGCGGTCGAGCAACGCCCGGCAGAAGCGGGCGTGGGCCTCGGTGTCGCAGGCGCGGGCGCCGTCGAAGTCCCGGACCGGCGCGGCGTTGAAGAAGAGGGTGACCAGGCCGGGGGCGGCGGCCACCTGCAGGGGCCGCTCGGCGGCCAGCGACTCGAAGCCGGCGGCGAGGCGCTCGGTGAGGACGGCGAGGCGGTCGTAGGCGGCGGCGTCGAGGCTGCCCAGCGTCGCCAGCCCGGCCGCGACCGCGAGCGGGTTCCCCGAGAGGGTGCCGGCCTGGTAGACGTCGCCGGCCGGGGCGATCCGCTCCATCGCCTGGCGCGGGCCGGCGAAGGCGGCGGCGGGCAGGCCGCCGCCGAGGACCTTGCCCAGCACGGTCAGGTCGGGTTCGACCCCGTAGAGCTCCTGGGCGCCGCCGCGGGCGACCCGGAAGCCGGTGATCACCTCGTCGAAGACGAGCAGGGAGCCGGCAGCCCGAGTCGCCTCGCGGAGGAACTCGAGGAAGCCGTCGGCGGGCGGGACGACGCCCATGTTGGCGGCGATCGGCTCGGCCAGCAGGGCGGCGACCGGGTGCTCGGCGAGCGCCCGCTCGACGGCATCGCGGTCGTTCCAGGGCACCACCACGGTGCTCGCCGCCTGGGCGGCGGTGACGCCGGGGCTGCCGGGCACGCCGAGCGTCGCCAGCCCGGAGCCGGCCTCGGCGAGCAGGCCGTCGGAGTGGCCGTGGTAGGCGCCGGCGAACTTGACCACCACCTCGCGCCCGGTGATCGCGCGCGCCAGTCGCACCGCGCCCATCGCCGCCTCGGTGCCGGAGCTGGTCATCCGCACCATCTCCACCGAGGGGACGCGGGCGGCGACCTCCTCGGCGAGCTCGACCTCGGCGGCCGTCGCGGCGCCGTAGCTCGTGCCCCGCTTGGCGGCGTCGATCACCGCGGCGAGGACGAACGGATCGGCGTGGCCGAGGATCAGCGGCCCCCAGGAGCCGACCCAGTCGAGGTAGCGGTTGCCGGCGACGTCGATCAGCTCGCAGCCCTCGCCGCGCTCGACGAAGATCGGCTCGCGGCCGATCTGCCGCATCGCCCG
>Ga0190271_10000284_pt1 | contig 24973 bp, 21 predicted proteins | sample Popmic356T_FD_133747 | JGI IMG/M metagenome (GOLD analysis project Ga0190271, IMG submission 133747) | Populus adjacent soil microbial communities from riparian zone of Weber River, Utah, USA - 356 T | ecosystem: Environmental > Terrestrial > Soil > Riparian zone | place: USA: Utah | collected...
GCGGCCGTCATGTATTTTTCCTTCTCCGACCTCGATCCGTCCTCGTTCCTCGGCTTCATCACGGCAATGGGTATGGTGTTTGCGCCGTTGAAGCGCCTCATCAACATCAACGCTGTCGTGCAGCGCGGTATTGCCGCAGCAGCCAGTCTGTTCGAGATCCTCGATCAGCCCGGCGAACCCGATACGGGAACGAAGACGATCGCGCGGGCGCGCGGCGACGTCGCGTATCGAAATGTGTCGTTCCGCTACGACCCCGGCAAGGACCGTGCGCTGAATGACTTGAGCCTCGACGTGCCTGCGGGATCGACCGTTGCGCTCGTCGGGCAGTCGGGCAGCGGCAAGTCGACGTTGGTCAGCCTGCTGCCGCGGTTCTACGATCCTGACGAGGGCGCTGTGCTGCTCGACGGCGAAGACGTGCGCGGCTACACGCTGCGCGACCTACGGCGGCAGATCGCGCTCGTGAGCCAAGACATCATCCTGTTCGACGACACGATTGCCAATAACATCGCGTACGGAGCGCTGGCGCAGCATTCGCGCGCCGATATCGAGCGTGCCGCGGAAGCCGGCTACGTTTCGGAGTTCGCTGCAGCGCTGCCGCAAGGCCTCGATACGCGAGTCGGCGAGCGGGGCGCGATGCTCTCGGGCGGGCAACGGCAGCGGATCGCCATCGCCCGCGCGTTGCTCAAGGATGCGCCGGTGCTGATCCTCGACGAGGCTACCTCGGCTCTCGATACCGAATCGGAGCGCCGCGTCCAAGCGGCGCTCGCGCGGCTCATGCGCGGACGCACGACGCTCGTCATCGCGCATCGCCTCTCGACGGTCGAGCACGCGGACCGCATCGTCGTCATGCGCGAGGGCAACATCGTGGAGACGGGGACGCACTCCGAGCTCTTGGCGCGGGGCGGTTACTATGCCTCGCTCTACACGATGCAGTTCGCCGAGTGAGCTCATGCCGTCGCTAACCGAGATGTTGAATGGCGTTTGGTACGGCAAGAGCCCGGTGCGCTTCGCCTTGTGGCCGGTCTCGGCGGTCTACATCGCGCTTGCCCGGCTGCGGCGCACGGCCTATCGGCGCGGCTGGCGCCGGACCGTCGAGGCGCCCGTCCCCGTGATCGTCGTCGGCAACGTCAGCGTCGGCGGCACCGGCAAGACGCCGTTCGTCATTTGGCTCGCCGAGCAACTGAAGCAGCGCGGCCGAAAGGTCGGCATCGTGACGCGCGGCTATCGAGGCAAGGGTACCGAGTGGCCGCGCGCGGTCGCCCCCGACAGCGATCCGCGCGAGGTCGGCGACGAGCCGGTCCTGCTCGCGCGGCGCACGGGCTGTCCCGTCGTGGCAGGGCCCGACCGCGTCGCGTGCGTCGAAGCGCTGCTCGAGCACGAGCGCGTCGATGTCGTGCTGTCCGACGACGGGCTGCAGCATTACCGGCTCGCACGCGCGTTCGAGATCGCCGTCGTCGACGGCGCGCGCGGCATGGGCAACGGGCTCTGTCTGCCGGCGGGGCCGCTGCGCGAGCCTCCGTCGCGCCTGCAAGAGGTCGACGCGATCGTCGTCAACGGCAGCGGCTGGGGTCATGCCGGCGTCTTTCGCGCGGAGGCCGTCGTGACGAAGGTCTACCACTTGAAGGATGGCTCGCTGCGCACGCTCGAATCCTTTCGCAAGGAACCCGTGCACGCGGTTGCCGGGATCGGCAATCCGCAGCGCTTCTTCGACCTCCTGCGCGACGCAAATCTCGACGTGGAAGCGCACCCGCTCGAGGATCACGCCGAGATCACGCTCGACGAGCTCACGTTCGACGAGCCCGGCCCCGTTCTGATCACCGAGAAGGACGCAGTAAAATGCGAGCATCTCAAGGCGAACGGGGTGTGGTGCGTCGTGGTGGATTTCCAGTTCGACGCCGACCGCACGGCGCGGCTCATGCGCTTGGTTTTGCGTGACATCGGAGCGCGTGCGTGACGACGGGCTTCATCGCGGTCATACCGTCGCGGTATGCGTCGACGCGCTTGCCCGGCAAGCCACTGAAGGACATCGGCGGCAAGCCGATGATCGAGTGGGTCTACCGGCAAACCGTCAAGAGCGGAGCGAGCCAAGTCATCGTGGCGACCGACGACGAGCGCATCGCGGCCGCTTGCCGCGAATTCGGCGCGCCCGTCGAGATGACGTCGATGGAGCATGCGAGCGGCACGGACCGCATCGCCGAGCTCGCGCGGCGCTTCGCGTGGGACGACGAGCAGATCGTCGTCAACGTCCAGGGCGACGAGCCGCTGATCTCGCCCGTCTGCATCGCCCAGACGGCGCGCTTGCTCGGCTGGCATCCGCAAGCCGCGATCGCCACGCTCGTGACACCGCTCGAATCCGAGGCCGAGTTTCGCGACGCTAACTTCTGCAAAGTCGTGACGGACAAGGACGGCTGGGCGCTGTACTTCAGTCGCGCGCCGATTCCGTGGCCGCGCGACGGCGGGATGCCGGCGGTCATGCGGCACATCGGGCTCTATGCCTATCGCGCTGGCGGATTGAAAGCCATCAGCGCGGCGCCGCCGTGCGAGCTCGAACGAGTCGAGCAGCTCGAGCAGCTGCGCGCGCTGTGGTTGGGGCTTAGGATCATCGTGGAGAAGGCCGCCGAGCCGCCGGCACCGGCCGTCGACACTGAGGAGGACCTCGCGAAGGTCCGGCGCTATCTCGAGCGTGCGCCGCGCTCCACGTAATGATTCGAGACATGAAAGAGCTGCTCGAAAACCTGAAACGCACGATGGCGCGTGCCGTTGGAATCAAGGAGCCGCAACCTCTCGCGGAGCGGCGCATCTTGTTCGTCTGCATGGGCAACATCTGCCGGTCGCCGACGGCCGAGGGCGTGCTCCGCAAGGTGCTGGCCGACCGGGCGCCCGAGCTCGACGTCGAGCTCGACTCCGCCGGCACGCACGGTTTTCATGACGGTGCGCCTCCGGATCCGCGCGCGTGCCGCGCAGCCGAGCGCCGCGGCGTCGATCTCAAGCCACTTCGCGCACGGCGCGTGACGGAGCGGGATTTCGAGCACTTCGAGCTCGTGCTCGCGATGGACGAGCAGAATCGGGAGTTCCTGCTCGAAGCGTGCCCGCCCGAATATCGGCACCGGGTCAGGCTGTTGCTGGAGTTCGCGCCGCATCTCGAGCGGCGCGAGGTGCCCGACCCTTATTACGGCGGCAGCACGGGCTTCGAGCACGTGCTCGATCTCGTCGAGGAGGCCGCCGCCGGCCTCCTCGAGCATTTGCGTACGACGCCGCCGGTGCTGCCCCGCGCCGCGGAATCGACGCGCGACGCCGGCTAGCCGACCTGGTGCTCGTCCGAGCTTGCCGGACCCGGCTCCGAGCCGCCCGCCGGCTCGCGTGCCGGTGAAGCGGGCTCGCGTGCCGGAGCGGCCGCGTCGGCAACCGCTACGTACGGCGCTCTATCGCGGGCATCCTCGGCACCACCACGGGCATCCATGCCCGCGTCATCGCGATAGCTCGGTTCCGGCGGCGGCGACCACGGCTCGCTGCGGCTCGCGAAACTCGTCTCGACGGGCGGCGGCGGAGGCTGGTGAGTGTCGTAGTCGCGTTGCTGCGCAGGTTCGGCAATTGCTCCCTGCATTGCTCTACCGCGGGCATCCATGCCCGCGTCGCTCGGCGCGTCGAACGCTCGTGCCTCTTGCGGCGGCGCGTCGTAGCTGACGTTCGACGGTGCAGGCTGCGCCTGCGCCTCTGACGCCGCGTTCGCATCGGCTGCCGGCGGTAGGTTGCCGTTCTGTTGCGCATGGCGCTGCTGGCCGTGCTCGTGGCGCTGGCCGCCACCGCCACCGCCACCGCGACGGTGGCGCGAGCGCCGGCCGCCTCGGCCCGGTTGGCTCTGTCCCGGCTGACCTTGTGGGCCTTGGCCCTGTTGCCCCTGACCCGGTTGAGGCCCCTGGCCTTGCTGAGGCCCCTGACCCTGCTGAGGTCCCTGACCCTGCTGAGCTCCTTGGCCCTGTTGCGGCGGTTGGCCCTGATTCGGCTCGGGGCGCGGTCGTGCCGCGCCGGCGTCCGCCGGGCGCTGCTCGCGATTGCGCTCGCGATCCCGATCGCCACGATCCCGATCACCGCGATCCCGATCACCGCGATCTCGATCGCCACGATCGCGATCGCGTGGATGGTCGCCGCGCCCGCGTGCCGCATTGCGGTCCCGGTCGCGTGGATGGTCACTGCGTCCGCCGCGTCCGCCGCCCTGGCCACGATCGCGGCCACGGTCTCGATCTCGATCGCGGTCTCGATCGCGATGATCGCGTGGTCCCGAGCGCTGTCGGTCACCGTCGCCGCTGTCGGCCGGCTTCGGTGCCGCGGGCGCGGGCGCTTCGCCGCTGCCGAATAGGAATAGCCAAAGCCGCGTGAAGATGCCGGGCCGTGCGACGACGGTTGCCGGCGCCGCGGCCGGCGGCGGAGGAGGTGGAGGCGCGGCCGGCGTCGGCACCGGAGTGCTCGGCAGCACGTTCGAAACCGCGGCTTCCTCGGTCTTCGGCTGTTTCTTGATCTCCTCGTAGGCGACGGAGATGTCGGGCTTGACGTCGATGAGCTTGTAGCTCGTGCCCGCGTTCTCGGCGAGGCCGACCTCGTCGTCGCGGACGCGCCGCAACGTGTAGTTCGGCGTCTCGAGGTCCGGGTTGCCGAGCAGTACGACGGTCACGCCGTTCGCCTCTTGCAGCGTCTGCACCCAGTCCCGCTTCTCGTTGAGGATGTAGTTCGCCACGTCCATCGGCAGCTGCGCGATGACCTTGGCAGTGCGCTCCTTGCGCGCTTCCTCGCCGACGAGCCGCAGAACGGCGAGCGCCAGCGACTCGACGCTGCGGATGTTGCCGGCGCCGCTACAGCGCGGGCAGATCGATTGCGTCGACTCCTCGAGCGACGGGCGTAGCCGCTGCCGTGACATCTCGAGCAGGCCGAAGCGTGAGATCTTGCCGATCTGAATGCGCGCGCGGTCGTGGCGTACGGCCGCGCGGAGTCGATCCTCGACCTCGCGTTGGTTGCGCTGCGGGCCCATGTCGATGAAGTCCACGACGACGAGGCCGCCCAAGTCGCGGATCCGAAGCTGCCGCCCGACCTCGTCGGCGGCTTCGAGGTTCGTGTTGAGCGCCGTCGCCTCGATGTCCTCGCCCTTCGTCGAGCGCGCCGAGTTGATGTCGATGGCGGTCAAGGCTTCCGTGCGGTCGATGACGATGCTGCCGCCGGACGGGAGCTGCACTTTGTGGCCGTACGCCGACTCGATCTGGCTCTCGATTTGGTACCGCGTGAACAGCGGAACCGTGTTGTCCTCGTAGAGCTTGAGCTTATTGAGGTTGTGCGGCAGCACGCGCTCCATGAACTCGACGGCTTCCTGGTAGATCGCAGGGCTGTCGATCAGGATTTCGCCGATGTCGTTCGAGAAGTAGTCGCGCAGCGCGCGCACGATGGCGTTGCCTTCCTGATAGATCAGGAACGGCGCCGGCCTCGTGACGACGACCTGCTTGATGGCTTCCCAGACGCGCAGCAGGTAGTCCAAGTCCCACTTGAGCTCTTCGGTCGTGCGGCCGATCCCGGCCGTGCGCACGATGCAGCCCATGCCGTCAGGAATCTGCAGGTCCTCTAGGGATTGGCGTACCGAGTCGCGCTCCTCGCCCTGGATGCGGCGTGACACTCCGCCCGCGCCGGGGTTGTTCGGCATCAGGACGATGAACCGGCCCGCCAAGCTGATGAAGGTCGTCAGCGCCGCACCTTTGGTGCCGCGCTCTTCCTTATCGACTTGAACGACGATTTCCTGGCCTTCGCGCAGGACTTCGCGGATTCGGACGTCGCCCGACTCGGGCTGCTTGACGAAGTACTCGCTCGAGATTTCCTTTAGGGGCAGGAAACCGTGGCGCTGGACGCCGAAATCTACGAAGCAGGCCTCGAGGCTCGGCTCTACCCGAGTGATGCGGCCCTTATAGATGTTCGACTTGCGCTGTTCTCTGGACGGTACCTCGATGTCTAGGTCATAGAGCTTTTGGCCATCCACCATGGCCACACGCAACTCTTCCCGTTGAGTTGCATTCACCAACATTCGTTTCATAAATCCTCAGTGCGGTAGCGGGGTGCACGGAGGTTCGGTTCGAAACCGCGGTCTGCGAAGGAGTGCGGCCCGGACGATGCCCGGCCTGGCAAATAAGTAGCGGCGTTGCTCGATCCGTCACTCGGTCTTCGGAGTTGGATTTGCTACGGAGAGCCATCGCCTTACGCAGATGCGGGACCCGAAATCTCTGGTCCGCTTATTAGTAGTGATGTTCCTGAAACTGGCAGCTCGCCTGTGATGAGCTACCGCCAGAATAAGGTTCGGGAGCGTCCGGGGATTCACCCGAGTGGTCCGTTTCCCGTGCCGGTACTATAACATACGGTCCTTAAGGCTCAATTCGTACGCCGTTGAATCCACCGCAAAAACACCCCTCCGAGCAAGTCGGTGCCCCCGGCGTGCGCCATCGAGACATCGATGCCGAGAGGGCGGGGCAGCGGCTCGACAACTATTTGCTCGGCGAGCTGAAAGGCGTTCCGCGCAGCCACGTTTATCGGCTGATTCGCTCGGGGCAAGTGCGCGTGAACTCCGGCCGAACGAGCCCGAGCTACCGTTTGCAGGCCGGTGATCGGGTCCGCGTTCCGCCGGTCGGCGTGCGGCCGCCTGCCGAGCCCGCTGCGACGGCGGATCGCCTCACTTGGCTCGCCGAGCGCATCATCTACGAGGACACGAAGCTCCTCGTCCTCGACAAGCCGGCCGGCCTGGCCGTCCACGGCGGCAGCAGCGTGAGCCTAGGTTGCATTGAGGCGCTGCGGTTGCTGCGTCCGCAGAGCAAGGATCTCGAGCTGGCGCATCGCCTCGACCGCGGGACGTCGGGATGCCTGCTGCTCGCGAAGCGGCGCAGCGCGCTGCGCGTGCTGCACGCGCTGCTGCGGGAGGGCGAGGTCGACAAGCGCTACCTCGCCCTCGTGCAAGGCCGATGGCCTGACGGCAAGAGCGAGATCGACGCTCCGCTCGTGACCCGACGCGTCGGCGGTGAGGCTCGCGTAAAGGTCGACGAGGCCGGCAAGGAGGCGCGCAGCACGTTCCGCGTCGTCGATCGGTTCGGCAAGACCGCGTCCCTGCTCGAGGTCTCGATCGACACGGGCCGGACACACCAGATTCGCGTCCACGCCGCACACGCCGGTCACCCCGTAGCGGGCGACGAGCGCTACGGCGACAAGGACTTCAACGATTATCTGAAGGCGTTTGGTCTTACGCGTATGTTCTTGCACGCGCATGCGCTGTCGTTCGACTGGCCCGATACAGGCGAGCCGTTTGCCACGAGCGCGCCGCTGCCCGCCGAGCTGAAGGCCGTGCTGACGGCACTCGAAGCTAAGCGGAAGCCGGGGACGGATTTATAAATCCGTCCCCAATGGATCGGCGCCCAGCTTCCTGAGCGCGTCGGCGACGAAGATCAGCGGTAGGCCGATCAGCGCGGTTGGGTCTTGCGACGAGATTCTGTCGAACAACGCGACGCCGAGCCCCTCGGACTTGAAGCTGCCTGCACAATCGAGCGGACTCTCGAGCCGGATGTATTGCTCGAGGGCTGCGGCGTCGAGGGTTCGGAACGTGACTTCCGTTCGGTCGACGTGCTGCAGCGTTTCGCCGGAGTCGGTGGCGACGACCGCCACGGCCGTATGGAACAGCACGGTCCTGCCTTGGGCTGCGCGCAGTTGGCTCACGGCGACGTCGGCGGTGCGCGGCTTGCGCAGCAGGCGGCCGTCGAGCGAGGCGACCTGATCCGAGCCGATCACGATCGCTCCCGGGAGCGCGATGCTGCGTGCTTTCGCGAGGGCGAGACGCGCGGCCATCGTTTCGGGCGCTTCGCCCGCGATGGCGTCTTCGCGCACGGCGGGGGAGCGCGTCGTGAACGGCACCCGCAGCCGCGAGAGCAGCTCGTGCCGGTAACGGGAAGTCGAGGCCAGGATAATTTGGGGCATCGGCGAAACTTGGGCTGACTCCGCGTAACTCACGGTTTTGACGTCAGAAACCTGCTCACATATGATGCGCGGCCTATGTCCGGCTCGCTGCACGCCTGGTACAGTCTGCGCGACCTAGAATCGTTGGCCGATCGAGGGGTTACGCTCAGCGGTGAGCTCGACGTCGGTAAGCTGACGCGTCTCAAGAGCCTGCTCCACTCGGATTTCGGCAGTGTAAGAGCAACACTGCGTTTTCGACAGCGGGACGATGGTTGGCTGGCATCGCAGCTCGACTACCAGGCCGCGGTCGAGCTCGTGTGCCAACGCTGTCTCGAGCCGTTTCGGCACGAGTGGGCGCAGAGCGTGAACGTAGTGGTCGCCGACAGCGACTCACTGCCGGCGACGGTGCCGGAAGGGTTCGAGCCGTTCGAGGTTGCGGGAGGCCGGTTTCAGCCGGTCGAGCTCGTCGAGGACGAGCTAATTATCGCGATTCCGGTCGTGCCGAAGCACGCGCGAGTCGAGGACTGTGGTAGCTTGGCGCGGCAGCTTGCCGGGCAGGGTGAGTGACCGTAGGTCGGCCGCTCAGGTTTTGTTCGAGGAGATCTCATCATGGCAGTTCAGAAGAGCCGCAAGACGCCTTCCCGGCGTGACATGCGTCGTTCGCACGATGCATTGACCGGCCCGACGTTGTCGGTGGATGCCACCACCGGCGTGACGCATCGCCGTCATCACGTAACCGTCGACGGTTTTTACCGCGGCAAGAAGGTTTTTGAAGTCCCCCAGGAAGCCGAGCAAGAGTAGTCGCTTGGTTCCGCGTTGCTGGCTGTCGCCCAGTTGCGCACTTCGCTCGAATCCCAATCCGGCGTGAGTCGCAAGGTCATAATTGCGTTGGACGCCATGGGCGGCGACCTTGGGCCAGAGGCCGTGGTCCCCGCTGCCCTTGCGACGCTCGAGCGCGACGATTCCGTGGGCCTGACTCTCGTCGGCTTGCCCGACGTCCTCGAGCAGGCCAAGCGGAAGGCGGGCGATCGGTACGGATCGCGGCTCGGCTTCAAGGCGGCCACCGAAGTCGTGTCGATGGACGAGTCACCGGCGGACGCACTGCGCCGCAAGAAAGATTCGTCTCTGCGCGTGGCCATCGAGCTCGTGAAGGAAGGGCACGCCGACGCGTGCGTCAGCTCCGGTAACACCGGCGCGCTCATGGCGACGGCCCGCTATGTGCTGAAGACGTTGCCCGGTATCGATCGGCCGGCGATCATCTCCGCCGTGCCCGGTATCGAGCGGCCGACCTACATGCTCGATCTCGGCGCCAACGTCGATTGCACACCCGAGCACCTCATGCAGTTCGCGCTGATGGGATCCGTCGTAGCCGAAGACATGCTCGAGATCGCCCGGCCGCGTGTCGGGTTGCTGAACATCGGGCTCGAGGACATGAAAGGCAACGAAACCGTGCGTGAGGCCGGCGAATTGCTCGCCGGCAGTGAACTGAACTATGTCGGCTTCGTCGAGGGCGACGGCATCTTCCACGCCGACGTCGACGTCGTCGTCAGCGACGGGTTCGTCGGCAACGTGGCGCTGAAGACGATGGAGGGTGTCGCGCGGCTCATCAGCTCCTTCTTGAAGGAGGAGTTTCACCGCAGCGTGTTGCGCGGGTTGCAGGGCCTCGTCGCACAGTCGGCCCTCGACGCGCTGCGCGGCAGGCTGGACCCACGCCGCTACAACGGTGCGAGCCTCGTCGGGCTGAACGGTGTCGTGCTGAAGAGCCACGGCTCCGCAGACCAGTTCGCGTTCGAGAACGCCGTCAACGCGGCGATTGTCGAAGCGCGCAAAGGTGTACCACTCCAAATCGGCAAGCTCGTCGAGAATCGGCCTCATTAATGATGTACTCGCGCATCGTCGGCACCGGCAAATACCTACCGGAGCGAATCCTCACCAACGCCGATCTCGAGAAGATGGTCGAGACCACGGACGAGTGGATCAAGAGCCGCACCGGCATCGAGTATCGGCACATTGCGGCCGACGACCAGGCGACGAGCGATCTCGCGTACAGAGCCGCCCTGGCTGCGCTCGAGACCTCGGGCCTCGGCCCGAGCGATATCGATCTCGTTCTCGTCGGCACCACGACGCCGGATTTGATCTTCCCGAACGTCGCCTGCCTCGTGCAGGAAAAGCTCGGCATCAAGAGTTGCCCTGCGTTCAGTGTCGAAGCCGCCTGCTCGGGTTTCCTGTATGCCCTCGTCGTCGCGGACCAATTCATTCGGTTGGGGCAGGCGCGGCGGGCGCTCGTCATCGGCGCCGAAACGATGTCGCGCATCATCGACTGGACGGACCGCGAGACTTGCGTGCTGTTCGGCGACGGCGCCGGCGCCGTGATCCTCGAGGCCGCGGAGACCCCGGGAATCATCTATTCGACGTTGGGCGCCGATGGGCGCTACCGCGACCTGCTCTACGCCTCGAGCGGCGTTTCTTTGAGACAGCGCGAGGGTGCGGCGTTGCGTATGAAAGGCAACGAGGTCTTCAAGGTGGCCGTCAAGACGCTCGAGAACCTCGTGGACGACGTCGTCGAAAAGAACCATCTCGAGAAGGGCCAGATCGACTGGCTCATCCCGCACCAAGCGAACATCCGCATCATCAGCGCGACGGCGAAGCGGCTCGAAATGCCGATGGAAAGAGTCATTTTGACCGTCCGCGAGCACGGCAATACCTCGGCCGCATCGGTCCCCATGGCGCTCGATACTGCCATCCGAGACGGGCGTATCGAGCGCGGCGATCTCCTGCTCCTCGAGGCCTTCGGCGGGGGGTTCACGTGGGGCGCAAGCCTCATACGCTATTGACCGCGACGCGGACTGCCGACTGGCGCTCATATTCATAGGCGCGGCGATCCGTATAATGCGCGCATGTTCCGCCTAGCCTGGTTGGCCTTGCCCTGCGCCTTCTGCGTCGCGACGGCGCAGGCGGCGGAGTTTTGGATCGGCGAAGGCGCCGAGGTTTTCGGCGCCGTTCAGGTCGTCGAGGCGCGCCACGAGGACACTTTCGTATCGCTGGCACGCACTTATAACGTCGGTTACGAAGAGCTGCGGCAAGCCAATCCCAGCGTCGACGCGTGGCTGCCCGGCGAAGGCACGAAGGTCACGATCCCGTCGCTCTACGTGCTGCCGCGCGCGCCGCAGCAGGGCATCGTCGTCAATGTCGCCGAGCTGCGGATGTACTACTTCCCCGCGCAGTCAGGTCCGTTGCCCGAAGGGGTTGCGCCTGGGTCGCGGCGAGTGATCACGCATCCGATCAGTATCGGTCGCATGGATTGGTCGACGCCGCTCGGCGCCACGACGATCACGGGTAAGGTTGCGAATCCGAGCTGGTATCCGCCGGAGTCGATTCGCAAGGAGCACGCGGAGCGCAACGACATCTTGCCGCGCGTCGTGCCGCCCGGGCCCGACAACCCCCTCGGCAAGCATGCAATGCGGCTCGGTCTGCCTGGCTATTTGATTCACGGAACGAACAAGCCGTCCGGCGTCGGCATGCGAGTCACGCACGGTTGCATGCGCATGTTCCCCGAGGACGTCGAAGCGCTGTACAAGACGGTGCCCGTAGGCACCACGGTCAATATCGTCAATCAACCCGTGAAGATCGGCTGGACGGCTGACGGCACGCTGTACTTGGAATCGCACCCCGCGCTCATGGAGAGCAGCGTCGACGGCGAGAGCGTCGCCGGCGTCGAGGTCGTCGAGCCGATTCAAGAGTCACCGTTGACGGGCCTCATGCGCGCCTACATAGCGGCGACGGAAGAGCGGCGCGTGGAGCTCGATTGGAACGCAGCGGAGCGCGTCGCGCAGCTCGGCAACGGCGTCCCCGAGGCCATATCGATCGCGGGCAGCGTAACGCCGCTTGCGACGGAGATCGCCGCGGTGTCGCCGGATTCCCCCCGCTAGAAACGAACGCAAAAAAAACCGCCAGCGAGTGGCGGTTCTTAAGAATGCGGCTCTTGGCGAGCCGCATCATATTTCTCGCTAGGCTTTACTTCGCCTGCGACTGCTCGAACATGCGATCCACTCTCTGGTTCGTCGCGTCGCAGCAGGCCTGAGCCGCCTGCGCCGCTTGCAGAGCCTGGTTCGCGGTGCTCTGAGCACCCGAGGCAGCCTGTTGTGCTTGCGTAGCCGTGCGTTGAGCAGCATTCGCTGCGTTCTGCGCAGCTTCAGCCGTAGCACGGACTGCATCGAGCTGTTCCGTGGTGACACTTGCGCAGCCGGTCACGATCGCAAAGCTGCCGACGAGCGCCGCTGCACGCATAGCAGCCTGGATTTTTGTGGCCATTGATTGAATACCCCTGACTAAAGTGAGTGGAAAACTAACCACAAGCATTATTTCCTAAAGCGCAAGCGACTGCAATTTCAAAGTAATACGTCTTCGGTCTTACGTCGTCGTTTGCAGACATTCGAATGCACATTTGAAGTGCAGCACCATGGACTCTAAATTTTGTGTCGATGACGCTCGCTTGACTCATCGAGTGGTGGAGCTGTATATAGTACCAGACTGATTTTTTATACAGGGTTTAGCCATGCGTGATCTCACCCCGAGGCAAAGGCAGATTCTGCTTTTAGTTCAAAAGGTTATGCACGAATCGGGCATGCCGCCTACGCGTGCCGAAATTGCCAAGACTCTGAAGTTTCGCTCGGTCAACGCCGCGGAGGAGCATCTGCGTGCGCTCGAGCGAAAAGGCGTCATCGAGCTATTGCCGGGCATGTCGCGCGGTATTCGACTCAAAGATTCGATGCGCGAGCAAATTGGTTTGCCGCTCGTCGGGCGCGTTGCCGCAGGTCAACCGATCCTCGCAGAGGAGAACATCGAGGCTCGATATCAAATCGATCCCGATCTCTTCAAGAAACCGCCGCATTTTTTGCTTCGTGTTCATGGCATGAGCATGCGCGATGCCGGCATTTTGGACGGCGACTTGGTCGCGGTGCATCGCACACCCGAAGTCAGAGCTCGACAAATCATCGTCGCGCGGCTGGACAACGAAGTCACCGTCAAGCGCTATCGGCAAGAAGGGCACCGCGTTTGGTTGATGCCGGAGAATCCGGATTTTGCGCCGATTCAAGTGGATCTCCGCGAGCAAGAGTTGGCCATCGAGGGTGTAGTCGTCGGTGTCGTGCGCGACTCGATGAAGTGATGTCTAGTCGGCAAGCTCGTGGAATGGAACGATTGGCATGCGCGTGTTTGGCGAGGCAACGCCGCCGCCGTCGCTCGTGCCGTCATTCCGACGGGGTTTCACGAGCTTGATCGTGCACTTCCCGGCGGCGGCTGGCCGCTAGGAGCCATTACCGAGATTTTCGTCGACGGTTACGGGATCGGCGAGCTCGAGCTGTTGATGCCGGCATTGGCGGCATTGACGAAAGAAGATCCGGCCAAGCCCAAGAAGTGGGTCGCTTGGATAGATCCGCCGTTCGTCCCTTATGCCCCTGCTTTGCAGCAGCACGGCGTCAACATCGATCGCTTGCTGATGATTCATCCCCCGTCGGGCTTGAAGAGCCGGCTATGGGCAATCGAGCAAACCGTGCGCTCGGGGTCGAGCGCGGGCGTGTTCGCGTGGGTCGCCGCAGCCGACGATGTCGCTTTGCGGCGCTTGCAGCTTGCCGCCGAAGACCAAGGATGCTGGCTATTGCTGTTTCGGCCGGCGAATGCGCGACTTTCGCGCTCGCCGGCTGCGTTGCGAATCGTTCTTTCGCAAGTGCAGTCGCACGCGCACGCGGTGACGCGCGTGGAGATCGTCAAATGCCGAGGCGGGTGGCCGGGCGTCGTCGATGTAGCCGGCTTCGCGCTCGATGCCGCGGCTTCCGGGCAGGCTTCGCGCCAGTGAGCGGTCATGGCGCGCGTTCTCCAATCTCTCGACTTGTTCGCTTCGAACCCCGTCGAGGCTCCGCGCAGCAAGAGTCAGCCGGTCCCAAGCAAGTCTCAGCTTTGGATCGCCGTGTGCTTACCGAGCCTCGCGTTCGAATGTCTCTCCGCCGCCGATTCGGCTTTGCCTGCCGTGGTCGTCGAAGCCGAGCGCGGGCAACTGCACGTGGTCGCCGCGAGCCGTGCGGCAGCCGAGGCCGGCATCGCTTCGGGAACGAAGCTCCACACGGCCATGGCGCTGGCTGCTTCTTTGCAGGTATTCGAGAGGTCGCCGCCCCTCGAGCGGCAAAGCCTAGAATCTTTGGCAGAGTGGGCGCAGATGCTGACTTCGATGGTCAGCGTCGAGGCGCCTGAGAGCTTGCTGCTCGAGGTTGCCGGCAGTCTCAAGCTGTTCGGCTCTCTCGATGCCATCAAGACAACGCTTCGCGCAGAGCTCGCGCGGCGTTATCGCCATTTCCGCTTTTGTGCTGCGCCGACAGCCACTGCCGCTTTGTGGTTGGCGCGAGCGGCGAGCGCCGACGTTCTGCAATGGCGGCTCCTGGCCGGCAGCTTGGCGGCGCTGCCGCTCGCGGTGACGCGCTGGCCGCCCGAGGTGCGGGCGCTACTACACGACCTCGGGTTGCGCACCGTCGGCGATTGTGCGCGATTACCGAGGGACGGTTTCGCCCGTCGAGTCGGGCGTTCCTATTTGCTCGAGCTCGATCGAGCATTCGGCCGCTGCGTGGATTTGCGCGCCGGGTTCAAAGCTCCGCAGGCCTGGAGCTCGATGGCCGAGCTCGGCGAGGAAAGCGTCGACAGCACAATCTTCCTCGAGGCAGTCGAGCAGCTTCTCTGCGAGCTTTGCGCCGAGCTTCAGAGGCGACAAGTGCAGATCGGCGGCTTCGAGCTCGCCTTCGAGCACCTGCATCGAGTGCCTACCGTCGAAAGCTTCGATTTGCGCGAGCCGACTTTCGATCGGGATCGATTGCTGCATCTCGTCGAGGATCGGTTGGAGCGCCGCGCGCTGCCGGTTCCGGCCGTGGCTTTGCGGATGACGAGTGGGGTGTTCCAGCCTCTCGAGCACAGGGCAGCCGATTTGTTCGAGGCCAAACCGCACGACGAGCGCGCGCAAGCGCTGCTCGAGCGCCTGCAAGGGCGGTTCGGCTCAGCGGCGGTGTATGGCTTGCGCGCCGTTCCCGAACACCGCCCCGAAAAAGCCTGGGCGAAAGGGCTGGAAAGCGAAGGGCGGCGAGCTCTCGTTGCCGTGGAAGCGCGGCCGTTATGGTTGCTTCAGAAGCCCGTGGCCATCGAAGCCCGCCAAGACTCACTGAAGCTCGTCTCGGGGCCGGAGCGAATCGAGAGCGGTTGGTGGGACGAGCAGGGCGTGGCGCGCGATTACTACACGGCCAAGAACGGCAATGGCCAAAAGCTGTGGGTGTTCCGCGATCACCGAACTCGTTCTTGGTTCTTGCACGGGTTATTCGGCTGAAAGCGACATGCCCTCCCGAAACGGCGGCATTTCGGCAACTGCTCCCTGCGTTGCTCTACCGCGGGCATCCATGCCCGCGTACGCCGAGCTTCACTGCCTCAGCAACTTTTCGTTCCTGCGCGGGGCTTCGCATCCAGGTGAGCTCGTAAGGACCGCCGCCGAGCTCGGCTACGCTGGCCTCGCGTTAACCGACGAATGCTCCGTGGCCGGCGTCGTGCGAGCGCACACGGCAGCGAAAGAGCTGCCGCTCACGCTCGTCGTCGGCACAGAGCTCGTCTGCGCTGATGGGCTCGCAGTCGTCGCGCTGGCCGACGATCGGCCCGCGTATGCGGCGTTGTGCGGTCTCATCAGTCGCGCGCGCCGCGCAGCGCCGAAGGGCGAATACCGCTTGAGCCGCGACGACATCGCCGATTGCCTGCGCGAGCATGGATTGTTGCTGTGGCTGCCGAGCTTCGGGAACCCCGCCGCCGCTGCGCAAACGGGGCGCTGGCTCAAGGAACGGTTCGAAGGCCGCCTCTGGATGGCCGTAGAGTACTTACGCTCAGGCAACGACCGCCGGCGGCTGGAAGAGGCTCGAACCATTGGGCGCGAGCTCGCAGTGCCGTTGGTCGCGGCCGGTAACGTCCACATGCACTGCCGCGAGCGCCGCATGCTCCAGGACACGCTGACTGCCATTCGGCGCAAGGTACCGCTCGACGAGCTCGGCTTCGAGCTGCATGCGAACGCCGAGCGCTGCTTGCGGCCCGTCGACGAGCTCGTTCGGCTCTATCCGCCCGAGTTGCTGCGCGAGTCTCTCGCGATACTCGAGCGCGTGAATTTCTCGCTGACGGAGCTCCGCTACGAGTATCCGAACGAGCTCGTTCCGGCCGGAGAAACGACGACGAGCTATCTGCGCACCCTGACGGAGCGCGGTTGCCGGTGGCGTTGGCCGGAAGGCGAGTCGCCCAAAGTTCGTGCGCTGATCGAGCACGAGCTCACGTTGATCGCCGAGCTGCGTTACGAAGCGTATTTCCTGACGGTCCACGACATCGTGAACCATGCCCGCAGCATCGGCATCCTGTGCCAGGGCCGCGGCTCGGCCGCCAATTCCGTCGTCTGCTTCTGCTTGGGCATCACGGAGGTGGACCCCGATCGCATGCAGACTTTGGTCGAGCGTTTCATCTCGAAGGAGCGTAACGAGCCGCCGGACATCGACGTCGATTTCGAGCACGAGCGGCGCGAGGAGGTCATTCAATACATCTATCGCAAATACTCACGCGAGCGCGCTGCGTTGGCGGCCACGGTCATCACCTATCGCGGGCGTAGCGCCATTCGCGATGTCGGCAAGGCGCTTGGGCTAGAGGAGCTCAAGGTCGGCGCACTCGCAAGCTCGCTGCAATGGTGGGAGAGCGGCGTCATCGACGTCGAGAGGATCAGCGAGGCCGGGCTCGATCCCAAGAGCCCGAAAGTATGGCGCTGGATCAAGCTCGCCGAGTCGCTGCTCGGCTTTCCGCGCCATCTGTCGCAGCACGTCGGCGGTTTCGTCATCGCCGAGCGGCCGATCCACGAGCTCGTGCCCATCGAGAATGCCGCGATGGCGGAGCGCACCGTCATCCAATGGGACAAGGACGATCTCGAGGAGCTCGGGCTCATGAAAGTCGACGTGCTCGGGCTCGGCATATTGAGCGCGCTCCGGCGCAGCTTCGAGCTCATCGAACGGTTCGACGGCCGCAAGCTAACGATGGCAAAGGTTCCCTCTGAGGATCCGGCCGTCTATCGGATGATCCAGAAGGCCGACACGATCGGCGTCTTTCAAATCGAGTCGCGCGCGCAGATGGCAATGCTGCCGCGACTCAAGCCGAAGGAGTACTACGACCTCGTGATCGAAGTCGCGCTCGTCCGGCCGGGCCCGATCCAGGGTGACATGGTGCATCCGTATCTGCGGCGTCGTAACGGTGAGGAAAAGGTCGAGTATCCGAGCCCGGAAGTCGAGAACGTTCTCAAGCGGACCCTCGGCGTGCCAATCTTCCAAGAGCAGGTCATGCAGCTTGCGATCGTCGCCGCGGATTTCACGCCGGGCGAAGCCGATCAGCTGCGGCGCGCGATGGCGGCGTGGAAACATCGCGGCGGGCTCGAGCCATTCGAGGCGAAGCTCAAGAGCCGCATGCGCGCGAAGGGATACAGCGACGAGTTCGCGAACCGCATTTTCCAGCAGATCCTCGGTTTCGGCGACTATGGTTTTCCGGAGTCTCACAGCGCAAGCTTCGCGCTGCTCGCTTATGTCTCGGCGTGGCTCAAGCATCACGAGCCGGCGGCATTCTGCTGCGCGCTGCTGAACAGCCAGCCGATGGGCTTCTACGCGCCGCAACAGCTCGTACGCTCGGCGCGCGATCACGGCGTCGAAGTGCGGTCCATCGACGTCAGCCATAGCGACTGGGACTCCACGCTCGAGCGTGGCGCCAATGGTGGCCCCGCCATGCGTCTCGGAATGCACCTCGTGAAAGGACTGGCGGCCGAGGCCGGAGCACGCCTATGCGCTGCTCGCGCCGCGGCCCCCTTCACGAGCGTGCAGGACTTGGCCGAAAGAGCGCAGCTGAACGCCAAAGACTTGGGGTGCCTGGCTTCGGCCGGGGCGCTCGCGGCGCTCGCGAGCAATCGTCATCGCGCGCGCTGGGAGGTTGCCGGTGTCACGCCGCCCACCGAGCTGCTCGAGCGCGTGCGCTTCGCCGAAGCCCTGCCGATTCTGCGCCGGCCGACGGAAGGCGAGGACATCGCGGCCGACTACGCCCACGTCGGCGTCAGTCTCGGCCGGCACCCGTTGGTTTTGCTGAGGAACAAGCTCGCTGACGCCGGCATCAGGACGGCCCGCGAGGTGGCCGATTTGGCGCCCGGCGCGCGCGTTCGCTCCGCGGGGCTCGTCATCACGAGGCAACGGCCGTCGAGCGCATCCGGTGTCACTTTTGTCACGCTCGAGGACGAAACGGGCTATCTGAACCTCGTGGTATGGGAACGGCTTGCACAGCGCGACCGACGCGCCTTGCTCGGCGCGAAGTTGCTGGGAGTCGTCGGCGTCGTGCAGAAAGAGAGCGGGGTGCTACACGTGATTGCGGAAGAGCTCGTCGATTACAGCGGGCTGTTGGGCAGGCTCGTCACGCATTCGCGCGATTTTCATTAGAGGAGGCTGGCAGCACGGAGCCTCCGCTGCGCGAGAACGGTGAGCGCGAGCACCAACAGCAACAGATCGAGCCCCGCGCCACCGCCACCTCCGCTCGCCGCAGCCGGTCGCGGCGTCGGCGCCGTGATCGTGATCTGTGCGGTTGCGGACTTGGTCTGATCTTCGATCGAGGTCACCGTCACCGTCACGGCCGCAGGCGATGGCACCGCGGCCGGCGCCGTGTACGAGCCGCCGGACGTGATCGTGCCAACCGTCGCGTTGCCGCCCGCGATACCGTCGACCTGCCAAGTGACGCCCTGGCTGCCGAGTGCGTTCGTCACCGTCGCCGTGAACAGCTGGGTGCCGTTGACGGCTTCGAGAGTCACGATGGTCGGCGATACGCCGATCGTGATCGGCGGCGGCGGGCTCAGGTCCACGGGGCACGCGTTGTCGCCGGCGTTCGACGGCGCCGAAGTTGCCGTGCTCGTCGAGGCGATTGCGATATCGGCCGAGTCCTGCTCGCCCACGTGGTCGGTAACGGTGAGCCGTACCGTGAATGAGCCCGTTACCGGCGCGTTCACCGACGTGGTCGGCGTATTGTTCGGGCCGGTCAAAATGCCCGTGCCGCCCACGACCTCCCAAAAGTAGGACGCGATCGTGCGGTTGCACGCGCCAGCGCTGCCCGCGCCCGAGAGGTTCACGGTCTGTCCCGGTACGACCGTCGCAGGCGCCGACAGAGCCGCGATGGGCCGCTGCGCCGCCGCAAGCGCGCCCGCCGCATTCGCCATGCCGGCGCCGCACGTGCTCGTCGTACAGTTGCACTCGCTCACTTGCACGTCGTTCGGCCCCGTGGGCACGTGACACATCGGAACTGTCGGATCCGCCGACTGCGGAAACGGCGTCTTCGCACCTTCCCGTAGTCGCCCCCTTAGTTGCGCGGCGTCCAGATTGCCGTTCGCGCCGGCCATCAGCGCCGCGATTCCGGAGACGATCGGCGCCGCGAAGCTCGTGCCGACGTTCAAGTTGGTTTGATTGGTGTACCCGTGCGCTGCCGGCGTCTGCGTACCGGTGTTGTAGGTGGTGTCGATCGAGAACAAGCAGGGACCGCCGGCCGTATTCACGCAGTTGCCGCCCGGTGCGCCGATTGCCACCTGCGGGCCCAAGCTCGCGAAGCCTACCTTCGTACCGGCGTGCCGCAGTCCGGTGACGGCCGCCGCACCCGCGCAGTTCGCAGGCGATCCGACAGGGCCGCCTTCGTTGCCGGCAGACGCGACGACGAGCACGCCGCGCGTCGCGAGCGCGCCAATCACGCTCGCGTATGCTGCGCCGCACGGCCCGAAAGAGCCGAGGCTCATGTTCACGATCTTCGCGGGGTAAGGGTTGTCCGGCGCCCCGTTGACGTGAATCCCGCCGGCCCACGCCATTGCCTCGATGATGTCGGAGTCGAGGCCACCGCATTTGCCGAGCGCACGAACCGGCAAGATCCACGGGCTCCAGGTGGCGCCCGCCACGCCTTCGGCGTTGTTCGTGAGCGCGCCGATGATTCCCGCCACGCGGGTGCCGTGCCACGAGCTGTTGGTGACGTCGCAACCGGCGAATTGACCTTGGTTCGATTCTTGCTGCGTGACCCAGTCGCCCGCGTCGGACGCGTCCGCGTCTCGCCCGTTGCCATCGTTGGCGGCCGCCGCGTTAGAGATGAAGTCGTAGCCGGGCAGCACGCGTCCGCCGAGATGCGCGCGCTTGAGGTCGGGGTGATCGAACAGCACGCCGGTGTCGAGCACCGCGACTACGACCCCTGCGTCGCCGGTGCCTGCATCCCATGCGGCCTCCGCGTGAATCGCGCTCGGTGCGTCGATGCGGTTCTGTAGATACCACTGGCCGCCGTACAGCGGATCGTTCGGCAGCGCGTGCGGATACCGCCGCACGTCCGGCTCCGCGAACTCGATGTCGGCGTCCGCGCGCACGCGCGCGAGCTGCTCCGCAAGCGACTCGCCCGGCAGGCGCTCCGCTTGCAACACGTGCAAGCCAGCCGGCAGCGTGCGCGACTCTCGAATCGCGAACCCGCGCGCCGTCAGCCTGCTCACGGGGTCTGCCGCGGCTTGCGGCTGCACACGCCCCCGAGCCGTGCTCGGGCGAAATTTCACGATGATTCCCGGCGAGTCGCCGAGCTCGGCCCCGGCCCTCGGCACGCGCAGCGCCGGGTTGTGCTCTTCCGAACGCACCGGTTGCGCAACGGCGCCCGCAGCGAAGGCGAAGGTTACAAGGGCTGCGGCGAGAGAAATGCTGCGCATGCTCAGTGTCCTTGCCGCCGCTACTGAATTTGTCTGAGTTGATCGACGTCCACGGAACGCACGCGCGGGTCGCGGCGCAGCCGCTCGAGGGCGGCCATGCACTCCGCTTCGGCCCCCGGCGCCGTCAGCGAAAACAAGTGCAGGTCCGACGTCATCGTGCGTACGAGCTCGAGCCGGGCGCCGCTCGCACGGCCGAGGTCCGCGACCAGCGCGGGCACCGGATCGAGCTGCAGCGCCACGATCGCCTGCACCGAACAACCGGCCGGATCGCGCGCGTCGCTGCGCGGTTGCGCGCATGCAGCCGTGGCGCAACCGAGCAAGACCAGCAGCAAGCGAGGCAAACCGACGGCAAGCGGGTGGCGACCGCGCGCTCTAGTCGTTCTCATGAACGTGACTCTCGTCGGCTGTCGCTGAACGCACGATGAACACGAGGGACCCCCAGCGACCAGTGTGCACACGGCGAGGATAGCCACAAGCTGTTCGCCCACGACAAGACGCGCCGCACAAAGGGGCAAGTTTCGCGCCTTACTCAGCGCGAAGTTGCTGGGAGTGGTCGGCGTCGTGCAGAAAGAGAGCGGGGTGCTACACGCAATGGCGGAAGAGCTCGTCGCTTACAGCGGGCTCTCGGGCAGGACTGAGGTAGGGCTCAGACGTCGTAGTCGTCGAAATCCTCGAGATCGCGTTTCGAGCGCTTTCTCTCCATGAGCTCCTCGAGCCGCCGTTTCGCGGCTTGCTCGCAACCGGGACGAGTGACGCCGTCGACCTCGAGCTCCTGAATGAGCTCTTCGACGTTGATCTCAACAGAAGGGTCGCCGACGTTGTCGGTTTCCGGCGCAGCTACAGCGCCTTCTTCCTCGGCGTCCTCTTCGTCGTCGGCTTCGACTTCTTCTTCTTCTTTTTTCTTTTCCGACTTTAACTTCATTCCTCCCCTCCGTGACCGAGTCGGTGAATCTCATTCTGCAGCAGTCGGCGCTTTTATAAACCCGCCTCAAAAGGATGGCAATACCCCCGAAAAGGCTTTTGTGTGACCGAGCGCACAACACGCGTGTGCGCTCAGCGCGCGAGCTGGTTGATCTGGAAGATCGGTAACAGAATCGCCATGACTATGGCTAAGACGACGAGGCCCATGATGACGATCAAGAGCGGCTCGAGGACGCTCAACATCGTGGCGAGCAAGCTATCCATCTCGCTTTCCTGATGATTTGCGGCCCGCTCGAGCATGCTGTCGAGCTCGCCGCTCGCCTCGCCGCTCGAGATGAGATGGACGGTCATCGGCGGAAAGAGCTTCGACTGGCTCAAGGAGCGGCCGATTGCACCACCTTCACGCACGCGCACGGCCGCTTCTTCGACGGCAGCGCGCATCGGGAGATTCGCGATGACCGAGGCGCTGATCCGCAGCGCCTCGAGCGCAGGCACGCCGCTCGCGGTCAGGATACTCAGCGTACGCGTGAACCTGGCGGTATTCAGGCCTCGCGCTACGCGGCCGAAGATCGGCGCACGCAGGACCCAAGCATGGAAGCGCCTGCGGATGTGCTCGTGCTTCAGGGCGCGGACGATGATGATGACGACCGCGACGACAAACGCGATGATCAGGTACCACCAGTTCTGGACGAAGTCCGAGAGCGCGATCAGGATCCGCGTCATGATCGGCAGCTGTTGCCCCGTCGTCTCGAACACGCCGACGACCTTCGGCACGACGGCGATCAGCATCACGATGATGATGACGAGCGCAATCGTCGTCAGCAGGATCGGATAGACCATCGCCTGCACGACTTTCTGGCGCAGACTGTGGCGCGACTCGGTGTAATCGGCAAGCCTGTCGAGCACGGAATCGAGCTGGCCAGCCTGCTCGCCGGCCATGACCGTCGCGCGGTAGACGGGCGGGAATGCTTGCGGAAAGTCGTCGAGGCCCGACGCCAGAGTGTGACCTTCGAGGACCTTGGCCCGGACGCCCAGGATGATGCTCTTGAGCCGCGGTTTCTCCGTGTGCTCGCTGACGGCGAGCAGGGCTTCCTCGAGCGGTAGGCCGGCTTTCACGAGCGTCGCGAGCTGGCGCGTCAGCAGGGCCAGATCGAGCCCGGAGATGCCCTTGAACAGCGTGAACTGCCGCCGCGTCTTGCTGCTCTGCCGCTCCTCGATCTCCGCGACCTCGACGGGCAACAGCTGGCGCTCGCGCAGGAGCTGCCGCACATGGCGCGGCGTGTCGCCTTCCAAGACCCCGCGGTGCTCCTTGCCGCCGGGGTCTACGGCGACGTATTGATAGGCCCCCATCAGTCGCTCCGCGTGACCCGAAGCACCTCTTCGAGCGTCGTGATGCCGGCCAGGATCTTCTGCACGCCGTCGTCGCGGATGCTCGGCGTCAGCGTGCGCGCGTAGCGCTCGAGCTCGTGCTCGCCGGCACCGTCATGGATCATCGTGCGCATCGTATGGTCGACTTTGACGAGCTCGTAGATGCCGGTGCGGCCGGTATAGCCCTGCTCGGCGGCCGGGGCCCGGTAGAGCGTCGGCGGGTTCGCGGGGTCGGCGCCGAGCAGGCGGCATTCGTACTCGCTGGCGACGTACGGCACGCGCGTCGCCGGATCGAGCACGCGGACCAAGCGTTGCGCGAGCACGCCGATCAAGCTCGATGACAGCAGGAACGGCTCGACGCCCATGTCGCGCAATCGCGTGACGGCGCCGACAGCCGTGTTCGTGTGCAACGTCGACATCACGAGGTGGCCCGTCAAGCTCGCCTGCACGGCGATCTCGGCCGTCTCGAGGTCGCGAATCTCGCCGACCATCACGACGTCGGGATCCTGGCGCAAGATCGCGCGCAGGCCGCGCGCGAACGTCATCTCGACCTTCGTATTGACCTGCGTCTGCCCGATGCCGTCGATGTGATACTCGATCGGATCCTCGACCGTCAGGATGTTGCGCGTGAGGTCATTGATGCGCTCGAGCGCCGCGTACAGTGTCGTAGTCTTGCCGGAACCGGTCGGGCCGGTGACGAGCAGGATGCCGTGTGGCCGATGGATGAGCTCGTCCATCGCGGTTTGGTCGGTGTCGGCCATGCCGAGGCTGGTTAGCGTGAGCCGGCCGGCTTGCTTGTCGAGCAACCGCAGCACGACGCGCTCGCCGTGCCCCGACGGGATCGTCGCGACGCGCACGTCGACGGCGCGGCCCGCGATCCGCAACGAAATGCGGCCGTCTTGCGGCAGGCGCTTCTCCGCGATATCGAGCTTCGACATGACCTTGACGCGCGACACGACGAGCGACGCGACGGCGCGTTTCGATTGCAGCACCTCGCGCAGGATGCCGTCGATGCGAAACCGCACCGTCATGCGGTTCTCGAACGGCTCGATGTGAATGTCGGACGCGTTGTCCTTCACGGCTTGCGTGAGGAGCGCGTTGATGAGGCGAATGATCGGAGCCTCGTCGTCGCTGTCGATCAAGTCCGATGGCTCGGGCAGTTGCTGCGCGACGGCGAGGAGGTCCGTGTCGTCGTTCAAGCCCTCGACCATCGTCATTGCGGCGCCGCTCTCGTAGGCGGTCTGCAGCTTGGCGTCGAACGTCTCGGCGTCGACCTCGGCGAAGCGGACCGGCATGCCCGCGAAGCGCCGCACCTCGGCAAGGCTCTGCGCCGCGGCGCCGGTTCTGAAGATGGCTTCCACCGTTCCGGCGCTCAAGCTCTGGATCAGCACGCCGTGGCGCTTGGCGAAGGCGAACGGTAAGTTCCGCTGAGTCGGGCCTCCGCTCGGTACCTCGACCCGCTCGTCGCTATTGGGGTTCGCTGCCATCGGGCTCGGCGACGGGCGGCTCGCTGCCATCGGGTGGCGCGGCGTTCGGAACGATGGTCTCGGCCTGCTCCTCGGGCAGCGGCGGCAACAGCGGCCGATCGAACTCGCGCAGGAGGCGCACGGGGTCGTCGGACGTCTGACGCTGAAGATCCTGGATGTAGCGGTACTTCGCGTTGGTCTGGAAGCGCGCGTCCTCCGGGTCGCGGAGGATCGTCGGGCGGATGAAGACCATCAGGTTCGTCTTTTGCCGATCGGTCGTCCGCGAACGGAACAGCCAGCCGAAGCCGGGAATCCTGCCCAGGCCGGGCACGCGCCGATCCGACTCGCGGAGCTGCTCGTCGATGAGGCCGCCGAGAATGAGCACGTCGCCGTCGTTGACGAACACGGACGTCATGATATTGCGCGTATTCGTGATGAGGTCCGAGGCGCCCTCGACGGCTGCGCCCAA
>Ga0190271_10000285_pt1 | contig 24915 bp, 20 predicted proteins | sample Popmic356T_FD_133747 | JGI IMG/M metagenome (GOLD analysis project Ga0190271, IMG submission 133747) | Populus adjacent soil microbial communities from riparian zone of Weber River, Utah, USA - 356 T | ecosystem: Environmental > Terrestrial > Soil > Riparian zone | place: USA: Utah | collected...
AAGGCGATGAGCGCTTATGCCAACAGCCGGAGGTAGACACAGCCATGACCGGACAGTTTGCCGATGACCACACCGTTCGTGCGGCGCTGACTCTGGCGAGCCGCGCGCCGTCATTGCACAATTCACAACCGTGGCTCTGGCGGGTGGGACCGCACAGTCTGCACCTCTATGCCGACCGGTCTCTGCATCTGAAGCACGCCGATCCCGATCAGCGCGAGTTCATCGTCAGCTGTGGGGCCGCGCTCAACCACTGCGTTCTCGCGCTGGCCGCCATGGGCTGGCAGGCAACCATCCATCGGTTGCCCAATCCCGATGAGCCTGATCACCTTGCCTCGATCACGCTGCATCGCCATCCTGCCACCGAAACCGATGTCATATTGGCGGCTGCGATCAGCAACCGGCGCACGGATCGACGTAACTTCAGCTCGCGACCGGTGGACCTCGGCGATGTCGCGTGGATGGGTGCCCGGGTGGCGAGGATGGGCGTGTCGCTGCGCCGTGTCGAGACGACCTCTGATTTCAAGGCAATTCTGACCCAGGCGGTGTGGCAGCACGCGTATGACACGGACTACGCGAGGGAGCTGACGACGTGGAGTGGTCGCTACGCTGCGACTGCCGGGGTGCCTGCGCGTAACACTCCCGAATCCGACCCCCACTCTGCGGTACCGGCGCGCTTCTTCGCGGGAAGTGCCCTGGATCAGTCACCGCATGCGCCGCCCGCATACGACAACGGAGTTCTGTTGGCGCTCGGCACCTCCGCTGACGATGAGCTGAGCAGACTGCGCGCCGGCGAGGCCACCAGTGTGGCCCTGCTGACCGCCACCACCAGGGGGCTGGCGACCTGCCTGGTGTCGGAAGTGTTGGAGGTCGCCGAGACTCGCAAGATGCTCCGGTCGGAGATCTTCGATGATCGGTACCACCCACAGATTCTTGTCCGCGTCGGATGGGCTCCCGTCGATGCCGAACCGCTGCCCGCCACCCCCCGCCGCCCGGTCGGCGACCGGGCGACGCGTCTGGACGGCTCGCCTCTTGACGGCGTTGACGGCGTTGACGGCGTCGCCGGCGAGTAGGCCCGCGACTCGCCTCAGCGTTTGATCGCCGTCACCAAGAGGTATTCGGCTGCATACGCCGGGTGGCCCGGCCCGGTCTGCTGGTTCCACTTCTCCAACAGTGCCAGGAAGTCGCGGTCCAACGCCGCTGTCTTCTCGGGGTCATCCGCGTTGAACCGGTACGTCGCGATGGTGGGGCCGTAGTTGCGCTTCCAGTACTCCCGGAATTCCAGCGGCGTCGCACAGTGGTCGATCAGAACCGTTTCGCGGCGCATCGTCAGGTCGGTTACCTTGTCGCCGAACAGCTCTCGCACATGATCCTCATCTCCCCACAACGGGGCCGGGCTTGCCCCGGGAGGTGGCGGGGGAGCGTAGGGCTTCATCGTCGCGAAGAGGTTGCCGATGAACCCGTCGGGCGTCCAGTTGATCATCCCGATGGTCCCGCCCGGACGGACCGCCCGCACGAGCTCGTCGGCGGTCACCTGGTGATGTGGCGCGAACATCGCCCCCACGCAGGACAACACGACGTCGAAGCTGTTGTCGCCGAAGGGTATTGCTTCCGCATCGGCCTCGACCCAGTCCAGCGTCACGCCGCGTTGCGTGGCGATGGTGCGGCCGGCCTCGAACAGCTCCGGCGTCAGGTCACTGGCGATCACGGTGGCCCCCGCAACAGCGGCGGGAATGGCCGCATTGCCCGATCCTGCCGCGACATCGAGAACTCGCTGCCCGCGCCGGACGCCGGACGCCTGGACCAGTCGCGGCCCGAGCTCGGGAATCAGTTCCGCAGCCACAGCGGGATAGTCACCCGAGGCCCAGAGCGCCCGGTGCTTGGCCTTGAGCTGACGATCGGCTTCCTGGTCGGGCTTCGACACCACTGTGGCGTTGGGGGTGCTCATCGACGGACTCCTCGAATCTCGGTGATCTGCGCGGGCGGGTTGCCCGGCTGTCTCAACGATCGGGCGCAGAGGAGGGCCACGGCATCGGGAACAGCTACCCATATTGGGTCGGCCTAGGTGATGATGCCGACCTCCCGCGCGCGACGCACGGCGTCCCGCCGCTTCGTCACGTCCAGTTTGGTGAGGATCGCCGACACGTGGTGGTCCACGGTTTTCACCGAGAGGAACAGCCGCTCAGCCAATTCGGCATTGGTCAGGCCGTCCTGGAGCAGCCGCAACACCTCGACCTGACGCGCCGTCAGGCCCGCCGGATTGGCCAGCGTCGTCGCCCGCCGGGGCCCGGGGACCGTCGGGGCGCCCGCAGCCCGGAGATCGAACCGCACCTTGGCGGCAACGGCGTCCGCGCCGAGGCGGTCGAGCACGTCAAGTGCTCGCCGCGCCAGCGCAGGATCGCCGGAGTCCACCAGCGCAAGCGCGGCGTCGTACGGCGTCGCCAGGTGGTGGAACGCCTCGGCAGCCGCCTCGAACCGGCCGTCCAGCAGAAGCCCGTAGGGCTCTGCGACATCTGTGACCGACACCGGTACATCGATGCGGCGCAACCACATCGCCAGATCGCCACGGGCCCACTCCAGTCCCGTCACCGGCGCACTCTCGAGGAACGACCGGCACTCGTCCAGGCGAGGGTCGACGATTCCGGTCAGCCAGCTCCGTTCCACGATGGCCGCCGCGGCAGGCAGCACCCGCACCAGCTCCCCGTACCGGTGTGCGAGCTGCCACGCGTCGTCGATGCCACCCCCATCGTGGCCGCTGCGACGCAGCGACACGAGCCCGCGGATCAGCAATGGCCAGGTCCGTGCGAACGGTGCGCTCGGACTGCCCAGCACCGCGTCGGCGTCGGTGAGCGCATCGTCCCAGTCGCCGACGAGCAGGTTCAGCCGACTGCGCGAACCCGTCTGCACCACACGGCAGATCGGCAGGTCATGCTCGACCATCATCGGGATGCTGACATCGAGCAGCTCGGCGGCGGCACCGAGGCGGCGCTGCTCGACGTCGAAGTAGGTGAGGTTGGTGTAGCCGGTCGAGTACGTCTCATCGATGTGCTCCGGACCTCCCGACAGCACCGAGAGCAGCCGGTCTCTGGCCGGCTGTTCACCGGCCACTATCTCGCAGACGCACTCGGTCAGGCGCACCCGCACCGACAGCGTCGGATCACCGACTTCGGAAGCGATCCGGCCGGCGTGGACGAGCAGCTGGGTCGCCGCGTCGATCTGGCTGGACTGAATCGCCAGAAATGCCTGCATCGCGAACGCATGTCCCAGCTGCAGTAGACGTGCGGAATCCTGTTGTGCGGCATCGTCGTCGAGCGTGGCGATGGCATCGGCGAGATGCTCGTCGGCGGCGGCGCGGTTGCCGTTGTACCACTGGTAGACGGCCAGCGCATGAAGGTCGGCGCTGACCGCCACGGGCGCGCCCAGCTCCTGGCGGATCCGCATGGCACCGCGGCAGGCCAGGATCGCGTCGTCGAGGCGGTCGACGAGGTAGTACTCGGTCGCCTCGAGTTCCATCAGTTCGGCTTCGGTCTCGCGGGCGAGCAGACCGCCCTGCTGGAGCGCGATCTCGAAGAACTCGCATGCCTGGGTGTGGGCACCGGCACGCGCGGCCGCGCGCGCCGCCTCAGCTGCCGCCGATGTGATCAGAGCCTTGTCGCCGGCTCCGAGAGCATGATGGGTGAGCACCGCCGGGTCGGAATGCGATGCCGCAATGTGCGCGTCGATGAACCGGCGGTGCAGGCCCGGCTCGGCGCCGGGCGGGATGACACTGGACACCGCGCGTCGGCACAGGTCGTGACGGAAGGCCACCCCGCGGGCGTCTCGCCGGATGAGCTTCGCCTCGTCGAGGGAACGCAGCGCGGGCAGGGTGACGCCGAGGTCGGTCATCAGGTGGTCGGCGATCGAACCCGGGGCGCACGTCAGAAGATTGAGCAGATCCCATGCCGGGACATCGAGACCGGCCGTTCGCGCCAGGATCGCGTCCCGCACGGTGGTCGGCAGGTCGGTGCCGCGATGGTCGAGCATCTCGCACACGAAGAACGCGTTGCCTCCGGTCACCCGGTGCAGCCAGGCCGGATCGACGTCGCGCGCACCGACCAGGGCCGTCACCGCTTCCACGCTCAACGGCGGCACGACGAGCGACTGCGCGTGCGCCGACCGAGCGACGTCGCCGAACAGCCCGCGCAGCGGATGCGTCACGCTGACCTCGTCGTCACGCGCGATTCCCACTGTCAGCAGGTGCGATTGCGGGGCCCGGCGCAGCAGGAAGCGCAACAGATCGATGGTGCCCTGGTCGGCCCAGTGCAGATCGTCGAGGACCAGGATCGTCGGCCGGCCCCGGAGTTCCTCGAACACCGCCACGAAGATGTCGTACGGCTGATCGCTGGTGTGGAGCAGTTCCTTTGTGGCGGGGCTGAACTCGTGTGCCAAATCGTGCAGCGGGCCCAGCGGCCTCGGCGTCGACAGCGGATCACAGGCTCCCCAGAGCACGCGCTGACCATCGGCCAAACCGCCCACGAACTCCTGGACGAACGACGTCTTGCCCGCGCCGGACTCTCCGCATACCAGCACCGCGCCACCACGGCCGGCATACGCATGGGCCGCCCGTTTCGCGAGCTGGTCGAGTTGGTGCTCGCGCTCGGTGAGCGTCACGGGGCGATGGTATCCACAAATGACCGCCCCCACCAGCGGAAACGTCCTCTTGCCCAGGCGAGGGAAGCCGGTTCGCCGGGAAATGGGGAATTCCTCCCGATGTCCTCGCAGACGGCGCCGCCCACGCTGGATGAGCCGGCGCACCCGCGACGGTCCGACCGAAACCAAGGAGATCCCGATGCAACGCTTTCTGATCGAGCGCGACATGCCCGGCGCCGCGGAACTGACCGATGCGCAGCTCGCGGAAATCGCCCGGAAGTCCAATGCCACCGCGGAATCTCTTGGAGTCGATTACCGGTGGATCACCAGCTACGTCGCCGGCGACAAGGTGTACTGCGTCCACGAGGCCGACAGCGAGGACACGATCCGGGAGCACTCGCGTCGGGCGGGGTTTCCGGTCAGCGGTGTCACCCCTGTCGCCAACGAATTCGGCCCGGGCAGCGCCTGAACCCGGATCAGTTCGTCGAACGTGCGTCCACGGACGCGGTTCGGGCCTGTGGTCGCCCCCTACGCACGTTCGACGAAGCGGGTGGTCGTTCGTGAACGCGCATGCGATGTCGCAGGCAATGTCAAAATGAGCGCATGTCCGACCCGGAGGGGACACCAGGCGCTGAACCAGACCCCACCGCCGACCTTCAGAAGCTGATGGTCGGCGGCTTCCGCTTCTGGTTCGTCGGTCAGCGTTGGGAATGGTCCGACGAGGTCGCGCGCATGCACGGCTATGAACCGGGTTCCGTCACGCCCACCACCGAGCTACTGCTGTCCCACAAACATCCCGACGACCGTCGACATGTCCAGGACCTCCTGGACCACGCCCTGCATTCCGCCGGGTCGTTCTCCAGCAGGCACCGTTTCCTCGACACCGACGGCGCCGAGCACACCGTGATCGTGCTGGCGGACCGGATGTTCGACAGCAGCGGGGCGGTGGTCGGTACCGAGGGTTACTACGTCGACTTGACTCAGAACTTCGAACAGGTCCGCCGCGAGGCTCTCACCGACTCGCTGTCCGACATCTTCGAGTCGCGGGCGGCTATCGAGCAGGCGAAGGGTGCGCTGATGCTCGTGTACCGGGTCGACGCCGACCAGGCGTTCGAGCTGCTGCAGTGGCGGTCCCAGCAGTCGAACACCAAACTGCGGGTACTGGCGACGCAGCTCGTCGCGGAGTTCGGAACTCTGCACTTCGATCCGCAGGCCCTGCGTCGTGAGTTCGACCATCTGCTGCTCACCGTCCACAACCGCATCACCAGCGGACCCGACGGCTAGACGCGGCGGCGAAACACGGAAGCGACCAGGAGTGTGCGCGAGCGACGGATCGGGTAATCGGGCGCGGGGATGAACAGCAGTAAGGGGATTTTCACCAGTGGGATTGGACCTAGGGCACGACGTTCGTGACGTCGCCATTGTGTTGTCGGCCAGTGGAGACGTGGATTCGATCACGGTCGACACGTTCCAATCGTCATTGCAGGAGGCTCTTGACGTCGCCGCGAGGCATCCGGCCAAGAAGCTGGTAATCGAACTGGACGGCGTGACCTACTTCGGCAGCGCGGGGTTGAACGCGGTGCTGGCCTGCTACGAGGGTGGTGCGTCAGACGGAGTTGCGGTGCGGGTGGTGGCCGCCAACCCCGAAGTGATCCGGCCCATCGAGGTCACCAAGCTCGACGCCGTCCTGCGACCGTACGACTCAGTCAGCGACGCGGTCGCCGGTGACTGAGGTGAATTCTGACGGCTCCTCCTCGGCCGCGGTTTTCGACGCCGGCGGCGACGTCGGCTGCGATCATGCGCGAGTCGACTGGGCGGCCACTCCGCTCGGCCCACCCGAGGTCTGGCCACAGAGTCTCCAGACGGCGACGAGCATCCTGTTGTCCTCACGGTTTCCGATGTGGATGGCGTGGGGACCTGACCTGACGTTCTTCTGCAACGACGCGTATCGCCGCGACACCCTGGGACGCAAATATCCCTGGGCGCTGGGCAGGCGGGCCAGCGAGGTGTGGGCGGAGATCTGGAACGACATCGGTCCGCGCATCGACCGGGTGTTGTCGACCGGCGAGGCCACCTGGGACACGTCCCTGCTGCTGTTCTTGGAGCGCTCCGGTTATCGCGAGGAGACCTATCACACGTTTTCCTACAGCCCGTTGCACGACGACGACGCGCAGGTCGTCGGGATGCTGTGCGTCGTCAGCGAGGACACCCAGCAGGTGATCGGCGAGCGGCGGATGGCCACGCTGCGGGACCTGGGGTCCGACCCCAGCGTGGTGCGCAACGAGAGCGAGGTCCTCAGCTTCACTGACCGCCAGCTGAGCCAGAACCTGCGCGATCTGCCGTTCACGTTGACCTACCTCTTCGATGACGAGGGTGACGCCCGACTGGCCGGTGCGAGCGGGATCGCAACCGGACATCCACTGGCGCCTGCGGTACTCGCGGCCGGAAGTGTTGACTTGTGGCCCGTCGACGCGACCGCGCGCGGCGAATCGGTGCTCGTCGATCTCGACGCCCCGGTGTACGCGGATGTGCCGGTCGGCGGATGGCGGGATCCGCCGGCGCAGGCGCTCGTCGTCCCGCTGCTGCGACAGGGTGGCGTGCCCAGCGGCTTCCTGGTGGCCGCGCTGAACCGGTATCGCGCCCTGGATGAGGCATACCGCGGCTTCGTGACCCTCGTCGCCGGGCACATCGCCGCCGGCATCGGCCTCGCCCGCAGTTACCGGGTGCAGCAGCGGCGGGCGGAGGAGCTCGCCGAACTCGACCGGGCCAAGACCACGTTCTTCTCCAACATCAGCCACGAGTTCCGCACACCGCTCACGTTGATCCTCGATCCGGTGGCCGAGTTGCGCCAGGCCGACGACGTCAACGAGCGGACGCGCGAGGAACTAGACGTGGTGTGGCGCAACGGACTACGTCTCACCAAGCTGGTCAACGCACTCTTGGACTTCTCCCGTATCGAAGCCGGTCGTACCCAGGCGCGGTACGAACCCGTCGATCTGGCCGCCACCACGGCCGAGCTTGCCAGCGTCTTCCGCTCCGCCGTCGAGCGCGCAGGGCTGACATTCCTGGTGGACTGTCCCTCGCTGGACGAACCGGTTTACGTCGACCGCGACATGTGGGAGAAGGTGGTGTTCAACCTGCTCTCGAATGCACTGAAGTTCACCTTTTCCGGCACCATCTCCATCGATGCACGGCGCGAGGGTCACGACGCGGTCATCACCTTCGCCGACACCGGGATCGGGGTGTCCGCCGCGGAGGTGCCACGGTTGTTCGAGCGGTTTCACCGCATCGAGAACGCGCCTGGCCGGTCCAACGAAGGCAGCGGCATCGGCCTGGCGCTGGTCAAGGAACTGGTCGGCCTCCACGGCGGCTCGATCGACGCGGACAGCACCGAGGGCGCCGGCACCACGTTCACCGTTCGGGTGCCCTTCGGCACCGCGCATCTGCCTGAGGACGCCGTCGTCTCGGCAAGCGCAAGTCGCGCGGTTCACAGTGCTGCCGAGACCTATGTGCAGGAGGCGCTGCGCTGGATGCCCGTCGACGCGACGCCGGGATCGGTTGGCTCCGTGCCCGCCGCGCCGGTACCTGAGCGGGCCGGGGGGACCGGGCAACCCGTGCGGGTACTCATCGCCGACGACAACGCCGACATGCGCGACTATCTCTCCCGCCTGCTGCGGGGCGACGGCTATGCCGTCGACGCCGTCAGCGACGGCCAGCAGGCGTTGGCCGCCATCCGCGCCGGCGCGCCCGACATCGTCATCAGCGACGTCATGATGCCGCGGCTCGACGGCCTCGAGCTGGTCGCCGCGTTGCGCGCCGACCGTCGCACCGCCGCCGTGCCCGTACTGCTGCTGTCCGCGCGTGCGGGGCAGGAAGCCTCTATCGGTGGCCTGCAGGCCGGCGCCGACGACTACCTAGTCAAGCCGTTCGCCGCCGCTGAACTCCTCGCGCGGGTCCGCGGCAACGTCGAGCTCGCGCGGCTGCGCAACCATCATGCGCGGTGGCGCGTTGCGCTCATCGAGTCGCTGCAGGAGGCCTTCTTCGTGTGTGATGAGCACGGCGCGGTCATCGAGATCAACAGGGCGTTCACCGACATACTCGGCTTCGACGCCGACGGACTCCCGTACGAACCGATTCACCCGTGGTGGCCTTCCGTCGACAGCGACGCCGAAGCCGACCGGCAGGTCGCGGCGGCCTTTACGCGGCTACTCAAGCAAATGCAAGGCAGCTTGACAGCTTTGCCGGTCACCCACCATGACGGTCATCGGCTGTGGGTCAACCTGAATTTCAGCCACACCACCGATCCCGACACCGGCCGCCGGGTCATGGTCGGGACGTTACGTGACGTCACCGCCGAGCGGTACGTGGTGCTGCGGCAGACGGCGTTGGCGTCGCTCAACGAGCGGCTCGTCCAGGCCGACACCCTCGACGACGCGGTGCTCGGGGCGGCCGAAATGTTGTGCCGGGTGTGGGACGCGCGCCGGGTGCGGGCGGTCCTCGTTCCGAGCTCCGGCAGCGGCGAGGTCCCACAACTCGTGTCGGTCGGCGACGGGCCGTCGCAATGGGGGGACTTGCCCGCGCGCACCCGACAGGTGATCACCTCGCTGCGTGACGGCGCGCTGCTGGTGCCCGACGCCCGCGTGCCCGGTTCGGCCGGCATCGCGCTGCAGCACCCACAGGGCGTGCTGGTCGTGCATATCGAGCTGAAAGATCCGCGGCCTTTCACGTCGGAGGAGCACACGCTGCTCACGGTGCTGGCAGGGCGCCTCGGTCAGGGTTTACAGCGCGTCCACCAACTCGATCAGCAGCGGGAGACGGCGCTCGCGTTGCAGCACGCGATCCTCGGGCCCGCGGTCTCCAGCGGGTTCGCGGTGCGCTATCAACCGGCCAGCCGCCCGCTGCAGGTCGGCGGGGACTGGTACGACGTGGTGGACCTCGACAACGGCCGTATCGGGCTGATCGTCGGCGACTGTGTGGGACACGGCCTGGCCGCCGCCACCGTCATGGGTCAGCTCCGCAGCGCTGCCCGCGCGCTCCTGCTGGAACACCCCAGTCCTGCTGCTGCGTTGTCGGCCGCCGACCGGTTCGCGCTGCGGCTGCCCGGAGCACGGTGTACCACCGCCTTCTGCGCGGTGCTGAGCCCCGACACCGGTGAGGTGGTGTACTCCAGCGCAGGCCATCCGCCTCCGATAGTGGTGCGGCCCGACCGGTCCCGTGTCCTGCTCGACAGCGCTCAGGCCACACCACTGGGGCTGGCCTACGACCGGGCCCGCCCCGAAGCGCGGGCGACCATGCCGCCGCGGGCCACCCTGTTGCTCTACACCGACGGACTGGTGGAGCGCCGGCGCGAAGCGCTCGACGACGGCATTGCCCGAGCCGCCGAGGTGATGGAGGGCAACGGCGGCACAGACCTGGACGATCTGGCCAAACTGATCATGGCGCGGCTGGCGCCCGCGGAAGGATATCAGGATGACGTGGCGCTGCTGCTCTACCGCCAGCCGGCACCGTTGGAGATGGAGTTCGCTGCCGATGTCGGCGAGCTCGCGTCCAGCCGGGCCGCGCTGCGCGGGTGGTTGACCCAGGCCGGAGTCAAACCCGATCAGACGCTGGACGTGCTGATCGCAACCGGGGAGGCGGTGGCGAATGCCATCGAACACGGCCACCGGCATCTGACGAAGAGCCCGGAGGGAACAGCAGGCACGGTGACCCTGCGCGCGACTGCATTGGCGGACCGCTTGCACGTCACCGTCGTCGACACCGGGCGCTGGAAAACCCCCGTGGCCGCAGCGCATCGTGGTCGGGGCATCGCACTGATGAAGGGCCTGATGCACGATGTCACGATCGAGCCGGATGCCGGCGGCACCACCGTTCGCATGCAGGCGAGGATTGTTTGATGGTCACACCGCTGAGCCTGACCACCGACAGCCGGGATGACGGCTCGCTGGTACTCAGGGCGACAGGCGAACTCGACCTGAGCAATGTCGATGCCTTCTCCGAAGCCTTGGACAGCGCCCGCAAAGCGGGTCAGGACAATCAGCTCAGCGTCGATCTCAGCGGCGTCGACTACCTGGACAGCGGGGCCATCAGCGTCCTGTTCGACCATGCCGACGGTATTCAGATCGTGGCGAACCCGGTCCTGATGCCCGTCTTGACCATCAGCGGCCTGACCAAGGTGGCCACGGTGAAACCGGCATCGCGATGACCGTCGTTCTGGCAGTGCGATGCGCGAACGGGATCGTGCTGGCCGCCGATTCGCAGATCAGCGACCCCGTCAGGGGGCTGTCCTACCCCGCGCAGAAGCTGCACCCGCTGGGTGGGTTCGCCGCGTGGGGCGGCAGCGGATCGCGGGCGGTGCTCTACGACATCGAACAGATCTTCAACGACGAGGCCGAGGCCGTCGTCGAGGCCAAGAACATCGGACACGCTCTCCAGGCCAGGGTGTTGCCGGTGCTCAAACACCACTACGACAATTTCATCCCCGAGGTGCCGGGACAGGAGGTGGCCGGCACACCGGCCACTTATGTCCTTGCCGCCGGCTATGTCGGGGACGTGCCGTTCATCGTCGACCTCGATCCCAACGGTCTGATCGGACACCACGAGGAGACCGGATTCCAGGCCGTCGGCAGCGGCGCACCGATGGCCCAGCAGGCGCACGCACTGCTCGCGCATTTCCGGATGACCGAGCGAGACGTCGACTACGGGGTGGTTGCCGCGCTTCGCGTGCTCGATGCGCTGGACACGTCCTCGCCCAGTGTCGGCGGTCCGATGGATGTCTGCCGGATCACGCCGGACGGCGCCAAGCACCTCAGCCCGGATGAAGTCGACGACGTCCGGCGACACGTCGATCGATGGATCGACATCGAACACCGGGCGCTCGATCAGCTGTTCGGCTAGACGATGAGGCCCCAGGCCGCGAAGTAATGGCACAGGGCGGCTGCTGCGGTGAACGCGTGAAAAAACTCGTGGTGGCCGAACGTCGTCGGCCACGGATTCGGCCAGCGCAGGCCATAGAAAATGGCGCCGACGTTGTATAGCACACCGCCGATGACCAGTAGCGCGACCACCGTGAGGCCGGCACCGTCGACCAGAGTTCCGGCGAACCAGATCGCCGAATAGCCCAGAAGCAGGTACAGCGGCAGCCCGACCCAACGCGGTGCCGAGGGCCAACACATCTTGAGTACGACGCCGGCGCCCGCCCCGGCCCACACCAACGTCAAGACCTCGGCGCCGGTGCGCTCCGGCATGGCCAACAGAGCGAACGGGGTGTAGCTGGCCGCGATGAACACGAAGATCACCGAATGGTCGAGCCGCATCATCCACTTTTCCGCCGCCGGCGAGCGCCAGTGCACCCGGTGGTAAGCGGCGCTGATGCCGAACATGGCCACGATGCCGACGGCGTAGATCAGGGTCGCCAAGCCGGCTTTCGCTGACACCGTGATCCACGCGACGGGCACCAGCGCCGCTCCGGCGACGATGGCGGTGGCGGCCGAGTAGAAGTGAATCCACCCTCGGGCGCGGGGTGTGTGGAGCAGATCGGTGATGGTGTCCGCGACGGCCTGCGGCAGGTCGTCTTCGGCACAGTCGTCAGCGTGGCCGACGGTGAAGGCCGGTGTAGCCGAATCGGCCGGCCGGCTGGTCATACGGTGCTGATCGGCGATAGACGGGTTAGTCAGGACGCCTCCCACATCGTTGGCGGGTCCAGCATAGGGCCATTGCCGTGACTTCGGCGCAGGCAGCACGGCGATAGCGACTGATGTCGCGCCGACTTGTGACACTCCGAGGGCCCAAATCAGCCTTGAAAGCTGCGTCGGCAGCCTACGGTTCACCTCAATGGATTCGAGCTCCTCAAAGGGATCCGGCGACACGCCGACGGGGGTCGCCACGGACTCGCCTGCTGCGCCGCCGCCGGACGGACCGGCGGTCGCGCAGGTCGACGACCAGGAAAAACCCGGCCGTGCACTGCACGGTTGGACCAACCGGCTGGTCGCTGTCGTGGCCTTCGCCGTCGCGGTGCTCACGATCTGGCAGGTCTTCCGTCCGTTGGCGCAGGGCAGTCAGTTCTACCTGATCGTGTTCCTGTCCGGATCACTTCCGCTCGTCTACGTCGTCTACCGATCCGGGTTGGGCCGGTTCGACCCGGAAGACCGGCCCGGTGTGCTCGATTGGGTGCTGGCCGCGGTCACCCTGGTGGTCTGCCTTTATCCGGTGCTCCCGGTCCCGATCGGAGCCGGCGGCGGAGGTTACAACGCCTTCCTGGACCGGCAGGGGCTGCTCGAACCCATCGACGTGGTGATGGGTGCGCTGCTACTCGTCCTCGTCCTGGAGGCCTGCCGCCGGACCACTGGTTGGGCGCTACCGATCGTATGCGGGCTGTTCCTGGCCTACGGCTACTACGGCGGCCTGCTCCCGCAGGGGTGGGCCATCGCGCATGCAGGGCTGGACTTCGACCAGATCGTCGACGCGCTGTACAACTCGGGCAGCGGCTTCTTCGGGACCCCGCTGGACGTGGCCGCGACCTACATCGTGCTGTTCACCATCTACGGAGCGGTCCTCGAGCTCTCCGGAGGTGCGCGGTTCTTCGTGAACCTGTCGGTCGCAGCGTTCCGGCGCTCGCGCAGCGCCGCGGGCCGCACCGCCGTCGCGTCCGGATTCCTGCTCGGGACCGTCTCCGGCTCGGGCACCGCGACCGCGGTCAGCGTCGGCGCGGTCACCTGGCCGATCATGCGGCAGGCGGGTTACACCCCCGAACGTGCCGGCGGGGTGCTGGCCGCGGCGGGCGTCGGCGCGCTGCTGTCACCGCCGACCCTGGGAGCGGCCGCGTTCATCGTCGCCGAGTACCTCGAGGTGTCGTATCTGACGGTGCTCGGCTGGGCGATGATCCCGACCGTTCTGTACTACCTGGGCATTGTGCTGGCCGTCGAGATCGACGCCCGCCGATTCGGGATGCGCGCCGCCCATCTCGATACCGAGTCGCCCTGGAAGCTGCTCGGTCGCTTCGGTTATCACTTCTCGTCGCTGATCGCGATCGTCGTCCTGCTGGCACTGGGGATGTCGGCGACCCGGGCCGTGGTGTACGCCACGGCGCTGGCGTTCCTGCTGTCCTTCCTGGATCGGCGTGGCGCCCTGACACCGCGCCGACTCTTCGATGCCCTCAGCGCCGGGGTCAGGGGAGTGCTGCCGGTGGTCGCCGTGTGCGCCGCCGCCGGGGTGATCACGGCGATGACGACGAAGACCGGGCTGGGTGCGCAGTTCTCCTCCGTGCTGGTCGGTGGCGTCGACGCGATCACCGACAACCGCACGGTGATGCTCGCGCTGACCGCGGTCTTCGCCGCGGTGGCGCTGGCCATGCTGGGACTCGCCATACCGGTGACCGCGTCGTTCGTCATCGGCTGGGTGATCATCGGCCCGGCGTTGCTCGCTCTCGACGTCCCCGCCCCTGCGGCCGCCATGTTCGTCTTCTACTACTCGGTGCTGTCCGAGGTAACCCCGCCGACGGCGCTGGCAGCCGTCGGCGCGTCTGCCGTCACCGGGGGGCGGGCGATCCCGACGATGTGGCAGGCGCTGCGTTACGCCGCGCCCGCGTTCCTGGTGCCGATCGCGTTCGTGCTCACCGACCCGGGCGAATATCTGTTGGGGCGCGGCCCGGTGCTCGGTGTGGTGTGGGCCTCGGCCGCCGCGTGCGCGGGCATCGTGGCGTTGTCCTTCGCGGCCGGTGGCTGGGTACTCGGTATCGGCGCGATGACGCCGATTGCCCGGATTCTCACCGCCATTGCGGCCATGCTGTTGCTATTCCTCGATCCCGTCACCATCGCGGCGGGATTGGCGTGTCTGCTGGGTGCAGTCGCGTTCACCATCATCACTGACAAGAGGAGACGGACATGAGGTATGCGGGGGCCTTCGCGGTGCTGGTCATCACCGGCATCGCGGCGACGGGTTGCGGTGGCAGACAGGACGCGCCAAGCGCGGACTCGGGCGGCGAGATCACCTGTGAGGTCGGCTCCGACACGCGTGTGAGCATCGCGACAGGTAACGCGACGGGGGTGTACTTTTCGCTCGGAAACGCGTATGCGGAGCAGATTTCGGCCGCCACCGACGGCAAGGTGAAGGCGACGGCCGCCGAAACCGGGGCATCGGTACAGAACATTCAGCAGTTGGTCGGCGGCAGTTATCAGGTGGCGTTCTCGCTCGCCGACACGGCGGCCGACGCTGTCGAGGGCAAAGGCAGCTTCGACGGTAAGAAGCAACCCGTGCAGGCCATTTCCCGCATCTATCCCAACTACACCCAGGTGATCGCCAGGACGGGAAGTGGCATTTCTTCGCTCGCCGACATGCGGGGTAAGCGGGTCTCCACCGGCTCGCCCGGTTCGGGCACCGAGGTGATCGCCAACCGTTTGCTCGAATCGGCGGGCCTGAACCCGGAGTCCGACATCGCCGCTCAGCGGCTGGATCTCACCAAGACCGTCGACGGGATGAAGGACGGCTCGATCGACGCGCTGTTCTGGTCCGGCGGCCTACCCACCCCGGGGATCACCGACCTGCTGACGACCGCGCGCAGCGACGTCGCCTTCATCGACATCACCCCGCAATTGGCCAAGATGCAGGAGGTGAGCCCGGCCTACGAGGAGGGCGTCATCCCGGCAGCGACCTACGGGCTGCCCGCCGACGTCAAGACCATCGTCGTGCCGAACATGTTGCTGGTCCGCGACGACGTCGACGCCAACCTGGCCTGCGTGCTCACCAAGACCCTGTTCGAGCGGCAGCCTCAGCTCGAGCAGGTGGTGAGCGCCGCGAAAGGCATCAAGCTGGACACCGCCCGCGCCACCGACCCGGTGCCCTTGAATCGGGGCGCCGAACAAGCGCTGAACGACTTGAATGCCCCGAACTAGCGGCACTTCAGGGTGACCCTGACTTCCTTGCCGGTCAGTGACGTCGGCTCTGATTGACCGCGATGGTTTGACGAGCTAGAGGTAGTCTCACGCGAGCGGCTTCTGCGTGGGCCGATGTCAGGCCTGATCGGGGGCGGTGAAAAGTGGCGAACGGGCACTCGGGGCTCGCGCGGTTCATTCGCGTGTTCGCGGTGCCCATCGTGCTCGGCTGGATTCTGCTGACCGTCGTCACCAACGTCGCGGTCCCGCCACTGGAGAAGGTCGGCGAGGACCGCACCGTCGGACTCAGCTCCAAAGACGGGCCGGCCTTCATCTCGATGAAGCAGATCGGCGCCAACTTCCAGGAGTTCGACTCCGACAGCACCGCCATGATCGTGCTGGAGGGCGACCAACCGCTCGGCGACGAGGCGCACCGCTACTACGACCAACTCGTCGACAAGCTCGAGGCCGACACCGCACACGTCCAGCACGTCGCGGACTTCTGGGGCGACCCGCTGACAGCGTCCGGCGCGCAGAGCGCCGATGGCAAGGCCGCGTACGTCCAGTTGTATCTGCACGGCAATCAGGGTGAGCCGCTGGCCAACGAGTCGGTCGAGGCGATACGGGAGATCGTCGACACGACACCGGCGCCGCCGGGGATGAAAACCTACGTCACCGGCGCAGCGCCCTTGATCGCCGACCAGGCCCACGCCGGCGACAGGAGCATCTTCAAGGTCACGCTCATCACGATCGGCGTCATCGCCGTCATGCTGCTCCTCATCTACCGGTCGATCGCGACGATGCTGTTGATCCTGGTGATGGTGTTCATCGAGCTCGGCGCCGCCCGGGGCATCGTCGCGTTCCTGGCCACCAACGAGATCATCGGTCTGTCGACGTTCGCGGTGAACCTGCTGACCTTGATGGTGATCGCCGCGGGGACGGATTACGCCATCTTCTCCATCGGCCGGTACCAGGAGGCCCGGGGCGCAGGCGATGATCGGGAAGCCGCGTTCTACACCATGTTCCACGGCACCGCCCACGTCATACTGGGGTCGGGGTTGACCATCGCCGGCGCCATGCTGTGCCTGAGTTTCACGCGGCTGCCGTACTTCTACACGATGGGCGTGCCGTGCGCGGTGGGGACGCTTGTCGCGGTCCTGGCGGCAATGACGCTCGGACCCGCGGTGGTCGTGGTGGGTAGTCGCTTCGGCCTTTTCGAGCCCAAGCGCGCCATCAATTCCCGCGGCTGGCGGCGGATCGGGACGACGGTGGTGCGCTGGCCCGGTCCGGTCCTGGCCGCGACGCTGGCGCTGGCGCTCGTCGGCCTGGTCACTCTGCCCGGTTACAAGACCAATTACGACGCGCGGGTGTACCTGCCCGAGAACATCCCGGCCAACGTGGGCTACGCCGCCGCCGACCGCCATTTCGGCACTGCGCGGATGAACCCCGAGCTGGTCATGGTGGAGAGCGACCATGATCTGCGCAACCCGGCGGACTTCCTCGTCATCGACAAGATCGCCAAGTCCATCTTCCGGGTCCCCGGGATCGCCCGCGTCCAGACGATCACCAGGCCGGACGGAAAACCGATCAAGCACAGCACCATTCCGTTCCAGATGAGCATGCAGGGCACGCTGACCCAGCTCAACCAGAAGTACCAGCAGGACCGGATGGCCGACATGCTCGTCCAGGCCGACGAGATGCAGAAGACCATCGACACGATGACGAAGATGTACAGCCTGACCCAGCAGATGCGGGACGTCACCCACCAGATGGTCGTCAAAACCAAGAATACGGCGGTCGATGTCGCTGAGATACGGGACCACATCGCCACTTTCGACGACTTCATCCGGCCGCTCCGCAGCTACTTCTACTGGGAACCGCACTGCTACAACATTCCGGTGTGCTTCGCGATCCGGTCGGTGTTCGACACCCTCGACGGCATCAACACCACGACCGAAGACATCCAGTCAATCGTCCCTGACCTCGAACGCCTCGACACTCTGATGCCCCAACTCGTCGAGCTGCTGCCGACTCAGATCGAGACGATGAGGAACATGAAGTCGATGATGCTGACGATGTACCAGTCGCAGAAGGGCATGCAGGATCAGATGGCGGCCCAACAGGAGAACTCCAGCGCCATGGGGGACGCTTTCGACAACTCGCGCAACGACGACTCCTTTTATCTGCCGCCGGAGGTCTTCGACAACGCCGACTTCAAACGCGGGATCGAGCAGTTCATCTCCCCGGACGGCAAGTCCGTGCGGTTCATCATCAGCCACGAGGGCGACCCCGCCACGGTGGAGGGCATCTCGCATGTGGCTCTCATCAAAACCGCGGCGGCAGAGGCGATCAAAGGCACTCCGCTCGAGGGTTCGACGGTTTATCTGGCCGGCACCGCCGCCACCTACAAAGACATGAAAGACGGATCCCACTACGACCTGCTGATCGCCGGGCTCGCCGCCCTCACACTGATTTTCATCATCATGCTGATCATCACCCGCAGTGTCGTGGCCGCAGCGGTGATCGTCGGCACGGTACTGCTGTCACTCGGTGCGTCGTTCGGTCTGGCGGTCCTGCTCTGGCAGCACATCCTCGGCCTCGAGCTGCACTGGATGGTGCTCCCGATGTCGGTCATCCTGCTCTTGGCGGTCGGCTCCGACTACAACCTGCTTGTCGTGTCCCGCTTCAAGGAAGAACTGCCCGGCGGGCTGAAAACCGGGATCATCCGTGCGATGGCCGGCACCGGGTCGGTGGTGACGTCGGCGGGTCTGGTGTTCGCGTTCACGATGGCGTCGTTCGCGTTCAGCGACCTGAAGGTGATGGCCCAGGTGGGTACCACCATCGCGTTGGGCCTGCTGTTCGACACCCTGATCGTGCGGTCGTTCATGACGCCGGCCGTGGCCGCGCTGCTCGGGCGCTGGTTCTGGTGGCCGCAGCAGATCCGCAGTCAGGCGTCCCAGCGTCGGTTGCAGGCGATCACTCAGCGATCCGCAGCGGTCAACCCGACGAACTGAGTCCGCGCGAGAGCTCGGCGATGCGCGTCGTGTCCAGGTGGGCCAGGAGGTCACCGGCGTCTTCGAAGACCGCTGACGCGCCGGCCTCGAGCAATTCCGCCCGGGATACCCCGCCGCTGAGCACGCCGACCGACGAAACCCTTGCTCGCGCAGCCGATTCGCAATCCCACACGGTGTCACCTACGAACACGGCCTGTTGCGCGCTCACACCGGCGCGATCCAGCGCCACCTCGACGATGTCGGGCTTCGGTTTCGCGGTCTGCACGTCCTGCGACGACGTCACCGCGGCGATGACGTCGTCGCAGTCGAGAACCTTTCGCAGCGTTGCCAATTCGTCTTCGGGCGCCGACGTCGCCAGCACCACCTGCAGTCCCCGGTCTGCGACCAGACGCAGCAGATCTCGGGCGCCGGGAAGAGGCGCGAGCAGGTGCACACTCTGGTCGTAGTACTCGCTGTGCCGCTTCTTGAGACGATCCAGCACGCCCTGACTCGCGTCGCCGGACAGCGTGCGCACCAGGGTGGTGCCGTCCATCCCGATGCACCGGTGAATCCGCCAGCCGTCGACCGGCAACCCCTCGGCATCGAAGGCGCGCAGCCACGCCCAGACGTGCAGATAGTTCGAGTCCACCAGCGTGCCGTCCACATCGAACAGCACTGCCGGTGGCGGAGTCTTCGAGGTAGCCATGAGCGGTCCTTTGGTCACGCGGCCGGCGTGGCGGTCACCGGTGTTGCCTCAGGGAGCGGGCACCGAGACATCAAGGAGCGGGCACTGCGACATCAAGGAGCGGGCACTGAGACGCAGCCGACGCCGGGGACGCACCCGCCGCCGCCGCCCGGCCCTCCGCTGCCGGTGGGTCCACCTGGGATGGAGCCGCCGCCGCCGCCCGGCCCTCCGCTGCCAGTGGGTCCGCCCGGGATGGACCCGCTGCCGCCGTCGGGGCCGCCGCTTCCGGTGGGTCCGCCCGGGACCGCGCCGCCCCCGCCGTCGGGGCCGCCGCCTCCGGTGGGTCCGCCCGGGATCGCTCCGCCCCCGCCAGGTGTCGTGGCCCCACCGGGTGCGGTGGTGGTCGGTGCGGCCGGTGTCGTCGCCGGGGTGGTGGTGATGGTCTCGCTGGTGGGCGTCGTCGTGCTGGTGGGCGTCGTCGTGCTGGTCGACTCGCCGCTGTCGCTGCTTCCGCATCCGACGGCGAAGGTGAGCAGAGTCGCTCCACCGAACAGTGCGATCGCGGTCCTCGGGTGGAATTTCATGAGGCCCCTGATACCCGAGTGGTGCCGCCCCGAAACTCGTCCGATGCCTATCCGCCGTCGCCGGACCCGCTGGAGTCACCGTCGCCCGGGCCGCCGGACCCGCCGTCATCCGACGAACCGTCGTCGGGGTCAACCGCCGACGGGTCATCCTCGGAAGCACTGTCGTCTGTCGGTACTGTCGGGCCCACGGTGGTGCCTTCTGGCCCATCGGAATCGGTGGTCTCCGACTCGGGGAGCGAACCCTCAGGCTGGGACGGCGCGGTCGGTTCAGGCTCTGCCGGCTCGGGCGCTACCTGGGGTGTTTCGGGTGTACCGCCGGAGGTGGTGTCGCGCGGCGCCTCTTGCGGGGCCGGAACCTGTTGCACCGCCGGCTTTTCCGGAGTAGCTGGAGTTATTGTCACCACCGGCGCCGCCAGATGGGGAAGTTGGTCGGCAGCAGCCGACGGATCGGGCGACGATGGCGCGATCGTGTCGCCGATGTCCTGGAGAGACTCGATCAGAAAGGCGACCGGGCCGGTGATCTGATCGGCGACCGGTGCATCGATGACAGGGGTGAGCAGCCCGAGGTTCTCGTCGGTGAGCCCGTCGATGCGGCCGTTGAGGAGACCGTCGACAGTGCGTGCCGGGATGTTCATCATGCCGCTGACGACCTCGACGATGTCAAGATCGTAGAACGCCTTGACGACGTCGGCGGTCGCGGAACCCGCCGCCAGTACACCGCTCACGAGGGGCGGCAGCATTCGGACGAGGAGACTGGCGGCCGCGTCGAACGGCTCGCCGCTGCTGATCACCTTGACCAGGGTCAGGACCGGCTGAGCGACAGCTCGAAGGATCGCGGTGGCGACGGCCACCGGATCGAAGCTGCCGGCCGCGTTGACGATGTCGGCGTACGCGGTGTACTGGTTCTGGGCGATCGCCGTCAGAATCGGCAAGGGTTCGGCGAGGTACTCGTCGAGCCGATCGCCGGCGTTGCCGAGCGTGCGCAGGAGGACCTGCGGGTAGTACTCGAAAGGGTTTGGGGCAGAGGCGAGTTCGAGCGCCGAGCTGGCGGTCCGCACGTCGTTGCTGGGCACCGGCTCGAGAGGAGCGACGGCGAGGACCCCGGCGCCGACAATGGCGACCCCTGCCGTGACCCACGGACGAACGGAGCTCGGCATGCCACTTCCCCCACATCTGCTTCGGCGCAATGGTCGTTCCTGGCGCCGCGCGATCTGAGTACGGTAGCAAATCTGCAGGTCATCACACGGCCAAACCGGGCGTGTCCAGGGACGTTGATCGGTGGCCGCGAGACGAGCCCCCGGGGTTGCGGGTAACCTTCGATGCCATGACCGCAGATGCGATCACGGCGCCGCGATGAGCGCGGGTCTGTTCGCACTTCTCGACGACGTCGCGGCGCTGGCGAAGCTGGCCGCGGCCTCCGTCGACGACATCGGCGCGGCCGCCGGCAAAGCGACCGCGAAGGCCGCCGGAGTGGTCATCGACGACACCGCGGTCACGCCGCAATACGTCCACGGCATCGCCGCCGAACGCGAGCTGCCGATCATCAAACGCATCGCCATCGGGTCGCTGCGCAACAAGATCGTTTTCATCCTGCCCGCCGCGCTGCTGCTCAGCCAGTTTGCGCCGTGGCTACTCACCCCGATCTTGATGCTCGGGGCCACCTATCTGTGTTACGAGGGTGCCGAGAAGGTGTGGGGCAAGATTCGCGGACACGATGCCCACGCCGCACCGGCCGCCGTCGTCGGTGAGGACGCCGAACGCTACATGGTCACCGGCGCGATCCGCACCGACTTCATCCTCTCGGCCGAGATCATGGTGATCGCGCTCAACGAGGTAGCCGCCCAACCGTTCGTGCCTCGGCTGATCATCCTGCTCGTCGTTGCCGTGGTGATCACGATCGCGGTGTACGGCGCCGTCGCCGGCATCGTGAAAATGGACGATATCGGCCTGAGCCTGACCCAGCGGTCATCCCGGTTCGCCAAGAAGGTCGGCCGTGGCCTGGTCGCCGGCATGCCCAAGCTGCTGTCCGCGCTGTCGGTCATCGGCACCGTGGCGATGCTGTGGGTGGGCGGGCACATCCTGCTCGTCGGGACCGACACCCTGGGCTGGCACGCGCCCTACGGCCTGGTCCATCACGGCGAGGAATACGTGCACCACATCGCCGGAGTCGGCGGCGTGCTGGCTTGGCTGGTCAACACGGCGGCCTCGGCGGTGATCGGGCTCGTCATCGGCTTGGTGGTCGTCGCGGTCCTGGCTGTACTGCCGTTCGGCCGCAAGGACAAGCACGCCGCGGCGGCCTGATCCGCGTCAGCGCTGGGGGTACGGCGCGAACCGCTCGTCGAATCCCGCCTTCCGCACCGCGAGCTGGTGGTGCCGCTGCCACCGGTTGACGTACGACGTCGACGGCGGAACCACCGTCCCCAGTTCTGGCAGCGACACCACCTGCGAGGTCACCGTCGGCGCCAGGGTCGAACCGGGGTCGAGGTCCTGGAATCGGATGGAGATGGTGCCCTGGTTCAGCCCGCCCGTCGACACCCAGTTGCGGACACCGGGATCCGTCGGCGAGATGACGAAGGTGTACGTGCCGTCCGGGTTGGCGACGGCCTGGGCGTTGTTCAGGCTGGTCTGTGCGTTGCGGTAGTCGTCGGTGATCGTCCAGAGGTTGGTGACCGGCACCGTGAAATACCGCGCGTTGTTCGGCGTTATGGTGACGACGAGCGCCTCGTCGTCACCCAGGTCGAAGTACCCCGCGCTCTGCAGCTGGGTTGCGAGGAACTCGGCGTTGCGCATCGGGTTCCTCAACACGTTGGGCTCGACGCGCTCTCCGGTGACCGGGTCGGTCGTCGCGACCTTGATGTACTTGGCTTCCTGCGACAGGCCCAGCGCCATCACCACCGCGGTGAAGGTGCCGCGCAGCATCGGCGGCGGATCCGCCAGGGGCGGGATCAACGACACCAGCGCAGTCAGCAGGGGACTGTTCACCACCGTCGGCCCCAACAGGGGTATCGCGAAACCGCCGAGCTGACTGAACAGGCTGTTGGGCGGGCCGGACACCCGCTCGATGGACAGGCTCATCGGTGGCTGGTTGTTCCAGTCGGACAGCGTGTTTCGCACCGCGACCAAGGTCGAGTCCGCGGTGAGCCGAAGGTGATTGCGTTGGCCGGGTGCTGCAGGTTCGGCGCTGAGGGTGATCGTGAACGAGCCGTCCGGTGCGACTTCGATCTCGCGTGCGCTGAGGTAGTCCGCGGTGACGCCCGATAGGCCGGTGAGCAGGCTGAAGCTGGTGTCCGCGGGCATCTCGCCGGTGAACCGCCCGTTGATGACGTACGTCGACGTCTTGTTGACCCCCATGAAGCGGTAGATCGTGTCGGGGTTGTCGTAGAGGATGCGCGATCCACCGACGGTCTGTCCGTACCAGGTGTGGGGAGGCGCAACCTGCGTGACGACGGTGGGCTGCATCGAGTTGAGCAGCTGCTGCTGGAAGGCCGCCCCCATCGCGTACTCGTCGATCGCGCGCGTCAGCTGGTCGACGTTCTCCGGGTCGGGGCCAGCGATCCGGTCGTACTCGCGGTTGGCGGTGGCCTGCCATCCGACGCGCAGCACCAGCTTCATCAGCTTGACCGGCCCCGTCTGGACCGTTTCCGCGGCGATGCGCTCGGCTTCGAGCTGCTGATCGGTGCCCAACGGGCTGGCTGCCGTGGTGGCGTCGGTGCCTTGTTCGCGACGTGCCGATCCGGCCAGCGTCCACACCGCGGCCGACTGCACCGGCGCCGCTGGGTCGTCGGTCGCGCCGGAGGGTTCGTGCTCGACGGCGGACTCTCCGGACGGCAACGACGCGACGCGGACCGAGCGCCGCCTCGTCGGTGTCGGCGTGGTGGTCTCGAGTGCCTGCGCCGCCTCGCCGTCGGAGTGCTTGCGGTCGTCGTCAGCCTCCGCTTGGCGCCGGGCCTTCCGCGATGTGGGCGAGTCACGGTCGGTCGCTGAATCGTTGCTGTCGGAGGCCGCGCTGGATGACGTCGAGCTCGATGACGACGAGTCCGGGCCCGACGATCCGTCGTCGGCGACCGCGGCCGCGGGGCTGTTGGCGATCGCCAGCCCGATCCCGAGGGCCACGGCAAGGCCCCCGACGCGGCCGACATAGCAGCTGTGTCTCGTCGCCGACGCGGCCTTGAACAGGGATTTCGGCGTCGTTGCCAAGGCAGGGTCCTTCCGTGCATCTCAGGTAGACGCGGTCGGATCGGCCGCTGCTTCCTGCCCGTACCGTAGTGCCGGCCGTGTTCGCGAAGGGGCGAATGGGAAAAGCTGCGGCGCCGACAGCGTCGGGTGTCAGTCTTCGCTGCCGTCGCGGTCGCCGACGAAGGCGAGCAACCTCGCGTCGTCACTGGTGAACCGCCCCGCCTCCTCGCCGCCGTCGCAGCGGAGCATCGCCACCGTGACAGCGGTGGCGGTGCGCCCCATCACCCGCCATACCGCACCGGCGTCCTCCCAGCGTTGCAGTTCGGCGACACGATCGACGTCCATCTCTCAACGATGTCACCGTAGGCTCAGCGCGTGCACGCTGGCTCTGTCTCCGTCGCCGCGGTGTTCGTCTGGCTGGGGATGGTGCTGGCGATCTCGTTCCTCGAAGCTCCGCTGAAGTTCCGCGCGCCAGGGGTGACTCTTCAGGTCGGTCTGGGCATCGGGCGCCTGGTGTTCCGCGCACTCAACAGCTGCGAGTTGGTGCTGGGCACCGCGATCGTCATCTCTTTGGTGATGGCTCCTCAGGCCCCTGAGGCCGTCGTCGCGGCGGCCACCGCCGGGGTGGCGCTGCTCGCACAGATCCTCGCTGTGCGGCCGGCGCTGAACAGACGCTCCGACGCCGTGCTCGCCGGGACGGCCGGGCCGCGGTCGCATGCGCACCTGTGGTATGTCGCGCTGGAAGTGGTCAAGGTCATCGCGTTGATCACCGCGGGTGTCCTGCTGCTCACGCGGTGAGGCTGCACCGAGGATGAAGTAACCCTGCCCTTACCTCCTCGGGTAGGCTGCTCGGTCAAATGGCCGATATCCACGAGGCTCTCAAACCTGTCCTGCCGCGCGAGCTCACCTCGATACCCGGCGACGTTCGGATAGTGCCGGGACCGCCGGCCCCGCCGGTCGGCGAACCGTACGGGTTGCGGATCGCC
>Ga0190271_10000286_pt1 | contig 24880 bp, 23 predicted proteins | sample Popmic356T_FD_133747 | JGI IMG/M metagenome (GOLD analysis project Ga0190271, IMG submission 133747) | Populus adjacent soil microbial communities from riparian zone of Weber River, Utah, USA - 356 T | ecosystem: Environmental > Terrestrial > Soil > Riparian zone | place: USA: Utah | collected...
ATTAAATTTAAAATAGGATATCCGATTTGTGGACTTATTAACTTCGCTCAAAATACCTTCAATTGGTACCAATCGGTTATATTGAATCAGCATCGTAATTGGCAGGAACGTTAATCCTATAAAAGAAAGAATAAATGTTATGGTTTTTAGGTTTGATTTCATCAAATACTATTTATTTTTTCGATTTGTTTTTATTGTAAAGTGCAATGCATTTAGCCTGATAATCAAAATTTATCAAATCGCTAAACGTTTCCAAATAGGTTTTCGGAAACACTAGTTCAGCATTAATAATGGTCTTAATAACTTTGCCCTTAATCTTGGTTCTAATTATACCCACATATTTATTAGTAATTAGGTTTACACTCGATTCGTAAATTCCTTCGTTAGCATTATCTCTTCCCAGCATATCATCACTTCTGCGCATTTGTACTAACCGCATTTTCTTAGCTATTTTATCGTATGCAAACACACTGATAAAACCTGAGCGATCGTAATCGTTCCAAAACTCAAAACCTTTGGTGGTTGCCACCAATGTATTACCGAAATTTAGGTGTGTGATTTCTTTGCTTTCTACTCGTTTATATTTTTGTGTAGATAGCCAAAGCATTAAAATATCCTTATCGCTATCTATAAATACGCTGTCTTTTTTTCCATCTCCGTCAAAATCTTTTACAATTTTACGGGTGGTTTGTGCGAAAGCACTGTTTGCTAATAGGAGGAACAAGAAGGTGGTGAAGTATTTCATTTTTATTTTTTTTTAGTTAGGACGTTCTCAATGGGCGCGCTATCTACTAAATCTTTTTTATGAAGAATAAAAAAGAATATCGTTTCTATCCCTAACGCAAAAATGTATGATGTAGAAAAAAGTTTTACAGCACCACTTTTTACTTCAGTACTTCCACTATTTCTTCAAAATTATTGGCCTTCGCAATTTCAATGGGCAATTTACCGTAATAAATGTCATCACCGCAATCAAAAGTTTCTGGTTTGTTTTTATCTACATCTATTTTTATCAGGTACTGTACCATTGCTATATTATTATTATTATTTATTGCAATTATTAATGCAGTTTCTCCATTGCATTCGTTAAAGTCTAAATCATCCTTAGTTAATTTAAAGACATTCAGTACTTTATAATCCGATCTGATGATTTTAAGGAACGAATTCTACCAATCATTCTTCAGCTGATTTCAAACTACGATTTATTTATCACTAGCTTATAAAACTATTATGAATAAAGACTGTTGTTAAACTGACGATGATTTTATTCGAACTTCAACAAACAATGAATACGTTTAAATGGAATTTAATATACCATTAATAAATCATTAGCAATAATTGAACTTACAACCGGAATAGAGATTAGATTAATTTGAGTCATGAAACTAATTTAAATTTAATTTCTCCAGCTTCCATACTATTTATCAAATCACCATCTATTAAAAATTAACAAATGAAATTATTTCTATTTTGCGCTATTTTTTGCTTAGCCACGCCTTTTTATACAAAGGCACAGACAACTGCCGATATTGTCCAAACACTTGAAGAAAAATATAATTGGTCAAGGGCTAAGGTTATAGAGGAAAGCGTCACCATTAATGGCCCATCGGAAATGTTTACCAGGATTATGGCTGATAAGCGTTCTTTTGACATTTCAACTTTTTCTTATTTAAGTTCATACTTAGGTAAGTATTTTGATAAAGTTTATGGCACTGATATATTAAACTCAGCAGAAAAAACATCCGTAAACACAACAGCTGAACAAAAAGCTGCATGTGCCAAAGAAATTTCCAAAATCGCGGGCAAATTGCATATCACATTAAATGCAAACGGTGTCAAATTAACAGATAATAGCTACGAACTCAGCATGACCACTTTAACCACTATAGGAGAATTCCTGAATCCTGAAAGAGGCGTTGGGGTTGCGTTAGGATGGAGGCCGATGGCGAAAAAAGTTGCGATAACTATTAATACGCTTAACAGAACCGGGCAACCTGTAGTTAAGTGGAGCAAGGACTTCAGTGCTTGTACAATAGATCTGCCTATAGTAGGGGATACTAATTATTCCAGTATAATCCTGGCTGGTTTGAAAAAGGGCGGAAAAATCTAGCACACACCAACTGGCATTCTCTTGATAGCCTCTAAACCACTTAAAACAAATATTTTAAGTGGTTTTTCTTTGCACTCAAATTTTCCCTTTTTGTGCTTCTTTGCATAAATTTGTTTCTTATTTGTTCACGATCATCAGATTTTGTTCCCCGAACGTTTTAGCGCGGAAATGACTTCAATTATTTACAAATGGTATTAAAGATACCTACAGAGCCAATCTGTTAAAATTTCCATTCGGCACCTGAATTTTGGCTGTCAATGGTGGTCACGCGGGGGGAAGCCGAAAGTAAGAGCGCAATCCATATTAACACAGATTAACTGTGGAGGACTTATTTTCCCAATTGGGAATTAATTTTCATTACAGCTTGTTTTATTGCGATTCCATACCAAACATTTCGAATATAATTTGTTTATTCGTTTATGTACAATAACCTGATACCGGCGACCCGAAATTATTACTTTTCTTTACTATTACTTATTTTCGTGAGTTCACAAGCTATAGGGCAGCCTCCTCCTAAAATGAAGGTTGACGTTCCGGCTAGTTTAAAATCTTTTATCCCACGCGGATACGAAGTACTCGACCTTTCTACGGGCGATTTAAACGGCGATGCATATCCTGACGCGGTATTGATACTTTATAAAAAAGGCGAAGAAAAAACATCAGATGTGATCTCTCATCCTGAGAAACGACCACTTCTACTGATGATTGGCCAGGCAAATAAAACCTATAAAATTGCTGCCCGAAGCGATAATGCTGTATATTGTTTCGACTGCGGCGGACAAATGGGCGATCCGTTTATGGGAGTAACCATCAAGAATGGTTATTTTTCCGTAGAACATTATGGCGGCAGTGGCTGGCGATGGACACGCATTGTGACCTTCAAATATTCGCCAGCAGATAAAAATTGGTTCCTTCATAAAGATGGTGGGGAACGATTTCAGGCCATTAGTCATGAAGAGGTGAAAACCACAGTTAAAACCGTCAAAAACTTCGGCAAAGTTCCGTTTCAAAAATTTGATATTTATAAAGAATAACCCGCTAAAATGAAGATGATCAATCAAGCCATGCGTTATACGCTACTATGTACAATAGCTACGCTGCTTTTTATCAGCGGAACATACGCACAACCAGCCGGCACTACCAACTTTTATCCTAACATTAAAGTCTACAATTTATCAGCTTTATGGCAGAGTGATAAACTTTTGCTGCTTAGCCTGAACAAATATGAACCCTTCCCTCAACCATTGGGGATTATTGGAAAAAACTATCAACGGTTTTATATCCATTATACTTCAGTGATTAAAGACGCTGGTAATCCTTATCAGTACAAGGTGCAGGGAAAAACAAGGGTAGGTACCCAGGTTCGACCATTTACCGGCACGATCAAAATTTTGCAGGCTGGTATTTACAAATCTGGAAATGCCTACGCACCCGAAACCTATAAAGGCTATAAGCGTGGCCAGATGATTTGTAATTTAACAATCAATGAAGATAGTAAAGTACCTGGAAGTGGAATCATCGCTGGGAATCTGACCACAAATTTTTGTTTGAATGCCAAAAATCAACTTCTTTACGATACATTGGATTTTGGTAGCGATGGTTATGGCAACAATCAGTTCAGCGGCAATTGGATCGCAAACGGCAGTAAACAATCGCAAAAGCTGCAATTCGGTGATATTACCATCTATGATTCTCCGTTTAGCGATATCGATGGCATCACGGTTCCGCCACAATATGAAAAGTATGGCTGGCAGAATTATGTAAGCGCAATCTCTAATGATAATCGCCCGGCCAGTAAAGCGGCTATAACTGAAGAAAAACGACAGTGGTGGAAGTAATGTGCCATTTCCCAATAGTGATTTCCACTTAAAAGGTTTAAAACGCCATCATACGTGTATTCATTAGCAATCAAATGGCTAAAGATATCAAAGCAATCCAATGCCCGAAGTGTGGCAGTGTAAACAAAAATAAACAGCTGCTGCCAACTTATAGTGCATATCCCAGCTGCAATGAAAGCGAGTGCGGATCAACCAGCCATATAACAATTTGCAGCGGCGTAATAGGATGAGTTTTAGGATCACTAGAAAAAAAGCTGGCAAACCTAAGGTTTGCCAGCTTTAAATTGCCATTACGAGTACCCATCAGGTCTGTGGCATGAAAAAAATAGGAATGACATCCTGTATGCGCTTTCTAACTTATTAGGTTTAAGATTTTGCATCCTGTAAAACTCATTGAGCTAAGATCTCTAAGGTGGTCGTAGAATTAAAGACTGCGCTGTTTAATTAACCACCTTAGACACCTAAGAACAGCTAATTCATTAAATAATCCTATAGGCTTTCACACCATAAAGAAATATAAGAAAATGTAAGCTTATATGGTCCTTAAATGTCTTATATGGTCAAAAAAAATAATACTGAATATCAGTTGTTTACATAAATGTCATTATAAGCAGAAGTATTTTTTAATTAGCAGAATTTTAAAGCGTTTAACTAAAAACACGACTTATTACTGTGTATCTATCCTGCTAAACCATCTTTTTTCGCTCTTGCAAGCACTTTTGCAGCACGGTCGGCGCTATCTGGATGTGAGCTTAGCATCTTTTCTGAATTGCTCTTTTTGGTACCTGAAGAACTTTCCATTTCAGCAAATTTATTAAAGGCACTGGCCAGGGCTGTTACTTTATAATTGTGTTTCTTCATGAAATTGTATGCATACTCATCGGCTTCACTTTCTTGTTTACGGCTATATTTGCTATCTAAAATCGCGGTAGCAAAACTTCCTAACTGACTTTCTGATAAGCTGTTAATTGCGCCGGATTGCGAAGCTGCAGCATCCATCATTGCTTCTCTTTTATAAGCACTTTTCACTGCATCACGAGAATCTTTATTGGCAACATGTCCAATTTCATGACCGATAATTCCTAACAATTCGTCGTCGGTCATGATATCCATCAATGATGAAAATACGCGTACACTACCATCTGCACATGCGAAAGCATTGATATCTTTTACTTTATACACTTTAAAATTAAGCGCCAATCCACCTTCATTCTTGTGTTTGGCGAATATTTTTTTAAGTCTAATGGTATATGGATCTTTTTCCGACGCTACAGTATTGTGCGTATCCATGTAACCTACTGCTTCTTTAGCAAGCCTCGATGCGTCTGCATCTGAGAAAGTTGCGGCCTTTACGCCCTTTTCAAGCGCACCAATACCTTTGGAATTTAATTTAATTTGTGCCGATGCAAATGATACGGAGCCAAGCAACAATGCGCTAAGTGCTAAATGGGTAATTTTGTTTTTCATAATGATTTCGTTTATATCAGATATGATAGGATAACAGCGACATGGTTTAAATGTTTGAGTTGTAGTTCGCAATCATCATTAAAAAGGCATGGAAAATGATAATGCTGGTTAAATTTTTTTTGGAAATTGAAAATATTTCCATGGTTTTGCTTCGGCCTTTCGGTAGATTTTGTAGCATATGATTAAATAGGGTAGGTGCAGGTTTTTTTAAGAGAACAGGTTGACAGCTTTTATTGACAACGTTGAAGTAGTGGAAAATTAATTAAATCATTTTTGGGCTTAATCTGTTTTAAATTCATGAAGAGGGTATTTTTAATCAGCGCAGCAAGTTTGATCATATTGAGCAGCTGCAGGGAAAAAACGGTGAGTCAGGATGCAATTCAGGCTCCTGCAAGTTCATTTTTTGCAACAAGTTACAGCGATCATAACGCCGAACAGCCATCTGAACAAAAAGCTGAGTCTACCGATGCGGCAATTCCATCAACCTGGGTCGGCAAATATTCTGCCTATTTCAGTTACGGCGATATCGCCGGGCAAAACGCAGGCTGGGAATTAGACATCAGGATCACAAACAAAAAGATTACTGCAGAAGGAAAAGGTTTTCAAATGGCTTTTTTTGATGAGTTAAGCGCTACAGCAAAGGGTTCTAAACTAATTTTAACTCATCTTAAAAATGTATCTGGCTATCAAACAGGTAAAAGCATGAATCCCGAATTTATTTTAATCAAAGATCATGGTCAATTTTATGTCCAGTCAGAATGGATCGATGGGGATGTGAAAGCAAAACCAGGGCGATTTGGTCATAAAATGGATAAAACTGGTTTATAACCTATGATCTGTACCGATCCTACGAAGGAAATGTCATCTACAAGGTGATAAATTTGCAGTCTCCATTATTTACTCACTAACATACTATTTTTAAAAACCTTGGCCCATTTTTCTACGAACAGCACGCTCAGTGCGGGTTGCTTCACCGCTACGAAATTGGAGTATAAAGCACTTTTACCCTGAATGATGTAATAGAGTTGCGACTCTGGGATGGCGCTATTATTGAACTTTGGCGACTCAATGCGGAACAATATCCAGGGTGAACCCGATTTGGTTCCTTTTTCAATCATTTTGAGCTTTGCATTAGGGGCATTTTTTAGGGTTCGGTTATAGGTCGCGTTCATGGCCTGTTCTACCGAAACGGATGTAGACCCCATTAACGACAGCATGGTGCCGATGATGGTCCAGTTTTTAAAAGACTCATTCCCAGCTAACAGTTCAACCATACGCGTATTTCCACTTTTTTGGTCAGAACCTATTTTCCATTTGTACTCACCCGGCCATGCTATTTGTAAGTTTTCCTGTGCCTGGGCAGCATTAACCATACCAGTTAAAACTAAACAGACCATAATGAATTGCTTTCCCATAATTACTTGTGTTTTATTGAATAACATTTTTATTATCATTTAGTGTTAAATTATTCACACACATGATGCTACTTCGTCTTTTTAAAATTAATCAACGATGGAATGAAAAAACGAAATAGCCTGGCCGCTTTCAACTCTATACCCGTTTTGCCTTAACACCGAATCACTCACCAATTTTTGTGAATTCGTGCGAATTTTGGTAATTCCTTAAAAGTATAAACCCCTGCTAATCGTGCGATTGCAGGGGTTTATACGTTTTGATAGTCTTTGTTGTGATCCCGCTGGGATAATATCTTGATATTCCAATCGGCACTAAATGAGAAAGTTATATATAATAGTCAATAATCATTTTTTATTGGGCACCAAATTGGGCACCAGTTATTTTGACATGATTTAACTAATTTTGAAAGAACAATTTGTTGTATAAACAAATAAAAGTTATTGATTTGATTTTTAATAACTTATTATTTTTTCTGCTTACCATATGTCCGTTTAAAACAAACCACCTACAAAAAAGGCGAAGCAAGGCCAAAGTTGATCTGCCTCCAAATTTCCGATAGCCCTTAGCCAGCGCAAGCAGTTGTCATGCAAACCGAGGCTAAAAAATTTTCAAGCCATTTAAAGTTCATTGCATTATTTAATTTGGTTTTCCGAAAGCTTGAGGTGAAGTGTTACCACATTGGAGAATAATCTTAAAATTCAGTAATGCCACATTTATACAGAACAAAGAACAGCGATAAGCATACTACTGAAATGGAGAGCGACAATGCAAAGTACCTTACTGATCCAAATATGTCAAGCCTGGAGTGAAACGACACTATTCCTTTCGCCGACAATACCAGTACCAACGTAATTAAAGCCACTGCAAAATTCAGCATTACAATGCTGGTTACCAGGTAAAATGTTAATAAGGCAGGTTCGATAATCACTTTGGAGGGCAGCCCGTATATCGCTCCGGTAACCAGGCTGATTAGCGCAATCCATAAACCGTACCCACCACCCTGTTTGCTTGCCTTAAACCATGTTTGTCTGTAGGATTTTATTGTAGGAACTTCTCTATGCACTGATTCCTTAAGCGGGCCGGTAGTTGTTCCTGAAAAATTCTTAGGCTTTTGTTTATTATACCTCGGCCACCAAATTATCAGGCCGGAGATCATTAAAAGTAACGGCGAGAGTCCACCCACAAAAGCGAATATCTTGGTTGGCATACCACCGAAATTACCATAATGAAGGGGTTGTACCCATCCCAGATAGGCTTTGCCTATTTGCTGGAAATCCTTTCGGCTATTGAAAAGTATTTTCCCCGAATACTGATCAATCAGTACGGCATCTCTTTTAGCCCATCCAATCTTACTTCTGGCATGCATCTGGAGGGCAAATGAACCTGCTGAGTCAGTGGGAAGAAATACTGAGATTACCCGTGCATCTGGCATTTCTTTAGTTGCACGGTAAAGTATATCCTTAAGCGGCAACGGTGCGATTCCTTTGATGTAGTGAGATTTGGTTTGGATGAGCTTTTTTATAACGCCCAGGTCCTCGCCGCCCACTTTCATCAGTACGGGTGCCCCTAAAATACCCAGGTTCATGCAAAACCCGGTCAAACACAGTACAATTACAAATGGTGCGGTATAAAATCCTATGGCATTGTGCCAGTCGTAATTTTGCCTTTTCCAACTGCTTTTAAACCTGACGGTTAGCACCGATTTAAGCTGTTTCCATTTTTGGGGAATCCAGAGGCGCAGACCTGAAACAGTCAGTATAAGCAGCACTAATGCAGAGAGTCCGACAATGATTTTTCCAGGTAAGGAAAGCATCAGGTTCGCATGCAGCTCATTTAGTATCTTCACAAAGGAACTCCGATAAATTCTTTTACCGCATAGCTTCCCGTTATATGGATCGATAAAAGCTTCATTCGCCTCACCTGGTTCCCCCTTAGCAGAAAGCATAACGATATAGGCATCACACAGGTCATCTTTTTCACTTAGACTGATACTGGAAATTTGCCTCGCAGGGTAGCTACGTTTCATTATATCAAAAACCTCATGGAAAGCCAGCTTTGGCTTTCCTTCCAGAGTGCGGAAGAGGCCAGGATTTAAGGCACGGTCTATCTCATCCTGAAATACCAGTAAAGACCCGGTTGCAGCGATAAATGACACGACAAAACCCGCGATAATCCCCAGGTAGGTATGCCATTTACCAAACCACCTTTTTTGGTGTTTTGCCCACCGTATAGTATCTATCTTTTTTTTCAATGTGATCTGTTTACTTCAGTGAATAACTTTTAATAGCTTATTTTAGAAATGGCGCTAAAAAGTACGACACCTTTTATTTCCGCTTCTTTCTTTGCCGATATAGAAAACACCATACGCATGAATGGTATATACTAGTTCTATTAAGCCGTTTTCGTTGCTGCCCATGCTAATTCCCCTTTTTGTAATAAAATAATTGCTCATTTTAGTTACTCATTCATTATAGAAAAAGAGAAAATCTCCTTGCCTGCATTTCCCTTTTATTTTTGACTGTTTCCAATGCACCAAAATCCGGTAACACGATGGGCTAGCCTTTATGTGACTTCCCTTGTAACTGCCGGGTGTGAAATTCTTTTTTTCCGTTTTCGTTTTTGCAATGGAAAAAATACAACCCTAAAAAAAAGCTAACCAGGCCAAACTTACTGTTCTGGATATTTTTTCATCTGCTGCATATAAGTTATACCCTAATAGGTAAGTTTATTGATGGCGTAAACATCTGCTGCGCCGTTTACCACAAGTCCTTTTGTTATTGTAGCGTTGGAACCGTTAACCTGATAGATGGCGACCTGTCCGCTTGCATCTTTTATCGGGATATTAACGGTATTCTTGTCACTTTCTACGTAAGTGGGTGTAGAGAAAAGGGATGGCGTATAAATTGGCGAATTGGCAACCCAGGTTACCGTTTTTGAAGCCACATCCAATATAGCGAGCTTTACCGTACCTGTTGATGCACCTGCTTCAGTATACATTTCAGCAAGGAAACGAGTACCGCCTACGTAAGTACTCCTGGCGTATTTATGGCCACCAGAAGCTGTTTCTATATCGAAGAAATAACTCTGGTCAAACTCTTGCGAATTGGTATTTATTTTCAGTCCGGCTGAATGTTTGGTAGAACCTGTTACTGCGGTGGAAAAGGCATAGACCTCGCCATTGTCAATCTTGTTAAGCCCATTCTGTCCAGAATAAGAACCAATGTAACTTGTGCGGTTATCCTTGAAGACCTTTTCAAGCACCATGGAAGGATAGCTGAACACGGCAACCCAACTATTGTCAAGGTAATTGGAACCAAAAGTATTGTCGGTAGTTCCTTTAACGCTCATAAAAGGAGCATATATTTTATTGCCGATTTGTACTAAATGAGTAAAGTAAGCCAGTTCACCATTGTTTGCTACTGTTGTCAGGTTTACGCTGCCCGTACTTTTTATCTGGGGATTTACTGCATTGACTACCGTAAAGGTAGCCGTTGGGCTGTTAATATCTCTGGGTATATTTGCAAACAATATATCGTCGTTATTAACAGTTGCCATGGCATGGGTAGTCATCATGTTGAGGGTGGTTCCCTGTACAATATGTCCTTGATTATTAAGATTAAAAGCTGTTAACGGCCCCTGATTGCTAAACCCGTAAACCTGGCCGAACAGGGTGTTGTTTTGGACAACATAACCGTAGTCGTCTGTCTCTGTACCATTGCCGGTCGTTGAGGCGGTACCCTTTGAAAGATTATCAGCAGTGAGCAGATAAGTGGTGGCGCCTCCGGCAGTTGTTGTTACGGCGAGTACATATTTAGCATTGCCAACCGGTTCGGGACCTGGTGAAGTGTTGTCATCATTTTTACTGCACCCGGTCATAGCAAGGCCAAGGAATAATCCTGCAAGCAGGAGAAAATTAAATCTATTCATATTATTTGATGTTTATGGATTAAAAAAATTAATAAAATGCTTTCGTTATTTTTGATTTCCGGCAATAAAATACCGCAACTTGATATTGAATGACCTGCCCGGTTTTTGCAGGCTAAAATTGTCGTAGATTTTTGCATCAAAGAGGTTTCTGCATTCCAGGCCAATATTATACCGTCCGTCTTTTATGCTATATACAGCATTAACATCGTGCTGGAATTGTTCAGGGATATTCAGCTTGCTGCCGGTTGATCCCTGGCTGGGCCAGTTCAGGTAATACTCATGCACATACGTCAGGTTGTAACCAATATTCAGTACATTGGTGGTACTCCCCAGCCCTTTGATGGAATATTGCGCATTCGCATTTCCATAGAGATAGGGCATATTGGGTATCCTGTCTTTGTATATCTGGCTGACCTGTGTTTCATTGGCTTCATATTTTGTCTGGTTACGGATGTTCTGCCAGGTCATGTTCACCCCCACAACCAGGGCATCCTTAAACGTGTACCGGATTTCTCCATCAATTCCCGTTGTCCTTACATCCTGTTGGTTGAGCATCTGTATCATGGCAACACCACCTACAGAAGTCAGGTTTGGCCGGATAAAATCCTTCGAGTTGCGATAAATGAAATTGGACTCTATATGGAGCTTATGCGCTTTAACAGGTATAAACTGATAGGCCAGCCCCAGGTTCGCATTTTCAGAACTTTCCGGGCGAAGTGAAAAGTTTTCAATCCGGTCTATGGTCGGGTTACCGAATAGTTCATCGTTTTCGGGCAAACGGTAAGTCTTTTCGTAAGAAGCTTTAGCCTGTAAGCCGGTATTCAAAAAATAGGAAGCCGCTGCGCCATAGCCGGTTTTATTTACTGATTTTTTTTGTTCGGTGTAAGTGGGGAGTGTACCCCAGGGCGCATTCGGTGATGTATAGCTTTGGAAGGCGGTTGTGGATTGGTTGTAATTTTTCAGGAATACGGAAGCATTGAAACGCTCATTCATGTCGTAACGGTAGCCCAGGCCCAAAATGTTTTTAAAGTTTTCTCTCGGCTGCATGTTCAGTGTATTGTCCGGGTCCAACTCGTCCTTTCCTTTTCGGTTGAAGCCTAAAAAGGTGTTATTCAGTGCTAAGGAATGTTTGCCTAAAAATTTATAACCAAGATTGGCGGTAACATTGGCATTGTTGTTTTTATACTTGTACAAAGTTCGTCTGAGTTCGCCTCCAACTGCATTGGGGTCTATAGACTTATCTCTGGATTCCCCCAGCCAGTTATATTGCTTAAAAACGGTATCCACCAATTGTTCATGGCCAAGATTATAATTTGCGTTGAGGCTTAGGTTAAGGTCTTTTATGAAAAGGTTGTTTTTAAGGTATTTTAAGGAGGGCATGATGATATTGCCGTTCCGTTTCCGCGCACCATACACGTCGAACATCCGGTTACCTGTCTGTATATCGGCTTTGTTTTGGCCAAGGGTAATACCCAAAAGGAGCTTGTCGGCATATCGTTTTCCCACAACACCTATGTTGGCAATTACGGTCTCATTCCTGTAGGTATCGTGGAAGCGGCTTACCCGCATGGGTGTGTAAACCCCGGTGGTCAGGTTGGCTACGTCCACATCCACCTTATAATTATTGTCTGAATAATTCTGAAAGGCATTCACCTGAATGGTAAAGCCTGATTTGGCAGTATATCCCGCATTAACAGCAGACTTGTGCGTGTTAAACGAACCATAGGAATAGGATACATCGAGGTAATCCCTTTTGTTGGGGTTAGTTACAATGTTAATAGCGCCACCAAGTGCATCGGCACCCAGCCATACCGGAACCACCCCTTTATACACCTCGATGCGGTCTGCCATATTGATAGGGATATTGTTCATCTGGAGGGATGTTCCGAAGTTGTCCATAGGGATGCCGTCCAGAAAAAATTTGACCTGGTTTCCGGTAAAACCGTTCAGGGAGAAATTAAAAGCTGAGCCAAGCCCGCCGCTTTCCCTTATTCTTACGCCGGAGACTTTGTTCAGCGCCTGGTTCAAGTCATAAGTGGTATTATGGAGTTTGCGTGCATCAATGGCGGCTACATTATAGGCCTGTTGTCTCACTTCTGCAGCCTGCGTTGTGCCGGTTACGGTTACCGATTCCAGAACAGTAGATATTTCGGCTAGTTTTACCTCTACTTTTATGGATTGACCGGCCGAAAGGCTTATTTTTTGACTATGTGGCTTATAACCCAATCCATTGAACAGGAATTCATAATTGCCGGGTTTCAGATTGTTCAGCTCAAAAGTTCCATCTTCTTTCGACAGGGTTCTTACCTCATTGCCCTTAATCCTTATATTAATACCCGAAACTGCTTCTCCCGAAATGCCGGTTATTTTTCCCGTAATGGAAGTTTTGTTTTGTGCCACAGCATATTTTGCTGTAAACAACATGAACAGCGTAAAGAACAGTATTATGCTGTTTATTTTCTTAACCCAATTTTCCCCCCGGTCAGTATGATTATAAAATGCACTATTTTCTATTGTGCATTTTATGATGATACTACCTTGCTTTTTTTGTATATTCCACATGATGATTAGAAATGATAAAGTATTTACATAATTGCTTTTGTGTTTATTTAGACTCAATATAAATACGGTGCAAATGTATGGCTCTACTTTTCTTTTTTAATCTCACCAATCACGGGATAAGTAGGACAAATGGCAGTTGTTTCTTATAGAAAACAAAGCACAAGGAGGGACAGAACACCGTAAAGCGAAGTAATACGAGGTTCTTAAAGCCCTGAAAGATGTGTAATAAAGTTAAAAAATCGCAATTTCAGACTACGTCAAAGGCATTTTCAGTTCTCTTCTTTTTTTATCGCAGAAGCCATTTGCATGGTTCATACATTTACCAAAAATATTAAGAACCTGTTGTTGTATCTCAAACCCAAACCGGGGCACCTGCTTTTCTTCGGCGCTTAAGCGGGGAAACTCCTCATTAATGTCCACTACCTCATGGCAATCAAGACAAACAATGTGGCAATGCGCTCCTTTTTTTGTCGCATGTTCATATTCAGCCATATTTTTGTTGAAATGCAACTCCACAATCAGGTTACAGGCAACCAGGATTTCGAGTGTATTGTATATGGTTGCCCTACTTACCCTGTATTTTTTGTTTATCATGTCGATGTAGAGTATTTCTGCATCAAAACGTTTGTTGAAATAATAGATCGCTTCCAGTATTGAAAAACGTTCGGGGGTTTTCCGATAGTTGTTCTTCATTAAATATGCCTCAAGGATTTCCCTCATTTCTGCCAATGTTTTTTCCCCTGTATTCATGCGATATATTTTTAGCAGTGTATCAAGGCACACGATTCTCCTTCAAATTCAAATTGTAGGGTGGGATGATGTATCTCTAAATGGGAAAGTACATGATATGCCTCATTTCTTACCTTACGCAGGTCTTCCATATTCGCGTCGCTATTCAGTACCAAATGAGTAGTCAGCACATTGTACTCGCCGTCCATTGTCCAGGCGTGCAGGTCATGTATATTGGTTATACCTGGTATTTTAAGCAATGCGGCCTTTATTTCCATGTCGTTAAAATTGTCGGGTTTTACCTGCAACAGTATTTTTAGCGTTTGCATGATGTTTCGTAGGGTATTGTAGAGGATAAAGACAGCCACGCCTACAGACAGTAAAGGATCTATCCACATCCAGGAGGTAAAATACATGATAAACCCGCCGACCAGTACAACAATCCATCCCAGCGCATCTTCCATCAAATGCATCATTACGGCTCTTTGGTTAACGGATTTGCTCTTGCCTTTGAACAGTCTGAAGAATGCCAGCCCGTTGAATATCACACCGATTACCGCCAGCCACAGTACGCCTCCCGTATTTACGCTTTCCGGATGGAAGAAACGGGGAATGGCCTGCGTGAGAATAACCACCGAACCGGCAATCAGTATGAGAGAGGTAAAAAATGCCGCCAATACCGAAAGCCGCCTTTTTCCGTAGGTGAACAGTTGGGTTCTTCCACCTGTCGATTTCTTTTCCAGCACCAATGAGCATACGATGGCAATACTGTCGCCCAGGTCGTGGATAGCATCAGATAATATAGCCATCGAATTCGTCATTATTCCCCCGACAAACTCAATGATGGTAAATGATACATTGAGCAGTAAAGCAATGCGCATGTTCTTAACAATGGGGTGTACATGCATGCCTCCTGCGTGATGGTGATGGTCATCTTCGTGTCCATGTTCGTGACTGTGGCTATGCTCGTGGTTGTGTGCTGTTTCTTTCATGATTTTTATATTTACTATTTTGTCCTATTTATTTCCTGTTTCCGAAAGGCTCCGGGCGAAATCCCGGCAACCTTGCTGAACAGGCGGTTGAAATACTTATAGTCCTCATATCCCAGTGAAACTGCGATTTCTTTCACGCTGAAATGGGAATGGTACAATAACCGTTGTGCCTCCCGCAGCACTTCCTGTTGTATAAGGTAGGTCAACGAAAAACCCGTCACAGCTTTTACCGTGTCATTCAGGTGGCTTACCGAAAGGTTCAAAATTTCGGCATAGTCGCCGGGACGCTTTAATGCCTTGAATTGTTGTTTCAGCACCTGTTTAAACTTTTTGGCAATATAGATGCTGTTTGCGGAATGATGTAACGTAAAGCGCTGTTCCCTTCCCTGGTAAAGGAAAGCCACCTGCTGTATAAAAGCAGTTGCCAGCGTAACCTGTGCCTGGGAATTAATGACCATACCCAGGTCTTTTGAAGCAGTACCTGCTATTAATTCCAGGATGTTTTTAAACCATCTCGATTCTCCGGGCCCTAGCTCCAGGTTGATGACTTCTGAAAGCGATTGTTGCAATATTGAACTTATAGTATCATCCACGAGCTTGTTATCTATAGCAAGCACCCAGCCCGTAACACCCGTTGATTTTACCAACTGGTGTACCTGTCCGGGATAGGAAACAAAGAGCGAGTTTTTACGGATAATGGTTTTTCTGAAATCAACTGAGTTCTCTATATAACCCTTTTCTACCAGTATGCAAATGTAATGTTCATGCCGGTGCGGTTCATGAAAATCTGAGGGCGTATTAATGATACCGTCGTCTATCGGCTCTGTTCGGATTCCACTGCCGTCATGGTTGTGTTTCGGTATAGTTGGTGAATTTTTCATCTTCAATTCCTTCGTTATCATCCTCACTGGCATTTAGGAAATCATAAAAGTCTTCATCGCATTGGGTGCCCATTTTGCTGCTCTTTCCATTTAAACAAAAGTTATATTGCTTTCGTTTTGCCAGTAGAAACTTCCCCTAATATTTGTTCGGCCTTTTCAATTGCTTTTTCTTTTGTTTCGGCAAAAAGAAGTGGATTCCCCCAAAATTTCTCATATACATTTGAAAAAAGTCTCATACCCATACGCTTTACGACGCTCGGCTCTACCTGTATGGTCGCCTTTGTATATTTGAGTTCTTCCTTATGGATTTTCCTCCAGGCATTTACCTGTTTGGTTTCCTCCCTTGAAGGTTTGTGCTTTTCTTTGGGTGTCTCGCCGGTGCTGATCATCACAAAAGGTTTTTTCCGCTCGAAAAGGCTGGTAAATGCCGCAATGCCATTCTCGTGGCCATGGGCTTCATCTACTGAGTGGCTGTGCTGAAAGTTCACAAAAACAACCGGAAATTTTGAATCGTCTATAATCATAATTTTATAATCTCTAACTGATTACAAATTTAGAATGAATATAAATAAGGAAAGGTAGACGAAACGGTGTTTGTATTGGACGAATAGCGGTTTTGCACAAAATATATCTCGTGGAGAACGCTATTTATGCCCTAATGAGTTATTTTATTTCGAAAGGCCGAAGCCGTTGTTCCGGTTATCCTGGCAAAAATCCGGCAAAAGTAGGGGTAATCATCGTAACCCAATTCGGTCGCGATTTCTTTAACTGATTTATCGGAATAAAACAGCAATCGTTTGGCTTCTAAAATGACGCGTTGGTGGATATGGTGGGAGACAGGTAACCCTGTGGCGTTGCGGACACATTCATTAAGGTAAGATGTAGAGATATTCAGGGTGTCAGCATAATCCGAGGGTTGTTTAATCAGGATAAAATCCCGTTCCAGTAATAGTTTAAATTTTTTGGTAAGGATCTCATAGCGTGAAAGGTTGTCTGTACTTTCTATTTGCTCCAGATACTGTGAAACGATCAAACCTACAAAAGCATTACAGCAATCTTTTAGTACGGAAGCAAATAATTTATCTGTTTTCCGTTCAAAAATACTTTTACATAAAATGATGGCTCGGTCTAAAATTGTATAAATAGCGGATTTTACCGGTAATGACCTTGCATGTAGAATAACTTGTTCCAATATTCTTAAATAATCGGGATTCAGGTTCTCACTATTCACTCCAAGAAGAAAAACGTCCGCTTTTTCAATCTTTATGATGCGATGAATCTGGCTGGGATGAATGTAAAGTACTGCAGGCGCTTTTATTTCATAACGCTCAAAATCGATTTCAATATGAAAAGTTCCTTTCCGTACTAATGAAAAGATATGATAATCATGCCTGTGTGCATGTTCTGTTTCATTAAGGGCATTTAAATTTTCAGGCGTTACTTGTTTAACAACATAATCTTGCTGATATTCTTTGGACAAAGAATGGATAGGGATGGATGTTGTCTTTTTACTCATTTTTTTAATCACTACACAAAGATAGTTTTTCGGAAAGCGAGTTAACCCGATTTAGAAATAATTTGAATTACATTAAATGGGAAAATCTTAATAAGCATACTGATGCATATCTATTGAACGGAGCTCCCCCGAAAGGAACCCGGCGATTGTCCGGATGTCTTATTGAAGACACGATGAAAATAGCTATAGTCGTTGAATCCCAATCGGTCTGCGACTTCTTTTAAGGGTAGGTTCGAATAGACCATTAGCCTCTGGGCTTCCTTGATCACCTCACTATGTATTAAATCCGTTACTGAAAACCCAGTCACTCTTTTTACTACATCATTGAGATAACCAGTGGTGATGTTCATTTCAGAGGCAAATTCGGATGGCTTTTTCATAACAGTATCCCGTCGTAACAGTTGCCAAAATGTTTTGGCAATTTCTATATGCCGTGGTGAATACTTAATGAGCTCCTTGTTTTCCTTTAATGCATATACCGAGGAAATCTGATAAACATAAGCCATCAGCAAAGCCTGTATAGTCTGCTTTCTAAAAATATCTGTTCTTCCATCATGATAGACCGTATCCATAGTACCAAGCATATTTCTTATTAGTGCTGCCTGACTGGTGGACAGATCCATTGGTATAGTTTCGGCCAGGAATTGATCGAGTAATGTCCTGGCTTTTTCACTGATAAGCGCATGCTCAAAAAAGAGCACCCATCCCAGGCACTCTTTTCTTGACACGAACTGAAGTACCTGTCCAGGATAAGATAGGAATAAAGTATTTGCCTTGAGGGTCACTTTGTTGAAATCGATCAGAAATTCCATCTCTCCGCTTTCGAGCAGGATACAGAAATAATGGCCATGTCTATGCGGAAGCGAAATATCGTGTGGTGTCACTAAAGATTCTTCAGGTTCAATTTTCACGATGTTCATTCCTGAAACAGATTCGGTGACCGAATGGGTCGGAATCTTCTTGTTTTTAGCCATTTCTATTGATCTTAATTGTCTGTGACAAATGCTGATTTTGTGAATACGCAAATATACTTTATGATGGGGATCTTTCCGTCAGTAATAACCCGTTTTTATTGGGAGCCAGGGCGCTGCATAGTAGTGGTGCCCGGTGCTATAAAGCGCTACCTAGGCTTCCTATTCTGTCATGCCGCCAGGCAATGTAAATGCCTGGCGGTTCGTTCCAGGGGAACCATTAAATATAACGATACCCATTTTGTGGTATTTTTACTCCTAATAATTTATTGTTTCCTGTTAATGCTTTTCCTGCTATAGACCGTTCTTTTGGTTTTAAATGGCATCCGTATTATTTACACAACATTGATGTTAACGTTCTATTGAACCAGTTGCTTTCTGGTATGCGGCCGCATCAATTTTATATTGAACCTTTGCTTCAAGCAGGTTACTCTTTGCCTGCTGCCAGATTGTTAGTGCTTCCAATACATCCTTGCCTACGATCGTTCCGGCCTTGAAACGGTCATTACTCAGTTTAAGGTTTTCCTCTGCCTGGCTTAGTGATAGGTTAGAAAGTCCTATCCGTTTTATACTCTGGCCAAGTTGAAGAAATGCTTGCTGTACTTCAAGAGTAACCTGTTCTTCCCGTTCCTTTAACTGATAGCGTTGTGAGGAAACTTTGAACTGTTGTTCCTGTATTTTTTTTCTTTTTCTACCCCAGTCGAAAACAGGTATGTTTATGCTAAGCATACTGTAATATGAAGCCATGAAATTATCTTTATTAGTGGGATTGATCCCGCTTTTTCCAAATGCTGTTATCCCGTTCAATGCCAGGCTCACACCAGGCCTAAGATCAGCCGCTAACATTTTTTGTTGCAGCTCTGCTGTTGATACCGACGTTTGAAGGATCTTTATTTCCGAACGATTGCTTGGCGCCTGTTGCATCGGGGAATTATCTATTACAGTATTTATTGGCGCGTCCAGGAAATCCGCCACTGTAAAATCCGTGCTGTCTGTCAATCCCGTAACCTGTGCCAGGTATAGCTTTGCCATGGTCAGGTTGTCCTCTGCACGTGAAATATCAAGCTCATTTGCATTTTGTTGTACCTGAGCCTGCAATACATCATTTTTATAGGTAGTTCCGGCAGTGAAATGGTTATTGAGATCGGTGTAAAGGGCAGCCAGTTGTTTTTTAGTTTGCAGGGCGAGTTTGATCCGTTCCATGGCAGATACCACCAGCCAATAGGCCCTTTCGGTGGTGAAGAGTACCTCAGTTGTAACAAGAGCTTTCTGCTCCTGCCGTATCTCGACACCATTTGCTGCAATCTCCTTGCCAAGCCTAACCTTGCCACCTGTATAGATGGGCTGAGTGATCCCCAGGCCAGAGCTTAGCCCATATTCAGGAATAATAGTATTTAATGGTTTCCCGAAATAAAAACCGGTTATCGAGCCATCCACGGAGGGCCTGCCTCCAATATCCTGTTGTGCCTTCTGCGCCCTGGCAGCATTGATGTCTTCCATTGCTGCCTTGATGTTATTGTTCCTTTCCAGGGCCATCTGCCTGCAGCGTTCCAGTGTCAGAACCTGTTGTGCCCTTGTTATTTGCGGAAGTACGCAGCCTGTAAACAACAGGGGCATATAGGCTAATATTTTCTTTATCTTGAATTTCATTTTATTATTTTTAGTGATGTGCCGGTTTATACTGTATGTGCTCATCTGCATCAGGTTGTCCATCTTCTTCGTGTGCCTTGACCGGTTTGATGAATTTATAATAAAGCACCGGGACAATGAAAAGCGTCATGACCATCGAAACGATCACACCGACAGCCAGCACACTGCCAAGTGGTGCCCACATTGGTGATTGACTTGCGATCATCGGTATAAGGCCAATGGCAGCAGCAGAAGAGGTAAGGAAGATTGGGCGCATTCTTCTTTTTGCAGCGGATAAAGCGGCGGCCTTTATCGTATAACCATGTTCAAGTATGAGCTCATCCGTATAATCCACCAGAATAATACCGTTGCGGACCACGATGCCCATCAGGCTGATGATTCCCATGAATGCAAAGAAGCCCATAGAGTTGCCCGTTAGATATAGTCCCAGCATGGCACCCAAAAGACTCAGCGGAAAGGTGGAAAGTACGATCAGTACTTTGCCCATGCTCTTGAACTGGAATAATAGCACCAGAAAGATCATGATCAGACTGATCATAAGGGAGGTGCCCATGTCGGGCCCGCTCTCCTGGGAGGCTTCGTCTTCACCACCATAACTGATCCTGATGCCTTCTGGCAGCTTCAATTTGTCTATTTGAGGACGTATTGACGCGATAATGGCACTGGCCTTTACACCCATCTGTGATTCTGAGGAAACAGTAAGGGTACGTAGCCCATTTCGGTGAGCAATAGCACCGGTGTGCCAGGATGGCTGAAGGTCAACTACCTCTTTCAATGGTATCTTGGTATTGTATCTGGAAGTGAGGCTCAACTGTTCCAGTGAGCCAAAGTCTGATCTGTTGCTGGCATCCAGTCGGAGTAGTATATCGACCGGTTTGTCTCCTTCCCATAATCTGGATACCGGGTAACCGTTTATTTCGGCACCCAGGGTTTGGGTAATCAGCGCCTTACTGATACCGAGCCTGCTAGCCTGGTCTTCCTTGATGCGCGCATTGATACCGAAATAATCACGTTGGTAATCTGTCCTGATCCAGTTTGTACCCTTAGCGTTGGATAGGATAGCCTTAACCTGAAGTGCAACTTTTTTCTGGTCGGCCAAATCCTCACCGATGATACGTATCTCAACCGGTGCCGGCTGTTCTTTGATTGATAACTGGCGTACACGCACATAACCATTCGGCAGGAAGTTCTCGAATTTCCTGAGATATTCTTTGATCATCTCTTCAGTTGCATCTTCACTTACCGTATTGATGAAGATCTGCGCATAGTTTTCTCTGGCTGGTTCCGGTGCATAGGTCGAATAGAAACGCGGAGAGGATGTGCCAATAAAACTTGCGGTCGTCACGATACGTTTATCCCCCTTTATGGCAGCCTCAACCTTTTGGACCGCTTTCTCCGTTTCAAGGACACTGGTTCCATTCTGCATCCATAATTCGAGGTTGAACTGGTTCCTTTCTACGATGGGAAAGAACTCGGTTTGTACATGGCCACCGATAAAGAAAGCAAGGAAGACTGAAAGAACCCCTGCTGTCAGCGTACTCTTTGGCCAGTACATACAGAATTCAACGGCCTTGTTATATCCGTCTTGTAAACGATCCAGTATATTCTTTTTTAAAGGACGTTCACTCATCTTGTGTTTGAGGCCCTTTTTCAAAAAGATATAACAAAGATAAGGTGTCAGGAAAATTGCCACCAAAAATGACGCGGTTAGTGCTACACCAATGGCAACAGGCAGTGCCTGGATGAATTCCTTCGACATGCCATGCAGGCAGATCGCTAGTGGGGCAAAGGCAAAGATAATGGCCGCCGTGGCTGTAAATACGGGTACCATTAACTGGGTAGCACTTTGCCAGGCGGCCGTCCATGAAGCTACACCCTCGTCAAGCTTTTCGATATAATTATCTACGATCACGATGGCATCGTCTACAACCATGCCCAGTACAATAATTAATGCTGCAAGCGTAACCTGGTGTAGTTCAATGCCGATTATGTTAAGCACAGCAAATGTAATCGCTATAGAAACAGGTGCCGCAATGGCAGAGATCGCGGCAACACGTAGTGGCAGCAGCAGCATTACAACCAATATCACGGATAGGATGGCGATGCCAAATTCCAACATGAAATGGCCAAGGCGTTCTTTGACCACCGTAGGTTGGTCTACAATTGTCTTTACACTGACATCACCAGGAAGGTTGCTTCTTATTTCAGCCACCTTTTGCTCCAGTTGCTTCCCCAGTTCCACGATGTTGCTACCAGGCTGCATTTCCACCGTCAGCATCATCACATCGTTATTACCAACTTTGATCTTGTTTTTGAGTTCCTCATAACGGCGTTCGATCCTGGCCACATCTTTTAGCCTTACCACGATTCCCGCAGGTGTACTGTATATGATCTGGTCGCCGATGGCAGTTTCGTTTTTGAAACGACTGCCTGCAAATATAGGTATCTTGCTCGCTTCCAGGGTAAGGTCGCCGGTAACCTGGGTCACATTTTGCGCCTGTAAAACCGTTGCTATAGTATGGAGGTCAAAACCATACTGCCGTAACTTTTCATCCTGTACTGTGATGTATATCTGTTGCCGCTGTCCGCCATAACGTTTGATCTTGGAGACTGCCGGGATCGTTTTGATACCATCCTCCAGCCGGTCAAGATATTTTTCAATATCGGCATAAGAGCGCCCTGGGGCAGTAACGGTTATCATCTGGGCGACCACATCCCCAAAATCACTGTTGACCACGGGGCCAAGTACCCCCTCGGGTAGTACGCCCCTCATATTCATGTTGAGGCCATGCTGCAGGGTGCTCCAGAACTTCTTAGTGTCTTTTACATTGTCGTTCAACTCCGCGGTAATGATCACCTGACCTTCTTTCGTTTCCGACTTGGTCTTACTTTTCCGGATTTCTTCGAAACTAAAAAGATATTGCTCTATTTTGTTGGTAACTTCTTTCTCCATCTGGATCTCATCTGCTCCAGGGTAGGCGGCTATGACAAGTGCTTGCCGGACAGTAATCCTGGGATCTTCGCTACGGGGCATGGTAAATAGGGCAATGACGCCTGCCATAACCAGTATTGCTGTTATTGCTAACGTTATCTGAGGGTAACGCATAGCTGCCTCGATAACATTTATTCTTCTTTTCTTCATTTTAATGAGCTACAATTGATGTGCACTGGTGAATAGGTACTTGTTGTATCCGATAATTTTTACAGGCCAACTTTCTGGCCGTCTTTGATATTGTCCTGACCTGACACGATGATACGGTCGCCGGCCTGCAGTCCGTTGGTCACCAGAATGGAACGGTCTGACAATCCCCCTGTGCCGATACGTTTGCGGATCGCCCTGTTTTGGCCGTTCACTGTAAAAACATAGGCCAGGTTGTCGGCATCGTGTACAACTGATTCGATTGGAATGGTAATCGCGCTGGTATTGCGGGAAGTGCCGATTCTGATATCTGCAATCATTCCCGGCAACAATGTGCCCTTTGGATTGTCAAGCCTTATCTTTACGGAAAAGGTTTTTGATGTGGGATCAGCAAGCGGATTGATGATGGTGATAGTACCGTTGAGCTGCTGGTTCAATGTCGGGATAGTAATCCTGGCGATCATCCCGTTTTTCATTGCACCCACTTCGCTTTCCGGTACGGCAATCCTCGCATAAACCTGATCCGTCCTGACAATGGTAAACGCTGCGACACCCGGTGCGGCAGCGCTCCCGTTTTCGATCATTTTTGCTGCGATGATACCAGTCATAGGTGAATAAAGCTTGCTGTCAGCAATATGCTTTTCGTTTATCCCTTTGTTGGCCCTGGCCTGGGCTAGTCTGGTCTTGATATCCATATAGTCCTTTTCCGGAAGGCTGCCTTTCTTATATAGCTCATCGAACCTTCTGTATAGATCTTCGGTCTGTTCAAGGCCAGCTTTAGCTATGGATAACGCGTAGGTATATTCTGTAGCGTCAATACCGGCCAACAACTGGCCTTTAACTACATGCTGTCCTTCGTTAACCATGATCCGGTTTACGGTTCCGGCTACAGAAAAACCGACCTGAGCGGTATTGTCTGGTTCGATTGTTCCCGAATAGCTCAGCATTTGCTGGCTGTCGATTGAAGCTACAGTCGTTACCGTTACTTTGGCAGGGAGAGTGCTTTGCTTTATCTCGTTTTTTTGTGTACAACCAACTAGAGTAATCAGTCCGGCAGACAACATCCCCAGGCAGGCATGGTTTGTAATTTTCATTTTGTGATTTGATTAATTAAAATTTATAGCAGATTTTCATCCCGGCAATCAAGTATTGTTAAGCTTTGCAGTTGAGGCAGGTTTAAAAATGTGCTGTTTTGACCCGGGCAAAGGTCATGTTTGATTTAGGATGATTTGGTGATAATCACGGGCATTCTATGGACGAATCACGTTTTTTAATACCTGGTGGAGATACCGATTAGGCATCAGGCAGTAGGAATCATAGGTATTATAGGATTTCAGTCGACAAGGAAGGGAGGGGATTAGTTTGGTGCTTTAAAGAAGCATACGACGACCGATAGATTTTGAATCGTCTGGAGAAGGTGAAGTTGGGCCTTTTGTAGAACTTTCCTTTTAAGATGGTTTGTCAGATATTGGGAATTTCATTAAAAGTGTGCGCCAGATTCATTCCAAACTATTTACCCAGCTTTTTACCACCAGGCGTCTCGTCCTGAAATTACTTGTGGTTTTTGAGTTATAATACTAGAATCAGTTTACATCATTAAAGTCTGAAAAATTGCGTTTATAAGCTAAGAGCCTGTTTAAATTTTATTCAATTACATTACTTCTCCTAGTTTGTCACAAGAA
>Ga0190271_10000287_pt1 | contig 24795 bp, 24 predicted proteins | sample Popmic356T_FD_133747 | JGI IMG/M metagenome (GOLD analysis project Ga0190271, IMG submission 133747) | Populus adjacent soil microbial communities from riparian zone of Weber River, Utah, USA - 356 T | ecosystem: Environmental > Terrestrial > Soil > Riparian zone | place: USA: Utah | collected...
AACTGACCGTCGCCTGTCTGCTACGCTGCTAGCGCGCGTTCTGCGCCGCGCTGCAATTTGGCTGCGCCAAGGGTTCGATCCATGCTGCTCGAAATTCTCGTCATCCTCGTCCTGATAGCGTGTAACGCGCTGCTCGCGATGTCGGAGCTCGCCGTCGTGTCGTCGCGGCGCAGCCGGTTGCAGGAGCTCGTCAAGCGTCGGCACCACGGGGCCCGCAGGGCGATGCGGCTGCTCGAGAATCCCACCGCCTTCCTGTCGACGGTCCAGGTCGGCATCACGCTGGTCGGTATGCTCGCCGCCGCGTACGGCGGCGCGACGCTGGCCGAGCCCCTCGGCGTGTGGCTCGATCGCTGGGCTTGGATCGCGCCTTACGGGCGGCCCGCGGCGATCGCGCTTGTGACGCTCGCGATCACTTACGTCTCGGTCGTTTTCGGCGAGCTGCTGCCGAAGCGAATTGCGCTCTACGATCCGGAGCGCATCGCGGCTGCGTTGGCGCCGTTGATGCGCGGCGTCGCAAAGGTGCTGGCACCTGCCGTGTGGCTGGCCCGGTCGTCGGCGGATGCTGTGTTGCGCGTGTTCGGTCTGGCGCGCGACCGCAAGCTGACGGTGACTGAAGACGAGGTGCGCAGTCTCGTGGCCGAAGGCACGCGCGCCGGCGTCTTCATGCCGAAAGAACGCGAGATGATCGAAGGCGTATTGCGGCTGGCGGATCGCACGGCGAGCGCGATCATGACGCCGCGCACGGACGTGGTGTGGCTCGAGATCAACGAGACGCCCGCGGATATCGTCGCGCGGCTCGATGCACGGCGGTTGTCGCGTTTTCCGGTGTGTCGCGAAACGATCGACCATCCCGTCGGAATCGTCCACATGAAGGACATCGCACGCGCGTCGCTCGCGGGTCAACCGATCGTGCTCGCCGAGCTCATGATGCAGCCGCTCGTCGTCCTCGACGGAACGCCCGTGCTGAAGCTGCTCGAAGGGTTTCGCCGCGAGGGCATGCACATGGCTCTCGTCGTCGACGAGTACGGCGCGACGAAGGGTGTCGTCACGCTCGCGGACATCATCGAAGCCGTCGCAGGAACGTTGCCGGAAGCCGGCGGCGAGCTGCTCCAATCTGCCGTGATGGTCAAGCGCAACGACGGCTCGTGGCTCGTGGACGGCAGCTTTGGCATCGACGAGTTCGAAGACAGGCTCGGCATCGCCGGCCTGCGGCGCTCCGGAGCGTTCGACACGGTCGCCGGGTACGCGCTGTCTCGCCTCGGCCGGTTACCCGCCGTTGGCGACACCTTCGCCGACCGCACGGGTCATTACGAGATCGTCGATATGGACGGACGGCGGATCGACAAGCTCATCTATCGGCCGCGCGCCGAGGAAGAGGGCTGAGCCCTGCAGCTCAAGGGCTCGGCGGCGTCAGCCCCGCGTCGGTGAATTTCCGCAGGACGCGGTCTTGAACCCACTGCGGGCTCCACCAATCGATCGGTGTGATCGCATTGCCGCTGAGCAGCATCGTGAAGTGCAGGTGGTCGCCGCCCGCGAGACCCGTTGCGCCGCTGCGCCCGAGCTCGGCCTCGCTCTCGACGACTTGACCCTGGCTGACTGTGATCGACGAGAGATGGGCGTACAAGGATTGCAGTCCCATGCCGTGGTCGACGATCACGCAGTTACCGTAAATCCCCAGCCAACCGGCGAGGACGACACGGCCGCGGTTCGCCGCGCGAACGGAAGCGCCTGACGTCGACGCCAAGTCGAAGCCGAGATGCACTTGCCGGTCGACGTCGGAGCCGTTGTAGACGTACGTGCGCTGGTCGGCGAAGCCCGCTTCGACGGCCGTGTTGATGAGTTGCTTGAACGCACCGCGCCACAGGATCTCGGGCGATGTCTCGAGCGTGAGGTTGGCGATCGTCTCGTTGTTCATGCGCCGCAGCTCGCGATTGATCGCGAGGTATGAGGCCAGAAAGTTGCTCGGATCGTCGACCTTGAGCTCGGTCGAGTTCTGGAGGATCGGCGGCACGACTCGCGCGAGGAATCGGTCGTCGAGATTGATCGTGCTCGCGCGAAATTGCTTGGGGAACACGCGGAAGTCGAAGCTGCCGCTGGCTTCGTTGCCGACGGGGTCGCGCGCGAACACCGTGATCGGGGTGTTCAAGTTTTGGTCCCACAGCAACGCGAAGAACGCGACGCGCAGCGCGGCGTCGGCTCCGCCCGCCGGAAAGCCGCGATACTCACGATCGCCGACGCGCACGCCCGACTCGGCGTCGGGCGGATTCACGCGATAGACGACCATCTCGGAGCCGCCGTGATTGATGTAGTGAAACTGCGAGAGCACGGCTAGCTGCGGCGGCGTGAGTCGCACCTCGATCGTGCGCGTCACGGTTGCTGCGGCCTGCCGAAACCCGAACAGCACGGGCCGCACAGCAGTGACATTGATCTGCGCCTCGCCGGCCTTGAGATCCGGCATGACGCGCTTGCCCGCCGGGCGGGAAACGCTGAGCTCGTCGCCGAGGACCGCGAGCTCGGCCGCATTCCCGGGCGTAAGCTCGAAAATCGGCGTGCTGCTATCGCCTTGCACGAGCGTCACGGCGAGCCCCGTGAGCTCGCCGCCGGGCGCGGTGACCTTCACGGTGATCTCGCCGGTCTGGCCGATGACCGCGGGACCGCCGATTTCGATGGCGGGACCTTCCGCTTTCCCCGCATTGACCCACAGCGCCGCAGCGCCGACCGCAAGAACCAGAAGGACGACGAGTACTTTCCACATGGGCGGCGATTGTACCGGCAGCGGACGTGATTCACACTCGTCGCCATAACCTGACATTTCGGGAGGGAGCGATGCTGCGCCATTGTCGAGGCGGAATCTTAGCGGTGCTCGTTCTCGGCGCCGTGACGTGCAGCGGCGCAATCGCGCAAACGCCGGCGCCCGACGCCCAAGCGACGACGGCCGGCGTCCTGTGGCAGCCGTCGATGAATGTTTTCCGCCGCTTCGAGGTTCCCGCGGAACGCATGTACGAGTTCTACGGCGGCGTGCTCGGCTTCAAGCAGCTGTCGACACTCAACGTCGGCAACGGCGGTGGCGTCGCGCGTTTTCAAGCCGGGGCCCAAGAGCTCAAGCTGACGCGGCGCGTCGCCAATCGGAGCTACGAAAGCGGTGGCGTGCGCGCCGCGACGGGCCTCAGGCTGCTGACGTTCGTCTTCGCCGACGAAGCGGGGCTCAGAGCGCGCTTCGTGGAGCACGGGCTGCCGGCGCCCGCGTTCAAAGACTATCGGGAGGGCCGCCGCTCGGCGCTCGTCCAGGATCCCGACGGCCAGGACGTCGAGCTCGTGATCGTTGCCGGCGCGACGGCCGAGCGGCTCGCCAGCATCGAGGTCGGGCTCACCGTCGCGGATCTCGAGCGCAGCCGAGCGTTCTACCGGGAGTTCGTCGGGCTCGAGGAGCTCGAGCCCGTGGACGACGAACGTTTCGGTACGCGCAAGTATTCGTACCGCCACGGCGCAACCACGATCAGCCTTCGCAGCTTCGACAAAGACCTTCCGGCCGACACCGGCAGCGGCGGGATCCAATACGTCGTGTCGAACGTCGATGTCGTGGCTGCGCTTGCCGAGGAGCGGCACGTGCCGATCGATCAACCGTTGAGCGGCCTACGCGGCTTCGATCTGCGAACGATTTGGCTCGACGACCCGGATGGGGTCACGAACTACTTCGCCGAAACGGGTGCGAGCCGCGCGGCTCGCCCGGCCACCGACCGCTGAAACGCAAAGCGGCGAGCTCTTGCGAGCTCGCCGCTGGAACGGAAACACGCGGCGCCCGCGCTGCGAGCGCCCGATCGTTCAGATGCCCATGGCGGTTTTGATCGCCGCCTTCTGCTTCGTGACGAATTGCTCGAAGCTCTGCAGCGCAGGATTCAGCTTGCGGGTGGTATCGGCGCTGCGGTTCGCCAGCATTTGCTTGTCGAAATCGCGATACGCCTGGAACATGTTGCCCATCTCGTCGGCGCCGGGGAAACCGAAGCTGCGGTAGACGTCAGCTTCGACGGCGTTGTATTTGATCGGACCGACGCCGAGGACCTTGCTCAGCGTTTGTCCCATCTGCTCGATCGTCAAGGCCTCGCCCATGATGCCGACCGTCTTGCCGACGTACTGGCTGCCGCCCTTGAAGATGCCGTACGCGACCTTGCCGATGTCCTCGGCTGCGATGCCGGCCATCTTCGCGGTCCCCATCGGGAACGTCCACGCGAGATTGCCGTCGTCGCCTTTCTTCGGGGCAAGGCCGAACATGTAGAGGTTGTCCCAATAGAACGACGTCACGAGGAACGTCGTCGGCAGGCCGCTGAACGATGCGTTCGCCTCGGCCTTTGCGTCGAAATGCGGCACGCGATACTTCTCTTGCAGCATCGGCATGCGCTTGTCGTCGGGCTTCATGAACTGGCGGATGTCTTCGAGCGTCGACCAAACGACGTGCTTGATGCCGGCGGCCTTCGCAGCGTCGGCGACGTTCTTCGCTTGCGCCTTCTCTTTCTCGCCCGAGAAGTGCTCCCAGAAATTCGTGACGGCGTAAACGCCGTGTGCGCCGGCGAACGCCTTCTTCAGGCTTTCGACGTCGTCGAGATCCGCTTTGACGACCTGCACACCGGCTGAGGCAAGGGCTTTGGCCTTGTCCTTGCTCGTGTCGCGCGTGACGGCTCGCGCCGCGAAGCCGCCCGAAGGATCCGCCTGAATCGCGCGGACCAAGCCGCCGCCCTGCGAACCTGTCGAGCCCAGTACTGCAATGATTTTCTTGTCGGCCATATCAATTCCTCGATGAGACGTCTGGTGAAAAGACGCGAAGCATAAACGGCTTTGGCTGCTTTGAGTAAGATCGTGGCGGAGAGGGAGGGATTCGAACCCTCGATACGCTTATTAGGCGTATACACACTTTCCAGGCGTGCGCCTTCAACCGCTCGGCCACCTCTCCGGAGCAAGAGTCCCCGGCGCCGAACGGCCGGGGCCGGCAGAGTAGCTTAAGAACCGACGCAGTTTCAAACCGCGGCGCGCCGGCCGAAAATTGCTCCTGCATGTTCGGCACACCGGCCATCCATGGCCGGCGAACCGCACGGGGCAAAGCCAAGCTGGTAAAGTAGCGATGGTCCGCGTCGGTTCCCCCGCGACAACCAGCTGTAAACCCCGTCAGGCCCGGAAGGGAGCAGCGGTAGCAGCCCGGTTGGGTGCCGGGGTCGGGCTGGCGCGGACCTCTCATTTTTTTCCGGAGACCGAGCGAGCGTGAGTTACACGGTTTTAGCGCGCAAGTGGCGGCCGCGGCGATTCGAGGATCTCGTCGGGCAGCCGCACGTGGTTCAGGCGCTGGCGAATTCCCTCGCCGATAATCGGCTCCACCACGCGTATCTGTTTACCGGTACACGCGGCATCGGCAAGACGACGGTGGCGCGCCTGCTCGCGAAGGCGCTGAACTGCGAGACGGGGATCGTGGCCGAGCCCTGCGGCGTCTGCTCGTCGTGTACGGCCATCGACGAGGGACGCTTCATCGATCTCATCGAGGTCGACGCCGCGTCGCGCACGAAGGTCGACGACACCCGCGAGCTGCTCGACAACGTTCAGTACGCGCCGACGCGCGGCCGATTCAAGGTGTACCTCATCGACGAGGTGCACATGCTGTCCAATCACTCGTTCAACGCGCTGTTGAAGACGCTCGAAGAGCCGCCGCCGCACGTCAAGTTCCTGCTGGCGACGACGGACCCGCAAAAACTGCCCGTCACCGTGCTGTCGCGTTGCCTTCAGTTCAATCTCAAGCGTTTCACCATCGCGCAGATTCAAACGCAGCTCGAGAAGATCTGTCGGGCCGAGGGCATCGTCTTCGACGCCGCTGGGCTCAAGGCGATCGCGCGAGGAGCCGCCGGCAGCATGCGCGACGGGTTGAGCCTGCTCGACCAGAGCATTGCGTTCGGTGGCGGCAAGGTGGAAGGGCCGCTCGTCGCCGCGATGCTCGGGAGCATCGATCGCGGCCACGTGCTGCGGCTGCTCGCGGCATTGGCAAAGCAAGATGGCGCGGCATTGCTCGCCGAAGTCGATAGCCTCGACGAGAGCGCGCCCGACTACGGAGCAGCGCTCGACGAGCTGCTCGAGGCGTTGCAGCGTATTGCCGTGTTGCAGCTCGTCGGTGGGCGCTCCGACGACGAGGACTACGCGGCCGTCGCGCCGTTCGTTCCGCAGTTCTCGCCGGAGGATGCGCAGCTCTATTACCAGATTGCGCTGCACGGCCGCAGAGATTTAGCCGTTTGCCGCGAGCCGCGCATGGGTTTCGAGATGACGTTGCTGCGGATGCTGGCGTTTCGCCCTGCCGCCGACACCGGCGTCGCGCCGGACCGGCCGGTGCGCAGCGTTGCGGCCGTCGGGGCTGGAAGCGCGCCGCGTGCCGCACAGGCAGCGGTCGCGACTCGGCCGCAGAGCTCGCCTGGCGCCGATAGATCTGCCGATGCGAAACCGGCCGGTTCCGTCGACGCGGTGCCGGAGTGGGCCGGCGTGGTGCAGTCGCTCGATCTTCGCGGGCCCGCGCGCCAGCTGGCGGATAGCTGCGATCTCAAGTCGAACGTGGGCGGGTCGTGGCAGCTCGTCGTGCCAGCGGACAAGGAGCACCTGAACACTGCGCAGTTGCGCACACGCCTCGAAACGGCGCTGCGCGAGCAGTACGGGCGCGACGTCAAGCTCTCGATCGCGGTCGGTCAACCGCCGCGCGCGACGCCGGCCGAGATTCGCCGCGCGAATGAGAGTGGGCGCATGCGCGAGGCGCGTGAAGCGATCGAATCCGACCCGACCGTGAAAGCCATGCAGGCTGCGTTCGATGCAACGCTCGAGCACGACAGCATTCGTTCGAGCAAGTGAACCGAAATGGATTTCCAAACGAATAGGAAGAGGTGACCGATGAAGGGCTTGAGCCAATTGATGCGGCAAGCGCAGGAGATGCAGGCCAACATGCAAAAGGCCCAGGACGAGCTCGCGGCCATCGAGGTCGAAGGAGTCGCCGGCGGCGGCATGGTCAAGGTCGTCGTCACGTGCAAGCACGAGGTGCGCCGCGTCACGATCGAGGAGGCGCTGCTCAAAGACGACAAGGAGATGCTCGAGGACCTCGTGGCGGCCGCGTTCAACGACGCGAACCGCAAGGTCGAGCAGACCGTGCAGCAGAGGCTGTCGTCGGTCACCGGCGGTCTGGGATTGCCGGCAGGATTGAAGCTGCCGTTCTAGCGCGACGTGCCTGACGTTTACTCGCCCCTCCTGAACCAGCTCATTGAGGCGTTTCAATGCCTCCCGGGCGTGGGCTCGAAGACTGCGCAGCGGATGGTGCTCCATCTGCTCGACAAGGATCGAGAGGCCGGCGGTCGCCTCGCAGCCACACTTGAGCGCGCCGTGCGGTCCATTCGCAACTGCGAGCGCTGCCGAATGTTGACCGAGGAAGCCCTCTGCCGGTTCTGCGGCAACGACAAGCGCGACCGCACTCAGCTGTGCGTCGTCGAGACGCCGGCGGACTTGTTGGCGATCGAGCAGTCCGGCGCGTACCGCGGCGCGTATTTCGTGCTGATGGGGCACCTGTCGCCGATCGACGGCATCGGGCCGGCGGAGCTCGGCTTGCCGCTGCTCGAGCGCCGGTTCGGCACGGAGCGCTTCGCCGAGATCGTGCTCGCCACGAGCGTGACCGTCGAAGGCGACGCGACGGCCCACCTCGTAGCGGCCCTGGCGCACAAATACGGCTTGCGGGCGAGCCGCATCGCCTACGGTGTCCCCGTCGGCGGCGAGCTCGAGTACATCGACGGCGGCACATTGGCTCGAGCGCTCAGCGGCCGTCGCGAGATCGAATCCTCGAGCGATGAAGGAGGGCGGTGATGGCCGCAGAGCAGAAGTGCCTGTTTTGCAGAATCGTGGCCGGCGAGCTGCCCGCGGATCGCGTCTATGAAGACGGCGAGGTGCTGGCCTTCAAGGACATTCATCCGCAGGCGCCTTTTCACTGCCTCGTCGTCCCGAAGGTGCACGTCGCGACGCTCAACGACTTCGCGCCGCAACAAAGCGCGTTGATCGGCAGTCTGCTGCTGACCGCCAAACGCATCGCGGCGGAACAGGGACTACCGGGGTACCGTGTGGCGATGAACGTCAATCGCGAGGGCGGGCAAGTCGTATTCCATGCCCATCTGCACGTGCTGGGCGGCAGAGTCTTGAAAGGCGCGCTCGGCTGAGCCGCTTCGTGTAGCCATTTGCCGGGAGTTCGTGTGAGTCGTAAGGACAACCTCATTTGGATCGATCTCGAGATGACGGGCTTGAATCCCGATCAGAACCGAATCATCGAGATCGCCACGGTAGTCACGGACAAGGAGCTCACCGTTCTTGCCGAAGGCCCCGTCTTGGCGGTCCATCAGCCCGACGAGCTGTTGGACGCAATGGACGAATGGAACACGCGCCAACACACAAACTCTGGCCTTGCGGAACGGGTTCGGGCGAGCGAGGTCTCCGAGAGCGAAGCGGAGCAGCTCACGCTCGAATTCTTGCGCCAACACGTCGATCATGGCGCTTCGCCGATTTGCGGCAACAGCATTTGCCAGGATCGCCGGTTCTTGATTCGATACATGCCCGAGCTCGCTGCGTTTTTTCATTACCGCAACCTCGACGTGTCCACGCTGAAAATTCTCGCGAAGCTGTGGCTCCCGGAAGTCGGTAATCGCTTCGAGAAGAAATCGGTCCACCTCGCGCTCGCCGACATTCACGATTCGATTCGGGAGCTACGGTACTATCGCGAGAATCTCTTCAAGCGCTGAGCCGCCGAGTGTGACTCCGGTCCGCAAATCGAGCGCAAGGCGGTTTCCAAGGCACCTTGCAATCAGCTAGTCTCGGCCAAGCTGTTCGATTCGCGGGTGTGTGATGCGGTTGGGATGGGCGGGCTGCGTGTTTCTTGTGTTCGAGCTGATGGCGGAGGGCCAGGCTCGTTACGTGACCGACCGGACGATCGTCGAGCTGCGGCGTGGTCCGAGCACTGAGTACCTGATACTGCGCAACCTCGAGGCCGGAGAGCGAGTCGAGGTGCTCGAGGAGAACGACGCGCAGGGCTACTCGCGCGTCAGAGTCGCGGACCAAGGCACGGAAGGCTGGATCCTGACGCGCTTTCTGACGGCCGAGCCGATTGCCCGCGAACGGCTGGGCGTCGCGGAGCGGAACCTCACGACGGCACGCGAACGCGTCACCACGTTGGAGACGCAGAACCAACAGCTCGTGAGCGACCTCGCGGCAACGCGAACGGAGCTCGAGCAATCTCAGGCGAATCACGGCACTGCGAGTCGCGAGCTCGCCGACATCCGCACGGCATCCGCGAACGTCGTCCAACTGCGTGAGGACTACACGCGCACGGAACAACGCCTCGTGCAGCGCGAGCGGGAAGTCGAGCAGCTGACCGCCGAGAACGCACGTCTTGCCGGCCGCAACAGTCAGAACTGGTTCGTCGTCGGTGCGGCCGTGCTGCTCGCCGGGATCGTGATCGGGCTGGTCGCGCCGACGTTGCGCCGCAAGAAGCGCTCGGATTGGTGAGCGGGTTGCCTGCTAACTTGGTTTAGGCCACTGTAATGACCATGGTCGTCGATAGCCTACTCGTTCCGCAGTGTGTCTATCGTCCGGGCACGTTCACCGGTCTGATGACCTTGTACGAGAGCAATTACATCAAGCTGCACCAGCTCGTGTCCGCGCTCGAGTGGCCGGCCGCTGCCATCGTCTCGTCGACACCGCGCGACAATGATTTGCACGCGGAGATCGTCCGCCGCGAGCCCTACACGACGACGTTGCGCCTCACGTATTGGTTTGACGACGCAGGCGTGGCCGTGGCCGACCCCGACATCATCGTACGCATCTACCACGATGCGCGGCTCGTGGAGGCCGTCTGTAGCGGCGAGGCGCATCGGCACGCGAAGCTCCGCGAGCTGGCCAAGAGGAGCAGCGACGAGCTCGATCGCCGCTGGCGGCTCAATATGCTGCTGAACAAGTGGCTCGACTACCTGTTTGAGGTCGGTCACACCCTGGGCAGCACGGAACGAGCCCTGAGCTGAGCCCTTCCCTGAGGCGCGATCCTTGCTTTGAGTCACGGTTTGGCCGCGGCGGCACGGCTATATTTCGCCCCATGCGTCATTACAGAATTCGGGGCTCCTGATGCTCTCCGCCATGCTCGATCGGGAGGGGGCGGCTCCGGCCGATGAGCTGCTGAAGCTCTATTGGAACCGAGCCGACGTCAAACGAGAGCTAAAGGGTCTCCGGCGCGAGCGATTCGAGCTCTTGGACAAGATCAAGGAGCAGGAAGGCGCGATCCTGCGTGCTCAGGAACAGCTCGAAGGCCTCGAACGCCTGCTGACGAACCCGTTGGCCGCCGCCAATGCGATGGTCTACTTTCAACTGCGCCATCTGTGGCGGGTCGGCGCTCAACGTCTCGATCAGTTCGCCCGCGAGCTCCAGACGCAGCGTGAGAAGCGCGAGCGAGTGCAGCTACAGGATGCCGAGATCGCGAAGCGGCAGCGGCGGCTCGAGGCGGTCAAGGAAAAGACGATCGCGCTGACCGAGAAAAGGCGCTTGGCGGCCGAGGAGCTCACTCGGCTGACGCAGAAGCTCGACAGCATGAACACCCTCGTGCGTTTGTTCCGCGCGGGGGGGCTGAAACAACAGATCGCGGGGCTCGACAGCGGCCGGCAGATGCTCGACGACAAGCTGGAGGAGCAGCAAGCCCTGATAGAGAAAATTCAGGGCGAGCCATTGCCCGAGCCCGAGGGGCTATCGCTCGACAGCCGCCGGCTCATCAATACGGCCGTCATAGCGCTCGCTCAGCATCTCGTCGTCCATTTCTGCGAGCACGACCTGGCGTCCCTGGCGAAGACCTCAACGGAGCGTGCCGTCGCGGACATGAAGTTCGGCGACCGTCGAGACTGCGACCAGATGGTTGAGCGCATACGCGAGAAGATCGAAACGCTGAAGCAGCAGAAGACGTTCGCGGATCAGGTCAAGCGGCGGACGGACTTGCTGCTCGCCGAGGTCAAGTACCGCAACGAGGGTGACTCGGTGCCGTCCGTCGAGAGCCTGCAGTTGATCAACCGCACGCCGGCCGCGCAAGCGGACGAGCTCGAAATGGCGCGCCGCACGAGCGACGCGCCGCTGCGCATCAACGTCGTCGCCGACGGCTACTGGGACCTGTTGGCCGTCATGCGCTGAGCGTTACGGCGCCAACTTTCCCTCGGCGATTTCCGCGACGATCCGAGCCGCTTGCGTGAGCAGGATGGCGTCCGACGTTGCGGACTCCTGCAGCTGCTCGATGCTCGTCAGGGCTTCGAGCCCAAGCGCGGCACGCCGCGTGTTCTCGCGCGCGAGCCGGCTTTCATCGACGCGCTTGTTCTCGGCGATCCGCCCGTCGAGGTTCAGGGAAACGCTCTTCTGGGCTTGGATTTCCTTGACGGCCGCGATGTCGCTCAGCAGGTAGCTGAACTCCGGGTCGTTGGAAGCCCGCAATTGCTGATGCGTGCGCAGCTCGTCGATCTCGGCAGCAAGTGCGGTATCGGCCCGGAACCGCGTCGGCTGGATGCGATCCCACGGCAGTGCCGTGTCGCGCGAGCTTTCGCCGACGGCGGCAGTGTCGATCGTCGACGGTAGCTCGATGTCGGGGATCACGCCGCGATGCTGCGTGCTCTCGCCCGTGACGCGATAGTACTTGCCGATCGTGAGCGTGAGCTGGCCGTTGTCGGTGCCTCGCATCAGGCGATCGAGGGGGAACAGATTCTGCACGGAGCCCTTGCCGAACGTCTGCTGGCCGACGATGACGCCGCGGTCGTAGTCCTGAATCGCGGCGGCGAAGATCTCCGACGCGCTCGCGCTGTAGCGATCGACGAGAACCGCCAGCGGACCGGCGTAGACAGCCGTCGGGCTCGGGTCGTCGAGTTGCTGGATCGTACCGCGCGTCTCGCGGAGCTGCACGATTGGGCCGCGCTCGATGAACAGGCCGGAAAGCTCCGTGGCCTCGGACAGGTGGCCACCGCCGTTGGCGCGCAAGTCCATGACGAGGCCGTCGATGCCGCCTTCAGCTTTGAACTCCTCGATCAGACGCGTGACGTCGCGTGACGTGCTCGTGTAGTCCTCGTCACCGCGGCTGCGTGCGGCGAAGTCCTGATAGAAGCTCGGAACCGTGATGACGCCGATGCGGTAAGTCTTGTCGTCGAAGGGAATCTCGAGCAGCTCCTTCTTCGATGCCTGCTCTTCGAGCTTGACCTTGTCGCGCATGAGCTCGATGGTCTTCTCGGGCGAGCCGGGCGGGGCGCCCGCCGGCAGGACTTGCAGGCGCACGCGCGTGCCGCCGGGGCCGCGAATGATGTCGACGACGTCGTCGAGGCGCCAGCCGATGACATCGACGGGCTCCGCGGCTCCTTGGCCGACCGCCGTAATGCGGTCCTCTTCCTTCAGCTGCCCGTCGATGTGGGCCGGGCCGCCGGGAATGATGTTGATGACCTTGACGTAGTCGTCCTCGAGCTGGAGCGAGGCACCGATGCCGTCGTACGACAAGCTCATCTGGATCCGATACTCCTCGCTCTGGCGCGGAGACAGATAGCTCGAATGCGGGTCCATGTTGTGAGCGACGGCATTCATGTACGTCTCGAACACGTCGTCGGTCGTCAGCTGCGTGATGCGGCGATACGAACGCTCGTAGCGATCCTTGAGTGTCGCCGCGGCCTCAGTCCACGTCTTGCCGGTCAGCATGAGCCGCAGGCCGTCGCTCTTGACGTTCTTGCGCCAGACCTCGTTGATCTCCTCGTCCGTTGCGGGCCACGGCAACTCGCTTCGGTCCCATTGGAAACTCTCGTCGAGCGCGTAGTCGGGCTCCGTCGCGAGCAGCGCGATCGCGCCGTCGATACGCTCTCCGGCACGCTTGCGAAACAGATTGAAGATGTCGAACACGGGCTGGAGGTCGCCGGTGCGGGTCCGGTCGTCGAGCTCGTAGCGCAGGCGATTGAAGCTCGCGATATCGCTGGACGTGAAGTACATGCGATTGCCGTCGAGCTGATCGAGGTAACGATCGAGGATGGCCGACGACAGCGAGTTGTCGAGGCGCGGCAACGAGTAGTGAAGCTCCTCGATGAGCTTGGCGACGTTGGTGCTGATCGGCACGTGCTTCGGTTCGATTTGCAGCGGCGGTAAAGGCTCCACTGCTGCAAACGACGCGACGGCGGCAGATAGCGCGAGGGCACCTATGCAGAGACGGCCAAACAACTCCCTCACGTTTCCTCCTTGGAGTCCGTGGCGACGCTGGTCACATATCTGTTAAGTTTCGGACCCTTGGCCGGGCGAATCAAGCCCGCACAGCTGAAAAACCAAACGGAGTCACGCGCCTGAGCGGCGGGAAGCGGCATGCGTCCAGCGGTCGTGGTCTTGGGTTTCGTCCTTGGAAGCGCCGTTGCCATTACGTTCGCCCTCCTTGGCACGATGATCGTTTTCCTGACGCTGCGCTCGGAGTATCCGCGCCTCGACGGCGAGATCGGGCCGCTGGCGATCAGCGTGTGCTTGTTCTCATTGCTCACGGCCGCGGCGGGCAGCAGCTTCTATGGCGAGATCAAGGGGTGCCGATGGCGCCGTGGGGCGCTGGCGGCGCTGCTCGTGATACTGGCGGCCGTCGCCGCGTATCACGCGTGGCCGCAAACCTGAGGGGCCTAGCGCTTGCGCTGCCGGCCGATCTTCTCCCACGAGGTGCTGCGGTTGAAGGCGCCGGTATTGTAGGGGTCGAAGCCGTCGTCGGCCGGTTTGTCGAGCGTCAGTCGGGGGTTGTTCAGCACGTCGATCGGCGCGCGCTCCGTCTTGGTGCGGCGTTGGCCGGCCGGTGCCGGGTCCGCTCCACGGGGCGCTGGCTCCGCGACGCGAGTTTGCATCACGACCGGCGGCTTGGGAGGCGGCTGCGTGCTTTGCGGGCGCAGACGGAAGTCGGAGAAATCCAGCAGGGCCGAATCGGAGTCCCAGCCGAGCCAACGTTTCAAGTGCTTGAGCATCTTTCTGTATTGCCCCGATAGACGGATCCGCGGCCCCTGCGCGCCGCGTGGAAAAACCATAACAGAAGCGCCGCCGCAGCCTACGCGGCGAGCACGAAATCTGTGACACCAATCACAGCCTGCGTCGCCAAATGCGACGCACGCCGCGTATGAGCTGGATCGTGAGGTAGGGACTCAATACGAGGATCCACGCCGGCAAGCGGAGCGACGCCAGGTCCAGCCAGATGTTTTCGGCGAGATCGAGGGCTCCGGCGCCCTCGCCATACCCGCCGAGCAGTTGCTGGCCCACGACGTAGATCGCGAAGGGCAGGGCCACCAGCCCGAAAGCGAGCAGGCCCGCAGCGATCGCGACTTCGCGTTGCCAACTTGTCGTGCCGCCGAGCGGCGCGTCGGGTTCGTGCGTCACGGGCGTTAGTGTGCCATCGATTCGACGAAGCGAAACTGGGTCTCGCCGATCGTGACCAGATCACCCTGCTGGAGATGCTGGCGATCCACTCGGACCGCGTTGACGAACACGCCGTTACGGCTGCCGAGATCTTCGATGACCGTGGCGCCGCCGCTCAGCGTCAGGCGAGCGTGCTCTCGACTCACGAAATGCGTCAGGATCTGCAGGTCGCACTGGGGCCCGCGTCCGACCGTTATGGTCTTCTTCGTCAGCGCAAAACGTTTCGGAGCGTCGCCCGTCAGGCAAAGCAGCGCCGGCGCCGCCGAATGATCGGCTGCCTCGCGGGCGCCTGCCCGCGCCGTCGCGGGGGAATCCGCTGGCGGCAACAGGAAGTCGACCGTGCCCCGCTTCTCGACGGTGCCGATCCGCTTGAGCTCCTCGAGTGTGGCGATTCTGGCGTCGCGAGCTTCGAGGGCTCGATCCTTGTCGATGACCGCGCGCTCGAGTCGAGTTGCGGTTGCGTAGCTCTCCTCGAGCTCGATGCGCAGTGCGGCGAGCTCGCGGTGCACGTGCTCGACGTCGCTCGTCGCCGCACGGAGCCGCTGCTCCCGGTCGCGGAGCTCGACGAGCTGCGCGGCGACTTGCTGGCGCTTGTACTCGACCTCTGCCTCGAGCTGAGCGATGGCTTCGACGGCCGGGGCAGCGTCGACGGCATCGGTCAAGACGGGCGGTACTTCGCGCGGCGCAGCGTTCGCGGCGGGCACGTCGCTCGATGGAGCCGCGCTCGGCGAGAGCCCGGACGAATCGAGCGGCGCGGAGCTCGGCTCGGCGTCGTCGGCCACAATCGGTTCCTGCGTCGGCTGCGCCGCTGCCCGGGCGAGCCGCAGCTCGCGCTCGAGGGTGTCCACGCGGCGGGCGAAGTCGACGAGCTCGGCGCGCAGTGCGACCGCGCGGCCGGACTCGCGGTTCGCCAACGCGTCCGCGGCCGCGAGGCGCTTCGCGCCGGCTTTGCCGTCGCGCTCCAACTCCGCAACCTGCGCGACGAGGCGCGCGTTCGTAGTCTGCATGTCGTCCCACGAGGCGCGCCGGGCCGCGATATAGGTAGTCAGCGCAGCGTGATCTTCGCGCAGCTCCTGCACGTCGGGTGACGTCGCATCTCGAGCCGGCCGTGCCGCGAGCTCGGTCCGCAGTGCTTCTGTTTCGCGGTGGGCCGCGGCGGCCAAGCCGCGCAGTTGCTCGAGCTCCGCGGAGGCAGCGGCCGCGTCTTGGAGGAGGCGCTCGATATTCGTCGTGAGCTCGGCGACCTGCGCTTCGCGAACGGCAACCTGGGTCGCGAGCTGTCGCCCGGCGGTAGCCGAGTCGTCCAGCGATTGACGCAGGTTCGCGAGCTCGTGATTCAGATCTTCAATCCGCCGGTCTTTTCCTGCCGCTGCGTGCTCCAGATCGCGAGCGCTATCGGTCAGCACGCGGATCTGCGCCTCGAGGGACGGTATCTGTTCGACCCGCTCCGAGAGCTCGGCGAGGCGCGCGGCAGGGCCTGCAGCTTCCGGGGGCGGCGAATACAACACGGTATGTTCTTCCGTGTCGTCGTGGTTCTCCGCGAACAAGGGTTCCACGGGATTATCGAGCCCGACCGTCTCGAGCAGCACGGGGAGCTCGTCGGTGTGATCGTTGTCGAGATCGTCCGAGGATCGTTTAGCCATTCGAGGAGTTACACGCGCTTTTTAGGCTACTACGTTAGGCGGTTTCCGGGCCGCCCGCCAGCGGCCGGGTCACTCGGCCGGAACCGTTCGGCCGCGCGCCCAGGCCCGCACCGCGGCGACGCGTTCGGCCATGATGACCGACAGCGGGCGAGTTTTGCGCAGCTCGGCGGCGATGTGGCTATGGTCGGGTTGTTGGCCGAGCGCATGGGCGGCGTAGAGCGAAGACACGATGCCTTGCTCGATCTCTGCTCCCGAGAAACCGTCCGCCAGAGCCACGAGCTCCGCGAGATTCATGCGCTCCGGCGCAAGCCCCCGCTTGCGCAGGTGAATCGCGAAGATCTCTGTCCGGCTCGGCGGCGGCGGCAGGTCCACGAAGAAGATTTCGTCAAATCGGCCTTTGCGGATCAGCTCCGGGGGCAGCTCGCTGACCTCGTTGGACGTGGCGACGAGGAAGACGTGGGCGCGGCGCTCCGCCATCCAGGTCAACAGCGAGCCGAGGACGCGGCGCGCGGTCCCGGTATCGTCGTTGCCGGTCGCGAGGCCTTTCTCGATCTCGTCGAGCCAGAGCACGCAGGGGCTCAAGACCTCCGCGGTCTGCAGCGATTCACGCAGGTTTCGCTCCGTCTCACCGTGGTACTTGTTGTAGAGCGAGCCGAAGTCCAAGCGCAGGAGCGGCAAGCCGAACGCGCCGGCCGTCGCCTTCGCGGCGAGACTCTTGCCGCACCCTTGGACGCCGAGCAGCAGGATTCCCTTCGGCGGCTCGAGCCCTGCCGGCCGGTTCGATCGAAAGGCCCACGCGCGCTGCGTGAGCCACTGCTTCAAGTTGCGAAACCCCGCGAGGTCGGAGAGCTGCGTCGTCTCGTATTCGAAGCTCAGCACGCCGCCGCGGTTCAGCAGGTGGTACTTCGCTTTCATCACCGCCGGCACGTCGCTCGCCGTGACGGCGCCGTCGTCGCGAATGGCATTGCGAGCGAGACGTTCGGTGTCCGCCGTCGTCAGGCCGCTCAAGTTCTGGACCAACAGGTCGAGGGCTGGCGCGTCCACCTTGACCTGGCGCCCGCTGTCGCGGAGGTATTCCGCGGCGCAACGCTCGACGATGGCGCGCCGATCGTCAGGGCTCGGCAAGCGCATGGAAAAGCGTGCCGTGAATCCCATGAGCTCCTGCGGAACCTCGAGCCTATGGCCGATCAGCAGCAGCGTCACTTTGGCAGCGTCGGCGGCCAGTGCGATGTCCTTGAGCAGCCGGACGTGGACCGGCTCCTTCAAGAACGGATGAAAATCCAGCAGCGCGTACACGCCCGGTTTTCCGACCGCGCGAATGTGGCGCAGCGCCTCTTCGGGCTCGGCGTTGTGGCGTTGCGCCTCGAGATCGAGGTCGAGTCGCTGCATACCGTCCGTGATCGACCAGCGAAACAGGGGACGGTAGGAGGTAGCGGAACGGGAAAGGGCGATTTCTCGCAGTAGATCCAGGACGCGCGTCTCGTCCGTGGTCTCGATGACGATCAGCGGCGTTCCCGATTCGAGAACGAGCTCCAAGTCGCGGCGGTCATTCATCGATGCGGGCCTGCCGTGAGGCGGGCGATGCCCAGTGCAGCCGGCAGTCTAAGGGGACGCACACAGGCCGGCACCGACGGAGTCGGCAGATTCAGCCGCTGGGGCGGCGATCGCAGTGACGGCTAGCCGATGTCGGCTGCCGCCGCGGCCGCGGGCGACTGGTAGCCTTCCGGAGTCGTCAAGAACTGACGTAGCTGGTCCGTGAGCCCGCGGCAAGCGTGCGCTTGCGGCCGCGTTATCAACGGGATCGGGATCACGATGGCCGGCATGACCGAGCGGCCCTTCACGTCGGCGTGAATCGTGCCTTCGGACTCGACGTCCTTGATGTCCCATACCGTGAAGTCGTAGCGGGAGTCGTCCTCCCACCATGCGAGGCCCATGCAGCCTGCGCCGCCGACACCCGCCGCGCAGGTGATGCCGCCGCCGCTTGCGACGCGATCCGTGGAGCCGTCGACCCAGATCACGTAGCGCACGCCCGTCGTGCGGACTTGGTCGAGCACCCCGGGGCGCGCCAGCAGCACGGTCAGATCCTCGGTGCTCAACGGTGCCGTCGACGGCTCGAACCACGGGTACATCTTGTCTTCGAAGTCCTTCGACGAGTGCACATCGAGCCCGTTCTTCCCGTCGGCGAGCCCGTCGCTCAAGCACTGCACGAACTCTTCCTCGGCTTCGTGCGTCGAGTGCTGTTTGCGGGCGAGGACCACGATGTGCTCGCCCTCGGCGATCACGGCGTCGGTTTGCTTGTAAGGCTCGATGCGCGAGGTGATTCCGCACGCGCCGAGGAGGGGCAGGACCGCAGTGAGGCCGATGACGCGGATCGGGCTCATGCTATTCCAGCGGCGCTGACGACGATTCTGCTGCCGCAGGCGCGCCGACAGCTGCCTGTGGTCCGACTGTGATGGGTGCGTCATTGCCTATTCCCCCTAACCACTGCCTTATTTGCGGTTGCTCGCTGAACTTGGTTGCAATTGTCGCGCCGGCTTCGCGCATCGCCACGATGGCGGCGCGCTGCACCGCGTCCTTCGCGTCTCGGAGCAATTCCGATTTGCCGTAGCCGGACACGGGCCATTGAATGACCGTCGCGCCGTCGGGTTCGTATACCGTGATCTGATACTGGAGCCAGACTTCGACGAACTCGTCACGCTCGCCCTGCGGCACGTCGAACTCGAACTTCTCGAGCTTCGGCTCGATGACGCCGTCCAGCGTAGCGTCCGCCGCCGCCAAGGCCAGCGAGTCGAGGTCGGTCGTGTCGCGGAACATCACTTCGAACAGCGGCGCTAGCATCGCGACGTTCGCGTCGCCGAGCGCGATGGTCCACAACGACTGATCGGGGATGTCCTCGGTGTAGATGAAGTTGTACAGCTCGTCAGGAATGACGATGCCCATGCTGACGGGCAGCGGCTCGACGATGGGCCGTGGAAAGGTGGATTCGACGATGACCTGGGATCCGCCGCAGCCCGCTAGACACGTGGCCGCGGCAATCCCCAGCCAGCGGAGCCTCGACCGGTCTAAGGGAAGCAGGGACATGAGCCGAATCTTACGTCCTGTGCGGATTAATTGCCCCCCGGATTGAACGTTAGCACACGAAACTGCGGGAGGGCACGCCTGCTCTGACCGCAGGCGTTGGAGAAGATTCAGCCGCCCATTTGAACGTTCGATCGAGATCGTGGGACGGCCGCGGGAGGCGACGCGGAACTTCGCGTGCGCGCCTACCGGCCAACGTGACGCCGCACGGGACGCGAACTCGACGGTACGCGCAATGGGGCGTCCGAAGGTCGGACGCGCGGTCGTCGCTCCCGCGGCCTCGAGGAGCGCGGTCAGGTGCCGTTCAGCGCTCGTGGAGTAGAATTTGCTGATGAAAAATGACTGCTCAAGGTTTGGGGAGAGGCACATGCGAAGGGCGGGAATGATTCTCGGGCTGACGGGCTTGCTCCTCAGCGGCGTCGTTTCGGCGCAGGACGCGGCCGAGCGTTATGTCGTCGACTCAGCGCAATCCGACGTTCATTGGCTCGTCTACAAGGCGGGCGCGTTGGCGCGCCTCGGGCACAACCACGCAATCGCCGTCGGTGACCTGGCTGGCAGCGTCACGGTGAATCGCGACGATCTGGCGAAGTCGCAGTTCGACCTCCAGTTCGCGGTCGCCAACCTGGTCGTCGACGACCCGACGCTTCGCGGCACACTCGGCGAGGACTTCGCGAGCGTCCCGAAGCCGGACGACATTGCCGGTACGCGCACCAACATGTTGAGCGAGCGCGTGCTCGATGGCGCGAAGCACTCGCAGATCCGCCTCGTCGGAATCGGCCCGGCGACTGTCGCCGGCAAGCAAGAGCTCGCCGTCAAGGTCGAGATGCTCGGCCGCACCATCGATCTCAAGGTGCCTACCGAAGTGACGATCGAGGGCGAGCTGCTGCGTGCCAAGGGTGAGTTCGAGCTGAACCATGCAGATCTCGGCATGAAGCCTTTCAGCGTCATGGCGGGGGCACTGCAAGTCGGCGAGAAGCTGTCCTTCAGCTACGACGTCACGGCGCGGCGCGCGGCTCGCTGACCGGCAATCGAAGCTGCGCGCTTGGCGCGTGCCGAAGGCGTCAGCAGCAGCGCCGCACGCCTTCCCACTTGCGCCGCTGCTCCTCGCGACAGAACGACGCGCGGTCGAGCGGAGTAGCGCCGTCGGCAGCGTGACGGACGCGCCAGTGCTCGAGGTAGCGCTCATAAGCGTCGTCGCCCGTCACTTCGCGGAGCAGCGTCCAGACGCGTCGCAGGGTGAGCCGCATCGCTTCAACCCTCCGCGAGCCGCGTCTGCACGTGCGGCGTCTCGGACAGCGGCGGGCACCGGCGTCCAGCCAAGCTTGCGTAGCAAATCCGTGCCGTCTCGACTACGAGCACCCAGACCGTGATCAAGAAGAATAAGGTCAGCGCGGCATCGAGCCGATCGTTGAAGATCAGCTGCGGCGCTTGCGCGGCCGCGGCGCCGGTCAGGGATCCCGCCTCGAGCTTCGCGGCGAGGTCGGCGGCATGCGAGAGGAAGCCGACTCGCAAGTCGGGGCTGAAGAGCTTCTCCCAGGCCGCCACCGTCGTGACGGCCACGAGCCACACCAGAGGCAGCACCGTGACCCACGCGAACCGCGTGCGCGCCGATTTGACGAGGACCGTCGTTGCCACGCACAGCGCGATTGCCGCCAGCATCTGATTGGCAATGCCGAACAGCGGCCACAGGCTGTTGATGCCGCCGAGCGGATCGAGCGTGCCGTAATAGAGGAAATAGCCCCACGCCGCGACGACGAGCGCGCTGCAGATCAGCACGCTCGGATACCAGCTCGTGCGGCCAAGCGGGCGCGCGACGTTGCCGAGCAGGTCTTGCAGCATGAAACGTGCGACGCGTGTTCCGGCGTCGACAGTCGTGAGGATGAACAGCGCCTCGAACATGATCGCGAAGTGGTACCAAACCGCGAGCAGCGTGTTGCCGAACGCGTTCGAGAAAATGCTGGCCATGCCGACGGCCAGAGAAGGCGCTCCGCCCGTGCGCGCGAACAGAGTACTTTCGCCCATGTCACGTGCCAACGTGCTCATCTGGTCGGCGCTGACCGGGAAGCCCCACGAGCTGATCGTCGCGACGGCGGTCGCGGGGTCCGCGCCGACGATGCCGGCGGGGCTGTTGATCGCAAAAAAGACGCCGGGGTCGAGCACGCACGCCGCCACCATCGCCATGATGGCGACGAACGACTCCATCGCCATGGCGCCGTAGCCGATGAAGCGCGCATCGCGTTCGTTGGCGAGCAGCTTCGGCGTCGTGCCCGAAGCGATCAGCGAGTGAAAGCCCGAGATCGCGCCGCACGCGATGGTGATGAATACGAACGGGAACACGTTGCCGCCGAAGATCGGCCCCGTCCCGTCCACGAACTGTGTCAGCGCCGGCATCTTGACCGGAGGATTCAGGATCAGAATCGCGATCGCGAGCGCGACGATCGTGCCGACCTTCATGAACGTCGAGAGATAGTCGCGTGGCGCGAGCAGCAGCCACACCGGCAAGACGGCTGCCGCGAAGCCGTACAGGATGACCATCAATGCGAGTGCCGGCGCGTCGTAGTCGAACCAGGTGCGCAGCGTGGGGTGATCGTCGATCCAGCCGCCGCCGAAGACGGCGGCGAGCAGCAGCACGACGCCGATGGCCGTGCCTTCGAGCACACGGCCGGGGCGCAGGTGGCGCATGAAGAGGCCGATCAAAACAGCGATCGGAATCGTCGCCGCAACGGTCGACGTCGCCCACGGGCTGTGCCGCATCGCGTTCACGACGACGAGGCCGAGCACGGCGATCAAGATGATCATGATCGCCATGACGCCGATCAGCGCGACGGCGCCGCCAATCGGACCGAGCTCGTCGCGCGCCATCTGGCCGAGCGAGCGGCCGTCGCGGCGGATCGAGCAAAACAATGCGACGAAGTCCTGGACGCAGCCGCCGAGCACGGCGCCGATCAGGATCCAGAGCGTTCCCGGCAGATAGCCGAATTGCGCCGCGAGCGTCGGGCCGATCAGCGGCCCCGGTCCCGCGATGGCCGCGAAGTGATGGCCGAACACGACCCAGCGGTTCGTCGGAACGAAGTCACGCCCGTCGCTGAAGCGCTCGGCCGGTGTGGCGCGCGTTGGGTCCAGCGCCAACACCTTCGCGGCGAGGAAGGCGCTGTAGAAGCGGTAGCCGAGCGCGTAAACGCAAACGGCGGCGATGATGAACCACAGCGCGTCGACGCTCTCGCCGCGATTCAGAGCGATCGCCCCAAGAGCGAATGTGCCGAGGACGACGACTCCGATCCAACCCAAGACCGAGACCGGCCTTGGCTTTCGTTGCGTCACAGTAGTCGCCATCGCGACGGGCCCCCCGAACGGTTTGTCATGCGAGCAGCGGCGTAAGCTACCGTAGAAAAGGCCGCGTTGTATATTGCAGGCGCGGGCCGACACGAGCGTTACGGCCGTGTGCCGAGGTCATCGTATGAGCGAGCCGCTCCTCGTTGCGAAAGCCGGAACGACATTGTTGTCGTTGCTGCCTGCGCTCGCGAATCGCCATGGCCTCATCACGGGCGCGACGGGCACGGGCAAGACGGTCTCGCTGCAAACGCTCGCGGAGCAGTTCTCGAGAATCGGTGTGCCGGTCTTCATGGCCGACGTCAAAGGCGATCTCTCCGGGCTCGCTGCCGCCGGGGGAGCCAACGCGAAGGTCACGGAGCGGGCCGCCGCTCTCGGCGTCGAGCTTCGCTACGAAGCTTGCCCCGTCGTTTTCTGGGACGTGTTCGGCGAGCGCGGCCACCCGATTCGCGCGACGGTGTCGGATCTCGGTCCGCTGCTGCTCGCGCGGCTGCTCCAGTTGAACGATACGCAAGAAGGCGTGCTGAATCTCACGTTCAAGGTCGCCGACGACGCGGGGCTTCTGCTGCTCGACCTCAAAGACCTGCGCGCCATGCTGCAGGACGTCGGCGAGCACGCAGCGGAGCTGACGACGGAATACGGCAACGTGTCGGCCGCATCGATCGGCGCGATCCAGCGCGGCTTGCTCGCGCTCGAGACGCAGGGCATCGAGCAGCTGTTCGGCGAGCCGATGTTGAACATCGACGATCTCATGCAGACGGCCGCAAATGGCCGCGGCGTCGTCAATATTTTGGCGGCCGATCGGCTCATGAGCTCGCCGAAGCTCTATGCGACTTTGCTGTTGTGGTTGCTGGCCGAGCTGTTCGAGCGCTTGCCCGAGGTCGGCGACCCCGACAAGCCGCGGCTGGTGTTCTTCTTCGACGAAGCGCATCTGTTGTTCGCCGACGCGCCGAAAGCGCTGCTAGAGAAGATCGAGCAAGTCGTGCGGCTCATTCGTTCGAAGGGCGTCGGCGTCTACTTCGTGACGCAGAATCCGCTCGACATTCCGGATGCCGTGCTCGGCCAGCTCGGCAACCGCGTGCAGCACGCGCTGCGCGCGTTCACGCCGCGCGATCAGAAGGCCGTCAAGGCGGCGGCCCAAACGATGCGTCCGAACCCGGCGTTCGCCGTCGAGCAAGTCATTACGGAGCTCGGCGTCGGCGAGGCGCTCGTGTCGCTGCTCGACGAGAAGGGCCGGCCCGCGATCACCGAGCGCGCGCTGATCGTGCCGCCCGGCAGCCTGCTCGGCCCGCTCGCGGAGCTGGAGCGAGCACGGCTCACCGCGGACTCGCCGCTGGCAGGTGTGTATGAGAAAGCAGTCGACCGCGAGTCGGCGTACGAAAAGCTGAGGGGCAGAGCGGAGGCGGCGACACCGTCGCAACGGTACCCCTGGCAGCGCGACGCGCCGGCGCCGCGCCGAGAATCGCCAGCGCGACCCGAGCAACGCGGCGACGGCGGCAGTCTCGCCTCCGACATCTTGTTCGGACGGCGCGGACCGCGCGGCGGTAGGCAATCGCGGGGGCTCATCGAAACCATGGCCAACAGCGCGGCTCGATCTGTCGGGTCGCAAGCGGGACGATCCCTGATCCGCGGCCTGCTCGGCTCGTTGCTCGGCGGCCGGCGTTAGAGAATCGCCGACGTCGCCTCGCAACTCTGATCAAGTGGCGTCCCTCTGGCCGGTTCGGCCAGAGGGACAATTGGTGGAGGCGGCGGGACAGCTGTTCCATCTCTTTCGAGACGGGCTGGACTATGCCTTCATCCGACTCGCCGTCGAGCCGGAGCGGGGCGTGTTATTCGGACCCACGAGCGATCCGAATCCTAGTGCAGGCTCCTGCGCGCAGCATCAGCCTGTCTATGAGTCTCTACAGGGCAGGGGAAGTTGGCCTTCCCGCACCCCTCGGCGTTGCCACGTGACTCGTCGTCGAGCCACACAGGGTTCACCGATTGAGCCCCGTTATCACTTTGCCCTCGCGGGCAAAGGCGACCATTGCGTTAATCGAACCCGCGTCCGCAAGCCCTCTGCCATCAGCTCTACATGCGTAGTCACGTCAATTGTTTTAACCGGCAGCAACCCGACGAACAGGGCACGCTGACGGCGATTCCGTAAAGGATCTTAGCGATCTGGTCCCGGACGTACCTCGTCGCGATCTTGTGAAGATGACGCCTGAATGTCCTTGCGGACGCTGGACGCACAAGCACGGCTCCAGTCAGACGGCTTAAGCCGGTTTTTAGGCGGCTA